>Ga0307479_10000856_pt1 | contig 27490 bp, 28 predicted proteins | sample atmos_gasesECM4C_FD_203743 | JGI IMG/M metagenome (GOLD analysis project Ga0307479, IMG submission 203743) | Hardwood forest soil microbial communities from Morgan-Monroe State Forest, Indiana, United States - atmos_gasesECM4C_515 | ecosystem: Environmental > Terrestrial > Soil > Temperate... | reverse complement strand
TGTGTTTCGCGACAGAAACTAGCTAGCGATATTGGTTCGACCCGCCGCTTATCCCCGCTTCGCCTCGATCGCGTCCCAAATCTTCGCGGCGATATCCGGCCCGCCGAGCCGCGCGATGGCGCGGATGCCGGTCGGCGAGGTGACGTTGATCTCGGTAAGGTTGCCGTCGATCACGTCGATGCCGACGAACAACAGCCCGCGTTGCCTCAGCGCCGGACCCAACGTCTTGCAGATCTCGCGTTCGCGGTCGGTCAATTCGGTCGACTGCGCAGCACCGCCCCGCACCATGTTGGAGCGCAGGTCGTCCGGCGCCGGCACGCGGTTGACCGCGCCGGCGAATTCGCCGTCGACCAGGATGATGCGCTTGTCGCCGTGCTTGACCTCGGGAAGGAAGCGCTGGATCACCCAGGGCTCCTTGAACGTCACGGAAAACATGTCGAACAGCGAGCCGAAATTCATGTCTTGCGGCATGATGCGGAATACCGCCGCGCCGCCATGGCCGTGCAAGGGCTTCATGACCACGGCGCCGTGCTGGTCGCGGAAGGCGTTGATCTCATCGAGGTCGCGCGAGATCAGGGTCGGCGGCATCAGCTGCGGAAAATCCATCACGAAGATCTTTTCCGGCGCATTGCGCACGCTGGCCGGATTGTTGACCACCAGCGTTTTCGGGTGAATCCGCTCCAGAAAATGCGTCGAGGTGATGTAGGCGAGATCGAAGGGCGGGTCCTGCCGCAGCAGGATCACGTCGAATTGCGCGAGATTCTCGCGTTTCGGCTCGCCCAGGGTGAAGTGATCGCCGGGTTCGTCGCGCACGGTGAGGAGCTGCACCGGGGCGACCAGTTCGTCGCCGAGCAACGAGAGCTTGTCGGGGGTATAATAGGACAGCCCATGGCCGCGCTTCTGCGCCTCCAACAACAGCGCGAAGGTCGAATCGCCGCGGATGTTGATGCGCGCGATGGGGTCCATCTGGACGGCGACGTTCAATTTCATGGGCAGGTCCGCTTTGATCTGGAGGGAAATGTTTACGGGCTGGCGTCGAATGCGGCTAACAGATGGCGCGGCAGGTGCCGCGGCGCAATCAGGATCGCGTCAAAACGCAACTCGAATTCGGCATGTTCGGGATGCGCGGCGAGCCAGGCTTGCGCGGCATCGATGATCCGCGCCTGCTGGCGCGGCGTCACCGCGAAGGCCGCCTCGTCAAGGCTGGCGCGGGCCTTGACCTCGACGAAGGCCAAAAGATTGCGCCGCTTCGCGACGATGTCGATCTCGCCATGGGGCGTGCGAAAACGTTTGGCGAGAATCCGATAACCCTTGGCCATCAGAAGAGCGGCCGCGCGGCCTTCGGCCGAGAGCCCGGTGCGGAAGGCCGCGACCCGCTGGGGCGACGCGGTTTTGTCGGCCTTTTCCTGCCGAGCGCCATCAGTCTTGACGCCATCAGTCTTGGCCATGATCGTCCTTCGCCTGCGCCTGTTTGGAGAGCTCGAGCGCGCGGGCATAGATTTCGCGGCGCGGCCGCCCGGACAGCTCGACCGCATGCGCCACCGCATCCTTGACGCTGTGACGCTCCAGCTGGTCGGACAGCAGTTCGTCGAGCTTATCCGCCGTCATGGCCTGCGCATCGGCCGCCGGCGGGGCAATCACGAGGACGAATTCACCGCGCGTCTCGAGATGATCGGCGCCGGCCGCAAGTTCCGAGAGCGGGGCGCGCGTCACTTCCTCATGCAGTTTGGTCAGTTCGCGGCAGATCGCGGCCTCGCGTGTGCCCATGATCTCGGCGAGATCGGCCAGCGTCTGCTGGACGCGATTGCCGGATTCGAACAGCACCAGCGTCGCATCGATGCGCGCGAGTTCGGCTAGCCGCGCCCGCCGCGCGGTTTGCTTCGGCGGCAGAAATCCCTCGAAGAAGAAGCGATCGGTCGGAAGGGCGGCGACCGACAGCGCCGTGAGCACCGACGAGGCGCCGGGCAGCGCGATCACGGCATGTCCGGCGGCGCAGGTCTCGCGCACCAGCTTGAAGCCGGGATCGGAGATCAGAGGCGTGCCGGCGTCCGAGACCAGCGCGACCGAACCGCCCCGCTCCAGCCGCCGCAGAATCTTCGGCCGCGCGATCGCGGCGTTGTGCTCATGATAAGGTGTCAGCTCGGCGGTGATGCCATAGCGCTCGGTCAGCCGCCGGGTGATGCGGGTGTCCTCGCAGGCTATGACGTCGACGCCAGCGAGCGTTTCCAGCGCGCGCAGGGTGATGTCGCCGAGATTACCGATCGGGGTCGCGACCAGATAGAGACCTCCGGCCGCCTTGGGAGCGGTCAGCCTATGGCCTGCGACCGAAAAGCCACGGACGGCAGGTTCCGTCGCAGGCGTATTTATCGGGGCGGTTTTTGCGCGCATAATGCCGAGCTTAAATGGGAGATAGCCCCGGCGCTACAAATTGCCAAAAGCCGTCAGGTGCCGCCGTAGATGCGGCGTACAGCGGCGGAGAAGCTATCCTTTGCAACTGATGCCGTCTCGGCGCGGCCATAATCCTTTTGTTTTGGTTAACCATTCGCCGACAATATGCCTGAATCCACCCCTCCTGATCGATTGGAGGGGCGCGTTCTGGCTGATTTCGATCGGTCAACAGATAGAGACACCATGGTGGGCCCGCTCAAACCCAAGTCGGAATCTTCGGGTCCGCTCGTCGCAGGCGCCACCCGGCGGACGGCGATCGGCCTCTTGCTCGGCGCGCCCCTGCTTGGCGCCTGCGCGGGCGTGCAGCAGACCCTTGGCCAGTTTTCCAACCCGTTCGCTTCGCAGCCGCCAGCCGCACCCTCAGGCCCGGCGCAACAGCCGGCCGTCGCCGGCAACGGCCAGGTCAAGGTCGGCCTGCTGCTGCCGCTGTCGGCGTCCGGCAACGCCGCCGTCGCCGCGCAATCGATGCGGAACTCCGCCGAGATGGCGCTCGCGGAATTCCAGAATCCGAACATCCAGCTCCTGATCAAGGATGACGGCGGCAACCCGCAAGGCGCGGCCCAGGGGACGCAGCAGGCGCTCGACGAAGGCGCCGAGATCATGCTCGGTCCGCTGTTTGCACAGTCGGTCCCGGCGACCGCGCAGGTCGCGCGCGCGAAGGGCGTATCCTGCATCGCGTTCTCGACCGATTCGAGCGTCGCCGGCCGCGGCGTCTATCTCTTGAGCTTCCTGCCGGAGTCCGACGTCAACCGTATCGTCGAATACTCGGCGAGCATCGGGAAGAAATCCTTCGCCGCGCTGTTGCCGGACAATGCCTATGGCGGTGTGGTCGAGGCGGCGTTCAAGCAGGGGGTCCCCCGACGGGGCGGGCGTATCGTGGCGTTCGAGAAATATGGCGCCGACCGCGCGAGCCCGGCGCGGACCGTGGCGCAAGCCTTGGGTCAAGCGGACGCGCTGCTGATCGCCGATGACGGCGATTCGGTGGTGGCGACCGCGGACGCGCTGACCGCGGCGGGCGCGAATTTGCGCAATATCCAGTTGCTCGGTACCGGGCTGTGGGACAATCCGCGGGTGTCCGCGAGCCCCGCCTTGCAGGGCGGCCTGTATGCCGCGCCCGACCCGTCCGGCTTCCGCGCCTTCGCCGGCCGCTACCGCACCAAGTATGGCTCCGAGCCGGTGCGCACCGCGACGCTCGCCTATGACGCGGTCGCCCTGGTCGCGGCGCTGGCACGCACACAAGGGCCGCAGCGGTTCTCATCCGATGTGTTGACCAGCCCATCCGGCTTTGCCGGCATCGACGGACTGTTCCGCTTCCGCCCCGACGGCACCAATGAGCGCGGCCTCGCGGTGATGCGCGTCGCCAGCGGCGGCAGCGTTCCGGTCGCGGGCTCGCCAAAGAGTTTTGGCGCGTAGATTCTTTGTCTTGAGCATGATCTTTTCCGAAAGCCGGTTTCCACCCATCGGGTCGTGGCCCGAGGGCATGCTTTTCGGGATCATGCTTTACGCCGCCAGATCCGCCACCACCGCATCGAGCACGGGAAATCCGGCCTGCGTGACGCGCAGCCGGCCGTCGGGGTCGACCGCGATCGCGCCCTCCTCACGTAGCAAGGCGATGCGATTCGGATCGAGCGGCCGGCCGGCGAGCGCCGCGTAGCGGTCGGGATCGATGCCTTCCGCGAGGCGGAGCCCCATCAGCAGGAACTCGTCCGCGCGCTCCTCGCTGTTCAAGAGCTCGTCGGTCGTGACGCCATGGCCGCTGGCCTCGACCCGCATCAGCCAGGCTTCGGGCCGTTTTTCGGTCGCGGTCGCGTGCCTCGTGCCGCCGATATCGAGGCGGCCATGGGCGCCCGGCCCGATGCCGGCATATTCATTCCCGCGCCAGTACACCAGGTTGTGCCGGCATTCCGCGCCGGCCCGCGCGTGATTGGAAATCTCGTAGGCCGGCAGATCATGGCGGGCACAGACCTCCTGGGTGACATCGTAGAGCGCACGCGCCAGCGCCTCGTCCGGCGTCTTCAATTTTCCCGCGGCGTGCAGGCCGAAGAACGGCGTGCCCTCTTCGATCGTCAGTTGATAGAGCGACAGATGTTCGGCGGCTTCCGCGATCGCCAGCCTTAATTCGTCGGCCCACATCTCGGGTGTCTGCGCCGGTCGCGCATAGATCAGGTCGAACGAGTAACGATCGAACGAGCGGCGCGCGATCGCGACCGCATCCAGCGCCTCGCGCGCCGAGTGCAGCCGTCCCAACTCCTTCAGCGATCGGTCGTCCAGCGCCTGCACGCCGAGCGAAACCCGGTTGACGCCGGCCGCGCGATAGCCGGCAAAGCGTGTCGCCTCGACGCTGGTCGGGTTGGCTTCCAGGGTGACTTCCGCGTCCGGTGCGACGCGCCAGTGCCGGCCGATCGCATCCAGGACCAGGCCCACCGTCCGCGGCGCCATCAACGACGGCGTGCCGCCGCCCAGGAATATCGACGATACTTCGCGGCCGGGGACGCGCGCGGCGGTGGTTTCTATCTCGCGGGCGAAGGCGCGCGCGAACCGGTCCTCGTCGATGGCGGCATGGCGGACATGGCTGTTGAAGTCGCAATAGGGACATTTCGACAGGCAGAACGGCCAGTGCACGTAGACACCGAAGGCCTGGTTTTCAGCGCCGGTCAAGGCAGATCTCCGCGAGCTTGACGAAGGCGCGGGCGCGATGCGACAGGCCGAACCCCAACGGCGGCATGCCGTGTTTTTCGATATTGGTCATCTCGCCGAAGGTACGCCCAAATCCGTCCGGCATGAACATCGGGTCGTAACCGAAGCCGGCCGTGCCGCGTGGTGGCCATACCAGGGTTCCGACGGCGCGCGCCTCCACCTCTTCGAGGTGGCCGTCCGGCCAGGCGACGCAGAGTGCGGAGACGAAATGCGCGCCCCGCTCATTCCGTGTGGTGGCGCCGCGCTCCTGTAACAGTCGCTCGACCCGCGCCATCGCCGCATTGAAGTCCTTGTTCGGCCCGGCCCAGCGCGCGGAAAAAATTCCGGGCGCGCCGTCGAGCGCGTCGACCACGATGCCGGAATCGTCGGCGAAGGCGGGGAGCTGCGCAGCTTGCGCGGCGGCGACCGCCTTGATCCTGGCGTTGGCATGGAAGGTGTCGCCAGTTTCTTCCGGCTCGCCAAGGCCGAGTTCGCCCGCCGAAACGGCCGCGACGCCGTACGGAGCCAACAGCTCGCGCATCTCGGCGAGCTTGCCGGGATTGTGGGTCGCGATGACGAGTCTGCCGGTGAGCTGGCGATGCATATTGATTACGCGACCGCCATCTTCTGCAAGTCCACCAGCCGCGCCACGCCCTTGCGCGCCAGCGCCATCAGCGCCAGGAACTCGGCTTCCGAGAACGGGGTCTTCTCCGCGGTGCCCTGCACCTCGATGATACGGCCGTCGCCGGTCATGACAAAATTGGCGTCGGTCTCGGCTTCCGAGTCCTCGGCATAGTCGAGGTCGAGCACCGGCGTGCCGTTATAGATGCCGCAGGAGATCGCGGCGACGTTGTCGCGCAGCACGTTGGTCTTCACCATGTTGCGCGCCCGCATCCAGGCGATGCAGTCTGCGAGCGCGACCCAGGCGCCGGTGATCGAGGCGGTGCGGGTGCCGCCGTCGGCCTGCAGCACGTCGCAATCGACCGTGATCTGGCGCTCGCCCAGCGCCTCCAGGTCGATCGTCGTGCGCAGCGAGCGGCCGATCAGGCGCTGGATTTCGACGGTGCGGCCGTTCTGCTTGCCGGCGGAGGCCTCGCGCCGGGTCCGCTCGAGGGTGGCGCGCGGCAGCATGCCGTATTCGGCCGTGACCCAGCCGCGGCCCTGACCCTTCAGCCACGGCGGCAGGCGGTCCTCCAGGGTGGCGGTGACCAGCACATGGGTGTCGCCAAACTTCACCATGCAGGAACCTTCGGCATATTTGACCACGCCGCGTTCCAGCGACACGGCGCGCAGTTCGTCCGGTGCACGGCGGCTCGGCCGCATGAGAATCCCTCCGAAAATGTCAGCAGATGATCGCTGGCCGTGCTTGTAGGAGCGGGAACGGGGTGCGGCAAGGCCCTTTTCGGCCCCGCAATGCGGCTTGTCATTGGGCTGCCGGATGGTCAAGTTAGAGGCCGCGTTAGGAGTTGTCCGTGGCTCATCATGATCCGCTCGGCCTCATTACACCGCCTGCCGGGCTCGCCCAGCTGAACGAGCGTTCGCGGGAGATTTTCCGTCAAATCGTCGAGAGTTACCTGGCGACCGGCGAGCCGGTCGGCTCGCGCAACATTTCCCGCCTGATCGCGGTTCCGCTGTCGCCGGCCTCGGTGCGCAATGTGATGGCCGACCTCGAACAGCTCGGCCTGATCTATGCGCCGCACACCTCCGCCGGCCGGCTACCGACCGAGCTTGGCTTGCGCTTTTTCGTCGACGCCCTGATGCAGATCGGTGACCTCACGGAAGCCGAGCGCCAGTCGATCCAGAGCCAGCTTGCGTCCGTCGGCCGGGCGCAGTCGGTCGAGGCGGCGCTCGGCGAAGCCTTGACGCGGCTCTCCGGCCTTACGCGTGCGGCCGCGGTGGTGTTGACCGCCAAATCCAATTCGCGGCTAAAGCATATTGAGTTCGTGCGGCTGGAACCGGAGCGGGCGCTGGCGGTGCTGGTCGGCGAGGACGGCCAGGTCGAGAACCGCGTGCTGACGCTGCCACCCGGCGTGCCTCCTTCCGCGCTCATCGAAGCCGGCAACTTTCTCAACGCGCGGATCAGGGGACGGACGCTGGCGGAGGCGCGGCTGGAACTTGAAACCGCGCTCGCGGAAGACCGCGCCGAACTCGATCAGCTGACGCAGAAGGTGATTGCGGCTGGGCTTGCGAGCTGGTCCGGCGGCGACAACGAAGACCGGCAATTGATCGTGCGCGGTCACGCCAATCTTCTGGAGGATCTGCATGCGCTGGACGATCTGGAGCGGGTCCGTCTTCTGTTCGACGACCTGGAGACCAAGCGGGGCGTGATCGACCTTCTGGGACGGGCGGAACGCGCCGAGGGGGTGCGGATTTTCATCGGGTCGGAGAACAAGCTGTTCTCGCTGTCGGGTTCCTCCACGATTGTCGCGCCCTATGGCGACGCCTTGGGGCATATCGTCGGCGTCCTCGGTGTGATCGGGCCGACCCGGCTCAACTATGCGAGGGTGATCCCGACGGTAGATTATGCCGCGCGCATCGTCAGCCGGATGCTGGGCGGTTGACCCTCAAAGGCCCGCCCTTACGAGCCCGTCGCCATAAGCCTCCTCCCCAAAAACCTTGGCCGGGGTCACGAGCGCTTGATTTTCGCCGCTCAAAGCACGATATCCCGGCCAACAATCCCCTCCAGTGACCTGATCCAGGCGAATTTTCGAGAAGGCAAGCCATGACCGATCCCGACCTGCAGAAGAACGATCCGGCGCAGGCCAGCGAGCCCGTGGTCTCAAAGCCCTACATTATGCCCGACGACCCTGATGCAGGTTCCGCGGAAGCGTTGGCGAAGGAAGCGGCTGACGCGCGCGACAAGATGCTGCGCACGCTGGCCGAGATGGAAAACCTGCGCAAGCGCACCAGCCGCGAGGTCGCCGACGCCCGGGTCTATGGCATCACCGGCTTTGCGCGCGATGTGCTCGATATCGCCGACAATCTGCAGCGTGCGCTCGATGCGGTACCGCACGAAACCCGGGCGGCTGCCGATCCCGGCCTGAAGGCGCTGATCGAGGGCGTCGAACTGACTGAACGCTCGCTGTTGAACGCGCTGGAAAAGAACGGGGTCAAGAAATTCGATCCCACCGGCGAAAAATTCGATCCGAATTTCCAGCAGGCGATGTACGAAGTCCCCGATCCCACCGTGCCATCGGGCACGGTCGTGCAGGTGGTGCAGTCGGGCTACATGATCGGCGACCGCATCCTGCGGCCGGCGTTGGTCGGCGTGTCCAAGGGCGGAGCCAAGTCGGCGCCGGCGGCTGCCAATGGCAGCGCGATCGATCAATAAGCGGTTTTGGTTTTACTGATCGCGCGGCTGGATTCCGTCGCGCACGGCGCGAAAACGCGGAAACGCGTTGACCCATTGGTCGCGCGGGGCGCTGCCGACGATCCGCATCATCGCCGGGCCGCCGAACCGCAGCCATTGCACGATGGTCACCTTGGTGTTGTCCTTGCCGCTGGTCGCGTCTAGCCGCGTTTCATAGGCTTGTACGCCGCCGATCCTGATCGGCTCCGACATCGTGATCCTTGCCTCGCGGACGCCGGGAATGCGGGTGGCCGCCTCCTGGGCGAAGCGGGCACGGTCGTCCGGCTCGGGCGGCGTCGCGCCGACGATGCCGATCACCATGAACGGGGCGGGCTCGAAGCCGGCCGTCTCGTCTCCGTCGGCGAGAATCATGGCGGCACCGGGCGCAAGCGTTCGGATATTCTTGAAACTGCCGAGGTCGGTAAGCTTGAACGGCATCAGCCCGAGCTGTTCCGCGACCGGGACTTCCTGGCGGATCTTGGCCGAGGCAAGCATCTGGCGAACGGCCTCGTCGGTGTAGATCTTGGTGGCGTTCTCAGGAACCTGCACGGCGACATAGCCGGAGAAGCTGCCACCGGGAAGGATCATCGAATAGCGCCGCACGGCGGCGGTGCCGTCCTTGGCGTTTTCGGCGGTGTAGTAGGCCGTGCCCACGGACGTCTCGATGCTCTCCGGCTTGACACCGCCGGTGGCCGTCGGATTGGCCTTGAAGGCGTTTGCCACCTCGGCATAGGCATCGGCGGGAAGCTCCGTCACCAACACCTTGACTTTCTGATCGCCGGATTCGAATCCGGAGAAGGTCTTGGCGGCGGTGAGCCCAACTAGCGGCGTCAGGCCGACCCTGACTCCCGGCGGGAAAATCGGGTCCGCTGCCAGGGCAGGGTGCGTCACGGCGACGAAAACGGCGATCGCGGTCAACAGTCGAAGGCACTTCATGAAGAACCTATTTGGTTTGTATTGAGGCCGTTCGATGGTCGGCCGGACCAGCCCCCGGGCGAATCTGGGAAGTAGGACCTGAGCCGGGGCGTCTTGCGGTTTGGCCGCTTTTAGCGGTTTTGGAGGCCGGGCAACAGGGTGAGGCGCCGGTTGCGCCCCTCCGGCTACCGCCCGCCTTTCGCCTCCCCTTTTCGCCACCATTCGTTAACGAGCTTGCCGGTTGGGCCCGGGGCGGCCGTGGCACACGCCCGATATTACATCTTCCAGCGCCGCCGGCTTTCGCGGGCCGAGATTGCGGCACGGTCCTTGCGGGCCCATGCCCCTCTCCTATATGAGGCTCACCGTCGCAATATCGCGAGTATTTGATCTAAGGGGGTTGAGGACCGGGCGCCGTCAGGGCCCAACCGACCTGCCGCAAAAAGAAGGATATGAGACCATGGGAAAGGTCATTGGGATCGATCTCGGTACCACCAATTCGTGCGTTGCCGTAATGGATGGCAAAACGCCGAAAGTCATCGAAAACGCCGAGGGTATGCGGACCACGCCGTCGATCGTCGCTTTCACCGATGACGGCGAACGCCTGGTCGGCCAACCTGCCAAGCGGCAGGCCGTGACCAATCCCGAGCGCACCTTCTTTGCGGTCAAGCGCCTCATCGGCCGTCGTTACGACGACCCGATGGTGGAGAAGGACAAGAAGCTCGTCCCCTACAAGATCGTCAAGGCGTCCAACGGCGATGCCTGGGTCGAAGCCGACGGCAAGACCTATTCGCCCTCCCAGATCTCCGCTTTCATCCTGCAGAAGATGAAGGAGACCGCGGAGGCGCATCTCGGCCAGAAGGTCGATCAAGCGGTCATCACCGTTCCCGCCTATTTCAACGACGCCCAGCGTCAGGCCACCAAGGACGCCGGCAAGATCGCCGGCCTCGAGGTGCTGCGCATCATCAACGAGCCGACCGCGGCGGCGCTGGCCTATGGCCTCGATAAGACGAAGACCGGCACGATCGCCGTGTACGACCTCGGCGGCGGCACGTTCGACATCTCGATCCTGGAGATCGGCGACGGCGTGTTCGAGGTGAAGTCGACCAACGGCGACACCTTCCTGGGCGGCGAAGACTTCGACATGCGGCTGGTCAACTACCTGGCCGACGAGTTCCAGAAGGAGCAGGGCATCAACCTGCGCAACGACAAGCTCGCGCTGCAGCGCCTGAAGGAAGCGGCTGAAAAGGCCAAGATCGAGCTGTCCTCGACCACGCAGACCGAGATCAACCTGCCCTTCATCACAGCCGATCAGTCCGGGCCGAAGCATCTGACGATGAAGCTGACCCGTGCCAAGTTCGAGGCACTGGTCGACGATCTCGTGCAGAAGACCATCGAGCCCTGCCGCAAGGCGCTGAAGGATGCCGGCATCACCGCCGGCGAGATCGGTGAGGTGGTGCTGGTAGGCGGCATGACCCGCATGCCGAAGGTCCAGGAAGTGGTGAAGCAGTTGTTCGGCAAGGAGCCGCACAAGGGCGTCAACCCCGACGAAGTCGTCGCGGTTGGTGCTGCGATCCAGGCCGGCGTGCTGCAGGGCGACGTCAAGGACGTGCTGCTGCTCGACGTGACCCCGCTGTCGCTCGGCATCGAGACGCTGGGCGGCGTATTCACCCGGATCATCGACCGCAACACCACGATCCCGACCAAGAAGAGCCAGGTGTTCTCGACCGCCGAGGATAACCAGAATGCGGTGACCATCCGTGTCTTCCAGGGCGAGCGCGAAATGGCGGCCGACAACAAGATACTCGGCCAGTTCGACCTGATGGGCATTCCGCCGGCGCCGCGCGGCAAGCCGCAGATCGAGGTGACCTTCGACATCGACGCCAACGGCATCGTCAACGTTTCGGCCAAGGACAAGGCGACCGGCAAGGAGCAGCAGATTCGCATCCAGGCCTCCGGCGGCCTGTCGGAAGCCGACATCGACAAGATGGTCAAGGACGCCGAGGCCAACGCTGCGGCCGACAAGAAGCGCCGCGAGGCCGTTGACGCCAAGAACCACGCCGATGCGCTGGTGCATTCGACCGAGAAGGCGCTCGCCGAGCATGGCTCGAAGATCGCGGAAACCGAACGCCGCGCCATCGAGGATGCCGTCAGCGATCTGAAGGAAGCACTGAAGGGCGACGATGCCGAGGCGATCAAGGCCAAGACCAACACACTCGCGCAAGCTTCGATGAAGCTTGGCGAGGCGATGTACAAGCAGCAGGCCGAGGCCGACGCGGCCAAGGATGCTGCCAAGGATGACGTCGTCGACGCGGAGTTCACCGAGGTCGACGACGACAAGAACAAGAAATCTGCTTAAACGGCGGGCAACCACCATGACCCTCATTCCCACAGAGCGCGCGCGCCGCGTCGTGAGGGATGGGGGTCATTTTTCATTAAGCCGAAGCTTGCATCTTTCTTGCACGGCTTCGCGATGAAAACGAAATTCGGGCGGGTTTGAGGGATGTCTACCAAGCGCTGCTACTACGAAACTCTTGAGGTCGAACGTAACGCAGACGATTCCAAGCTCAAGGCGGCGTTCCGCAAGCTTGCGATGAAATGGCATCCGGACCGCAATCCCGGCGATGCCGCAAGCGAAGTCCGATTCAAGGAAATCAACGAGGCCTACGAGGTCCTCAAGGACGGCGAGAAGCGCGCCGCCTATGACCGCTTCGGCCATGCGGCGTTCGAGCAGGGCGGCATGGGCGGCGGCGGTCCGGGATTCGGCGCCGGCTTTGCCTCCTCATTCTCCGACATTTTCGAAGACCTGTTCGGCATGGCCGGCCAACGGCCGCGCGGTGGCCGCGAGCGCGGCGCCGACCTGCGCTACAACATGGAAATCACGCTCGAGGAAGCGTTCCAGGGCAAGACCGCGCAGATCGAGATTCCGGTCTCCGTCACCTGCGAATCCTGTTCGGGCACCGGCGCCAAGGCCGGCACCAAGCCCAAGACCTGCTCGATGTGCGGCGGCGCCGGCCGGGTGCGGCAGGCACAGGGCTTCTTCACCCTGGAGCGGACCTGCCCCGGCTGTCAGGGCCGCGGCCAGATGATCGAGGACCCCTGCCCGTCCTGCTCGGGTTCGGGCCGGGTCACGCGCGAGCGGACGCTCTCGGTCAATATCCCGCAGGGCGTGGAAGACGGCACGCGTATTCGGCTGGCCGGCGAAGGCGAGGCCGGCGTGCGCGGCGGGCCGCCCGGCGACCTCTACATTTTCCTTTCACTGTCGGCGCACGAGTTCTTCCAGCGTGACGGCGCCGACCTGCATTGCCGGGTCCCGATCTCGATGGTGACTGCGGCCTTGGGCGGCGAATTCGAGGTGCCGACCATCGACAAAGGCAAGAGCAAGGTCAAAATTCCCGCCGGCGCCCAGTCTGGCCGGCGTTTTCGCATTGCATCAAAGGGCATGCCGGTACTTCGCTCGCGCCAGACCGGCGACATGTATGTCCAGATCGTGGTCGAAACGCCGCAGAATCTGACCAAGAAGCAGCAGGAATTGCTCACCGAATTCGCGAAGTTGTCGTCCGGCGCCACTCAGCCCGAAGCCGAAGGCTTCTTCGCCAAGGTCAAGGACTTCTTCGGCAGCCGCGCCAGCAGCTAGCGCATGATCCGGAAAAAGCCTGCCCCGCGCTGAGATAGCGGACGAGTATCGGGTTTCCGAACAGGGTCACAATTCAACCGCGCCGCGAATGTTCTGCAATGGCAGGGTGTTACCCTATGACCGCACCTCCGCTCCGTATCGCTCCTCGCGATGCGGTGCGGCTTGACCGCCCCGTTGGCTGCCTATACCTCTTTGTGACTGTTTTCTGACATCCGCCGCGCCCCAACGCGGTCCCGTCCGGTTAGTCACATGCCATTGCAATCGTCCGTGCGTGCGTTGAAAAAGCCTCGTCTTGATGACGAGGTGCGTTTTCTCCGTTCATGGATCGAGAAGCCGCTGCATGTCGGCGCAGTGATGCCGTCAAGCCGGCTGCTGGCCCGCACCATGGCGCAATATGTCGATCGTGATTCATCTGGCCCGGTGATCGAGCTCGGCCCCGGCACTGGCGCAATCACCACCGCCCTGGTTGAGCGCGGCATCGATCAGAAACGCCTCGTCCTCGTCGAATACAATCCGGGCTTCTGCGCCTTGTTGCGCGACCGTTATCCGCAGGCGAAAGTCGTGCAGGGCGACGCCTATCGGCTGCGCGATACGCTGCGAAATATCCTGAGCATGCCGGCGACCGCGGTGGTCTCCGGCCTGCCGCTGGTCACCAAGCCGATGCTGACGCGGCTGAAGCTCATTCGCGATGCCTTTGCAGCCCTCGCGCCCGGCGCGCCCTTCGTTCAATTCACCTATTCCGTGGTGCCGCCGATTCCGAAATCGCTGCCCGGCGTATCCACAGAAGCCTCCGAGCGGATCTGGATGAATCTTCCGCCGGCCCGTGTCTGGGTGTATCGCAAGGATTGACCCCGTCCGGCGCATTCGCCGGGCGGATTAGCCCCGAATGCGTTTTCCGATATGGCTGCGCTGAAAATCCTGGTGATCCCCGGCTCGCTGCGCACCGGCTCGCACAATGCGAGGCTTGCAGCGGCCGCCGCCTATGAATTCGTGCAGGCCGATGTCGAAGTAACACGGCTGTCGCTCAGCGATTTTCCGCTGCCGATCTATGACGGCGATCTGCAGGCGAAGTCCGGCGTGCCGAACAACGCGGTCAATCTCAAGCGCATGATCGCCGCCCATCACGGCGTCCTGCTGGTGACGCCTGAATATAACTCCTCGGTGCCGCCGCTCTTGAAGAACGCCATCGATTGGGTCACCCGGGTGCAGGATCCGCACGAGACCCGCGGCCAGGTGTTTCGCGAGCGGCCGTTTGCGATCGCAGCCGCTTCCGAAAGCCGGCTCGGCGGAACCCGGGCTCTGGCCGCCTTGCGGCTGATCCTGTCAGCCTGCCAGGCTACCGTGGTGCCTAATCAGCTCGCGCTATCGTTTGCGGATCAGGCCTATGACGAGATGGACAAATTGAAGTTTCCAGCCGATATCGAGGCGCTGAAGGCGCTGGTGCGGCAACTGATCGACGTTTCCCAGCACATGATGTGAGGTGACCATGCCCCTCCCCGACATTGCTCCCCGCGACCGGTTGATCGTGCCGCTCGACCTGCCGGGCATCGAGTCGGCGGAGGCGATGATCGCGCGGCTCGGCGACAGCGTCACCTTCTACAAGATCGGCTATCAACTTGCTTACGCGGGCGGCCTGCCTTTGGTCAGCAAGCTCGCCGACAAAGGCAAGAAGGTCTTCATCGATCTGAAGCTGCACGACATCGGCAATACGGTGGCGCGCGGCGTCGCGAGCATCGCCAGGTCGGGCGCGACCTTTCTTACCGTGCACGGCTACCCGCAGACCATGAAGGCGGCGGTCGAGGCGCGCGAGGGAACCAACCTGAAGATCCTCGCCGTCACCGTCCTCACCTCCTATGACGATGCCGATCTCCATGCCGCCGGCTACCGGTTCGGCGTCGCCGACCTCGCCGAGGCGCGCGCCCAGCAGGCGCAGGTGCTCGGCGTCGACGGTCTGGTCTGCTCGCCCGAAGAGGCGGCCGCCTTGCGCAAGATCGTCGGCCATCAGATGCTGCTGGTCACGCCCGGCGTCCGCCCCGCAGGCTCGGCCGCGGGCGACCAGAAACGCATCATGACGCCGTCGCGCGCGATCGCCGCCGGCGCGGACTATCTGGTGATCGGCCGGCCCATTCTGGACGCCGCCGATCCCAGGGCCGCGGCCGAAGCGATCCAGGCCGAGATCGCGCCGGCGCTGGTCGTGTAAAAGAAAGGAACCACCGAAATGGCAAAGGGCTACTGGATCGCGCGCCTCGATGTGCACAACATGGACGGCTACAAAGACTACGTCGCACAGAACGGTTCGGTGTTCCACAAATATGGCGCGAAATTCCTGGTGCGCGGCGGCAGGTTCGAGCCCAAGGAAGGCACCTCGCGCTCGCGCAACGTCGTGCTTGAGTTCAAGGACTACGAAACCGCGCTTGCCTGCTACAATTCGCCGGAATACGCCCGTCTCGTCGCAATCCGCAGCCCGCATTCTGAGGGCGACCTCGTCATTATCGAAGGCTACGACGGCCCGCAGCCGTAATCGGCGCCGCCGGTCGGTTGCCGGAACGGCCCGCGCCCGCTATACGGCGTGAAGAGGGTTTGCCATGGCCGATATGCGCTTGATCGTTGCGGGGGCCGGCGGCCGAATGGGCCGTGCGCTGACGCGTGTCATCTCCGAGACCCCGGGCGCGGTCCTCGCCGGCGCGCTGGAGGCGCCCGGCTCGCAATTGCTGGGTAATGACGCCGGCATACTGGCGGGGCTGCCTGCCAATGGCGTCAAGCTGTCGGCCGACCTGTGGTCGATGTCGGCCGAGGCCGACGGCATTCTCGACTTTACCGTACCGGCCGCGACCATTGCCAATGTCGCGATCGCCGCCCAGCGCGGCCTCGTGCACGTCGTCGGAACCACCGGCCTGTCGTCGTCGGACGAAGCGGTGATCAAGAGCGTCACCTCGCGTGCCATCGTGGTGCAGTCGGGCAATATGAGCCTCGGCGTCAACCTGTTGGCGGCGCTGGTCAAGCGGGTGGCGCAGTCGCTGGATGAAAGCTTTGATATCGAAATCCTGGAAATGCACCACAAGGCCAAGATCGACGCGCCCTCCGGCACGGCGTTGATGCTGGGCCAGGCGGCTGCTGCCGGCCGCGGAGTCTCGCTGGAAGAACGTTCGGCCCGCGGCCGCGACGGCGTCACCGGCGCGCGAAGGGCGGGTGATATCGGCTTCGCCGCCTTGCGCGGCGGCACGGTCACCGGCGATCACAGCGTGATCTTCGCCGGCGCCATGGAGCGCATCGAGCTCACGCACCGCGCCGAGGACCGCACCATGTTCGCGCAAGGCGCCGTCAAGGCGGCGCTGTGGGCGCGCCATCAAAAGCCCGGGCTATATTCCATGGCTGACGTGCTGGGCTTGAAAGATTTCTAGAGCATGATCCGGAAAAGCATGCCCTCGGGCCCCGACCCGATGGGTCGGAACCGGTTTTCCGAAGAGATCATGCTCAAAACAAAAAGATCGGAACGGAAAGCAGGGACATGAGCGACCGTCTTCTTGTGCTGGTGCGTCACGGCCAGAGCGAATGGAACTTGAAGAATCTCTTCACCGGCTGGAAGGATCCCGATCTCACCGGGCAAGGCATTGCCGAAGCAAAGGACGCCGGCCGCAAGCTGAAGGCGCACGGGCTGCAATTCGATATCGCCTTCACCTCGGTCCTGCTTCGTGCCCAGCATACGCTCGATCTATTGCTGGCCGAAATCGGCCAAACCGGACTTCGGACCGAGAAGGATCTGGCGCTGAACGAGCGCGACTATGGCGATCTCTCCGGCCTCAACAAGGACGACGCCCGCAAGAAATGGGGCGAGGAGCAGGTCCTGATCTGGCGCCGCTCCTATGACGTGCCGCCCCCCGGCGGCGAAAGTCTGAAGGACACGCTGGCGCGCGCGCTGCCCTATTACGTCCAGGAAATCCTGCCCCATGCGCTGCGCGGCGAGCGCACGCTGGTCGCAGCCCACGGCAATTCGCTGCGCGCGTTGATCATGGTGCTTGAAAAACTGTCGCCGGAAGCCATCCTGAAGCGCGAGCTCGCGACCGGTGTGCCGATCATCTATCGCCTGAACGCGGACTCGACCGTGGCGTCGAAGCTCGATCTGGCGACGTGAATCCATTGCAATGAAGGCGCGCTTCTGGCCGACGACGCTGGCCATTGCAGCGACTGTTGTCGTGAGGGCTGCGCACCTTGATGCAGCCGAGAAGAAAATCAGAATTACCGGGATCTACAGCGATCTCACTTATAGTCAGGAGGGTGGAGATCTGCTGGGGACGGAAATTTTCCTCGTCAGCGCCCAAGAGCATGGCTATTTTGCATTCGTCCAGAGCTGGGCGGGCGGAACGACCCCACCGGTGGTTGTGCCCGTTCAGGTCGATGGCGATAAGGTGACTTTCGCGGTTCCCGCACCTTCAATAGGGGAAGGCAATTACGAGGGTCGCATCAGCGGTACTGGTTTCGATGGAACGTGCCGTCGCCCGCTTGCCAGCGGCGGGTTTAGCGAAGAGCCGATCCGTCTCAAACGCAAGAAGAGCTATTGGGAATAGAGCCCTTCTCGATGCGACTCTCGCAGAAAGAACAACAACAGCATCACTGCATACCGACTTGGCCCGCTTCCCAGCCGAGCATGGCCTGCTTGCGGGTGATGCCCCAGTGATAGCCGGTAAGCTTGCCGTCCTTGCCCAGCGCACGATGGCAGGGCACCACGAACGACACCGGATTTTTCCCGATCGCGGCGCCAACGGCGCGCGAGGCTTTTGGGGATTTGATCTTGCCGGCGATGTCGGAATAGGACACCGCCCTGCCCATCGGGATCTTCAACAGCGTTTCCCAGACCCGCACCTCGAAGTCGGTGCCGATCAAGACCACCCGCAGCGGCTGGTCGGGCCGCCACAGTTTCGTGTCGAAGATGCGCTGCGCGAGCCCAGCAGTGCCGTCGCGGTCCTCGACATAGGTCGCGTTCGGCCAGCGTCCCTTCATGTCGGCGAGCGCCACCTGTTCCTCGCACGGATCGGCGAAGGCAAGGCCTGCGAGCCCACGGCCGGTGGCAATCACGATCGCGGTGCCGAATGGCGAGGGGTGGAATCCGTAGCGCAGCGTCATGCCGGCGCCGCCGTTTTTCCATTCGCCCGGCGACATCGCCTCATGGGTAACGAACAGGTCGTGCAGCCGTCCCGGGCCGGACAGTCCAGAGTCAAGCGCAGCGTCGAGCACGCTGGCGGAATCGCGCAACAGGCCCTTGGCGTGATCGAGCGTCAGCGCCTGCATGAAGGCCTTTGGCGTCAGCCCGGCCCAGCGCCGAAACAGAAGGTGCAGTTCATCCGGCGTCACGCCAGCGGCGTCCGCCATCGCTTCGATGGTCGGCTGCGCGCGCCAGTGCTCCGAGATGAAGGCAATGGCGCGCCGCACTGAATCATAGTCGCGGAGCGCGGCGTTCTGGGGGCCCGGTTTTGTGAGGCGGTGCTCATTTATGGCTAGGTTCATCATGATCCTGATGTAGGACGGGCACGGCGTCCAAACCACCCGATTTCCGAATTGCCTACACAACAGGATTATAGGTCGGGCCGCGCCGGGCCGCCGCTAACGCTGCCGTTAAGGCTTTGGCAAAACTGGCCTTTTCGTCTGGCCCCAAAAAACTTCCGACCGCTATGCGACGGCCGCGGGAGGCCAGATAAAGCCGCTCGATGCCATATTCCTCGTGCGAAACCTGGTCGAGCTGCACCCAGACCGGGTTGAGCACGATTTCGACGACCTGGCCGCGATGGCTGACCCGGCGCAGCCGCAATTCGGACGGCGTCACCGAGATTTCCTCGCGCGCGGCGGCGCGGCGGAAGTTGACCTTGAAGGCCCAGTAGATCACCAGCACGTCGAGGCCGAAAAAGCCGAATACCGGCCAGGCGCCCATCAACAGAAAAGCGACGCCGGCGGCGAAGCTGACCGCGCTCAGGAACGCCATCAGCACCAGAAAGCCGGTGCGATTGAGCGAGCGGTGCGGCGTTAGCAGCGCGGAGAACAATTCCGGCTCGGTGATGTCAGGATCAAAGCCATTGCCTGCGGTCATCGGCTGTCAGTATATCCGGATCATGGCGAAAATCACCCGCGCTCAGCGCGCCAAGACATCTTCGGTCCGAACGCTGCCGAAAAAACCGGCAATCAAGGCCAAGGCCAGCTCGCCGCGCGCGGTGAAGACGTCGCCCAAGACGTCTAACAAGGCATTGGAGAAGTCAGCAAAGCAGGCGCCAAAACCCAAAGCCGCAAAAGCCAAAGTCTCAAAACCTTGGACCGAGGCCGAAGTCCGCGAGGCCTTCGGCCGCTTCCAAAAGGCCAATCCCGAGCCCAAGGGCGAGTTGGAGCACCTCAATCCCTTCACGCTCCTGGTTGCGGTCGTGCTGTCGGCGCAGGCGACCGACGCCGGCGTCAACAGGGCGACGCGCGCGCTGTTCGCGGTCACCGATACGCCGCAGAAGATGATCGCGCTCGGTGAAGAGCGCTTGCGCGATTACATCAGGACCATCGGGCTCTATCGCACCAAGGCCAAGAACGTGATCGCGCTGTCGCAGAAGCTCATCACCGATTTCGGCGGCGAGGTGCCGCGCACCCGCGCCGAGATCGAATCCCTTCCGGGCGCCGGCCGCAAGACCGCCAACGTCGTGCTCAACATGGCCTATGGCGAGCACACCATGGCGGTCGACACGCATGTGTTCCGGGTCGGTAATCGCACTGGGCTCGCGCCCGGCAAGACGCCGCTCGAAGTCGAGCTTGGCTTGGAGAAGGTGATCCCGCCGGAGTTCGTGCTGCACGCACATCACTGGCTGATCCTGCATGGGCGCTACACCTGTCTGGCACGCAAGCCGCGCTGCGAGGTATGTCTGATCAACGATCTCTGCCGGTGGCCGGAGAAGACGGTTTGAGGCATCATCCCGTCATATCTTGGCCGCCATCGTCCGCGACGCGGAGCCTCCCCCGTCTGCAGGGGCGGCATGATTTGAGAAAAGAGGATGCCCTTGAGCCAGCAGGATCAGAGCAGCGCCGCTCCCGCGGGCCAAGCCGGATCAGTCGCATCCTCATCCGCGGTCCCCGTGGCGGCCAATGCGCCAACGTCTCGGCCGCCCGGTTCGGGCAGCGCCGTCAGCCGCCTCGCGCTGCCGTTGTTCGCCGTTCTGGTCGCGCTGGGATTCGTCGCATTGGCGACACTGCGCTGGGATGAGTGGGTCGGCAACGCGACCATCCAGACCACCAACGACGCCTATGTTCGCGCCGAGCTGACACGGTTGAGCAGCCGAGTCGCCGGCGAGGTCTTGACCGTCGCCGTGAAGGATTTTCAGCGCGTCAAGGCCGGCGATCTCCTGATCCAGATCGATCCCGCCGACTACCAGGCCCAGGTCGACCAGGCCGAGGCCGGCGTCGCCGCAGCGCAAGCCGCGCTCGATAACCTCGCCAATCAGGTCGAATTGCAATACGCGACCATCGCGCAAGGCGAAGCCCAACGTGTCTCCGCGGAGGCGCACGAGGTCGAAGCAGGCGAAGAAAGGGACCGGCAGGAGACGCTGTCGAAGACCGATGCCGGCACGCACCAGAAGCTCGAGCAGGCGGTTGCGGATTACGCGCGCGCGCAGGCCGACGTCCGCGCGAGCCGGGCCGTCATCGCCGCGCAGCGTCATCAACTTGAAGTGCTGTCCGGGACCAAGAAGCAGCGCGCGGCCGATCTCGATGCTGCCAAGGCAACGTTGGCCGCCGCGAAACTCAAGCTCGGCTATGCCAGGATCGTGGCGCCGTTCGATGGCGTCACCGGCGAGCGGCAGGTGCAGCCGGGCGACTACGTCAATATCGGCACCAACCTCATCAATGTGGTGCCGCTGCCGGATGTCTATGTGATCGCCAACTACAAGGAAACTCAGCTCACGCACGTCAAGCCGGGCCAGTCGGTCGATGTCACCGTCGATAGCTTCCCGGGCGAGCAACTGCACGGCCGCGTCGAACGGATAGCGCCCGCCAGCGGATCGCAATTCGCTTTGCTGCCGCCCGATAACGCGACCGGCAATTTCACCAAGGTGGTTCAGCGCATTCCGGTTCGGATCCGGCTCGACAAGGGCCAGCCGTCGCTGGATCGGCTGCTGGCGGGGATGTCGGTCGTTACTCGAATTCATACCGACGAGGCGGTCGCGGATGGCGGAAAGTAGAGACGCCGATCGTGGGCCGCTCTCGCGCGGCGGTATCGCGCCGCAACCGCTGTTTGCGGTCGGCGCCGTCCTGCTCGGCTCATTTCTTGCCAACTTCGACAGCCGGCTGACCTCGGTCGGATTGCCGGACCTGCGTGGCGCCTTTTCGCTCGGCTTCGACGAAGGCGCCTGGCTATCGACGTCGGCGATCGGTTCGCAGATTTTTATCGCGCCCGCGGTGGCGTGGCTCGCGACTGCGTTTGGCCTGCGCCGCGTTCTCGGCATTCCCAGTCTTGTCTACGCCATGGTCTCGCTGCTGATCCCGTTCGTGCGCGATTACCCCACATTGATTGCGCTCAGCATCGTTCACGGCCTGTTGCTCGGCACCTTTGTTCCGGCGACCTTGATGATCATCTTCCGCAATCTGCCGATCAGATGGTGGATCCCGGCGATCGCGATCTATTCGATCAGGGTCGGCTTTGCGCTCGATACCAGCACCTCGCTGGTTGGCTTCTACGTCGACCATTGGGGATGGCAGTGGCTGTACTGGCAGGGCGTGGTGATCGCGCCGCTGATGGGGCTGATGGTTTATCTCGGGACGCCGCGCGAACCGGTCAACCGGGAGGTGCTCGAGGATGCCGACTGGGGCGGCATGCTGCTGCTCGGTACCGGCGTTTCGATGGTCTACGCCGGCCTCGATCAGGGCAATCGTCTCGATTGGCTGGAATCCGGCACGGTCGCGGCGCTGCTGATCGGCGGCGGGCTGTTGTGCGCGGCCTTTGTGATCAACGAACTGCTGGTTCGTCGTCCCTGGGCCCACGTCAACGTGTTGTTCAACCGAAATATCGGGCTCTCGCTGGTCGTCATCCTGCTCTACACGCTGACCAGCCTGTCCAATTCGTCGCTGGTGCCGAATTTCCTCGCCACCGTCGGTCAGTTGCGGCCCGAACAGACCGGCGTTCTGCTGCTGACCTACGGCGCCCTGCCGATGTTCGTGCTGGTGCCGGTCTCGATCTTTCTGCTCAAGCATTTTGACCCGCGCGCGGTGCTGATTGTCGGCCTGTCAGCCTTTGCCGCGGCGAATCTGTTGGGAACGCAACTGACCCACGATTGGGCGTTGGGCGATTTTGTCACCATCGCCGTGCTGCAATCGATCGGGCAAGCCTTCACGCTTCTGCCCATCATCATCATCGCGGTGTCCAACTCCGATCCGACCCGGGCGACGGCGTTCGCGGCCTATATCCAGGTGATGCGGCTCGGCGGTGCGGAGATCGGCGTCGCGCTGATGGGCACCTGGCTGCGCGTGCGCGAGCAGATTCACTCCAATTTTCTTGGCCAGCATCTCGAAGCTGGCAGCACCGACGTCGCGCGGATGCTGAGGCAGCTCGCCGACAGCTTTGCGGGCCACGGCACGGCGACTGCACCGGCGCGGGCCTTGGGCACGCTCTCGGCGCTGGTGCAGCGCGAGTCGAACGTCCTTGCCTATATCGACGGCTTTTGGCTGACCTTCTGGCTTGCGATGTTTGCGCTCGGTTTGCTGGCCCTGATCACCCGCGCGCCGCCGGGGCCGTTCACGCCGGTCCCCTTTGGCGCCGCGCAGGCCCTGATGCGGCGGTTGGGATGGTCGCGGACGTAATATTCTAGATTGGGCGCACGCCCACGGATCGTGAAGAGCTACGCATCCTGGCGCGGCGTCTCTGCTCGATCGCGATCTTGTCTGCATTCAATGCCGGGCCTACGCTCGCGCTCCAAGGTCCGCATCCAAGGATCACGAAAAATTTTCGGGAGGGCGTCGTGCGACTGCAGCATGCGTTCATTTCTGCCCTGGCCATCATGTGTCTCGCGCCGGCGGACGCCCGCGCGCAAATCTCCGACGATGTGGTGCGGATCGGCGTTCTCAACGATCAATCCGGCCTTTATGCCGATCTGGGCGGTCCCGGTTCGGTCACCGCGGCGCGGATGGCGGTTGAAGATGCCGGCGGCTCGGTGCTGGGCAAGCCGGTCGAGATCGTATTCGCGGATCATCAGAACAAGTCGGATATCGGGGCTGCCATCGCGCGTCAGTGGTTCGACGTCGGCAAGGTGGACATGGCGATAGGGTTCGACAATTCGGCCGTGGCACTGGCGGTCGAGCAGCTTGCCGCCGAGCGCAACCGGATCGCGATCGCAGGCGCGGTGGGAAGCACCGCCTTCACGGGCAAGAACTACACGCCGAACGAGGCCTCGTGGGTCTATGACAGCTATGCGCTCACCACGAGCCTGGCCAAGTCGACCGTCGCCGAAGGGCGTGACAGCTGGTTCTTCATCACCGTCGATTATGCGTTCGGCCATTCGCTGGAAGCCGATGCGACCGCGGCGGTGCAGGCCGCCGGCGGCAAGGTGCTCGGCAGCGTGCGCCATCCCCTGAACACGTCGGATTTCAGCTCGTATTTGCTTCAGGCCCAGGCGTCCGGCGCGAAGGTCGTGGCGTTCGCCAATGGCGGGGGCGACATGATCAACGCCGTCAAGCAAGCCAACGAGTTCGGCCTTGCCAAGAATCAGAGCATGGTCTCGCTGCTGATCTTCATTTCCGACGTGCACAGCATGGAGCTCAAGGCGGCCCAGGGGCTGAAGTTCGTCACCGCATTCTATTGGGATCGCGATGATGAGAGCCGTGCCTGGTCAAAGCGCTTCTTCGAGAAGCGGGGCCGGATGCCGACCATGGCCCAGGCCAGCGTCTATTCGGCGGTCCGCCACTATCTCAATGCGATCGCCGCCGACGGTACCGACGAGGCGAAGGCTGTGATGGCGAAGATGCGCGCCATGCCGGTCAACGATTTTTACGTCAAGAACGGACATGTTCGGGAAGACGGCCGTCTGGTTCACGACATGCTATTTGCGCAGGTAAAAACCCCGTCGGAATCCACCAAACCTTGGGATTACTACAAAATTCTCGGCGTCATTCCAGGTGATCAGGCGTTTCGCCCGCTGGCAGAAGGCGGGTGTCCCCTGGTCGCGCGCTGACGATCGCATCAACTTATAGTGACCGCCGGCGACCCGCTGACGGCGATGGCGGTCGAAATATTCACTTTATTGCGCGGTTCTTATCGCTGGGGTTAGCAATAAAGGCAGGAACGCCAAATGAACCAAACGGCCGCACTCGTTTCCTTAGCGACCTCGGTTCCCCCCCATCAATTCCACCAGAAGCAAATCCTCGAAGCGGCGTGGGCCGTGCTCGGTCGTCACGAGCAATTCGAAACGCTTTCGAGCCTGTTTTCCAATACCGGCATTCGCCATCGGTATGGCGTCAAGCCGATCGAATGGTATCTTGAGCAGCGTGGCTGGCCGGAGCGGACCGAAGCCTTTCTGGAAGGCGCGGAAACGCTGTTCATCGATGTCGCGCGCAAGGCGCTGGCGCGCGCCGATCTCGAGGCTTCCGATATCGACACCGTCGTTACCGTCTGTTCGACCGGTATTGCGACGCCGACGCTGGAGGCACGCGTCGCCGGCAAGATGGGCTTTCGCGGCGATGTGTCGCGGGTGCCGGTGTTCGGGCTCGGATGCGCAGGCGGCGTGTCCGGACTATCGATCGCCGCGCGGCTGGCGCAATCGCGGCCAGGCACCAACGTGCTGCTGGTGGCGCTCGAACTGTGCACGCTTGCAGTGCGACATGACGAATTGACCAAGGCTAACATCGTCGCCGCCAGCCTGTTTGGCGACGGTGCGGCCGCCATCGTGCTCCGCGCCGGCGATGGCGGCGCAACCCAGGTCGAGGCGACCGGTGAAAAACTCTGGCCAAATACGCTCGACATCATGGGGTGGAGCGTCGATCCGGAGGGATTTGGCGTGATCTTTCAGCGGACGATTCCCGATTTCGTCAGGGACCATATGGGGCCGGCCGTCGCCGAGATCACATCCCGGATGAAGCTTTCGCTTGGCGATATCGATCGCTTCATCTGCCATCCCGGCGGCGCCAAGGTGATTTCGGCGCTGGAGCGCGCGCTTGCGCTCGATCAGGGTACGCTCGACCATGAGCGCGACGTCATCGCCGATTATGGCAACATGTCGGCGCCCACCGTCCTGTTCGTGCTGGAACGCATGCGGGCGCAAGGCCTGCCGCCGCGGTCACTGCTCACCGCGCTCGGGCCCGGCTTCACCGCGAGCTGCGTCGCGCTGCGGCACGCCGCGTGACCCTCGCCTCTATCATTCTGGCTCTGGTCACGCTGCAGCGGCTCGGCGAACTCGTTCTCGCCCGCCGCAACACCAAGAGACTGTTGGCGCGGGGCGCGATCGAGGTCGGCACCGATCATTATCCGCTGCTCGTGGCCATGCACGCGGCGTGGCTGATCGCGTTGTGGGCGTATGGTCGAGATCAGGACGTGAACCTGATTGCGCTCGCCGTTTTCGTGGCGCTGCAGGGCCTTCGGGTGTGGATTCTCGCAACCCTGGGGCCGCGCTGGACCACGCGCATCATCGTGCTGCCGGGCCAGCCTTTGGTCGCCTCCGGGCCCTACAGATATTTCTCACACCCCAATTATGCTGTCGTCGCCGCCGAAATCGCGGTGCTTCCGCTCGCGCTGCATTTGCCGGTGCTGGCGCTGATCTTTACGCTCCTGAACGCGGCAGTCCTTATCGTCCGCATTCGTGCCGAGGCGCGCGCGCTTTCCGACGGGAGCGGACCGATGCGCGCCGCGTCATGACCGTCCTGGCGGAGCGCACCTCGACGACGCCGGTACTTTCGACCTGGACCGGCTTCCTCCTGATGTGCCTCGGCATGTTCATGGCGATCCTCGACATCCAGGTGGTCGCGACTTCGCTGCCGACCATCCAGAGTGCGCTCGATATTTCTCCGGATACGATGAGCTGGATCCAGACCGCCTATCTGATCGCGGAGGTGATCGCGATACCCCTGACCGGGCTGTTCACGCGGATCCTCTCCTTGCGGTGGCTGTTTGCCACAGCCGTCAGTGTCTTTACCCTGGCATCCATCGGCTGCGCGTTCAGCGGCGGCTTTGCCGTGCTGCTGGTGTTCCGGGTCGTTCAGGGATTTTCCGGCGGCGTGCTGATTCCCGCCGTGTTCTCCGCGGTGTTTCTGCTGTTTCCGTCGCGGCTGCATGCGGTCGCGACCACGGTTGCCGGCGTGGTCGCCGTGCTGGCGCCGACGATCGGACCCGTCGTCGGCGGATTCATTACGGAAACCTGGTCCTGGCCTTGGCTGTTCTTGATCAACGTCATTCCGGGGCTGGTCGCCGCCTCTGTGACGCCGTTCCTGCTGCCGCGCCAAGAGACCAATTTTGCCGAGATCTCGAAGCTGGACCTGCGTGCGCTGGCGCTGATGGCGGCGGCGCTCGCAAGCCTTGAGATCGGCCTGAAGCAGGCGCCGCTCAATGGCTGGCTGTCGCTCTCCTGCGCCGGCCTGTTGGCGGCGAGCGCCATCGCGGCCGGCATTTCGATTTGTCTGACGGTCGGCTGCTCGCATCCGGCGCTGCGGCTTACGGTGCTGAAGCGGCGCTCGTTCGCGGTCGGCTGTGCGTTGAGTTTTTGCCTCGGTGTCGGGCTGTTCGGCTCGGTCTATCTGATGCCGGTGTTCCTGGCCTTCGTGCGCGGCCATGATGCCTTCGAGATCGGCACCATCATGCTGGTGACCGGGATCGCGCAACTCGCCGCCGCGCCGTTTGCCGTCATGCTGGAAGGCCGGCTAGGCGCGCGCTTCTCGACCGCCGCCGGTTTCGCGCTGTTCGCGCTCGGGCTTGGCCTAAGCTATTTCCAGCCGCGCACCGCCGATTTCGACGCGATGCTCTGGCCGCAAATTCTGCGCGGCGTCGCGATCATGTTCTGCCTGCTGCCGCCGACCCGCATTGCGCTGGGCGCGCTGCCCGATACCGAAATCCCCGATGCCAGCGGCCTGTTCAACCTGATGCGCAATCTCGGCGGCGCGATCGGCATCGCGCTGATCGACACGATTCTGTATGGCCGGGTCGGAATCTATGCGGATGACTTTCGCGACCGGCTGTTGGCCGGCGACGTCACGGCGGCGATAGCGATCGGGCTCAAGCCGTCGCTGTTCCTCAACCGTCCGCCCGGCCCGCCCGATGCCGAGGCTATTGCCTTTGTGCGGCCGATGGTCGAAAAAGCCTCGCTCGCGCTTTGCGTCAACGAGGCGTGGGCGATGCTCGCTCTTGTCGCGGTCGCCGGATTATTGCTGGTGCCGCTGGCGCGCGATTCCGCAAGAGCGGGATGAATTATAATTGAATCGGTCTGTCCGCGCATTCGGTTCACCTCTCCCCGGCGGGGAGAGGTCGATTTGCGCAG
>Ga0307479_10000855_pt1 | contig 27525 bp, 22 predicted proteins | sample atmos_gasesECM4C_FD_203743 | JGI IMG/M metagenome (GOLD analysis project Ga0307479, IMG submission 203743) | Hardwood forest soil microbial communities from Morgan-Monroe State Forest, Indiana, United States - atmos_gasesECM4C_515 | ecosystem: Environmental > Terrestrial > Soil > Temperate... | reverse complement strand
GCTGGGTCGATGCGGACTGGCTCGTGCCGCTGGGCGGCGCGACCGCGGCGATGTTTGCCACCGACACGGAATTCAGCAAGCACCTTTCGAATTCTCCAAATCGCATTAAGTACAGCAAAGACCTTTCCAATTATGGACTCGCGTCGATGGTGGGCATCGGCGGCGGAATGTATGTGTGGGGGCATCTCACGCACGACGATCACAAGATTGAAACGGGCATCCTGGCGGGCGAGGCGGCGATTGATAGTCTGGTTCCCGTCTATGGGATGAAGTACGCATTCGGCCGTGAGCGCCCGCTGCAGGATAACTACCATGGAAGATTCGGCCAGGGAGGTGTTTCGTTTCCGTCAGAACACGCAGCGGCGGCATGGTCCATCGCCAGCGTGATCGCGCACGAATATCCTGGCCCGCTGACGTCGATATTTGTTTACGGTCTGGCTTCTGCGGTTAGCGCTTCGCGCATGACAGCAAAGCAGCATTTCCCTTCAGACGTGCTCATCGGCAGCGCCATCGGCTGGTTCGAGGGAATGTATGTTTACCGCAAGCACCACGACCCGAGAGTCGGGGGCGGCGAGTGGGAAACGTACGCAGAAGCCCACGATAGCAGCGAGCGCAACACCGGTAACATGGGCTCGCCCTACGTGCCGCTGGATAGTTGGATCTATCCCGCGATGGAGCGCCTTGCGGGGCTCGGCTTGCTCAACGATGAGTTTATGGGGATGCGGCCTTGGACGCGAAATGAGTGCGCACGCTTAGTGAGTGAGGCTGCAGATCAGTTGGCAGACGTTGGGGCTGAAAATGACGAGAAATCGCGACTTATTGAAGCGTTGCAGCGCGAACTTAGGCCGGATATGGAAGGAACCAACAGTAACGGCGGCGGAGCATTTCGTTTAGAATCTTTGTACTCGCGGACGGAGTATATCTCCGGGATGCCGCTCACCGATGGCTACAACTTTGCACAAACACAAATCAATGATTTTGGGCGGCCGTATCGCCAAGGTTGGAACAACGTAACGGGTTTCTCGACGTGGGCGGCAGGCGGCCCTTTTGTCGTCTATGTTCGTAGTGAATACCAGCATGCTCCAACGGCCTCAGCGCTTCCTGATTCGGCGCGGCAAGTCATCAGCCAGGCGGATTTCGGCCTGATCCCTCCTCCCCCAGCGACCCCGATTTCACAGACGGATCGGTTTCGTCTCCTCGACGCTTATGTGGGGATGAATCTGACGAATTGGCAACTCACGTTCGGCAAACAGAGTCTTTGGTGGGGTCCCGGAAAGGGCGGCCCGATGATGCTCAGTGATAACGCGGAACCCGTCAACATGCTCCGTATCAACCGGGTTTCGCCGCTCCGGCTGCCGAGCATCCTGGGCCTGCTCGGGCCGATGCGAATGGAGTTTTTCATCGGACAGCTTGAGGGACACAACTTTGTACAAGGTCCCTCCAGCGTAGTCGGGTCTTGGGCGCAGCCTCTGAGTCCGCAACCGTTCCTCCATGGCGAGAAGCTCAACTTTCGCCCCACTGCTAACTTTGAGTTCGGGATCTCGCGGACGACGATCTTCGCCGGTGCTGGCGATCCCCTTACCATTCACACATACCTGCATAGCCTTTTCGACACAAGCCATTACACAGGCGTGTACGGATCCACTACTTACCCGGGAGATCGCCTGAGTGGCCTGGATTTTTCGTACCGTCTACCAAAGCTTCGAAATTGGTTGACGCTTTATGGGAACGGTTTCGCGAACGATCAAATCATCTTTCTGCCAACCGGGTATCCGGAGAGGGCGGTATGGAGTGCCGGGATATACGCTTCGCGGTTGCCAAAACTTCCAAGACTTGACCTTCGCCTCGAGGGCGTTTACACGGACATTCACGTGGCGAATAATCAGCAGGTTCCTGGTTTCTACTACTCCAACTTTCGATACCTCAACGGATACGTGAACAACGGCAATTTGCTGGGGAGTTGGATTGGTCGCCAAGGCCAAGGTGCTCAAGCATGGACGAATTACTGGTTCAACGCACGCGATCGTGTGCAGTTCAATTTCCGGCACCAAAAGGTGAGTCAACAATTCATTCCCGGAGGAGGCACGCTGACCGACGTTGGCGTGCGCGCCGATTACTGGGTACTGCCGAATGTCAGCCTCTCCGCTTCGGTGCAGTACGAGCGCTGGCTTTTTCCCGTGATTCATCCGAGTCCCTCGAGTAACGTCTCGGCCACCGTGGAGATTCTGTTCCAGCCGCAGAAGTTGTTCCGCCGCTCTGCTACGAGTCCGGCTGGCAGCGAGTTCGGAAGCGGAGACCAGCCATGAATTTCAGTAGCAGCGCCCCGGTCCGTCAGCCCGTACCCGAGTCGCCGGATCCCGGGGTAGCCGGTTCGCCCGAGCTGTCCGATACGCCCGAGAGGAGTGCGCAGACTCTCGTGCACCTCCGTCTGCTTTGGGCACATCGCGCGCTGCTGTTCCGCGTTGCGGTATACGCGCTGGCCGCCAGTACGCTCTTCGCATTTGTTATTCCCGTGCGGTACGACTCGACCGCGCGTTTGATGCCGCCGGACAATCAATCCAGTTCCGGCCTTGCGATGGCGGCTGCTGCAATGTCTGGCGTCGCCGGAGGCCTTGGAGGGGTGGCCAGCGATTTGCTTGGCTTGAAGAGCACCAGCGACGTGTTCGTAGGCATCCTGACCAGCCGCACCGTGCAGGACAAGCTAATCCAAGAGTTTGACTTGAAGAAACTCTACCGGGACCGCCGAATGGAAGATGCCCGTAAGGATTTGGCCGATCACACTTCCATCTCTGTGGATCGCAAGAGTCAGATCATCTCCATCACGGTAACTGACAAGAACCCGCAACGAGCGGCCGCAATGGGTCAGGCCTATGTGGAAGAGTTGAACCGTTTGGTGGCCGAGTTGAGCACGTCCTCGGCACGCCGCGAACGCATTTTCCTTGAAGGGCGCTTGCAGGCTGTCAACCAGGACTTGGAAGCCGCCGAAAAGGATTTCAGCCAGTTTGCGAGCAAGAACACAGCAATCGATGTCAAGGAGCAGGGCAAGGCCATGGTTGAAGCGGCAGCGCTACTCCAGGGCCAGCTCATTGCCGCTCAATCGCAGTATGAAGGCCTGAGAGAAATTTATACGGACAATAACCCTCGTGTGCGCACCGTGAGGGCTCGCATCGACGAGTTGCAACGGCAGTTGGAAAAGTTGGGTGGGAAAGGCGAAAGCGCGACAAGCATCTCCAGCGACTCTGGCGGCTCCATGTATCCTTCCATCCGGAAACTGCCACTGCTCGGCGTTACGTATGCGGATCTGTACCGGCGCACAAAGATTCAGGAAGCGGTTCTCGAAACTCTCACAAAAGAATACGAGATGGCCAAAGTCCAAGAAGTAAAAGAAATTCCGACGGTGAAGGTCCTCGATAACGCGCACATTCCCGATAAGAAGTCGTTTCCGCCGCGTCCCGTGATTGTGGTGCTCGGTACGATGCTTGGAATTACGCTGACGATGTCGTGGATCGTGGGAAAATCGAGGTGGGACGCGCTGGACGCAGGCGATCCGCGAAAACTGTTCGCGGCGGAAGTGTTCACGACGGTGCAAGCAGGAGTGCCGTGGCTCTCGAGGAATGGAGCGGGGGCAGAAGCAAATGGGCACCGGCCGTGGAGTTGGGGGAAGAAGCCGGGCGCGGATGGCGAAAAGCAGACGCAGCCCGAGCGCGACACAAAGTAGGGACCGATTTTGGCAGTAAGTAATTGAAAGAGAAAGGGTTAGGTCACAAACACCTCTGTAAGTGACGAGGCGAAGCTGTGAGCGGTGGCGGCATCCAGCAGGCAGAGCAAGGAATGGGAACCGGCACATCGGGCGCGATAAACATGGAACGGATGGGACCAAATGCGGCTGCACGTACCTGTGTGGCGGAATTGCCGGCGGAATACGGCGTGGCGAGATGGTATGTCGCATACACCTGCGCGAATCACGAGAAGAAAGTGCGCGACCAGCTCGAGCAGAGGTCTGTCGAAGCGTTCCTTCCAGTTTATGAAACGCTGCGCCGCTGGAAAGATCGCCGTGTCCAGTTGGAAATGCCGCTGTTCCCCGGTTACGTATTCGTTCGGCTGGCGCTCGTGGACCGTTTGCGGGTGTTGCAAGTTCCCAGCGTGGTCCGTCTGGTCGGGTTCAACGGACACCCGTCGGCCCTGCCCGATGAAGAATTCGAGGCGCTGAAAAAAGGCTTGGCGTGTGGCGTCCGTGCCAAGCCGCACCCGTTTCTGACCGTCGGGCGTCGCGTTCGAATCAAGAGCGGTCCTCTTGAGGGAAGACAAGGAATTCTACTCCGGAGAGCAGGAAGACTGCGTGTTGTGCTTTCGATCGACCTCATCATGCGGTCCATCATCGTTGAGGTGGACGCCGCCGAAATCGAGCCGATCATTCACCGCCACATCTTATTGATAGATAAAAGACAATTACCACCAGACGACGAGAGTAGGACACAGCGCATGGGTCAAGGTCCAAAGGATGCCGACTGGACCGACCAATCGAGCATTACGGCATCGAAAAGTCCTGGGTTCTGATGGTGACTTTCGTGGAGAACGCTCCCCAATTGAGCACTGATGAAGGCCTTCGTGCGGCCCGTCCCGTAACGAAGATAGTTCTGCGAGCGAACGGTTGGTTGCGGTCTGCGGTTGCCACAATTCCGGCGGTATCAAGATTTATGCCGGTTGCGTACAGCTTCGCGGATCAAGCGTTTGCCGTTGGAGGAATCTTCCTTGTCAATGTTGTCTTGGCACGAACCCAGACCAAGGAAGAATATGGCATGTTCGCCCTTTACTACTCAGTTTTGATATTTCTTAGCGGTATATATAACGCCGCGATCGTGGAGCCATTTACTGTCTACGGATCCGGAAGATACCGTGAACACTTCTCCGAGTATTTGAGGTTGATGGTGCGCTGCAGCGTGGCGCTCGGCCTTGTGCTGACCGGGATTCTCTTGTTCAGTTGTCTGTTGCTTTCATGGATCGCGCCACAGTTGATGTCGCGAGCCCTATTCGGTCTCGGACTGACCGTAGGTATCCTGCTGTCAGGTCTTTTCCTGCGCCGTGTCTTCTATATTCAACGTCAGGCAGCCCTTGCCGCCAAGACTTCTCTCGTATTCTTCCTCACCGTCGCATGCGGACTTTGGCTGGCGGCGAAAGCCCATGTACTCGACAGCTTCTCGGTCTTCCTGATTTTGGCTCTCGGATGGTCCGCAGGGGGGGCAGGTTTTGGAAGAAAGCTGGCCTTCGGAAGCCCTAAACAGCGCTTCCTCGAACTGGAGCCCAGCTACGGGCGGGAACATTGGAATTACACGAAATGGGTTCTCGCAACCGCTTGTGTGTTTCAGTTCACGACCCAGGGTTATTACTGGCTCGTGGCAGCGTTTCTCTCCGTGAAAAAAGTGGGCGAGCTTAGAGCCACGTATCTGCTTGTCCAGCCCGTCGAACAGGTGTTCATTGCCATATCCTTCATTGTCCTCCCAGCGCTGGCTTCGCATTACGCAGCGAAGAGGATGGAGGATCTCCTCTTCTTGTGGAAACGAAATGTATTGGTCGTGGTGGGGGTGACTGGTTTGTTCTCCCTTGGTGTCCGGATCCTCGGGAAGCCGGTGATGCATGTCCTGTATGCGGGAAAGTTCGACGGCCTCGCCCCTTTACTCTACATGTTGGCTCTCTCGCCTCTCTTGATCGGGATCGGGGGTACTATGGCCAATGCGTTGAATGCTGTTGAAAAACCGCGGCTGGTCTTCTATGCCTTTGTTTCGAGCGGCACCGCGACCTTCCTGTTGGGAATCCCGCTTGTTATGCACTTCGGTTTGTGGGGTGCTGCTTACGGCGTCCTTGTTTCTGGGGCCACATTGGATGGGACTCTTGCAGTCGCGTTCCTGCTCAACGTTTACAAACAGACTCGACGTCTCACCGCTGATCACTTACGGTCCGCTTGAAATGCTTCAAGGCTTGGATCGGCGAATTTCGCACGAATCGGGGAGTTTCGACTGATCAACAAGAGAAGCATCAAAAGGAAAATAAGATCGGTGTATCGCGAGCTAGATCGGTTCGTCGATCAGAAGCTAGGGACGAGGGCCGCGCAGCACACCGAGGCGACACTACTTTTGCTGGGAAAAGAAATGTCCTGCAGAGTCGCCAGTTTGCCACCGAATACGGACTTCAGAAAGGTTGGGTTCAAAGTCTTCTCGCAGTGGGATGAAGACGGAATTATTCAGTACTTGGTCAGCAAAATACCCATCGGGGAAAAGACTTTCATCGAATTCGGAGTGGAGAGCTACGAGGAAAGCAATACCAGGTTTCTGCTTCTCAACGATCACTGGCAGGGATTGGTATTGGACGCTTCCGCGCCCGACATTCGCTATATCCAAACAGATCGAATTTATTGGGAGTTTGACCTTCAGGCCAAGTGCGCATGGATCACGCGCGACAATATCAACTCACTTCTGGAGGAGGCCGGATTTGGCAGTGACGTTGGACTCCTCTCGATTGACGTTGACGGAAACGACTACTGGATATGGGAGGCCATCGGATCCGTCAGACCTCGGATCGTTATTGTCGAATACAGCAGTATCTTTGGACTTGAGCCGATTTCGATACCGTACAAGCAGGACTTTGATCGGACTGCAGCTCACTATTCCACCGCGTACTTTGGGTGTTCTCTGGCTGCACTGAGCCATCTGGCAAAGAAAAAGGGCTACCTTCTCTTGGGCTCGAATGTGTGGGGGCACAATGCTTTTTTCGTCAGATCCGACGTTGCCGGAGACTTCAGAGGTCTGGAACCGGAAGAAGCGTACGTCCTTTCCAAGTACCGTCATTCCAGGGATGAGTCCGGAAAAATGTCTTACAAACGGGGCGAAGACCGCATAAAGCTCATCCAACACTTGCCGATCGTCAACGTGGTCACCGGTCAAGTAGCTCCGATCCGGGACCTTTACAAACCAGTGCAACTTCATCGCGCCTCAGTAGCCGTTCCTACTCGCCTATGAGGCAACCGACCCACATAACTGCGCTTGAGAGGCGCTAACGCTTCCCGGAGTACTTGAATGTCTGGGCGGTCTCAATAGGTCGACGCAACATTAGCTCGAAGTCTACTTGCAGGAGTCTCAAGAGTGCTAAAGTCGTTCGCGAGCATCGATTCAAACTGAACACTGCCGTGGCTAGTGTTGATTGATTACAGCCGGACAGATCGTTCTCTAGAGGAAGTATTGTCGGATCAACTGATTAGATGGTGTTGCATCGAAGAGTTTGGTAGGGGTGATTGGCTGATCCACCTTGTTGTGGGCCGATAGATTCTGATATGTCTTCATCCATTCTTGGCAGTGCTGGAAAGATCTCGTCATCTCGCTCCTCGAACAAGGTAACCATCCCTCCGTCGAGCAGGCTGCTGTTCCTCGCATTCTTGGGAATCTCTGCGCTCCTGGGGGGACTGCTCCTCTCGCAATTTGTTCCCGGATCGTACGTCTTTGGGGTACTCGCATTGGTGGCAGCCTGCGGAACTGCCCTGATCAGATGGCCCGAGGGGGGATTGCTGGTCATTGTGGTTGCGAGCGTCATGCCCCGCTTCAGTGTCGAAATCGGGGGATGGAACTCAAGGCCCGAGCACTATGCCGTCGGAATCGTGTTGTTGATCCTGTGTTTTCGATGGGTCAGGGGCGTAAGACCGCGGATTCAATTGACGAGTGCGGATTGTTTCTTGATCGCGTACCTGCTGCTGAACTATCTCAGCTCTGCGCTGATGTCCCCAGAACCAAAGCAGACTTTGCGGTCGGCTCTGCTTACCAACCTGGCGATAATGCCCTATTTTCTAATCCGTTTTTTTGTCAAGGATGACCGCATTCTCCGATGGGCGTTCAAAGTGTTCTTGGCAACAGGAATCCTCGAGGGCGCATACGCGTTGGTTAGCTTTACCTCTTATCATATTTTTGACACGTCCTTCGGAGTAGACGTAGGCCAATACGCTGGGAGCGTCGCTGGGGTTTACGGCACTCACTTAGAGGCAAACTTTTTGGGCAGCTACTCAGGCAGTCTTGCCATCATGCTCCTTGTTCTCTACTTCCTCAGTGACCGAAGACCCGCCTGGCTTTTGACCGGATTGATCGTTGCGCTCTATGCTATGGTTGCATCCCTCGCTAGGGCGGCTCTTCTAAGTTTTGCAGTGGTGTCGATTCTTCTGGCATTTCTCGGCCTTGTAATGAGGGCGCTGCGCCCCAAGAAACTGCTGCTGCTAGCGGGATGTCTTATTCTCTTTGTTCCGCCGATTGCACTCACGCGCGGGCGATACCTTGCAGAACGTATAACTAATTTGACCGAAGGAAGGTTGCAGGATGACAGCGCAGCCGACACGAGCGCAGCCGACAGGATAGTCGCGTGGACTGCAACTATCGGGGACATTCGGCAGCACCCCATACTGGGAAACGGAACCGCTAGTTTTCAGCTCATGGCGGACGCGACACTCTTACCCATACTTGGGGACCGACCGTGGGTCGGAAATACGCCAATTCGGATTTTGCATGATACCGGCCTCGTTGGTTTACTTCTATTCGGGTCGGTGTTCTTGGGAATTGCGGCGCAAGTCAAAAACATTATTAATCTAAAGCGACAAGACAGAGAAATAGTCATCGCCCTTTCGGCGGGATGCCTAATATATACTTTTGCATTTATGGCAACAGAGGGAACGATGCTCTCATTCTTTTGGGTCCACACGGGTTTGTTGGCTTCCGCCTGTTCTGTACCCATTAGGTCGCGAGAATCGGGTGTGGACTGGCAAACAAACTGACTCTGGGAAACTTGGACGCGCAGCGAGATTGGGGGTTCGCCGGAGACTACGTGAAGGCCATGTGGTTGATCCTTCAACAGCCCCAAGCAGAAGATTACATAATCGCAACCGGAGAAACTCGCAGTGTTCGCAATATGCTTGATATAGCACTTTCCAGAGGTGGCTTGGACTGGGAAGAGCGCGTTGAAGTGGATCCAAAACTATTGCGTCCTGCTGAAGTGGACTACCTTTGCGGCAATGCCACGAAGGCCCGCGAGCGGCTCGGCTGGGCCCCGCAGGTGCTCGCGGAAGGAACACGGGTGACGTTTTGGCCTGAGACCCTCATTGTGTTTCACCGAGACGTACGGGGGCAATCGCATGATCTTGGAGTTATGGAAGAACAACTTGCTTGATAGGGCTGAAGAACTTACGCGGGAACCTGGAACCTTCAGGGGGCAGCTTTCAGAACAGTTCCCCTCGAAGACTGACGGAGACGTTTCGGAATGTCCTGTTTGCGATAACGGGAAGCCCAGTTTCTGGGCTGCCGTTGGTGGGTACGTCTACCGGCAGTGCGGGGGTTGCGGGCTAATTTATTTGCAGCGGACGCCTTCGGCTTCGGACCTGGAGAGTTACTACAACAAGCAATTCCAGGTTGATCGTAAGAGACAAGAAAGAATGGTTGCAGGACAGTGCCATCCGATGCTGAGGGTTCTGGAGCAGCTTCTTACGGGAAGAGGAAGACTCCTTGAAATTGGGTGCTCGTATGGACATTTTCTAAGCATGGCGGAAGCCGACGGATGGGTAGTGGAGGGAGTGGAAATCTCTCGCTCGGCGGCAGTTTGGGCGCGGCAAAATCTAGGCCTCCGAGTGCACAGCGGGACGCTAGAGGAAATGTCTCCTAAGCTGAAACGGTCCTTTGACGCGGTGGCAATGTTCCATGTGCTGGAGCATGCGCCGGAACCGGAGCGCCTCGTTCTACAAGCTAGAGAATTTCTTCGGCCAGGAGGAATTCTGCTGATCCGGACACCGAATGCTTCGAGCTGGATCGCGAAGCGGTGCCGCACGACCTGGGAATGGCTAACGCCACCGGCTCATATCTATCTGTTTTCGCCGGTCTCCTTGCGAATTCTTTTGGAAGGCGCTGGATTCCGAGTGGAGTCAATTTCCACGCAGCGTGGAGACGCACACAATACGGCGTTCGAACTCGCAAGGGGGGTAAGTAAGCGGATCCTGGGGCACAGAGGTTTGGCTTCCGCAGCCGAGCGTCCCCTGCCGAGCCGAAGGAGTTGGTACCGTGGCGTTGAAGCTTTTTCCGATGTACTCTATCGACCATTTGACACCGTAGAGGCTTTCTATTTCCGCCGCCGACAATTACACCCTGAACTGTTGGTCGCCGCTCGGATACCCCAGTAACCCATCTCGTATTTGAGAAGACAGGTCTCTATAGAACATGGAAAAAACCTCCATACCGCATCGCTGGAACAACGACAGCATCCTGAGGGTTGTATACCGGGAAATCGAAGAAAGCATAGCGACTAAGCGGGAATTGAAGGCAGAACTGGCAAATGAAATCGCGGGAGTAGCCTCCCTGCTTGTGGAACGGCTAAACACAGGGCACAAATTGATTGCTTTTGGCAACGGCGGGAGCGCAGCGGACGCGCAGCACCTCGTGGCGGAATTGGTAGGGCGATATCAAGCCGAGCGGAAAGCGCTCGCCGCCGTCACGCTGACAGCGAATTCGTCCTCTCTGACTGCAATCGGAAACGATTACGGGTTCGAGAATATCTTTTCCCGCCAGCTTGAAGCGATCGCGAAACGGGGAGACGTAGCCCTCGCAATCTCAACAAGCGGGAATTCACCCAATGTACTTCTCGCTCTTGAGACGGCAAAGAATTTGGGTCTCGCTGCTATCGGCCTTTCGGGAAAGACAGGAGGCAAAATGCGCGCTCTGGTTGACATTTGCTTACGCGTTCCCTCAGACTCGGCGCCACGGATTCAAGAAGTTCACAGTTTGATCATTCACATTCTGAGCGGAATTGTGGAAAAAGCGTTCTTACCCACTGCGTTTCCGTCAGAATCACTAAACGGGGCCACGGTCCAAAAATGATTGAGACTCAGGAAATTTTGAATTGCGCGCAACCTTTCCACCGCTGCCAAATTCTGGTTGTCGGTGACCTGATGCTCGATGAGTACCTCTGGGGCCATATCGAACGCATCTCAGCGGAAGCCCCGGTCCCCATTCTCAACGTTGTTCGACGTGAGGCGACGCTCGGCGGCGCGGGGAATGTAGCTAACAATCTCCGCGCGCTCGGTGTTGAGGTTTCCGCCGTGGGCATCGTTGGCCAGGATGAGACCGGTGATCAGATACGAGAACTCCTGAAAGGCGCGGGAGTGGACATGCAGGGAGTTATTGGCGACCCGAATCGCAAATCGACCCGAAAAGTGCGGCTGATGTCCCTCGAACACGGCCAGCAGGTCTTTCGCATGGATGAAGAGTCTGTGCAAGAGGCTAGTAGCGAGGTCGAAGACCAACTCATCGCCCGGGTCATCGAGGTTGTTCCCCGCGCCCAGATCATCCTTTGCTCGGATTATATGAAAGGCGTATTGACAAAGCGTATCCTTGAAGTTGTTTTCAACGTGGCCCGCAAACGTGGCCTTGTCAGCCTAGTCGGTCCGAAGGATCCAAACACGAACAAATACGATGGTGCCACCATCCTGATGCCAAATTTGAAAGAGCTGGCGCAGATGACGCAATCTTCCATCGACGGCAGCGGCTGGCTGACGAGCTCAGCGAAGCAACTCTTCGAGAAATTGAACCTGGAGGCTCTTGTAGTCACGAAGGGGAGCGATGGTATGTCCCTTTTCGAGTCACACCAATTCGATTTACGTCGCGTGGATATTCCCACTATGGCAAGAAGCGTGTATGACGTGACGGGAGCGGGAGATACCGCGATCTCTACCTTCGCAGCGGCTATCGCCGCGGGTGTGAAACGGGATTTCGCAGTATATCTGGCAAACGTGGCAGCAGGTATCAAAGTTGCCAGGCGAGGCACAGCTTGCGTAACGGCAGAAGAACTGCAAACGCGATTGAATGAACAAGAGGCCCGACCAGGGAAACCTGACCAAAGAGTCCGTGTGAACGCGTCGAGCAGATAGCACAAAGTAGCGCTAAATCATGGACTGCTCCAGGAATCTGGACCGGGGTTTATGAGTAATCCGGAAAAGAAGGAATTCAATCCCACTGAAAAACCCGCAGGCTACCTCGGCTTGCCCTTGAGGGATGCCGAGGCAGCTGCCCGGGCCTGCATGGTTCGGTATGGGAAAACCCAGTTACGTCTTAGCTGGTTATTTGAAGTATTGCTGCGCTCGTTCCTATTCTTAAGGAATGAGAAGCCGCTGAGACTCGACGAGGAGCCGCAGAGGATTCTGGTTCTTGAATACTGGAATCTTGGCGATTTGGTGATGCTTACGCCCTTCCTAAAGAATCTGCGCCTTCACTATCCGAAGGCGCATATTGCGATCATTGCAAGTCCGCGTGCAGTTTCGATGCTGGAAGGACAGGGTCTGGTTGACGAAATCATTCCGGTAAAGATGCCGTGGGCGCAGCACATGGCGCGGCGGAAAAAATACTTTTCGCGGTATTGGGGAGAGTACATCCGGTGCATAGGGCGCCTGCGCGCGAGAAGATTCGATCTTGGGTTCACAGTCCGGGCGGACATTCGAGACAACTTCCTCTTGTGGGTGGGCAAGGTCAGGCACCGCGTTGGGTATGGCTATGGGTATGGTGGATCGCTGCTGACGGAGGTTGTGCCGCCGGATCTCTCGCAGCCGCATTATGCGGATCGATGGCTGCACCTGCTGGAACATCTGGGGAAACCGGTATTGGACAGGCAGCCGGAGCTGAGGGTGGGGCCTGAGCAACGAGCGTTCGGGAGGAGATTTTTGGGGGAAATGGGGCTGGACGACGGAGATGTGTTGGTTGGGTTTCATCCCGGAGCGAGGAATGAGGTTCGGCAGTGGGGCAACGAAAAGTTTCTGGAAGTAGCGCGAAGGCTGACGGAATTGTTGCCCGTGAAGATACTTTGGTTTCAAGATCCGGGAGCGCCAGAAAAGTTAAGTGGTCGAGAGTTTATCCCGGTGACGCTTCCACTGAAGGAGTTCTTGGCGGTGCTGTCTGAGTGTAAAGTACTCGTTTGCAACGATACGGGACCGATGCATATGGCTAGCGGGCTGGGTGTCCCCGTTGTAGCCGTCTTTGGGCCGGGGATGCGTGACTGGTGGGGACCTCGATCAGCGGGTAGCCAAGTGGTCACCAATGAGAGTATCTGGTGCCGACCTTGCTTCGACTACTGCATTTTCGACCAGCCGTACTGCTTGCGAGTCATATCCGTCGATTCCGTTTACGAGGCGGCGGCGAAGGCGTTGAATGGCTTAGTCCACCGGGTCTGTCAAGACAAGAAGGAACCGACGTCGTCGGAGAGATTGGGAATGAGTTCTGTCCAGAGACCGTAAACGCTTCGAATTAAGGCAAATTTAATCGTTCGTCTCACTTTATGGCTATCCCAAATGGATTGACCAGACAAAAATTGCGGATAGCAATGCTGGGTTCCCGTGGCATTCCGCACACCTACAGCGGGTACGAGGCGTTCATTGGAGAAGTGGGGCCGCGGCTCGTGGAGCGGGGGCATGAAGTGACAGTGTACTGCCGGAGGAGATTATTCCGGGAGCGGCCGAAGACGTACAAGGGAGTGCGGCTAATCTACCTGCCGAGCATCGAGACGAAAACGGTGGGGACACTGACGCACACGCTGGTGTCGATGTGGGATGTGATGTTTCGCAGAATGGACGTCATTTTCGTGGTGAATGTGGCGAACGCGTTTCACTGCATGATACCGCGGTTGATGGGGAGGAGGGTGGCGATCAACGTGGATGGCCTGGATTGGAAACGGGATAAGTGGGGGCGCTTTGGAAAGAAATATTTTTATTGGAACGCGAAATGTGTGGGCCGTATCTGCCCGAGGGGCGTTGTAACAGATGCCCAGGAGATGAGGCAGGTTTATCTGAAAGAATTTAGCACGCCGAGTGTCAGCATTGCGTACGGCGCAAATATCGAAACCTCGACAAACGCTAAAGTAGTCCATAAGTATGGTCTCGAACCATTTCAGTATTACCTGGTTGCTAGCCGGCTGGTCCCAGAAAACAACGCCGATCTGATTGTGCAAGCGTTTGAAAAAGTGGGGACACAGCGCGCGTTGGCAATTGCGGGTGATGCGAATTACCGGAGTGCGTTTGTTGACCGACTGAGAGAGACGAAGGATCCGCGAGTAAAGTTTCTGGGTCATGTCGGGAATGCGGAGCATGTGAAAGAGCTGCATTGCAACGCGTACGCCTATGTTCACGGGCATAGCCTAGGCGGAACGAATCCAGCGCTGTTAAAGGCGCTGGGTTACGGAAACTGCGTCCTTGTTCTCGGGACGGTATTCAATCGAGAGGTGCTGCAGGATTATGGAGTTTTATTCGAGCGGGATGCTGCGGATCTAGCGCGGAAAATACAACATATCGAGGATCATCCCGAGGTCGCCGCGGAGTACAGAACCCGAGCCCCACAACGAATACGCGAAGCGTACACCTGGGAGATGATTGCGGACCAGTACGAAGAGCTCTTCTTGTTGTTGGCTTCGGGACAAGATCCAACAAGCGTGCACTCAAACGTGACTCGTGCCCCTGTGGCTGAGTTGCAGGCCGCTCTCGTTACCGCCGGCAAAGAGAATGAATTCTAGCAATTTTTTCACGTAGACATTTTGCACTGCAAGAGCGTGGTGCTAGAGCCGATACCAGGAATTTCATTTTCTTGTATTATTTCTGTCGAAAATTACAAACCGAATTTCTTAATGGAGATCGCCGGGGAGATGACACATGCCAGTGGAAATAGTATCCCGCCAATTGGGGGAAGTCGTCGTGCTCGTCCCGAGGGTTTTCCACGACGGGCGCGGCTTTTTCATGGAAACGTATCGAAACGATGAATTCAAGAACCTGGGGCTGCCTGACAATTTCGTTCAAGAGAATCAATCGTATTCGAGAAAAGCCGTTGTTCGGGGACTTCATTTCCAGTGGGATCCTCCAATGGGGAAGTTGATGCGCGTGACTCGGGGCATTGCTTTTCTTGTAGCTGTTGATATTCGGCCCGGTTCGCCAACATTGGGCAAGTGGGTTGGAATCGAAGCGTCGGCAGAAAACAGGAAGCAAGTGTGGGCACCGGCGAGTTTCGCTCGAGGCTTTTGCGCGCTGAGCGACGATGTGGAAGTGCAGTACTTGTGTACAGGTACGTACAATTCCGAAGCCGAGGCAGGTATTCGGTGGGACGATCCGGAAATCGGGATTGAGTGGCCGATAAGAGAGGTGATTATCTCCGAAAAAGACCGAACCGCTCAAACACTTAAGCAATGGCTAACATCGCCCAACGCCCGGCATTTCGCGTACGCAACGCAAGTGGTGGGCGCTTAGGTATTGTTGGGGATAAAAAAGGGGAGGAAATAATAATGCGATTGCTAGTTGCTGGAGGCGCGGGTTATGTGGGTTCGGCACTCATTCCTCGACTGCTGGAACATGGGTACCTGGTGGATGTCGTGGATCTATTCTGGTTTGGAAACAATCTACCGCTGGAAGTGGGCTTACTGAACAAGGACTTATTTGACGTTACGGTGGAAGACTTGAACGACTACGACCAGGTTATTTTCCTCGCTGGATTGTCGAATGATCCCATGGCGGAATATTCCCCAAGCAAGAATTTTATCTACAACGCGGCGGCACCGGCCTATCTCGCCTACACGGCAAAGAAGGCAGGAGTGAAACGGTATATTTACGCGAGTTCCTGTTCTGTGTATGGCTACACGGTCAATGAGCTCTACGATGAGACGCGGCCGGTATCAACCACTCATCCATACGGAATTTCAAAACTGCAGGGGGAGCAGGCCGTGCTTAATTTGATGGACGACCGGTTCTCCGTCGTCGCCTTGCGTAAAGGGACGATCTCCGGCTTCAGCCCTCGAATGCGACTCGACCTGATTGTCAATACGATGTTTCGAACCGCGCTGCACGAAAGCGTCATCACGATCAACAATCCGTCGATCTGGCGGCCAATATTAGCAATGGATGACGCGATCAGCGCGTATATCCGTGTCATTGAGGCACACGCGAGCATTTCCGGGATCTTCAACATTGCCTCTGGCAACTACACCGTAGGCGAAGTCGGTGACCTTGTGAAGGAGGAGATGGAACAGGAGTTGGGCGTCAAGGTCAACCTGGCTATCCGGCATCTGGAGGATTTCCGCAATTATAAGGTGAGTTTTGAAAAGGCCAAAAACGTATTGAGTTTTCATCCGCAACACGATGTCCGAAGCATCGTCCGTCAGCTAGCCAAACAGATGGATAAGTTCGCCGATTGGAATAATCCCGCCTACTACAACATTCAAATGTTCCGCACGCTGGAAAATGGAATCAGCAATCACTCTCTTGGAAAACCTGCTGGAGTTGGCCGATGAAAGTTGCCGTTATCGGAGCCAATGGGCAACTTGGTACGGACGTCGTCGCGGAATTCGAGGGAAATCGGCACGAAGTCTTCCCGCTCACGCACGCCGATCTGGATATCGCAACCTTAGAGTCCACTCGAAACGTCCTAGCCGGGATCCGTCCGACTCTGATCGTTAATACCGCAGCTATGCATCACGTGGAGAACTGCGAAAAAGAACCACTGAAGGCTTACCAGATAAATGCTTTGGGGGCCCGGCATGTCGCCATCGCGGCCAGAGAGCTCGCTGCGAAATTGCTTCACGTAAGCACGGACTACGTATTCGACGGCTCCAAGAAACAACCCTATCTCGAAAGTGACTTGGCTGCGCCGCTCAATGTTTATGGGAGCACCAAGCTTGCTGGCGAGATGTTCATTCGTGCCTCGATGGATCGATACTTCATCCTCCGAACCTCTGCACTGTATGGAAGACATCTCTGTCGCGCCAAGGGAGGCCGGAACTTCGTCGAGCTGATGCTCAAGCTAGTTCGTGAGAGGAAAGAACTGAGAGTTGTGGATGACGAGATTGTCAGTCCAACTTCGACGGCAGAATTGGCAAAACAGATCCTCGTGCTTAGCCAAACCGAACACTACGGCCTATATCACGCTACCGCGGAAGGGAGTTGCAGCTGGTACGCGTTTGCGAAGAGAATCTTTGAGATTGCGAATGTCAAAACAAATCTGGCTGTTGCCCTGCCGAATGAATTTCCCGCCAAAGTTCCTCGTCCAAAATATTCCGTCTTGGAGAATTTCGGACTCAAGACCTTGGGTATTAACTCTTTCAAGCGATGGGAAGATGGTCTGCACTCTTATTTAGTTTCGACAGTTCCCCTGAACTGACGGCGATTGATTGTGACTCGCTTTCCGGGTATCTTATTTCGCATTCCGTCTTTATATAACTCTTTTGATATTTATGCGTCATGCGTACTTGGGCTTCCACCTTGCGTCGGAAGTAGGATGAGCCGCTTGAGACTGGCGCGTATTTGCCTGACGTCCGCCGGATTTGCAAAACTCCGCGTCAAGGGGGGATCGTGAATAAAAAGGTGATCCGTAAATGAAAGGCGCGGCTACACGTCGTTCCCCATCAGTCCCTGTGATGGAAGGGACTTCCCTAGAGGCAGCGTTTTCGGAATATGCGACAGCGTCACAACCTCTGACACGCGGACGGAATCGGGGTAAGAACTTGGTGCGCGGATTATCCGTGCAGGTAACCTACGCCGCTATCGATGCGATGCTTGTGTTTGCGATTGGTGTAGCAGTACTGTGGTTGCGTTTTGGGATCACACTGCTTTTGGGCTCAGAGGGTCAATTGTTCGACGGAAGCGCAGGGCACACCTACGCGGGTTTTTTTATTCTTTATGCAGCACTTGTTGTAATGGGTTGCGCGAATCAAGACCTCTACCGCACGCCTCGCGATCGAAGTGTCTTTGCTGAAAGTGTTAAGGTGGCGAAAGCGGTTGGCGTGGCGACGACACTTCTTGCGCTGTTCATCTTCACGTCGGGTTACAAGGACATCTCAAGGCTTGTCGTTCTCTCAGCGGGAATGCTAGATGTGGTGGCGCTTTCTGGATGGCGATACTTCAAGCGGCAGCTGGTACTGCGGCGAGTGGCCGCGGGAATCGCCGTCTCTCGCGTGTTGATTGCGGGTTCGGGACGAATGGGCAAGGCGTTGGCGGACTTTCTGCAGAAAAATCCGCAGTTAGGATACTCAGTCTGTGGTTTTCTCGATGACAAACCGTCCTCCGACCGTCGGATCCTTGGAAGCGTACGTGATCTCCACCATTTGGCGCTTACGCAATTTGTGGACGAACTGTTTATCACGCTCCCCTCAGATAGAGAAGTCGTCAAAGCACTGGTCCTCCAGGCACGTCAATTGCGGCTCGGTTTAAAGATCCTACCAGATCTCTATGATGGGCTCGGCTGGCGGGCACCGCTGCACATGATTGGGGGACTTCCAATCATGGATCTGCATTGGCAACCCATACCTGTCATAGGACTCGCCCTGAAGCGAACCTTGGATGTTCTCGTTTCAGGCTGCTTGCTGATCGCGATCATCCCGTTTCTGCCCCTGCTTGCGATCCTGATCCGTATGGATTCGGCGGGCCCATTGTTTTACACGGCTGACCGTGTGGGGCTCAAGGGTAGGAAGTTCCGGTGCTACAAGCTCCGTACAATGGTGGCGGACGCGGACCTTCATAAGGAAAAGCTCAGGAAAGCGAACGAGCGTGAAGGTCCATTCTTTAAGATTGGGAATGACCCGCGCATTACGCGCCTCGGACGGTGGTTGCGTAGGTACAGTCTGGACGAACTACCCCAACTCTGGAACGTTCTACGAGGGGACATGAGCTTAGTCGGTCCGCGGCCCCACCCTGTCGACGACTACAAACGGTATTCTGTCGAGCATCTGCGCCGGCTGGATGTGAGCCCCGGTCTGACGGGGCTGTGGCAAGTTACGGCCCGAAGCGATCCTTCGTTCGAAACTAACATGTCCCTGGATTTGGAGTACATTGAAAACTGGAGCTTGGGCCTTGACCTAGGTATTTTGCTGAGGACGATTCCCGCCGTTCTGCAAGCAGAGGGGCAGTAGCTAAGGACGCTGAGTTAGGGTCTTGAATACTGAGTTGGGCGTAGCGTCTGCCCGATCGCATCTAATTTCTTCCTCGGGCACATAGAAAAACCTCTCCAATCGAGTATAGTTCCCTCAATTCCCTTTCATCGGAAGTCGACCGTCTCGGAGATGGTCCGCGGTGGGCGTTTTGCCTTAAGATGAATGCCAAACTCTGGGAGAATGAGATTTGGCATTCACGAACACATAAGATGAAAAAATAGAGTTACACTGTAGCATTGGATTTTCCCCGAATCATACTACAGCGCTTGTCGACTGAATGGTGCCAGTCCAAGGCCATGATTGGTTCGCTCACCTCGTTGCGCGCCGCGATCGCGGTAAAAAAGTACAGGTACAGGCGATGCGGTCCTTTGCCACGTCGGAAAACCTCGACATCGTGATGGCCGAACAAGGGCTCGTCACAATGCGTGCTTAGCTCTCCGTCCGTCGCATTCTCTACCCCAGCGTCGGCAAGAGCAGGTTTGCAGGGATTAGAGAGTGATTGCATTATGATTGAAATGAAAATGCAGCGGAGAGAATGGAGAATACCGGATACGGCCATGCCAACACCTACAAGACTCGTCATTATAGGCGGGTGCGGCCATGTCGGCCTGCCCTTGGGAATTGTCTTTGCGAATTGCGGAATCAATGTAGTACTGCTTGACGTCAGCGCCGAGCGGATCGCCACTGTTAATAGCGGGCGCACACCTTTCATGGAGGATGCCGCGGCAGAACATCTAAAAACTGTCATCGGCAAGACACTCGTGGCAACCTCCGACAGTTCCTGCCTTAAGACTGCCGATGCTGCTATAGCCGTCGTCGGGACTCCTGTGGACGAACACCTAAATCCCACGGTTACAGAGTTGTATCGAAACATAGACGCCACGATTGACATCCTTCCGGAAGGAGCTCTCCTGGTTCTTCGAAGCACGGTCTACCCAGGCGTTACGAAATTGGTGTACGACCGCGTCCAGAGACGTGGTCGCAAGATTCACGTTGCCTTTTGCCCGGAACGCATTGCGGAAGGCAAGGCAATGGAAGAGATTCGCAGTTTGCCTCAGATTATATCGGCGTTTGAACTGGAGGCCTTGCAGCGCGTGAGGGAGCTCTTTTCCATTATTAATGACGAATTGATCGAACTAATGCCGCTTGAGGCAGAACTTGCAAAACTGTTCACTAATAGTTGGAGATACCTAAACTTCGCAATTTCAAACCAGTTTTATTTACTTGCCGAGAGTTACGGCCTTGATTTTTACCGAATTTACGAGGCCGTCACGCGCCGCTACCCGCGAATGAAAAGCTTCGCGCGGGCGGGCTTTGCAGCCGGGCCGTGTCTCTTGAAGGATACGCTGCAACTCGCCGCCTTTTCAGGGAACAACTTTTTCATGGGACATGCAGCTATGCTAGTCAATGAAGGCTTACCGAATTTTGTCGTCTCCCAACTGCGCAGTTCTGGTTTGCGCGACAAGACGGTGGCGATTCTTGGGATGGCATTCAAAGGCGATTCGGATGACAAACGGGAAAGCCTTTCCTATAAGCTTCGAAAGTTGCTCGTCCTGGAATCGAAAGAGGTCGTCTGCACAGATCCTTACGTGCAGGATGAGGATTTCGTTTCCCTGGAGGACGCCGTCCAACTTGCTGACATCATTATTCTCGGCGCACCGCATACCGTGTATCGCGCATTGCGTATTCCTCAGGCCAAACAGGTTGTCGATATATGGGGCTTCTGGCCAGAGCGGCAGTTCGCAGAGGCAAAGGGACATTACGCATAATGAAAATTCTGGTCACCGGGGCGGCCGGCTTTATCTGCGGATATCTGATTCAGGAGCTACTTGAAGCAGACCATGAAATCATCGGCTTGGATAATTTCAGCAAGTATGGGCAGGCGGGGAAATCCTACGATACCAATCCTCGTTACAAGTTTGTCGAAGGCGACGCGAAAAACGTCGGGTTGCTGAAGGAACTAGTATCTGATTGCGATCACTTCGTTGCTGCCGCCGCGATGATCGGCGGCATCTCCTATTTCCACGAGTTTGCCTATGATTTGCTGGCGGAGAATGAGCGCATAACGGCTGCTTCCTTCGATGCCGCGATTTGGGCGCACCGAGACCGCAAACTGCGAAAGATTACCGTTCTATCGTCCAGCATGGTGTTCGAGAGCACCAACGAGTTCCCTACTCCCGAAGGTGCTGAACGCCGCTGTCCTCCCCCACGATCTACTTACGGATTTCAGAAGTTAGCGACAGAATTCTTCGTCCAAGGTGCACATGAACAGTACAAGCTCCCCTACACGATCGCGCGTCCATTCAACTGTGTCGGTATTGGTGAAAAGCGAGCACTTTGCGATCGGGAGATCATGAGCGGCAATGTTCGACTGGCGATGTCCCATGTTGTGCCTGACTTGGTTCAGAAGGTGTTGAAAGGGCAAGATCCGTTGCGTATTCTTGGCTCTGGCAGTCAAGCACGTCACTACACGTACGGAGGCGACTTGGCACGCGGTATTCGGCTTTGTATCGAGCATCCCGCTGCGATAAACGAAGATTTCAACTTGTCCACGCCTGTTCGAACCACGGTTCTGGAACTCGCGGAGTTAGTGTGGCGCAAGATTCACGGCTCCAGTAAGCCATTTCGATATGTGAGCGACGCGGCCTATGAATACGACGTCCAGGAACGCTCACCTGCCACGGGAAAAGCTGCGCGCCTGCTGGGGTTCCATGCGACAACTTCGCTAGCTGATATCCTTGATGAGGTTGTCCCATGGATCGCGGAGCAGATTGAGATAGGGAAAATTTAGCGATCCGAGATGAATCTCCTAAGCATAATCATACCGGTTTATAACGAAGGCGCTAACTTCCGAGATCTTTGGAAAGAAATATCCACATGCATCAGGGCCGAGTTCATAGTCTACATCGTCTACGACTTTGATGAGGACAATACCGTTCCCGTTGTGCAGGAGATCATCGCGGCCGGTGAGTCGCGCCTCCGGGCCGTCAAGAACCGACATGGACGAGGCGTCGTTGGAGCCATCATGACGGGGTTCGACGCCGTGCGTGATGGGCCGGTGTTGGTGGTCATGGCCGATCTGTCCGACGATCTTGCACAAGTAGATCGCATGCTGGCTCTGTATGCGCAGGGGTACCATGTGGTGGTGGGTAGCCGGTACATGAAAGGTGGCCGTTTAATCGGCGGTCCATTCTTAAAACAGTTGCTCTCACGACTGGCGGGAATCTCTTTATGTCTATTACGCAGACTGCCCACACATGATGCAACGAACGCGTTCAAGATCTATGATCGAGCCATGGTTAAATCGTTCACCGTCGAGAGCCAGGGAGGGTTCGAGCTCAATCTGGAATTAACCGTAAAGGCTTTTCTGGCAGGTTACCGCATAACCGAAGTGCCATCTACCTGGCGCGATCGAACCACTGGCCAGTCGCGGTTTCGCCTCTGGAAATGGCTGCCGCTTTATCTCCGCTGGTACTTCTGTGCATTTCGTCCGAAGTCGCCTTTGTCCGCGTCGAGCCAACGTTCGAATGTCTCAGCAAGCCGGTTGTAGAACTGCCATTCCTCAAGAGCCGTTCCGAATTTGAGAGAACGACAAACATAGTGGTATATCGTCGAGTTTCAGCTCGTGGATCGTTTAATCAGCCAGTTCTCAGACTCCCAGATTCCCTCAGATGAGATCAACAGCGCGCAATGACAAAGTGCCGCAACAAGTCAATGGGCCGGGCGTAGTAGTTCCACACCGGCGCACAGAGAGTCGCTGTAGATGAGTCACAAGCGCCGCAGCTAGCGCTTAGGAACCGCCACCGTTGCGAGGTGGCAGAGTTCGTTTCTGCGGTTGCCGACGGCGTAGACCTCCATGGCTGGGGTTCCGGGCGCTGGATGGGCGTACCCAGACCATTCAACGAACCGCGCTTTTTTCAGAAAGGTCTTGCTGCCTTCGGTTTTGCCAGCGATTTTGTTGCGGTAATCTACGAAGAGCTGGAGTTGAAGGCCGCCAACCGCGAAGCCTGCAATCGTGCCGCCGGCAGTGATCACCAAGCTCCGGATGGGTTTTTCGGATGGGCGGTCAACAGCCCATCCTGAGACGCGTAGGCCTCCCGTGTCCTGGCTGGTCAGCGAGTCTTCCGGGGGCACCGGTTCCACGACGCTGACCTGCCCCGCACACCGCTCCTCCGAGCCGACGTGGTAAACGGAGGCCAGCGGTTCATCCATATGTCCATACCATGAGCCTGAAAACATGAAAAGGTGTTGCTCACGAAGATACTCCGCGTCTCGCCACGGGATCGAAGGGTCAGAATACAGCACTGCGAGGGCCTGTTTGTCCGGTACGCCAATAATTAACGTCAGTGCGGGAGCCTCCGACCGCAAAGTTTTGAGCTGGGACGCCCTTAGGCACAATGGAAACAACATTCCAGCGGCAAACAGCATGACTATCGGGCTGGCTATCAGCATTGCCGTCCGCAGGAACGGAGCCATCTCGTCAACTATGAGCAACCACAAAGTGAAAACAGAAAACCAGAAGAGTAAATTATAGGTTTGGTACCTCGATTGAAATGCCTGATCTGCTCCGAAACTGATCCGGCCGAGTGCTGTGATGAACGCAGTAGTCAAAGAGTAGAACATTAGCCCGAGTAATACGACGGGTAATGGTTTTCGCCATTGCGACCGCGTCAGGACCCACGCTGCCGCCGCCAGCGCGGCTAGTAGACCAAATGCACCGCTGGAGACAGCTAGGGCGTCACGAATCCTGATCCAGGGAGGTAAAGCAACGCCCAGATATTTGAATGTGTAGTCCAGGAGAGCGAGTGGGTGGCGGATCGATTGCCACGGCGATGAATGGTACGGTGGCGAAGCATAGTGATAAAGGTAAGAACCAATCAGGGCAAAACCGGAAACCGCGTAAGCCAGGAGAACTCGGAGCCGAAGTCGTAAGACGGCGGCAGCCGAAAATAACAGTGGCCAGACAACCACTCCATTGCCGTTCGAATACGTTGCCGCGGATGCGGCCAGAATCGATAAACCAAGATAAATCCAGCGCCTCTTGGACGGTCCCGCCGAGCGCTCGTATTCCAGCAGCCCCAGCAAAGCGAGCGTAAAGAAAAACCCTGGAAGAAGAAAAGATATCTGGAACGCCCAGCCGAAGTTCTGCCACTGGGAAGGGGAAAACAGGCAGAATGCGCCCAGCCCCGTGATTGCCCGCCAAAGCGTTCCGCGCAAGCCCTCACGACGTAACAGCCACACCAGCAAGCCCAAAAACGCACACTGGACGGCGAACATGCTCCAGAACGAAATCCAGTGTTTGCCGTGGAAAAGATGGATATCGGCCAAGAGCAGCAGGCGGTAGAACACCACGCGATGTTCGTTGTGCTGCGCCCACAGCCAAGTAAGCGGTGGCTGGTGGTGCGGCGCTATTGCGATGGCGTCGATCTCCGTCCACTCGTCCTCCATGGGCACGGGAGAATGCGAAGACAGGATCTGGTAGGAACCAACCACAAAGGTCAAGAGCCCGCAAGCCAGAATCACGTAGGACAGCAGTTGATCCACTCGTAGCGACTTGCGCGCGTCCTGTCCTGTAGTGGAACTGGGGTCGAAAGCCGTTTCACCAACTGGCTGATTGAAAGTGAAACGGCGGGTTAGAGTTTTTGGAATCAGATGGCCTCCCTGGCAAGAACTCGCATCGGTTTTCACCCAACGAATGCTATCGCTGAACGCAGACTTATGATAATTGACGACACGCCGCGGGGAACCTTCGCACCCCGCCCGGCCTTCGAGGACCTGTCATCACAACACACAGTGGTTCGATACTGACCACACCGAGTTTTTGTACCACGGCGAGTGAGAGAGTTTATATCACAGCCGTAGACTGTTAAACTTGATTGGGCTGAGCCGAGCGCCGAGTGGGGTTGCCGCGTGTTGTATTTGACTCTCCACTTCTCGGTCGACCGTTTTTCACCGCGTATGGTGCTTCGAAGTCCTGGGTCTACGCCACGCACGGGCGAAATTTCCTTCTCACAATCTTGCGACTTGCCACCGAACGCGAAGAATTGAAAATCGTCGCTGATCAGGTGGGTGCTCCGACCTGTGCTCTTGATTTGGCCGAAGCGACAGCGAGAATTTTGGTCGGCATAGTTAGCAGCTCCTTGAGCCAGTTTGCTTTTCCCGAGGCCAGCGGAACTTATCACATGACCGCGGCCGGCCAGACCAAGTGGTACGAATTCGCGAACGCCATCCTCGAGCAAGCGCGCCATGCATCGCAAAACCTGCCGTGGCTCGCCTCTGCAACAAGGGGGAGTCCGTTAATCACAAGCCGCGTGCTACCCATCACAACGGGAGAATTCCTCTTGCCAGCACGCCGTCCCGCGAACTCGGTCCTCTCGAACGCGCGTCTGAGACAAACCTTCGGTGTGGTCCTACCAGACTGGCGCGCTCAGCTGCATAGTTGTTTTTCCCGTAGAGCCTCTACCGCCGCCATCCGTGACGCTGTCGATGACAACCGACGCAAAGTGTAATCAAGTTGTGCATCGCGTCGCCGCCGAGTCGACTCCGGGGTTTCAGATGATGGACCTGCAAGTCCTTCGCGACACCGCAGTCTTGGCGGTTCCGTGCTGCGTGAGATTCGGTTGCGGGTCCGCCCCGGCAGCCGCTCGCTCGGCCTATAACCAGAGGCAGAGCAGGAAATAGTTGACCGCGGAGCACCAGAGCTAGCGAGCGAGGACACGGCTGAGCAATACGCATGAGGGTGGCGGCGACAATCCCAACAAGGCGAGGGATGAATACGTGAGCAAGCGGCGCAAAAGCATGGCCGGGGAATCCCTGCCCGCGAAATACGTTCCAGACCATTCTCGCGGGCGATTCGCCGGGGGAAAAGATTAGATGGCACGGGACTCGCTAGTTGAGTATGGCAGGCGCGGACTCCGAGACATGAGAGTCGCGGCAAAGCAAAGCTCTGCGCAGGACCGCACGACGCGCTACAAGGAAACACTCGCGGAATGTATCCCACGGCTAGGAGAGACAGCGAAGAGCGGCGAATGGAGTAGCTGCGATGACAAGCTACTCGCGGACATGCTAGAGCAAGGCGTCTCTGACGCGCACGAGATACGGGCAATCAGGTTGCGCGGAGTTGCGACATTGCCCAAGCCAATGCTGGCCAGCGACTCACTCAGGCAACGATTGGAAGGGGAGCGTAGTGTATGCGGGCGGTCTGCCAGATCGGGATACCTGTAGGGGCATGCGGAAATTTTTTGCGGGATTTTTGGTTGCGGTTATCTTGCTCGGCGGGGACTTAATCTTTCGGGCCTGGGCGCAGGGAAACACTTTTTGCGCGGCATCAGCGCGTCACAACCCAGTTAATGGTCGTCGCCGTGGGAGTTACGCCTGCGGCAGTTGGATTGCAGTAATTGAAATTCACACTACCAGCCAAAACCCAGCTGTTTAGTGTGAGCACTCCTCCGTTTGCCTTAGTAACCGCTGCATTGCGGGTAACGTGGAGAACGTCCGTACCCACCACGTTTGCCACAGTACCGGATGTTATGGTGACAGTGGTTCCGCACGCTCCCGCAGCAATCAACGCGGTGGTCATTGAGGCTGTGCCGCTGGCGACTGTTCCGACAATCGGCCCAGCGGAATTGCTCTTACCATTCAAGAGAGATGCAGTGGTCGCTACGAATCGCCACGTCCCGTTGATGTCGTTCCGTACAAATGTCGCTGTCTCGTTCGCATTTAAGGTCAGTGGTGCGATAATGCCTGTCAGGTCGATATTCCCGCCTGTACTGAATAGACATTGGTTCGCGCCGCAAATGAACGTGATGTACTCGCCAGGGCCGAGCGTGCTGTTGATTGTCGTGATTGCAGTCGCTGAAGCATTCAAATAAACTGTATGCGCACCAAATGTACCTAGCGTGGCCGAGGGCGTAAGCTGCATTGTGGTGCCTGAATACAAAGGCGTAGCCGGTTGTGAGGCGAAAAAATTGTCCCTCACTTTTATGGATGCCAGATTGGTGCCTATGATTATATGATCGGGAATCCCGTAAATTTCGTTGTTCTCAAATGTCGCGTCGGTTTGTGTATCCGTATTGTTCACGAGGTATCCGGAGCCGGAGTTCACTCCTGTTGTGCCGAGGAAAAAAGCGGAATTGATTGACACACCCCAATTCGGCCCAGATCCTGTCCCCCCTGAACCTTTCGTGAAAAGGAAAGCACCGAAATCCCCTTCATAATGATCGTGTGTAAATGTGCAGCTCAGACAGCCGTTAAGCTGTACGGCTACGGCTGCCCATTGGGTATGAACGTCGTCCATCAGAATGTCGAATGGAGACCAACTCCCGCCAGCGATTGTCCCAATATAAATATCCGTTCCAGGTGACCCGGTCACTCCAAACGGGCCATCGTATTGACCACTGTGAAATTCAAGATTCCCGCAGTCTCCCTCAATCACTAACGATTTGGAACTGCTGCTAGACGTGCGGCTTACAACAACTTCATACATTGAATCAAATTGATTTGTCGCCACTCCTGGAGTGTTTGGTCCCTTGAAATGCAATCCCGTACCGGGAAATCCGTTGATGGAAA
>Ga0307479_10000854_pt1 | contig 27571 bp, 33 predicted proteins | sample atmos_gasesECM4C_FD_203743 | JGI IMG/M metagenome (GOLD analysis project Ga0307479, IMG submission 203743) | Hardwood forest soil microbial communities from Morgan-Monroe State Forest, Indiana, United States - atmos_gasesECM4C_515 | ecosystem: Environmental > Terrestrial > Soil > Temperate... | reverse complement strand
GAAAACGCACACTGCTCATTGATCTGGACCCGCAAGCGAATACCACCATCGCATTTTACGATTCGGGAGAAATTGCGACTTCGATGTTCGACGTGCTCAGCGATCACCGCGCGGAGATGGCCACGGTAATCAAGCCGACGAAACATCCGATGTTGTTTTTGGGGCCCGGGCGGCTGGCGCTGGCGAAGCTGGAACAGGTCCTGGCGGGACAGTTCGACGCGCCGTACAAGCTGAAGGACGCGCTGACGCCGATCCTGAAAGATTACCAGTACATCGTCCTGGATACGCCGCCGTCGCTGGGCATTCTGACGGTGAATGCGCTGGTGGCTTCTTCGCACCTGCTCGTGCCGATTCAGGCGGCGTATTTCGCGATCGAGGGCACGGACGATTTGCTGGAAACGTACGAAAGAATCCGCGCGCGGCCCAATCCCGCGTTGAAAGTGCTGGGCGTGGTGATCACGCTATTTGACCGGCGCACGAATATTTCGAAGGATACCCACGGGCAGATCCGGTCGGTCTTCGGCGAGGTGCTGTTCAAGACCAAGATCGGCAAGAACGTGCGCCTGGAAGAGAGCCCGGCCTACAAGGAAACGATCTTTACGTTTGCGCCGAAGTCACCCGGCGCGATCGAATACAAGAAACTTGCGGCGGAGGTTATCCAACGTGTCGAAGAGGATCGGGTTACCCGTCACGCTGAAGATGCGGCATGACGCGCATTACGTCGAGTCACTGACAACTTATAGCGGGGCGGCCGTGGGGCGGATGATCCCCGTGGACCAGATTCGCCCGAGTCCGGACCAGCCGCGAAAAGCGCTGGGCGATCTGCGCGAATTGTCCGAGTCCATCCGCGAGAAGGGAGTGCTCGAGCCGCTCCTTGTGCGCTACGTGCCGCGGGAGGAATGCTTTTACATCATCTCCGGCGAGCGGCGATACCACGCGGCGCGGACGGCGGGACTGCGCGAAGTGCCGTGCATCGAGAAGACGGCTGACGACGCGGAGACGCTGGAAATCGGATTAATCGAAAATATTCAGCGCAAAGATTTAACGCCTTTTGAAGAAGCGGACGGGCTGCACCGCCTGGGAACCCAGTTTGAGTACACCCATGAAGATATTGCCAAGAAGATCGGCAGGGCGCGGTCGTCGGTAACAGAGACGCTTTCGCTGCGGAATATTCCTGACGCGCTGAGGAAGAAATGCATCGAGCATGGGATCATGTCGAAGTCGCTCCTGCTGCAAATCGCGCGGCAGCCTACCGAAAAGAAAATGATCGAGATGCTGCACCGCATCCTGCAGGGCGGCTTGACGCGCGACGAAGCGCGCCGGGAACGCCGCGAGGAGCAGGCCGGTCCACGGCGGCCGCAGCCGTTCATTTTTCATTTCGAACCGGAAAACGAAAGCTACAAATTCAGGATCCAGTTCAAGAAGAGCCATGTTTCGCGGGACGAGTTGATCAGCACGCTGCGGGAAATCCTCGCGCAGCTGGAGGGCTCTTCGTCCGAAGCGGATTCGACGGCGGCTTAGCGACCGCGAGAACGGGCGGAGCCCCGGGCAGTCCGCGGCAAGCCAGCCCCGTCCCCCCAAATTGTTTTTCAACCTATGGTTGAACTGACGCCGCAGCAGATGCAGACGATGGAGCGGCTCTTCGCGGCGGGCTTTCGTCCCATCGCCATCCCACCCTATGAAAGCGCATTGTGCGTGCGCCGCGGCGAGTGCGCCGCTTTGCTCGCGCCGGTCCCCGGCGGGGGCTTGAAGCTTCTCGCGGCTCCATCGTATCTGCTGGAGGGAAATCTGAGCGTGAGATTGAAGAAAGGCGCGACCGAAGTTTTCGTTTGGAAGAAGAAGGAAATTGCCGCCACACCGGAACGCCTGCTCGAACTGGAAACTTACCGCCGCGAATTGACCGCGTTACTCGAACAAGCGCCCATAGAGTGATTGCGCACGACAAACCGTGCTATTGTTTTTGAGACTTTGGGAAGGAATGGACAATGGGTTCGCGGCCCATTAATTGCCCGCTTTGCGGACTTGAAATAAGGCGGGACAAGATAATGAGTGGGAAGTCGTTCCCTTGTCCGTCTTGCGGAAAGCAACTTCGCATCCCTTACTACTACCATCCGATGCCGGGTGTAACTGCAGCACTGTTCTGCTCTCTGTTTGGCTACGTGATTGGAATCAGGGGTTACACCCTACTGATCTTCGTCGTAGCTTTATGGTTCCCCATTACAGCCCTCCTCTTTGGGGTTCAGCACCTAATCTTCAATCCAAAAATCGAGCAAGGTCATCCAAACTCCTCAGACCTGAACCTACGCGGATAAACCGTGTCCCCAGCCCCGATCAACTGTCCCAGTTGGGAGCAGAGATCGAGCGACTCAAGTTGAGATTCCGCAAACCGTTTCATTGCCTGGATTTGCAATTCCGCAGGACACCCGGCAGACTGAAATGTCATGGGAATCTACGACATTATTTGCATAGGAGCGGGGCCGACGGGCCTTGCGACTGCTATTGAGGCCAAGCGAGCGGGAATGCAGCCCCTGGTCATCGATAAAGCTTGCCTGTGCAATTCCATCTTCCACTATCCCGTGAACATGGTGTTCTTCACCACGCCCGAGTTGTTGGAGATCGGAGACTTGCCGCTCGTTTCCGCTGCGGACAAGCCCACGCGGGTCGAAGCGCTGAAGTATTACCGCAAAGCGGCGGAACACTACGGGTTGGAGTTGCGGTTGTATGAGCGCGTGATTGGGCTCGAGGGCAGCGACGGAAACTTTACCGTGGTGACGCGGTCGGAGAAGGGAACGCAAGAGAAATATCGGTGCAAGAAAGTTGCGGTCGCCACGGGATATTACGATCTGCCGAATGAGCTTGGAGTGCCGGGAGAAAACCTGCCACACGTTTCGCATTACTACACCGAGCCGTACGAATTTTGGAATCAGGAGGTAGTCGTCATCGGCGGGAAAAATTCCGCGGCCGAAGCAGCGCTCGATTTGTACCGCAATGGCGCGCGTGTAACGCTGGTGCACCGGAACAAAGAGCTGGGAGCGACGATAAAATATTGGGTGCGGCCGGACATCGAGAACCGCATCAAGGCAGGGCAGATTCAGGCGCTCCTCGGTACGTGCGCAAAGGAGATCAGAAAAGATGGCGTGGTCGTGCAGAATGGCGGCGGAGAAAAAGTTTTGCCGGCACGCCAGGTTTTTGCGCTGACGGGTTATCATCCGGACTTCGAGTTCATCGAAAAACTAGGCGTCCATTTGGATCCGGTGAGCCGAAAACCCTCGCTAGATCCCAAGACACTGGAAAGCAATGTGCCAGGTGTGCATTTGGCAGGCGTGGTCATCGGGGGACGCCACACCGGCGAAATCTTCATTGAAAATGGGCGTTTTCACGGGAAGCAAATCATCGAAGCTCTAAAGGGATGAAATTGCGGGGAAGAAGATCCTCCGGGCGGTTTGCCCAGTCCGTGGGCGTTTGCTAGACTTCTAGGCATGGCATCGATCCTCCGCGAAGTCAGTGAGACGTTTACGACGCTGGCCAAAGGCTTCAGCGTAACGTTCCGCAACATGTTCCGGAAAACGGTGACGGAAAACTACCCGTACGAGCCGGTGCATTTCCAGCCGCGCTATCGCGGGATTCACGTGCTGCATCGCGACGAATCGGGTCTGGAAAAGTGCGTGGGATGTTTTCTGTGCGCGGCGGCGTGCCCGGCAAATTGCATTTATATCGAAGCGGCAGAGAATACGGACGCGAAGCGCATTTCCGCGGGCGAACGGTACGCGAGCGTGTACAACATCGACTATTCACGCTGCATTTTCTGCGGCTATTGCGTGGAGGCGTGCCCCACTGACGCGATCACCCACGGACATGGTTTTGAACTGGCCACGTACGACATCAATTCCTTGGTGTACCGCAAAGAACAACTGCTCGAGAAAGAATCCGCCGCGGCGACCGCAGCTCGCTAGCTTTCCCTTACTTCGATTTCCCGCCTGACGATTATTCAGCAGCCGCAGTGTGCGCGTGCGATGGAGCGCGTCCGTGTTTCCTCTAAAGTAGTATCTCCTAATGAATATACCGAGTCCAAGACGTAACTCGGCGGAGGGGGCGATGCGCGAGCTGATTGCGTGGCTGGAAGGAACACGGCTAGAGACGCGGCGATGCGATGCGCTGAAGAGTCGCGCATGGGAGAGCGCTTTGCTTCGCGGCCGGCGGCTGCTGCCGGGCACACCCGTGGAGCATTGGGCCAGCAGAAACCGGAGAGGCATAACCAACATTGAAAAGCGAATTGAACCTCCAAAAAGCGATCCGCTGTCACAAAGGGCCGCGATTAACACGCGGCGGGATCGCCTGATCCACGAAAAAATTATGGGACACAGCACGCGAGTTGTCCGGCCCATGAACGGGCTTCGTTTCGCCGACTCGCGGGGCGTCCCGAACGCGCGGCCGGCGCTCGCGTTGCTCCGTGAGCCATCGCGCGAGCATGGCGGCGGCGTTCTCGTCGAGCCAGGAGTCCAGCAACTGGCCAATCTCTTTGCGGAGATTGGCGGCGTGGGTAAGGCGCGACAGCTCGTAGCTCTGCAGAGAGGTAAGCGAGGCTGACAGGAGGAACTCCCAGGGAGGTTCGATCCTTTGGGTGGGCATGAGTGTCTCCAGAGGGAAGCTGGTGGGTACTGTAACGCTCTAGTAAAACCCGTCAATAGTACTTCGGGAGTTAAGGGCTGTGGAAATGTGTGGAAATTCTGCGAGGTGCGAAACGGGCGCGCGAAAAGGCGCGGGAGCCTTGCGCGGAGTTTCGGACGAAAGCCGGAGCGTCGTCCAAACAAGAGAGTTACGCGCTTGCAGCGCATGTGCGGGAGATTACCAAGATCCCGACCGCACCGCGTGGCCAACCGATGAAGAAAATCGAGATGCCGAAGAAAACGAAGGCGACTAGCGGTGAGGCAACGGCGGAGGAGCGATGAGCGCAAAACCGGAGGTGGCGCCATGCCGGTGAAGGCAGAACTTGCATTCCACGTTTGCTGGGAAGTGTACCGCGGCGCGCGCGAAGTGCTGGAAACGAAGCGCGGCCTCTCCACGCTGGATTGGAAGGAGGCCACGAAATTCTTGTGGCGGCCGGACATTCGCCCGCGGCTAAATGAGTATGTTGCGGATTTTGCGCTGGCGGGACAGGCGGCGCTCGACGGGCCGGACCGGGCGTCGCGCATGGTGATGTTCCGGCTGTATTATCTCGGCCTCGCGCCGTATGAAAATGCACGGCGTTTTCTCGGGTTGAGCGAACGCAGCTGGGTGAACTGGTCAGAAGAAGTGCGCCACCGCTGCGGCAAGGAGTTGCTGCGGCGCGGCATGTTCCCGCCGCGAAAATATTTTGTGAGTGCTGCTTAGTGGGCTAGAACGTCAAAGGGATTTGAGGTGCGAGGAAATCCAGTCGCGGATTCGATCGAAACGAAATTCCCGTTTGCTCATCGCCTCGGTGATGAAGTTGTACGCCTCCCGCGGGTCCACCTCCAAGCAGAAGCCGTTTAATCGGAGAAAGGTGTCCGTGACCGCGAAACTGATTCGCTAGTTTCCGTCAAGGAACGCGTGGTTGTTTGCGAGCGACTCCATCAGAGCCGCCGCTTCCTCGGCAAGGGTGCCGTAGTAACCCGTTTGGGGACGGAAAATGGCGGCCTCAAGTCTCCCTTTGTCACGGAGACCATGAGTGCCGCCGAATTCTTCAATCAGTTGTTTGTGGAATTCCGTGGCTTCGGCAAAGGTCGGATAAACATGGCCTGGCATCTAACTCTTGTTCTTGGCCAGGAGTTCGTGGAGTTTCCGGTTCTTATCGGTGGACCGGCGAAAGTGAGCCATCGCCTCCGGCCGGATGGAGCTCTGCGAAGGGGCAACCAATTGAATGTAATTCTCCATGGCCCGCTCCAGCACAAAGCGCACCGATTGGCCGTTTTCCGCCGCCAATTCGGAGAATTTCACATAAAGCTTCTTGTCAATCTCAGGGCCGATTTTTACCGTAGTGGCCTTGGCCATGGCGCCTCCCGCTTCCGAACAACCAGAATTCTACCCCTGGTTTCTTCGCCAGTCAAGATAAATCTAGATTTGTCCAGAGAGGGGAAGAGAGCTTGCTGGCCACTCTGCCGCAAACTTGCTTAGCGCGGCACGGCGATGCCGTGCCCCTACAAAGAGCCCCTACAAAGAAAGCGAATCGCCGAGGCGGAGGAGCTTGCCGGATTCGGTCGAGGGGACGCGGGTGTTGGTGGCGAGGCGGTAGTAATGATCGAAGCGCGATTCGGGCGACCAGAGCGGAAGATGCTCGCGGCGGAGATCGCTGAAGCGCTTCTGGAAACCAGTGATATCGGTGCCGGTGCGCGCATCGCGGGAGGGAACCGGGCAGCGCGCACAGGGATTGCTACCCTCGAAGGCCACATCGCCGATGCGGAAGCGGACCACGCTGCGCTCGTCTTCGGCGAAGAGGCGGTCTTCCCAGAAGGCGGGTAACTTTTCATGCGCGACTTCGATTTCGAGCGTGGCGCGGAAACGCAGGCGCGCTTCCTCGAGCGATAGCTCCGGGAACCATTCGCAGACAGCCTGCAACGACGCGGTGGAAATAATCGTTGGGCCGGGGGCGAGGCCGTCGTCGGGAAAACCTTCGCGGGCGTAGCGCACGACAATCTGCTGCTCAAAGTAGGCGCTGAACCATTCCGCGGCTCGCTCCGTATCGCCCGGGAAGGCGAGTGTGGCGGCGAACATTTTGCGGGGGTCGCTGGGCGCAGAAAGCGTGACGCTGCCGAGGTCGGGCGCATAGGCTGCGCGGATGAGGTGTATCGCGGTGGTGCGCTTGCCATTCACCCAGCGCCCGTCAACGGTATAGAGCGCCCAGGCGCGGTCGAATTCGAGGCCGCCATTGGGGCCGATGTGGGCTTCGCTCACCTCGACGGGGTCCAGCGATTTGATGGGATACAAACGGATGCGCGCGAGGCGCGGTGAAATCGCCGGACAGTCCACCCGTTGATTTTAGCAGAAGGGAATCCCCATGCAGCGAGCACGACGAATGAGCGTGTGTCTTACCCCGAAAAGCGGACTTGGCCGAGAAGGAGTTTAGCAAGAAAGGCGCCGGCCACGAGCGCGATCGAAATGCTCAGAAGCGTGCCGATGAGAAAGTATTCGGCAAAGCGCTCGGATTTGAACTCGGGATAGCGGGCGATGGATTTTGCGGTCAAGATCAGCCCCACCGTCGCCGGGGACTGCAGGAGCAGCGCGGTGATAACCAGGAATCGTTCGAGCCAGCCGATGTAAAGCCCCGCGTTTTGCAATTGCTCCGCGGCTTTCTCCGGCGATTGACTTTTCACGCCCTCGGCCATGGACCGAGTGAGAAAGCGAATCAGGTATCCCCCGCCGAACATAACTCCCACGTAGACCACGGGGACGGCAAGAAACTTGTTCTGGATAATTCGGGAGCTTTGCAACAGGGTAGTGAGTTCGCTGGGCGGCACAGCCGGCGACAGCAGCCATGCCGCGAGAACCACGGTGAGGAAATGAAGGAGCTGGTCGAAGACGAAGGCCGGCGATCCATCGTTAATCACGCGCTTTCCGATCAGCAGCATTTTGGCGAGATCAATCAGCAGATGAACCAGCGCGAGCCCCGCAATCACAACATGCGTTCTAAGGGAAAGGAATGAGCCAGGGACAAAAAAGCCCGTGAGGATGACGGCGCATAGATAGTGAATCAACCCGTGAAGCAAATAAGCGCCAGGCTGTCGGCGGCGTTTTTGTTCGACGAGGCGGTGCGTCTGAAAAACAAAATCGGTCAAGAGATGCGCCAGGTAGATGGCGAGGAGTGTTCTGAAGAGTATTTGCATAAATTCGTGCAATTCCCCGGATTTGTATGTTTTCGTACAAGCTGTAGCTCACCCCTTTAGGGGTGAGGTGTCCGATTCCTCAGGCCTCCCGACCGGGTCGGGACAAGTTCCGGCCTGAGCTACAGCGCAAAAGGCCTGAGACACAACGCTAAAAGTTGCAACGGCGTTAGCGAAAAGTATGCCCGATAAACGATCCTGCCACCTTCGCCGTTTCAGCCAACTGCGAATAATATCCCCGCTTGAGGTTTCTGGAAACCGTGGAAGGATCCAGCTTAAGCCGCCCGGCGGTTTGTTCGAGCGACGGCCGGTCGAGAAACTCCCGGATGGTCTCCCACTGTTTTGTGGTGATCTTGAGCACCAGCGTGTCGTGCAAGCCGTAGATCAGGTTGATGGTGCTGTTGAAGGATTCGTTGCGCGACGCGAAGGCGGTCAGCACCTCGAATTTGAAAAGGCTGTTGGCCTTGATGTTTTCGATGGCCCTGCGCGCGAATTGAAAGGCCTCGCCGCTGAGCCGGTTCACGGGCGGCTGAATGCGGTCGGAAACGCGGCCAATGCCGATTCCGATCCGGAGAGACAGAGGCCGGAGCATCGAGCGCAGGTCCAGAATAACGGCGGGGATGGACGGCAAGTTTCCGGTAACGGTTTGAAATTCGTCCCCGGCCGTGACGGAATAGGGCAAGTTGACGAGCTTCCGCTGCAGATGCCTCTTGGATACGGCAGCAAGCTTTTTCCCGAGCAGGGCGCGCATGCCCGGCCGGGAGCTCGATTCCAAGACGTCCGCAATCAATACGGCGTAGATTCGCGAAGCCATAGGGCGATCCTGCCCCAAGAATACCGATTTGTACGGAAATGTGCAAGAACTTATTTCTTGCACGAAAACGTACAAATCAACCAATTTGTACAAGTATGTGCAAGCACCGGCGGCGGGGAGTGGACCGCGGCGGCCGGAGGCTCGAGCTGAACACGCCGGTGTGGGCCAACGAGATGCACGAGTATCCCTACCTACAATGGCAGGCGGAGGTGCATCGCGCGAAGTTGAAGGCGGCGTATCCGCACGCTGCGGACAAGATTGAATCGTCGCCGTCGCAGGGTTCGGAAGATGTTTACGCGCGAGTGTCGCGGCTGAGCGTAGAACAGGGGCTGCCGTCGATCCATCCCGGCGACGCGCTAATGAACCTGATCACCTTCGACCGCACCTGGCTGCGGCCGTGGGCCTTTTACGCCATCGAAGACGAAGCGGTGCGCAAAGAGCTGCTCGCGCTCTTTCCCGACGGCTGCTACGTGGCGTTTGCCGGCGAGGCGTACTGCGAAGCGCGCAGCGAAAATATGGACGACCACTGGCGCGTCCTGCATGCGCTTCCGGGCGACGGGCAGAACCGCCCGAGCGTGGGCGATTCGCTGGTGCAGGTGCAGGAGCGCTACAACATTCTTTCCAACATGCAAGCGGAGACGTATGAATACGGCATCCCGCCAATTTACGCCGATCCGCAGGTACTGGATTTTGACGCGCTGGCGAATCAGATTGCGGAACCCGCGGCGCATTTTCCGGCGCGCGCGCGTCCGGGACAGCCGCTGGCGGCGGGATTCTTCCAGCCGGCGCCGGCGCAAGTTCCGCCGGACATGCTGCGCCACCAGCAGGATTTGATCGGGCCGGTTTCGCAATTCCTGACCGGGCTGTTTCCCGCCATCTTCGGCGGGAACATGGAAGACGTAAAAACCGCCAGCGGCTATGCGCTGGCGCGCGACCAGGCCATGGGCCGCCTGGGTTTGGTTTGGCGGCGCACGAAACAGTTTTATGCCGACGTGTTGCTGTTGGCGGTCGATTGCTTCCGCAAAAACCGCCCGGAAGACGCGGAGATCCCGTTGCTCGGGCCCGACGGCGTGCTCGACGCGCGCATCATTCGCAGCGCGGACTTGCGGGGCAACATCTGCGTGCATCCGGAGGCAGACGAGACGTTTCCGCGGCTGAAGTCGCAACAGCGCGGCGTGCTGCAGCAATTGTTCGGCATCAACGATCCATTGATCCAGCGCGCGCTGACCGAGCCGGCGAATATCGGCTACATCAAGAACGTGCTCGGACTTACGGAGTTGGTGGTTCCGGGCGAGGATTCGCGCGACAAGCAGTTGCGCGAGATTCAGCAGCTCCTGGCCAGCGCGCCGATTGTCGTAGCGATTCAGCATCAAGCTGTAGCTCAGGCCTTTAGGCCTGAGGGTGCTCCTTCGTTGGACGCAACCGCGGCAGCGGAACGGAAAGACCGCACCCCTGAAGGGGTGAGCTACAGCCACACGTCACCAGCTCGCCCGGTCCCGGACGGGGTCACGAGTCACCAACCCGCCCCGACTTGTCTCGACACGGTCGGGAGCTTCTCGGGTTCGCAACCGCTGGTGCTTCCCTCGGTGCCGGTGGACCCCTTGCTCGACGACCACGCCGTGGAATTTGAGGACTGCAAGCGCTGGGCTAACTCCGAAGCGGGCCAGGCCGCGCGCATGACCAACCCCGCCGGCTTCGCCAACGTCCGCGCCCACGCCGAAGCGCATCGCGCGATGACTCAGGTTGGCTCGGCACAACAACGATGATGTTTTTCACCTCTATCACCCCTATTTTCAATAGGTTAGTGATACTACCAGGAAGGAAAGAGCGCAGAAGTTTCGGCTTGACATTGGCTGATATCGTAGGTAGTATCATAGCTTCATGCGATGGATCTGGCCAGAATCAGGCAACGGATCAAGGAAATTGCGAACGGCCCCAAAAACGTTCGGTTTGAGGAACTATCAAATCTCTTAGATAGCCACATTAGTCCAATGTTTCCGAACTACAACCACCATGGCAACCCGCATCATGCTTTTACAGTTGGGACTCAGACGTTTAACATTGCTGAACCGAAGCGTGGAAACGTCAAGGAGGTATATATCAAGGGTTTTCTGACCGCCATGGAGGCTGTTGGCCTCTACGACCCGGAGGAGGAAGAATGAAGCCATTGGAATACTATTTGTCGCTAAACTACAGATCCTCCGTTTATCGTGACGATGAGGGTGACTTTATTGTCGAAGTTCCGGATCTTCCTGGCTGTGCCGCAGACGGTAAGACCCCCGACGAAGCCTTTAATAATCTGAAAAGCGCTATGCGTTCATGGATTGAATCGCGCACTGCATCCGGGCTTGAGATTCCTGAACCCAGATCTTCTGAGCAGTATAGCGGCCGTCTGCTCATCCGGATGCCCAAGTATTTGCACGAGCGGCTCTCGCATCAGGCTGCAAATGAGGGCGTAAGCCTTAACCAGTACATGGTCTCGCTTCTGAGCGAAGCATCCGTCACGTCGCAGGCCAAGGAAGCTCACGCTGTAAGCTCGGCCAGCGTGGTTAATTTCTGGAGGGGTACAGGATTTTCGTATCCACAGTTCGGAGTAGTGAACCCCGCCGGTTGCAATTATGTCTCCTACTACGATTCTCTGATTGGGGAGTCCTGGCAGGGGATTTTGACAAACCAAGGAAGGTCTGCCCGTTTCTCTGTATCGCAAGAGAGCCAGAGGGAGCCAGTACTGAAGCCCCAGATAGTGCCAAAGCAACGGATTGCGTGAGCGGCTCGGTAGGGTCGCTGGAGAATCCAGAGTGCCGGAAGTATTGCAAACTTTCACTATCAAGAGGCGGCTGTATCCGCCTGACGCCATTCCGTGGGCGCTACTCTTAATCGAGTCAAACGTGCAGCGCCTCCGTGAGCGTTACAAATTCAAGCTATTAACGCAGGAACTGGATCCTAACGGCGTTGTTGCACGATTGAGCGGGGCAAGTGGCGAGTTTTCGACATCAAACGGGCTCCAGGCAATCCAACAGCTGATAATTGAACCGGCAGTTTTACACGCTCAGATCAGCGGAGGTTCGGATGTTGCGGACGGTTTTGTCGGTGACCTTGTTGAAGCACTGTCTGAAATCGGGAATAGCCGAATCCTCCCCGAAACGCCGGAGATTACTAGCACCTACCAGACCATCGCAATCGCCAAGCTCCGATTGCCATCCGAGCTGCTGTTTTCGGAGAAACTCCGCACCTATTTGAATGAAGATGTGAAACCAAAGCTCGTGCTGCCTGACGGCGAGCCAGAAATCAGACTCCAGAGTTTATCCTGGGGCGTCCGTTACAAGATGGAGAGTACCGATTTCCATTATTTGCCCAAGCTGATCACTATTGAACCAAGACAGGGTAGCAGACCGTCAGACATGATCTATTACACTGTTTCTCCGACAGATTCCAAGACCCACCTTGAGCTGCTAAACAAGTTGGAATCGAGATTTGGTCAGCAGGGCTCTGTTTAGATTAAGACGAATTGGCGAGGAATGGCCCCCGAGAAATCGGGGTTTTTTGTTTTTGAGGTAGGGAATGAATCAACAAAGCACCGCAACGACACCGGCGAACGGCGAGAGTGGGCTGCACGATCTGTTCGCGCTGACGGATGAGCAGATTCTGGAGATTGAGCCGCAGGAAGAAGTGGCGAGTGGCGAGTCGCAAGTGACGAGCGGGGAAGCAGCCGGTTCAGCAGCCGTCGTACGCAAAGAGGTTCCCGGCTATACAATCCAGTGAAGGATAGGGGGTGAGGTGAGGGATAGGCACGGGCTCTTAAAATTCACGCCCGGAATAGTGACTATAGTCCTTTTGGCATTATTTGAATCCGCCCTCGGACGACCGCAGGTCACTGACCCGGTAAGTCCCTTCGGGCAATGTAGTGATGATCCGAATCTGGCTATTGGATTCTTCCACGTCCCTCCAAATTCAGATGTTTTCATGCATCCACGAGTCTTCCGATCTGTACCTGCGAACGACTCCAAGCTGGACCAGGCACCCATCACCGAATCTGGCTATGTCCTCTATATCACGAAAAAGGAAATGGACTCAGTTCTGCGGACGCTTGCCGCTGACAAATTCTCGTGGAGCATCCTCCGCCGCCCTCGTTCGCTCGAAGAGAAACACTTTCAGAAGAATCACAACTACCCAATGCAAACTATGAGGATTACAGAGACCTGTCCGAAGGGATCTGCAGCGACAGAAATACCGGTCAAGCAAATGTGCAACATGATGAGAGCGATAGAAGGAGATCTTAGAACCAGGCGCGCGCTTTGGGAGTGGAAACGTTACGAGCTCGCTCAAGGTTGTCCCGCAAGTGGTTTCGATCCGAATGAATACCGAGATCATTTAGGCCGGAAGGCGCCGAACGTCAAATAACGGGCACAAAATCGATGTGAGCCAGCGGCTAGTCTTATGGCTTTAGCTTTGGGCGGCCGCCTCAGAGTGCCACGAACAATCAACGAGAACACAGTAGATGAAGCGTCAGGCCCCGGTCTCCTGGGGTCTTTTTTATTCTGTGAAAAGCAATGAACCACCAAATCAATAGTGCGGCCGGCTCGGGCAATGGTGCGAACGCGCCGCACGAGCTGTTTGCGCTGACGGACGAGCAGATTCTGGAGATTGAGCCAGAGGCGGAACCAAGCGGCCCCGCGCCCGCCGTCATTCCGAGCGAAGCGAGGAATCTCTCTTCCTCTGCCACCGATCAAGTTGCGCAATCCAAGAGAGATTCCTCGTCGCCTGCGGCTCCTCGGAATGACAGGACGGAACAGAGTGCATCCGACGCCGCGGCTACGAGTCACGAGTCACCAGTCACAAGTCACGCTGAGGCGGAGCCGCCGCAGTGGGTAGCGGAGGCGATGAACGATCCGCAGCGGGGCAGGGAAGCGCGGGCGTTCTGGGAGGGCTCGCAGAAAACGCAGGAAGTGGCGGAGGCGTACCGAGAGGTGTTTGCCAAGCCGGAAGCAGCGCGGGCCGCGGCGGAGCGAGCGCGCGTGCTCGATGAAATCGATCGCGCGTATTTCGGCGCGGCAGGGAATTCAGCGGAGCAAACCAGTGCGGCGCGTGCGCAGCTCGCACAAATGATGATGCGGGAGAATCCCGCGGCGTTTCGCGAGATGGTGTTCGCAGGATTGCGGGCGTTAGAGGAGACAGGGAAGAGTGTAGCTCAGGCCTTTAGGCCTGAGGGGGCCTCTTCGACGGAGGCACTCGCAGCCACGGATCGCAAAGGCCTCACGCCTGAAGGCGTGAGCTACAGCGCCGCCTCTGTTGTAGGGGCGCAGCACGCTGCGCCCCAATTGAGCAGCACGTCGACACATGAGGCGCACGTGGCCGCCTATGCCGCGTTTGAAAAGACCGCAAACGAGGAATTGGAGAAGAGCGTCGGCGGCGCGATTGAACGCACAATCGAGCGAGCACTGCCGGTAGCACAGCCACTCTTGGCTGTGCGCGGTGGCGGAGAGGCGCAGGCCCGCCTGCCGGACGGGCAGGCAAGAGTGCCTGCGCTACACGAACGCCTCAGCGCCGCCATCCGGCAAGACGTCGAGGTGGCGCTGAAGGGCGACCGGCAACTGAGCGAGCGAATCGCGCAGATACTCTCCGCGCGGCGGTTCGACGGCGATACCCGCGCGCAAGTCGTGCGCTTGATTGACGAGCGAGCCAAACAGCTTGTGCCTGGCGCGGCGAAACGCGTGCTTCAGGATTGGACGCAGACAACACTGGCAACGCATCGGACGCGCACGAAGCAAAACGACACCGCCGCTGCTCGCAGCGATCTTGCTCCTGCGAATGGTGACACTAGGGCTCCCTCGCTGCGGTCCGGCGATAACAGCCGTTCCTCCGATCGGGACAAGAGCGGGGGAACTCGCTCCGGCAAGGTCGACTACCGCAAACTGAGCGACGAACAGATCCTCAACCTGTAGCTCAGGCCTTTAGGCCTGAGGAACTCTCTTCGCGGAAGCATTTTGGCGATGTGCCTGGAACTCCTCACCCCTGAAGGGGTGAGCTACAGGCTTCTTCTCTTTGGCCGTCAGTTCCGTTGTGCGGGCGTCAAGAATTGACTACCGCAAGCTGAGCGACGAACAAATCCTGGAGATGTAGTCGGATTATTTTTTGAGCCTGTGAAGCTGCCAGAAGAAGCCCACGCTGAAAATAACCAGTACAGGAACCCAGAAAACTGGAGATCTGAAATGCCACTCTGGTTTGTCTATGCCGATCCCTAAGACACGAACAATAACGGTGACAAAAATTGCAAGAATTCCAAAACTCACGAACACTGCTGCCAGTCCGGCGAGCGTGCACTTAAGGTAGATCACCTCGACACCTCGTGTTGAGCTGCGCCGCGATGCAGGCAGGCGTTACCAGCGCAGCCGCCCGAAAAGAGCAGAAAAAACGCCTACTACTGCCAGAACAATCAGCCCAGCGGAAAGCACGATGCCAAGCATGTAAAGGTACGCCTCGGATGTTCCTGAGCCGCGGGTTCGCCGGAAATTGCGCACGCAGACTGGCAACGCGTACATGCCGAATACGAACAAAAGTACGAAGGCTAAATATGCCGTTAGGCGCATTTTGGATCTTGGTTCAGCTCGAGCTGCCAATTCCCAATCGCGGCGAAGGATACTTGGATTCGCCGGACGAATCACTCAAAAACTGATCTTCTGAAAACAAACTACTGATTTTTGGCGCCTTCTCAAGAGACGCCTTGCGATTCCGCTACAGCGTGTGAACAGAAGTGTAGAGGCCGGGCTTAAGCCCGGCGCCTGCAAATTTCTCGCTCCCGCGCCGATATGCGGAACGCAGCAATCCTGTTGACCGCTTGCGGTCACCTGGAAATAAGGAGAAAAACAGATGCCAGCACAAGCGAACGCAAACGTCGTCGCGTTGCAGCTCGAGAAGGTGCGCGACAAAGTGCCCCTGCTCTACGAGCGCGACGACATTCTACTCACCATGATCCAGCAGCGCGGCGACGTCGAAAAAGTTTCCAGCCGCAACATGCGCCTGCCCTTGCAGGTGAACCCGGGCGGCAAAGCCGGCTCGTACAACGCGGACGGCGGCGACCTGGGGCGCGGCTCCGGCACGGCGTACGACGTCGCGCAGGTCTCGCCGATTTTCTTCCGCTTCGCGATTGAAATCACGAAGCTGGTGGAATACGCGACCACCGGGCGCGAGCGCGCCATCGAAAACGCCGCGAAGCGCGAGGTGGCCAACGGGATGAAACAGTTCCGCGCCTTCCTCGACAAACTGATGCAGACGGCGGGGAACGGAGTGCTCGGCACGATCAGCTCGGTGAGCGGCACCACGTTGACGATGAGCGTGCCCAGCGGCGCCGCGCTGGTCTATGTGGGCCAGACGATCCAGGTGTACGACACCACGCTGACGACCAACCGCGGCACGGCTAACGTCACGGCGGCCGATCCCATCAGCCCGACGCAGACGATCACCATAGATGTCCTGCCCACCGGCACCATCGCGACCGACGTCATCGTGCACGACGGCCTCAGCGGCGCGCAGCCGGTGTCGCTCTTCGGCATCAAGTATCACCAGAACAACGCGACCACCGGCACGTGGCTCAACCTGAACCGCGCGACCTATCCGGTGCAACTGGCCACGCCGCGCGTCAACGCCGGCAACGCCGCGCTCACGCCATCCAACGTGCGCCTGGCAATCAACAAAGTCCGCAAAGCGCTGGGCATCAACCACGTGAGCAAGCTCATCGCCTACATGGCGGTCGAGCAAGAGCACGCGTGGGAAAACCTCGGCATCACCGTCAGCCAAATCATCAAGGAGGGCGGCGGCAGCGATGGCAACGATCTGGACCTGCTCTTCAGCGGGCGAAAAACGATGAGCGGGATTCCCATCAAGTCCAGCGTAAACGCCGACCAGACGCGCGTGGATTTTCTCGACCTCTCGCACTGGGGACGCGCCGTGTTGAAGGACATCGACTTCTACGAAGTCAACGGCAATACGGTGTTTCCGATTTACGGCGCGAGCGGCGGCCTCGCGGCCAGCTACATCTTCTACTTTGACACGTCGTTCCAGGTGTGGGACGACTCGCCGCGCACCGGCGCGTTCATCGACACCCTGGCTCGCCCGAGCGGCTACTAAAAAGCCGTGACTGGTGACTCGTGACCTGCGGACGCCGTCCTCGTAGGGGCACAGCATGCTGTGCCCCTACAAAGAGTTCAGCACCGCGTATTGTCGTCACTCGCGAGACGCACGAGACGCCGGAAGCGGTGGCGTGGCGTCTCGCACGTGCAGGCGGCTGCAACCGCTACGGTGAAGCGAATTACCGCGCCGTGTGGGGCTGGAACCGCCTGGCGTGGATCGGCGGAAAATTCGAGGAGCGTGATCCGGCGACCGGTTCGCTGCTTCGCGAAGTCATCGAGCTGCGCCAGGAGCCAAAATACCCGGCGGTGAATCGCTGGCACATTGAGCGGTGGATGCCGCCGGAAGTGTACGGCTCGCCGGACGCATGGTACGCCCAAACTATCGAACGTGAAAGCGGCGTCAGCATTCCAGCGCTCGGGCCGTATCCTTCGCGCGGCGAGTATGAGCATTGCTTCACGCTCGAAGGCCCGCGCGGCGAATTCGTTCAGCTAACGCCGACAATCGCAGAGCATATCGCGCGGGCCATCGAGTGGTCGCGGGGCCTTCCCCGCACCATGAAGAAGCGCCTGCTCTATGACCGCGAGCAGTGCCAAGAGCGCAACTACGAGCAATGGGCTTACGATTTGCTCGATGACGCTGTGCTAGCATTTCATAATCAGCCGTTCGTCACGGTGATTTGATCATGAACACACTCCACATCTGGTTGAAGGGCATCGCGGCGGCAGCGATTAGCGGGGCTGCCGGCGGCGTGCTCACCGGCCTTGCGGCCGTAGGGATCGATCCGCAGCATTTCAATTTCCGGGCGGGGATCGGTGCGACCTTTCGCATCGCCGCCGCTGCGGCGCTGATCAATGCCGTCATCGGCGTTGCCGCGTATCTCCAGAAATCACCTATACCAGACGAAGTGAAGTAAAGGATTCTAGCGCCGCCACCCCGGGGCGCGATTTTCCGCGTTTCCGATCCTTTATTTCCTTTACTTCATTTACTTCCTCTACCTCGAAAAAGGATTCTTCATGCCAGTCGTCGGCTCATCCGCGTACAACACCGCGGGGCAAATCACTTCGCTCGTGCGTTCGCTCCTGAACGACGCGCAGGGCAATTTGTCCTCTTGACATCGCGTCCTATAAGTTATATTATGTTAACTTAGAAATGAGCCCAGGCTTCGATGTTGCCCCCTGCCTGGGCCGACCCCAAGGAAACCACTTCCCCTCTCTCGACTTGGTTATTTCCTATATGCAGGCTTGCTGTGGGCTATTTCGTATTGGATGTACTGTTCGATGAGGTGCGGATCAGCGCCGACGATTCGGCGGCCATTCACGAAAACTGTGGGAGTGCTGGTGACTTCGAGCTGCTGCCCGTTCGCGCGGCTGGCATCCACGGCGGCGCCGGCCTCCGGGCTGGCAAGGCAGGACTTGAAGGTCACCAGGTCGAGCCCGGTTTGTCCGGCAAAGTCATTCATTTTCGCCCAGGCGTTCTCAGCAGAAATAAGGTCCTGACCGTCGTAGATTAGGTCATACATCTTCCAGAAGGCCTTGGGGTCTTGCTGATAGGCGCATCGGCTGGCGAGCGCGGCGGTCCGCGCCCAGGGATGGAGCTGCTCAATGGGAAAATCCTTGAACACGATTTGCACCTGAGGATAATTCGGGATCATTCCGCGCAAGACATCATGCAGATTGCGGCACACCGGACATTCAAAGTCCGAGAATTCGACCAGTCTGACCGGAGCCTTGGGATCCCCCAGCACGGGTGAATCCTTGGTTTGCAACTTGGCCCGTGCCTCGGCCAAAGGGTCTTTCGTCAGGTCGGAAAGTTCCCCCCGGAAGAGGTATTTGCCGTCCTTGCTAACGTAGAGTATCGCCGTCTGTTGATTTCCCTCGACCTTGAGCTCCACGGTAGTTTCCAACAGGTCAGGGACGGCCGTCTCTTTGAGCGGGCCAAACGTCAGCTTGGCCTCAGGTCCAAACGCATAGAGATGGCGCAAATAGGCTTCGATTGTTTTGTGAATTTCCGCGGGAGTGGCTGCCGATGCCGCAGTCGATGGAGATTGTGCGTTCTGCAAAAGGGCGCCTGGGACTGACAGGGCGGCAAAGAGGATGGCGATGGTGCTCCAAAGCTTTTTCACGCGAGACCTCACGAATCAGGGGATGAACTTCTGTGCGATCGGAAATGGCCGGCCAAAACCAAAGGCGCGGGAGGTGATTTTGAGTCCTGGCGCAGCCTGTTTGCGCTTGTACTCATTGCGATCAACGCGAAGAGCAATGTCTCGTACCATCTTTATGTCGAAGCCGTAGTGATCGGCGATCTCCTGAGGGCTGCGCAGGTCCTCGATGTAGGCTTTCAGGATGCGATCCAAGACGTCATAGGGCGGCAAGCTATCCTCGTCCTTTTGGTTGGGCCGCAACTCCGCCGAGGGGGGTTTCTCGATGGTGGACCGGGGGATCAGTTCCCTCTCGCGGTTGATGTGTCGCGCAAGCTCATAGACCATCAGCTTAGGCACGTCGGAGATGACCCCGAGGCCTCCGGCCATATCTCCGTACAGCGTACAGTAGCCCACGGCAAGCTCCGATTTATTCCCCGTGCTCAGCACCATCGATCCAAACTTGTTGGAGAGCGCCATCAAATAGTTTCCGCGGATGCGCGCCTGAATATTTTCTTCGGTGACGTCGGGCCGACGATTGCCAAATGCAGGCGCCAAAGCCTTCAAGTAGGCCTCAAAGACCTCCGTGATGGGAACAGTAACAAACTGGATTCCCAGCTTCTCGGCAAGCGCTTTGGCGTCCGCCCGGCTCCCCTCGGAGGAATAAGGTCCTGGCATGGAAACGCCAAGAAGATTTTCTGCGCCGAGCGCATCTACGGCGATCTTCGCGACTACGGCGGAATCGATGCCGCCACTCAGCCCCACCAGCACTTTCTTGAAGTCACATTTGTGGACGTAATCGCGCGTCCCGATAACGAGAGCGCGATAGGCGTATTCAATCTCTTCCTTGGGTTGCGGATGGATGTCGCCCGCGCCGCCGACGGTGTCAAAGAGAACCAGGTCTTCCTCGAAGGAAAGGGCCTGCGCCGCGACTTTGCCGTCGGCCGCGATAGCCATGCTCGCGCCGTCAAAAATCAGGCTATCGTCGCCACCCACTTGATTAACATAGATCACCGGGCGGCGCTGATTGATGGCGATGGAACGCAGCATCTCGAAGCGGAGTGCGCGTTTGTCAATCGTGTAAGGAGAAGCGGAAATGTTCAATAACAAGGTAGTTCCCTGCTGCATGAGCTCCGTCACGGGGTCGCGGTCATAACGGCGATTGGCCCAGAAGTTCTTGTCGTTCCAGACGTCTTCACAAATCGTGATTCCCAGTTGATCTTCGTGGAAACCGAAAACCGACTGCCGTTCTGCGGGCTGAAAATAACGTGATTCGTCAAAGACGTCGTAGGTGGGAAGCAACATCTTGCTCTGCTCGAAGACAACGCGGCCGCCGCAAAGGAAGGCGGCTTTGTTGGCGATGGACTTCCCTGTTCCGTTCTTGACGCGCCCGACATAGCCCACGATGGCAGGCAGGGGCAGCTTGGCAGCCAGATTCTTCAATTCACTATGGTTACGTTCGATAAAGGCGGGGCGTTCCAAAAGGTCTTGGGGAAGATACCCGCAAAGGCAGAGTTCGGAAAAAACGGCGAGATCGGCGCCGCGTTGCTTGGCTTGCGCCGCCAGGCTCAAGATGCGAGCCGAATTCCCTGCGAAGTCGCCAACGGTAGGATTGAACTGCGCGAGCGCTATTTTCATGCTGGCACTTTAGAATACGGTTGCGACGATGAGATTGCAAACGGCAGCCAAAAAGATTGTGCCACCCATCAAACTCGGGCTGTTCATCTTGTATTGCCGGGTTTTTGCGCAACGAGAGTAGCAATTCCCTGCCCTGCACGCAGCTCGCGATAGAACACAAGGTCGAGAGACGGAAAAGCGTTGCGCAACTCTCCTGTTTTCAGCAAGAAGGCAGGATTGTGCGGCCCCTGCGCGAACTCCATCTGCGCCCGGGTGTAGGTTTCGAAGACGAGCATTCCGCCGGGGAGCAGCGCGTCCTCAATCTGTGGATGCAGGGAGCGCTGCAAATAATGAACGCAGAGGATGAGAGCAAAAGATTCCGCGGGCAAAATCGCTCTCTCAAGGTCAGCTTGCATGAGCCGAATGTGGCGATCGCGGCTCTCCGCCACAATCTTCTGATCACTCTCGCGGTGGACAGTGAGATTCTCAGCGCGCGCTTGTTGCGCCAGGCTGTCTAGAGCTGGGGGCGAGCCATCGACCGCCGTCACCGGTTGAGACCGCTTAGCGAGGAGCAATGTGTGGCGTCCCGCGCCACAAGCCAAGTCAAGCGCAGGGCCGTGCGGCAGGAGTGGCAAGAGTTCCCAGACGATGCCGGCGGGTTCCGCAGGTCCATTTCCAGCGGTAGCGCGATGTTTCGCATCCCATTCGGCGAGGTTCGATAGCATAAAAAAGGCTCTCGGACGCCAAGTCCAAGAGCCAGGAATTCAAGAGCGAAGCGCTGGAGCAGCTCGCAGTTATGTGCTTAGACGCTGAAGGAGCTGCCGCAGCCGCAGGTGCTCTTCACGTTGGGATTGTTGAACTTGAAGCCGGCACCCTCGAGCGTCTCGATGTAGTCAATCTCGATGCCTTCCAAATACATGGAACTCATCTGGTCGACTGCGACCTTCAAGCCGTCGAAATCGAAGACTTGATCTGTCTCATTGGTTTGGTTCTCGAACGCCATGTGGTATTGGAAACCAGAGCAGCCGCCGCCGACGACAGCAACGCGCAGCGCGACAGGCACTGGGCTCTGCATATTCATGATTTCCTTGACCTTGGTGCTGGCAACGGGCGTGAGATTAATCATGGTCTTTCTTGGCCTCCATTCACAGGCGCGCCTGTGAATCTTCCATCTGGCCTATTATAGCAAAACTCTTTGCGTTTCGCACAATGGCCCATTTGCAACCACGTTCTTCCCTGGAAACGTGCGCTCACCGCGCGTTTCGACAAGCATAGAAGCATCGCTTAGAATGAGATGCTTCTATGAGACATAACGTCACCTTGATTTCCGGCGAAGGCATTGGGCCGGAAGTGGCCGCAGCCACGCGGCGGGTCCTCGACGCCACCGGCGTTCAAATCGATTGGGAAGAAGTGGAAGCGCGGAGCGAAATAGTTACAGAAAAAGGTCAATTTCTCCACCAGGGGGCTGTTGAGTCCGTGCGGCGCAATCGGGTTGCGCTGAAGGGTCCCATGGAGACGGCCATTGCGGGAGGCGCACCCAGCGTCAACGTCGCACTGAGAAAAACGCTGGACCTTTACGCCAACCTGCGGCCGGTAAAGAACCTGCCTGGGGTGAAATCGCGCTTCGATGATGTGGATGTGGTTCTCGTGCGCGAGAACACGGAAGACTTGTACTCCGGCTTGGAGCACGAGGTCGTCCCAGGCGTCGTCGAAAGCCTGAAAATCATCACCGAACGCGCGTCCACGCGGATCGCGCATTTTGCCTTCCAATACGCGAAGAATAACGGGCGGAAAAAGATTCACGCCATCCACAAAGCGAACATCATGAAACTTTCCGACGGACTCTTTCTGAAGTCCATCCGCGCCGTGGCTCGCGAGTATCCGGAACTCGAATACAAAGAACTGATCGTTGACAATGCCTGCATGCAGATGGTGATGAATCCGCAGCAATTTGATGTGCTGCTGCTGCCCAACCTTTACGGCGACGTGATGAGCGACCTCGCGGCAGGCCTGGTGGGCGGACTGGGCGTGGTAGGCAGCGCCAACATCGGAGACCAGGCCGCCATGTTTGAGGCCGTGCACGGCACCGCGCCAGACATCGCCGGGAAAGGCCTGGCCAATCCGACGGCGCTCTTGATGAGCGCCATCCTTATGCTCCGTCATCTGGGGGAGCACTCCGCGGCCAGGCGCATCGAAAACGCACTGGAACGCGTATACCGCGATGCGAAACACACCACTCCCGACGTGGGGGGCAAAGCCGGTACCGATGAATTCACGGACGCGGTTATTGCCGCACTGCCCCAGGTTGACCCCCAGAACGGAGGGTAGTGGGTCATCTTCCGATAATGCGACTTACCAGGAGTTGACTATGAATATGCGACTGAACCGTGGGACAGTTTCGGACTCAAACGCGAAATGATAGGGTGAGTCAATAGCCCTGATGCCGTTTCCATGCGTTTTCTTTTCACGGAGACAAAGGGATTTATGACCCTACCCAGCATGCTAGTAGTTCTTGCAACGGCAATCTTTCTAATCCTGGAGCGAGCATTTCCTGGGCGCGAACTGCCCAAAGCGAAAGGCTGGTACTGGCGGGCGTTGGTAGTAAATCTGGTGCAGCTCGGAATTACTCTGGCGACGGCAAGACTTTGGATTCATCTATTTGGCGTCTCGGTCTTCAAACTGTCAGCTTGGAATATGCCTCTTGGGGAAGGCTTCGTAGGATGGTTCATCGGAACATTTTTCTTTTATTGGTGGCACGTGCTGCGGCACAAGAATGGATTCTGGCTTGTATTCCATCAAGTCCATCATTCGCCGTCACGAATTGAGATCGCGACCTCGTTCTACAAGCACCCCCTCGAGATTCTGAGTGACGCAATTCTCAGCGCACTCGTGCTCTATCCTCTGTTGGGGTGCTCAATGATGGGCGCATTCTGGTACAACTTCTTTGCTGCGACCGGCGAGTACTTCTACCACGCAAACATAAGAACGCCAAGATGGCTAAGGTTTTTTATCCAGACTCCAGAGCTACACTCAATACATCACGAATACGACGTCCACAAGTATAACTTCTCAGACATTCCCCTTTGGGACCGACTGTTCGGAACTTATAAGGATGCCACCGATTTTTCAAGTCGGTGCGGTTTCCCAAAAGGCGCCGAGGAGAAACTCGGAGCGATGTTGGTGTTCAAGGATGTCTATCGCGAAGAATCCACTTAGCGGAGCAACCGCAGAGAATTCGAAGGTCCTGGTAAACGCCGTAATCAGAAACTGACCCCCTCCCGAGCGGAGATAACCCTTGAATTTTGATGGCGCGCGTGGCATGCTACCTGCCCTGTCTCCTAAATATAGCCCCGTCGAAGGTGGGCCATGCAACGCTCTCGATACCCCGAACGGCGTCACACAGTACGCGTTTCCCTGCAAATTCCCCTGACTGTTCGCTGCCAATCGCCCGAAGGTGATGCCATCTATCTGAAAGCGTCCACACACGCTGTAAGCGCCAATGGGGCGCTCATAATGATGGCAGAACGGCTGGTGGCCGGCCAATCCGTGCGCCTTTATAATGAAATGACCAACGAGTCGGTGGAGTGCTTTGTCACGTCAGTACGAGAGAAAAGAGAAGGGCAATTCGTCGGAATCGGCTTCGCTGCTCCCCGGAACAACTTCTGGCACATGGTCTTCCCCCGGGCGGGAACGCGCCAGGCAGTTCGTTCTTCGCAGACCGGGGCACTTATCTCGCCCGGAGTAGCGGCGCACAAAACTTCCCAAATTTAGCCGGAATCTCGACTGTAAGAAATACGGCGCGCTCGGTGTGTGGCCGGGAAGAGCTTTGTCTCCAGTTCAGATTGCGGGTTTTCCTTCCGAGAGACGAAGCTAACGTGGAATCTTGTCGTAAACCATGAGTCCCAGCAGAACGGGAATGTGCAGAACGGTGGCGTGCATCAGCCACTTGGCGCGAACATTCGTCTTGGCGCTGGCAGCCCACAGGCAGACCTGCACCAAAGCCAAGCTGGTGACGAGAGCGCCGAAAAAATACAGCACGCCGGCCAGGCCGACAAGCGCCGGCAGCAAACTGACCGCCACAAGAGCCGCGGCCGAAAGAATGATCTGGCGAAAGGTCCGCGATCCCTCACGGTCAACCACAGGAAGCATCAGGATACCGGCGCGGGCGTAATCCTCGCGATACATCCAAGAGATGGCGTAGAAATGCGGGAACTGCCAGAAAAACAAAATGGCAAACAGAAGCCAGGCACCACGATCCAACGAATCAGTGGCGGCGACCCAGCCGATCATCGGCGGGATGGCTCCGGGAAATGCTCCGACAAAGGTGGCCCAAACCGTTCGCTTCTTGAGCGGCGTATAAGCCAACAGATAGCTCAGGCAGGTGGCTACGCCCAGGCCACAGGCGAGAGCGCCGGAGGAGACAAACAGGTCCGCCGCGCCTGCGATAGACAAGACCACGCCGAACACCAGCGCTTCGCGCGGTTGCAGAACACCGCTCGGGAGCGGACGCGCAGCCGTCCGGCGCATCGCGCGGTCCGTCTCGCGCTCAAGATAATGGTTCAGCGCTGCCGTGCCCGCGGCAATGAGCGTGGTGCCGAAGACCGCGTGCAGCATGTGCATCCAGGCAACCGGGCCGCGCGTCCCCATGTAATACCCGGCCGCGGTCGTCATCACGACCAGGAAGGAAACGTCGGGCTTGGTCAACTCGAGATACGCATTCGCGCGGGAAAGCAAAGTCAGTTCGGCGCTGCGCAGTGTGCTCATCAGACGGCCGCCTCGCTTTGCGCAGCGGCCCTCACTTCCCTTCCGCGAGGAACCACGCGGTAACACAGCAGCAAGATGACGACCGATGCGGCGAAGACAAGTGCGCCGACTACGGTATGAGCGACGGTGAGCACAATCATGAGCGGCACGGGCTGCGGCGCGTCGGCGGTTGTAAGGCGCGACCAATAGGCGCCGAGGCCAAGCAGAAACTGCACCCCGAAGATTGTGTGGAGCATAATTCGGGATTTCGAGAGCTCTCGCGATTGTGAGAAACGCTTGCGGAGAACAGTGGAGGTCCAGATGACGCTTGCCAACACGGCCATTGCGCCCACGATGTGCGGCCAAATGGGCATGTCCTGATGGCGAAAAGCCGCGCCAAGAAACACCTGCAAGAAGATTACGACGGCATTCAGCAGCGCCACCGCATGAATGGAGAGCGACCCGTGGTCTTCAAATTGCGGCTGCTCCGAAACCCACCACCGGCTGGTGAAAACAGCAATGCTTAGGACCGCGGCGAAAACAAGCTGAGCAAAGCAGGCGTGTATGACCGGCAACCAATAATGCAACAACCGGATTACAACCTGGCCGCCAAGAATCGCTTGAACGATCACGCCGAGGACCGCGATGACAGCAAACCAGCGCAACCAGCGGCGCTTCTCTGCCACCCAGATTACGATGGCCAGCAGGATCGTGAGAATACCCAAACCAGCCGCAATGAGCCGGTGTGAATGTTCATAGACGATGCCACCAACCATCGGAGGGGTAAGCGTACCGTAGGAGAGAGGCCAGTCGGGGACAGAGAGAGCGGCATCATTGGAAGTTACCAGAGCTCCGGCAATCAAGAGAAGAATCGTCCACAGCACCACAAACACCGCGAAGCGGTGCATAGTGGGATTGTAGGTCGCCGCCATATGCTGAGCTCAAGATTCAGCGGGATTATACCTCAAGGGGCTCCATGGCGCCCCTTCGGAGGACTCTTCAGGCGACGGTTGAAGAGGAGTGGGGCTCTGGCTTCTCCGCAGCAATACCCACTGCGCGTAATACGAGGTCCCTGAGCGTATCAATAAAGAGAGGCGAATCGCCGACGGCGGGCATCATGCGGAACGTTTCGATGCCCTGCTTTCTGGCTTCCTCGCGCGCTTCGATATTGATTTCATGTAATGTTTCGATGTGCTCGGTGACAAAAGAGACGGGGACAACGAGCATTTCCTTTACGCCTTCGTGGCCCAGCCTTTCGAGCGTGCCGGTTAGAGGCGGCTGAAGCCACTTGGCAGGCCCGACTCGACTTTGATAGCAAATCAGGTGCGTGCGCGGCCAACCGGAAAACTCTTTGGCACCCTGCTCGCAGGTGAGCCGAACGGTTTCTTCGATTTGCCTGGGATAAGGATCACCTCTCTCTACAAGACTCATCGGTAGTCCGTGAGCGCTGAAGACCAAGTGCACGCGCGAGCTGTCCGGAAACTGGCGCAGGACGGAACCAATTCTCTGAACCAGCGCCCCGATGTAGAGCGGATGATCGTAGTAATGCTCAATCGTGCGGAGTGGAGGGCCGCCATTGGGATTTCCGTAAACGCGGCGCCATTCCTTCAGGCTACTCAGCGTCGTTGCATAGGAATAGTGGGGGTAGAGCGGCAGGAGCACAAGCTCGTCGAGCGGCCCCGCCTTGCGTAAGGCGTCTACGGCTTCAGACGTCAGGGGATGCCAGTAGCGCATTGCCGTGACGGCCACCGGATCGATGTAGGGCGAGACCGCCTGAACCAAGCTCTGGCGCTGCCGCTCGGTCAGCGGGCCGATGGGAGAGCGCCCCCCGATCTGCGCATAACGTCCGCGCACCGGCAGGGATCGGCGTGAAGAAATAAGTTTCGCGATGGGGCGACGAAGCAAACCAAGCGGACCGAGGGGAAGGATGTCGGGATCGAGGAAAAGGTTCAGCAGAAAGGGCTCAACAGCATCGAGCGAATCCGGCCCGCCGAGCTGGAAAAGGACAATTCCGACTCGTTTCTTCCCCGCCACGCTATTTGCCCCGGTTTAAGGAGCTTTTCAATCGCTCAATATCCTCGCGCAAAGCGGAGGTGCGGCGCGCCACGGTGAGAAAATAAATGAAAAATATTCCCCAACCGATCAGATAAGCTGCAAACACGCTGTCCAGATTTTTCATCCGGCCTCCGATTCGCGTCGGACGACATCGAATTCTGCGCGCAGGGCTTCCAGTTGATAACGCTGGCGCAGAAGAAGCGCCATCAAACCGAGCATGGCAATCCAGCAAAAGAAGAGCAC
>Ga0307479_10000853_pt1 | contig 27591 bp, 26 predicted proteins | sample atmos_gasesECM4C_FD_203743 | JGI IMG/M metagenome (GOLD analysis project Ga0307479, IMG submission 203743) | Hardwood forest soil microbial communities from Morgan-Monroe State Forest, Indiana, United States - atmos_gasesECM4C_515 | ecosystem: Environmental > Terrestrial > Soil > Temperate... | reverse complement strand
GCAGCCGCTTAAGGCTCGCTTCCACCGCCTGCACCATGTTCTTGCGCTGGTTGCCGGCTGCGTTCGGGTCGGTCCCCGGAGCGGCATTGCTGTATTTCGTAGCCAGCACCACGCTCTGCCGGTGGCCCTGCATGAACTCGCCGAGCAACGCTTCGCTGGTTCCGTTGGTATATAAGTTGGCGGTGTCGACGAAATTTCCGGAGGCCTCGCGGAAAGCATCGTACACCTTTCGTGCTTCATCCTTGGACGAACCCCAGCCCCAGTCCTCGCCAAAGGTCATGGTGCCGAGCGCCGCCTCCGAGACTCGGAGTCCGCTGTTGCCTAAGAGTCGGTATCGCATGGTGAATCCTTTTTCGTTTCGGTCAACTCGTGGTCCGGCAAAAAGCAGATTCCTTCCCTTCACTACGTTCAGGATCGGAATGACACGATCTTCATAGCAACCGTGGAGATCCGTGCAAATCCCTGGCAAAGCTCACTGCATGAAGCCGCCAGGATCTTTTCTGGCAGTGCCGCCCACGGTGAGGCGATCGATTTTCAGGGTCGGAATGCCGACGCCTACGGGTACGGCTTGTCCGTCTTTGCCGCAAGTGCCGACGCCTTCGTCGAGTTTCAGATCATTGCCCACCATCGAGACTCGCGTAAGCACGTCGGGCCCGTTTCCGATGAGCGTGGCGCCTTTGATCGGCGCGGTGATCTGGCCGTCTTCAATCATGTAGGCTTCCGAAGCCGAAAACACGAATTTTCCGTTGGTGATGTCGACCTGGCCACCGCCAAAATTCACCGCGTAAACGCCATGCTTGACCGATCGAATAATGTCTTCGGGATTGTCCTGGCCCGCGAGCATATAAGTGTTCGTCATACGCGGCATGGGGATGTGCTCATAGCTTTCGCGGCGTCCGTTGCCGGTGTCGGCGATGCCCATGAGCCGCGAAGAAAGCTTGTCGCTGAGATAGCCCTTCAGAATTCCCTTCTCGATCAGCACGGTTTCCTGTGTGGGCTCGCCTTCGTCGTCGACGTTGAGCGAGCCGCGGCGCCACGGCATGGTTCCATTGTCGACCACTGTGCATTTCTCGCTGGCCACGCGCTTGCCGACCAGGCCAGCGAAGGCGGAGGTCTTCTTGCGGTTGAAATCGGCCTCCAGTCCGTGGCCGACGGCTTCATGCAGCAGAACGCCGGGCCATCCCGGGCCGAGCACCACTTCCATTTCGCCGGCGGGCGCCTCGCGGGCGTCGAGTTGCAGGATCGCCTGGCGGGCAGATTCGCGGGCAAAGAATTCAGGATTCTTGTCGCCAAAGAAAAAGTCTAGGGCGACACGGCCTCCGCCCCCGGAACTGCCGCGCGCGGAGTTGCCTTCAGTCTTCGCAATGCAGGAAACGTTCATGCGAGCCAGCGGCTGCGAGTCTTCCGCGAAAGTTCCGTCGGAGCCGACCACCAGAATGTTGCGCAGTTCGTCGGCATAGCTGGCGCGGACTTCCTGAATGCGCGGATCGTAGGCCCGCGCGGCCTTGTCGGCGCGCATCACGAGTTCTACTTTGGCAGTAATTTCCGCGTCGACCGAGGGCAACGTGACTGGATACAAGCTGCGCGCGGCGGCCTTCTGGAATCCGGCGACGGGAGTTTTGGCCGGGGCGCTGGCGATCAGCGCGGCGGTCCGTGCGGCGTGCAGAATCCGGTCGGCCGAGAGATCATCCGTGTAGGCGTAGCCCGTGCGCTCCCCAGACACAACGCGCACACCGCATCCCGCGGATATGCCCTGCGACGCCGACTTGACCATGGATTCGTCCACCATCAGAGAGGTCGAGGAAAGATATTCGAAATAGAGGTCGGCGTAATCGCCGCCCGCCGAGAGCGCCGCGGCCAGATAGTGCTCAAGATCGCGCTCGCTCAGCCCGTAATGTTCGAAGAAAAACCGCTGTCTATCGATCGATTTATTCACAAAAATTAGATGCCTCCCAGTCCGGCGACGACTCGGCCAGTTGGCTCCTGTCTACCGTTTGCATCCGGCCAGTGTTATCGCCCCCCAAGCTTCAAGTACAAGCAGAGTCCGCGCCGGACGTTTCCCTCAATCGCCATCCCGCCGCTCCTTATATTCGATCAAGCTAATCCGATTCCCAAATGGATCGATCACATGCATCGCCCGGGCTCCGTAGAACTCGTCCTCGAGACCGGGTCTCATGTAGCGATAGCCCTTCCCAGTTACCTCACGATGCAGTTCTTCGACACCTTTCATTTCCACATAAACGTGGATGCCGGGCGAGCCATCGCCGTGGTTCTCACTGAGGCGCAATCGCAATGATTCGCGCGAAACTTGTATGTACTTCGGTGTCTCCGGTTCAAAGCTATGCTCCCAGTCCACCTTGAATCCAAGGAATCCGCAATAGAAGTCCTTGGCTTTTTCCACGTCAAAAATGCGGAGAATGGGTACAGTCCCCAGAAAGCGGACACCCACAGCCGGCCGCACTTCCGCCGATGCGTTCATGGCTGACCTCCCACGGATCCCCTTTGCTTCTAATGATTATCCCACACGAGTCTGACCCGGGACCGGCCGTGAGAGCGATTTCCACATGCTGGCCGTAACGCTGGTTACCGGTCACAGACACCGCGGCGGCAATTGTGGAGAATCCCAGGTATGACCCCAGAAGCGCTCAGCCGCACAGTCCAAGAGTTCCTCAGCGAGGCCGCGGGTGCGGTGGCGCTCGAGGATGGTGCAATGGTTTTTGACCACGAGCGAGCCAAGTATTCGATCTCCGGGGAGCACAACAAATGCCTGCTGCATCTGTGGTCCGCGGAACGGAACACCGTGCGCCGCGGGCTCGACGCCGAGGTCACGAACGGGAGGTTGCGGCTGGCCGTGCAGCGCCTGGGCCAGACGCGTCCGACCAAGCTGGAAATTTGCCGCGAGCGCGACCGGCGCTCGCCCTCGGCCAAGAAGGCGGCGCGGGCCAGCTATGAACAAAAATTGCGCCGCGCCTTGGAGCCGCTTTCCCGGTTTTGCCATCACGCGCCTGACCACCGGCGTCGATCTCGAAAAGTCGTTCGGGCCAATCTACGCCCGGGGACTGTTGCGCCGCGGGCAGTCAGCCTACGCGGTTTTAGGGGTAAACCAACAAGAGACGCAGGCGTCGATCGACGCTTCGCTGAGGTTCGGCATCTTGTGGCTGGACGCTTGCCGGCAGACTTCGGCGGGCAAGGCACTGGTGGAGGGCCTGCACTTGTTCGTGCCGCAGGGAAGCTCAGCCTTGGTGCGCGAGCGCATAGCGAACCGCAACCGGGCCGCGGCGAAGTGGAGTTTGTTCGAGTTCGACGAGCGCCACGATGCGGTCGTCGAGATCGACTGCTCCGACCGCGGCAACGTGGCCACGCGGCTCATGCATGCCACCAATGAGCCGCCTGCTCTCGACCGATTCGCCGAGTCGATCCAGAAAATCCAAGCGATTATACCCAATTTGTGAGCTTGCCGTGGTTTCCGGGGCTGAGCTTGCATTTCGCTGGCGAGGACTCGAGTTCGCCCGCGCACGCATAGGAGCCGAACCGGCAACGTTCCGCAGCCGGCAAGAGATCGTCTTCGGCGTAGGCGCGGAAGAGCGCGTGCTCGAGGAGCGCTGGACGTTCTTTCTTGAGTCGCTCACGGCGCTGCGCGACACGTGCCACCCTTATGGGCCAAAGCAGCATCCGCTGTTCCGGCTGCATCCGGAGCGTTGGCTGGAGTCGCTGGTGGGGGTGATGTGAGCATGGTGGATGAGCAGTTGGATCCGCGCCTGCTGTATTCGCAGGTGCCGGCGTTTTCTGCCGCGGATCGCGCCATGATTGACGTGCCGACCACCACGCGCGACGGACGGCTGGCCGTAATCGAGCTCAAAGCCGACGAGGATATTCACTTGCCCCTGCAAGGCCTCGATTACCGGTCGCGCGTAGAGTGGCATCACGGTCGCGGGGAGTTTCCGCGCTTCGGGTATTTTCCTGAGCGGGAATTATCGGATGAGGCGCCGCTGCTTTTTCTGGTCGCGCCGGCGTTCCATGTGCATCCCGCAACGGATGTTCTGCTCCGGTATATCGCCCCGGACATCGAATGGGAATTCGTGGGCATTGACGAGCGCTGGCGGGAGGGGGTAAAAGTCGTATTCCGCAAGCGGGCGGCCCACGAGGCGAGGCATGGAGTCAAACTACCTATCGCAGCAGCAGGCTGGGCCCACAAGCCCCTTCACGCCTACGAACGCTCTTAGGGAAAGTACGGCTACTCTACATTCGAGACTTCTGGCGCTGGTTCGCAATCACAGCTCCGACCTCGGTAACTGCTGCCTTCGCTTTGGTGATGACAGACCAGCGGGCCCGGGCGATCTTTCGAAGCATCCCGCGCGGTAGGCTGCAATACCACTCCTCTGAAATAGCAGAAGCCACGTTATTCCGCTTCGGGGGTTATTTCATTGGTTGGCTGCTCGGGTGCTTTGCCTTGGGAGCAGTGGCAACCCGTCGTCAGTGGCCTGGACGATACTGAAGAGGACGCCTGGCAGCGAGATAGCCATCAGCGGGCTCGGGAACATTTCGGAGCACTTTTTCTGGTTGCTCTGCTCACCTTTATTGCACTCCTAATGGGGACGGCAGTGTATGGAATGGTAGCCATAGCAGCAATCAAGGTCGTGGGTTGGGCCCGCTTGGCCCCGTTCAATTTTGTTGCTGCGCTAATCGGAATTCTCGTCGTGGCTAGTATCGTCAGTTGGGTTGGAATGGCGATTCCGTTGATACTGCGCGGAGAAATCGGCGCGTGGCTTGGAATGAAGAAGAGTTTAGAGGCAGCCGACGGCAACCAAGGTTTCCTGTTCCTGCTGGTGCTCCAGGCGCTGGTTGGTTCCTATGTGGCATGGTATGCGACTCACTACGGCCTTCAGTTGCTTTTGCCCGCTAGCATACGATTCTCGTCATGGTATGCCTGGATCGCTCTCGTGGTTTCGGCCTTGGCGAGCGCGGCCGTCCAACCGCCCATGTTCATCGGGTTCTCATTGCTGGCAGACGAGAGCAGCCGCACTGCAAGCGATACCCAAACGCCTTCTCCTTCCTTGAGTCGTTGACCCCTAAGCCGTTGCTAATCCTTCCACGCTCCCAACAACCGGCGCACATCGAGCAGTTGGCCGAGGTGATATGCGTTGTGATCGGCCACCAGCAGCGCCTCGCGCAGAATCGTCTGCCCGTCGCCCCACGGAATGCGCGCGAACAAATCCATCTTCGGATTCGCCACCAGATCCTGCATGGCTTTCAGATCCCGGCGAAATTGCTGAATGCTCTTATTCCAAGCGGCGGCACTGGGCGGCGCATCTGTCCTCGGCCAATATCCCTGGGGCCATGCCGGAGAGACATGCTTGGCATTCCGGCTGAATTCAAGAATGTCCCACTGCGCCAGCCGCAGATGTTCGAGCAGCATCCAGGGCGAGTGCGGGAAGTTGGCAAGCTTCGCGCCGCGCAGCTTCGGCGGCAGGTTCTTTATGACGTCGTCGAATTTGGCGTGCGCGCCTCCGCCTCCAAGAAGGTAGAGTAGATTCTGGCGCAGGTGCTGGTCGTGGTTCTTCGTCATGTTCCCTCCGAGTGACTTCGAGTCTAGCGGGTCGCAGGACGTCAGCCGTCACCCGTATGGAGCACACCGTTGCACCATTGCGGCCCGTAGGCATAGCATCTTGCTTACTCGTGTCCGTTGGGGGCCCCCGGCTTCTCATAGCTCACGTGGGGATCGGTATGAACATCCTTCTGCTGTCAATGCCGGATTACTTCGAGCACATGCCTCCGATCGCAGTCCGCATGCCCAACGGAGCGCTGACCTCCCTCGCTGGAAATGTGGATGATCATCACCGAGTCGCGGTTGCAGATTTGATTCTCAGCAACGGTCGGGTGCGGGAGACGGTGCGCCGGCTATTTCGCGAATTTGATCCCAATGTCGTGGGACTCTCGGTGATGACCTTCCAGCGCCGGACGGCTCTTCGCATCATCGAGCTGGCGCTTGAGCTCAAGCCGGATGTGAAAATCGTGGTTGGAGGTTACGACCCGAGCCTTGCTCCCGAAGCCTACGAAAAGTCCAAAGCGGATTACATCGTGCGTGGTGAAGGCGAACTCACTTTTCGCGAACTGCTGCGTGCATTGGAAAGCGGCAGAGGCTTCGAAAAAGTCCTTGGCCTTTCCTATCACGAAGGTGGCAGATGGGTTCATAACCCTCCGCGGCCTGTGCATCGACTTGAAGGTGCTGAGATTCGTTTGCCCAATCGTGCTGCTCGCGTGCTCAAGGGATACACGCTCTTGGGACGACAAGTGGACGTAATTGAGACCTCGCGCGGCTGCACTTACGACTGCAGTTTCTGCTCCATTATCGAAATGCGCGGGCGCAACTTTCACACCTACTCTTTTGACCGCGTACTCCGGGACATTCGTGATGCTCGCGACCATGGCGCGAGGACCATCTTCCTTGTGGACGACAACATCACTCTGAATGTGCATCGCTTCCAGGCGTTGTGCCAGGCCATCATCGATGCAGGACTCAATAAACTGGATTACTTTGTCCAGGCGATGACCTCGGCCATCGCCGACCACGGGGAAATTTTGGCGCCACTGATGCGGCGGGCGGGATTCCGTTACGTTTTCCTGGGGATCGAAAACATCCTGGAAGGCGACCTGCAATTCTTGCGTGCGGCAGCCAAGAATACAGAGCGCAAAAATGGCAGCTCCGCCGGAAATGCCACGTTGAGGGCGATCGATTATTTACATCGAAACAAAATGTATGTAGTGGGAGGGCTGATTGTCGGCAACCCTGAGGATACGGTCGCGTCCATCGAAGCCAACCTCGCATTCGCCAGGCGCTACGTGGATTGGCCATATATCCAGCATCCAACGCCCTATCCACGCACGCCCATGGCCGAGCAGTTCCGCTCACGCGGACTCATCACCAATGAACGCTTAGAGGAGTATGACGGCACCACCGCGGTGGTGCGCACCGAGCACGTGCCGGCAGAAGAAATCGAGCACTTGCGCTGGAAGGCCGAGCGCTGGATGAAGATTCGCCACATGCCCGCGGCCTTCCGCCACGATCCCTGGTACGTGCTCCGTCATGCGCCAGAGATGTTCCTTCATACCTTCCGCGGCTGTACGTTTCGTTCCATGCTGGGCCTGGAGGATAGTCGAAAAGCCTTTGAGCGCTACAAGGCAATACGACACCACGAGCGAGCGTACGTGTGAGCCCTAACTGTTAGCGTGCGCGGATTTCCCCGTTATTCGGTGGCGCCTCGTAAGTCTCGGCAAAGGACTCGTCGGGCGAAGTCGCCGGCCAGCCGACCATCACCAAAAACATATCGAGGACGAAAAGCCCAATGGCAATGTCGTTGAAGAGCGTCGCCTGGTTCAGATCTGGCCAAAATTGATTGGCGGCCCAGAACAAGAACGCGACCGCAAGCAGGATCGCCTTTACCACTTCCAGGCGCGCCGGCCGGTGCGCACTCTGGTAGACGAGGTACGCGAGAGCGATCATGGCCAGTGGAAATGCGCCGAGAACGTCATGCGCTCTGGCAGGAAATAGCCGGGGGAAAGCGTCCCAAGCCAGCAGCACTACGACGCTCGCGAGCGTGATCACACCGAGAATCACAGGGAGGGCACGGTGGGCACGGTCAAGACGAATGTACATAACCCATTATGCCCAACCCCTCAGGAACAAACAAAGAGAGATGCGAGCATCGATGCCCGTGTGGGGACAGCCGCCCAAGCCTCCCCTGAGCGGAGTCGGGCGGTCCGGCGGGCGGAACCCGACCTTCGCAACTAGTCGAAATACAGAGCGCCCCTTTTACTGGTGTTGTGTCGTGTAGGCGGCTGGGGTCGGCGCCAGATGGTCATCCGCGCTGCCGATAGCGTCGCCCGAGAGAATCAGCTCGACGCGGCGGTTTTGCTGCCTGCCCTCAGGCGTGTCGTTTGAGGCGATGGGCTCCGTCTTGCCGAAACCGCGCGCTTCAACTGCGCCGCCGGAGATTCCCTGCTGCACGAAATAGTCGCGAACCGATTCCGCGCGCCGCTCCGACAGACTCTGGTTGTAATCGTCGCTGCCCACGCTGTCGGTGTGTCCTTCGACCGCGACATGCAGGCTGGGATAAGCCAGGATAATTCCCGAAACTTTGGCCAGCCGCTCGCGCGCGCCCGGAAGAAGTTCGTAGCTCCCGCTGCGGAAAAGCACGTCGCTCATGTTCGCGATGAGCCCGCGGGCGGAGTCGCGCGTCGCGAGAATCGAGTTGAGCTGCTGCAGCAGACGGGCACGCAGTTCCTGCTTTTCGTTTTCGGCCTGCTGGCGCAGATTTTCCGACTGTGCCGCGGCCGCTTTGGCTTTGTCGGTTTCGGCGGCTAGAACCTGCTGTTGAGCGATCGCTTCGGCCTTCGCTTTCTCCGCTTCTTCTTTCTGGCGTGCCGCCTCCTGCGCTGCGGCCAGAGCTTCGGCCTTGGCTTGTTCCGCCTCGGCTTTGGCTTGCTCCGCTTGCAGGCGGGCCGCTTCGGCGTCAGCCCGACGCTTGGCTTCTGCGTCCGCATCCGCCCGGGCTTTCGCTTCGCGAGCGGCGGCAGCGGCTTGGGCTTCGTCTTCCGCTTTCTGTTTGACGGCCATCAGGCGCGCTTCTTCGGCAGTCTCGGTAGCTTCCTTGGCGGCGGCTTCCACCGCAGCCTTGTTCTGCTTCTGCCGGTAGACTTCTTCGGCGTGCATCAACTGCTGGCCAGCCTTCGAGAGAATGGACGCCGCGTACTTATCGGCCGCTGCGATGTGCGCGATGCGCACCGCATTGCGCGCTTCAAACAACTCCAGCGGTGTCTTGGAGTCGATCCCGAAAATCGCGTCCTGGATGTGTGTGTTGGTCGAAGAATAGGTCCCGCGAGTCACCAGTTCGTACTTGGCATCGATGTCTTGCGTCGCGGCTCCGCTGACCGATGCGCTCTCCATCACAACCATGTTGCCAGGCTGGGTCACGGCGAAATACGGCTCGGCTGTGACAATCATCCCGAAACTCTGCAGGTCGGTGAAGGCTTTGATGTGCGCGCTGCCGCTCTTATCGAGAGTGACTTCTCCGAGGTTGACCGGACGCCCTTGCGGTGAAACGGCCCAAAGAACGTACGTGAGAAATTCGAGTCCGAACTTGGTGGCATCTTCCATGCCCTGAAACTTAACGTCGATCTCGAAGTTGACCTTCTTGCCTTCGACCTTGGCTTCGCCCGAGCCGCGCTGCATCAGATCAGTGCCGCGGAAGTCGACCTTGGTCGATCCCCCTTGCAGGCGGTAGTGCATCGCTTTGATGGTGCGCGATACGGTGGGCACGGATGCGGTTGCACTGATGGTAGATGCGGGCGCGGAGGTTTGCGCCGACGCCAACGCAGCGGCGAAGACAAGAATGGCTAGAGACAGATTTTTCACGCGAGTTCTCGATCTGGGGGAGATTGAGAGTTTTCTAATCTTCTCTATGGTGCGGGATACCGCCCAGAATTCAAAGGACAGGAAGGACTATGCGGCAAATAGCACTTTGGTCACCGCGCCGTGCGGCTACGGCTGAGCTTCCGACTCGAACAAGCTCGATAGCTGGTAATAGGCGGTGTAGGCGTACGAGCGCAGGTCGTCGGTGACGAAGATCTCGCGCAGGGAGAGAAGTCCGGTGCGGTCGGCAGGCGCAAACTCTTTGAAGAGCGTGCGGCGTCCGCTGGGAAGATCGACGCGCTCGAGTCGGCAGGGAATCTCGGCGCGGCGGTAGACCAGGACCGACCGGCCGTCCGCGCTCCACTGCGCCAGGACATCGTCCTCGGTAAGTCCGGGCACGGGCCGCGACTCGGTCCCGCGCTCTCCACCCGCGATCACGTAAATTGAGTATTTCCCGTCGGCTCCCCGCGCCAGAACGAGCTTCCCGTCGGGAGAGAGCAAGCCGTCGCGGGTGCCTTCGGGAGTCACCGGGCGCGCTGCTCCGCCGTCGACTTGCTGAACATAGAAGCGGATGCCCTTTCCCTGTTCATTTCCAGAGAAAAGCACGCTCTTGCCATCCCGAAACCACTGGGCGCTGACATAGTTTTCGATTCCGTCCCGTTCGAGTTGCTGGGTCTGGCCGGCCCCCGTGGGATAAATCACCAGCTGGGGTGGACGGGATTGAACAACGGCCAGCACCCACTTACCGTCGGCAGAGAGGTCCGCCGGCCATCCCTCGCCAAGCCGAATCACCGGTGATCCCCCGGATTTCAACTCCCCACCCAAGACTCCGGTCTTCCGCAAACAGACCTCGTAGTTGGTTCCGAGTCCGGTCTCAGCGAAAAGAAGCGTCTGCCCATCCTGCGAGAGAGCGCGCACATGGGAGGTATTGAGCCACGAGAGGTCACGATCGTCTCCGGCCGCGGAACCGGGAGTGTGCACCATCGCGACATAGCGATAGTCGACGCGGTTGGCAAGCCACCGTCCATCGCGAGCGACGTCCTGGATGATCAGGCCTCCGGGCGCCTGCGACGCGATGCGACGCTTGCCCGACATGGTCACGCCGTAGATAGTGAAGCTGCTACCGTTGAGACTCGCCGAGAACAGAACCTCATCGCCGCTCGGCGACCATGCCAGCCCCCGTTCACTCCAGTAGCCATCGGAAAGCACTGTATTGTTCCCGGCCAGGTCGACGACGTTCACCGAGCCCCGGTCATCCCATTTGCGGGGATGCTCAAAGTACGCGATGCGATCGCCCCGGGGCGAAACGCATACATCGCTCATGTAGCCGCTGACCTCGCGCAGCGTGCGGCCGAGGGGATACTCCAGGCGATCCTTTCCCGCGACTTCGCGAATGATGGCAAGCTGCGAGCCGTCGGGCGACCAGTCCGCCTCCCGCACACCTTCCTGAATTTCACGCGGAGCGCCCCCGTCCAAAGGCATGCGCGCCAGCGTGCCGACAAAGAGCCGGTACCAGACGTACCGCGCGCCGGTGAGAACCGCGAGTTCCCCCTTCGACGATACGGCAAGCAACTGCACGCCGGGCGGGCCGAGCGGTTGGGGCTCGGGATAGTCGGGGCGCACCGTGAATATCTGCGGCGTGTTGCCCCATGATGCCGCACTGTATACGACGGTCTCTTTGTCGGCCGCGAAGGCGGCTTGGAAAACGGCTTCGCGGCGGAAGTTCAGCTGCCGGAAGGCACGCGCCTCCGGACCGCGTCCGGAGCGAAGCGCCAACACCACAGCGCCTATAGCCACCGCGGCCAACACAATGACGAGGATCCACGCCATCTTCGGCCGGACCGCCCGCCGCACTGCGGCCGCCATCGGTTCTCTGATTTGCGAGCCGCCTTCCGAGAGCCAGCGCAGTTCCTTCCGCAAATCGCCCGCCGACTGCCATCGTTCGTCAGGGTCCTTGGCCAGACAGACGCGAATGGTACGCTCCAGGGCCGGCGGAGTGAGCGGCTGCACCTTGGTGATCGATTCCGGTTCCTTCTGCAAAATGGCCGAGGCCACGCTGAATTCGCTCTTGCCCTGAAAGGCGCGGCCGCCAGTCACCATTTCGTACAACACCGCTCCCAGCGAGAAGATGTCGCTACGGGCATCTACTTCGTTGCCGTCCACCTGTTCGGGCGACATGTAGGGAACGGTTCCCAGAATCGCGCCGTGCCGCGTCATGGGCATGGGCGTAGCCCGCGGTGTCATGTCCGTTAGCGTCTCTCCCGCGTCCAGCGGGAGCACGGCTTTCGCCAGCCCGAAGTCGAGCAGTTTGGCGCCAGATTTGGTAAGCATGATGTTCCCGGGTTTCAAATCGCGATGGGTCACACCGCTGCGGTGGGCCTTGTCGAGAGCGCTGGCAATCTGCGTCCCATACAGAAGAACCTGTTCGACGGGCAGCGGTCCATTTTCGAGTCGCTCCGCCAGCGTCTCGCCTTCCAGATACTCCATGACAATGAAATCAACGCCTTCCTGCCGGCCGACATCATGCAACGTGCAAATGTTGGGGTGATTCAGGCTGGAAATCACTTTGGCCTCGCGTTCGAAGCGCTGACGGCGGGTCACATCGTAGGAGAGTTGAGCCGGAAGAATTTTTATGGCGACCGTGCGATCGAGGCGCGTGTCGACCGCGCGGTAAACCTCACCCATGCCGCCCGCGCCGAGCGGCGCCACGATCTCGTAGGGGCCCAGTCGGAAACCATTCGCGAGAGGCATGGACAGGGCGGATTATAGGCCTTGCAGATGCCCGGGCAAAACAAAACCCATGGCTCACGGGATAGCCGCGATGGAACCCTTGGGGCCGACAATCAGCGCCCCGCCGTCGGAATAGGGGCTGGCAGCGTTGAACTTCATTCCCAACTTTTTCTCCGCGCTGACTCGCCGCGGATTCGCCGGCGGGCGAAAGTCGAGGATGAAATCCTGGCCGACGAGGAAAAGGCGCTCGGGCAGGATCGGCCTCATCCGTGCTTTCTTTCCTTCACTCTCGGCTTTTGCGCGAATCGGCTGCTCCCGTATCGCCTCCTCATTGACTTTATGGCCGTACGCTACGGCGGAAAAAAATGCCTGAGGATAAAGATCGGAGAGCGTCCAGGTTTTGCCGCCGTCCTCGGTGAAGGCGAGGTTGGGACCATCATCGTTGGGATGCTTGTAGTCGCCTCCAGCGATAACGCCATGCAGCGCGTCGCGGAACGCGACCGAGAAAATGCCGGCAGAGTCGGGACCATGCAGAATTGGCGTGTCGAAGACCTGCCAGCTTTTGCCGCGGTCGGGCGAATGGAAGACGCGGGCTGCCTTGCCTCCGCTGGCGAACCAGATATTCTGGTCAGGGCCCTCCAGTTTGCCGGAGTGGAGGATGGCAACGCAGGTGTTCGAAGCGGCGAATGCGCCCTCCCCTTCTAGCGCAGCAGGCAACTGCAGCGGCGGTATAAGGCGCCAGGTTTGACCGTCCTCGGTGAGGAGCAGTTCGAATTTGAGTTTGCCGGATTCGTCGGGAATGGGATCGCCGAGCGCAATGCCGTGCGTGCGATCCCAGAAGACCATGGAGTCGAAGAATCCTTTGGGATTCGTGTTGCTGAACTGCAGTTGCCAGTGCCTCCCCGCATCGGCTGTGTGATAGATGCGGGACTGATCCCCCGATCCGGAAGACATGAGGAAGGCTTCGTCGGCGGAAAAAGCCACGACGGCGCGAAAGTCCAGCGTAGCCGCGTCAGGGACCTGCGCAGAAATCCAGGTGCGGCCGCCGTCGGTAGTGCGGAGATAGGTGCCATGCGTGCCGCTGGCCCAGGCGATTTCGCGCGAGACGGCGCTGACGCCCCTCAGGCTCTCAGTCGTATTAGAGATTTGCACACGCGGCGTGGATTGAGCACCAACGGTGGCCGCGACGAGAAGCACAGCCAGCAGGCGCATGCGGGATTGTCGCAGAAATCTCGAGTCGGCACACCTTGTCGGCAGCCGCGGCGGCCACTACAATGGCGAGTAGCGCGGCCTCCCTCCCGCGATCGTACAGCCGATCGTCGATAATCGCGGACGGGTTGCAACCATTATTCATTCTCTAACTTCATAGTTGTAAGTCAGATTCTCGCCACTTCGACGTTTGCGGTCTCCACCCCCTTGTACCCGGCTGCCTGCACGAGGGCGTTCCTGTTCGTGCCGACAGATGGGCTGCGAAGTCAAAAATCGTAAGTCACGAAGAGACGAGAGAGAGCATCTATGCGTGGATTTCCCTGGAGGCGAACAGTCTGGGCGGCTGGCTTTCTGCTGGCCGCGAACGGCTGGAGTCTTGGACAAACATTGAAGCCGCGTCCCCCTGCGATCCCAGAGCAGAAAGAGAAAAAGAAAGACGAGCCTGAGGCGCCCGCGCCCGTCTCTGTGCCCATGAACGTGGTTGCGGGAACTCCCATCAAGGTCGCTCTCGATGCCGAGGTCCGCGTCCGTCAAGTTGGCCAGCCGATCCATGGCAAAACCACGGACCCTGTATACGCCTTCGACAAGCTGCTGATTCCCGCGGGCACTACGGTAAACGGAAGAGTTTCGGCCATCGATGCCGTGCCGAAGAAGAAGCGCACCCTCGAAGCGATGGACGGAAACTTCTCTCCCGTCCGCGCCGTGCACGTACAGTTTGACGAACTGGTCATGCCCGACGGACGGCGCATTCCCATGCAGACGGTAGCATCCCCGGCTCCCGATGGAGTCCTCAACTTTGTCCCCGCAAACGCAAAAGCTGAAACGAAGAACAAGGTCGAGGACGCCGCCTCGAAAAAAGTGAGCCAGACGCGCCAGCAGATCCGGCAGCAATGGGCCGCCTTGCAGAAGCAGATCCACGAGCCCGGAAAGATCCACAAACTGAAGCGTCTCGCCATCGCGCAGCTTCCCGTGCATCCGCAGTACATCGATGAGGGGACGAGCTTCAACGCGGATTTGCAGCAGCCGCTCGATTTCGGCTCCGAATCGGTCAAACCTGACGCGCTCACTAACATCGGCAGCCCACCGCCTTCAGGAAGCGTGGTCCACGCGCGCCTCCTTACGCCCCTGAATTCGGCGACCTCAAAAAAAGGAGAGCTGGTCGAAGCTCTGATTACAGCTCCGCTGATCGCGTCCGATCACCTGATCTTGCCGGAAGGCAGCGTGATTCGAGGCTCGGTGATGCAGGTCCAGCCGGCGCGCCGGTTGGCCCGCAACGGCCAGTTGCGCATCCTGTTTCATGAAGTCGCCCCGCCGAACGGCATCCAGCAGAAAGTCGAGACCAGCCTGGAAGGCGTCGCGGTGGCCAAAGGGGAACATCTTAAGCTCGACGCCGAAGGCGGCGCCCAGGTCACCACGCCGCGCACCCGCTATCTCACCACGGGGATTCAAGTCATGCTGGCGGCAACCTCCGCGGCCCCGGACGGTGATCGACACTTACACGGCGGTGGCGGGGGCGATGCCGGCGGCAGTGCTGCCAATGGCGCGTCCGGCTTCCGCTTCGTGGGCATGGCGGTCGGATTACTGGCGCGCTCGCGTGTGGTTGCGACCGGATTTGGAGCCTACGGAGCCGCGACCTCCATCTACTACCACTTTCTCGCGCGGGGCCGCGACGTTGTTTACCCTAAAGATATGGCCATGGTAATCGGGCTGGGCACGCGCGAGTCGAAGCCGAATGCGACCATTGAACCAAAGCCGGAGAGTGATCAAGCCCCGTCAGGAACGACGCCTCCCACCCGATAAAGAAGAGGCCGGGGCGCCCATTCAGCTGCAAAAAGATCTCACCTGGGAGATCCTTCGCAAGGAATGCTTGGCGCTTGCCGAAGAGATGACCGCTGCGGACTCCTCCTCCGACGTCGCTCAGGGTCACGCCCGCAAAGCGAGGTCACTTCGCCGTGAAGTCGGCGAACGACGCTGTCTTGCCGATGTAGATGCGCAGCGTGCACCGCGCACCCACATGCGCGAAGGCGACTTCGAGCGCCTCTGACGGTTCCGCCACTTGGGCCGTCTCCATGGCAGTGCGCGCCACGTCTTGCTTCTCATCGTAAGCGCTTCCGGGAGTCACGTTCTTGTTGACCGCCAGCGTCCAATGATCCTTGGCAGGAATTGGATAGACGGTGTACGCACCAATCGGAATCGACGAGCTGCCCAGCGACAGTTGCACTTCCGTAAACAGCGTCATCGGCGCCCCGCCGGGAGTCCAGGGCTTGCCGTTGGCGATCTTCTCTTTGCCGTTAGGGATCGGGTTGTAGCGCACATACACTTGCCGCCCGTCCTCGAGATTGCAGGTGGTCGTCGACGTGGGCGGCGACGACTGCGCGGCCAGCCAGGGGCTCCACAATAACGATATGAGTACAGCTCTCCAGACGATAGGGGCGCACATGGGGATGGAAAGCCTCCGCGCAGAAGTGTAGCCCCGCAGGGCCTTTCAGGGGAAGGATTTTGCGGCCCCGGAGGGCTTTCGCCCGGGCGCGGGTGTCGTTGGTCATGGCCCTTCGGTGACGTTTTCCCGGGGGGAGGCGGTTGCTACCGTCAATACCAGGTACAGCACGTCCGGTACCGAGCGAGGACGAAATTTCATGGCGAAAGCAAAACTTAGGGTTCTCTATGGCGAGGGAGAAGAACAGATTCTAAAGGAACAGGCCGCGGCGATGGAAAAAGCCGGCCACACCGTGCACCAGGCCATGGGCCGCAAGGCGGTCGAAGAGGCCTTGAAAAAGAGTGCGTTTGACCTGGTCGTGCTGGGACCCACCCTGACCCGCAATGATCGGCATCATCTTCCGTACATGGTGAAAAAGGCTAGCGCGGAGACCAGCGTCCTCGTCATGCATGCCGATGGCAGCCGTCATCCTTATGTGGACGCCTGCACCGACACCGGTGCCAGCCTGGAGGCGGTGCTCACTCGCATCGAAGGCATGAAGATCGCCGGCATGATGCCGGCAGCAGCCGCGGCAGCCGCGGGTAGATAGTAGCCAGACTTCGAGTTCTCAGTGGGGCGGCCTGATCGGTCGCCCTTCTTTCATTTCCAGTCGTCACGCACCCGAACCATCGCTGCTAAGAATCAGAAATTGCAATAGGTGGGATACTGAGCCATTCCCTGCCCATCTTGTTCGCGCTTCCGAGCGCCCACCTCGCGATAGTGGAATTTGCCCACCATTGGCGCCACCCGGTCCAAGTCGGAATCTAGTCGGTAATAGTGGAAGTTCTTGGCGCGTCACTGGCACCGCAGGCGGCCTTCTCTCTCAAACTAACTGTCGCAAGTGGGAATAGAAGGTTGGATTTAGCTCGCAATCACGGCAACGTGCGCGGCGCAGGCTTGCCCGCCGGCCTATAGTCCTTGGGATACACCACCAGATGCCGCCGCATGCCTTCGCCTTCGCTTTCCGTATGCAGGTCGGCCTCATTGCGCAGCGCGAGGTGGACGATTCGCCGTTCCCGCGACGACATGGGCGTGAAGTGATACGGAGTGCCCGTCTTGCGCACTTTCTCGGCGGCGACGTTGGCAGCCATGTGTAGTTCCTGGATGCGAAGCGAGCGATGATTCTGGCAGTCAAACGATACCTTCTCGTGCTCGCCCGAAGGCAGCCGCAACATTTCCAGCGCCAGCAGTTCCAGCGCCCGCAGAAGTTCGCCTCCGCGGTCGAGCAACAACGCCGAGTCGGGCCCGGCAAAATCGACAAGGATCTCCGGCTTTTCCCAGTCGCGGTTCTCCGGTAGCGGCGGATCGACCACGATCCGGTATTTCAACCGAAGCCCGCCGTGCGTGACGACGGTCTGCAGAAATTCATTGATCTTGTTAGCGGCGGCGAGTTTGTCGGGTATAGGCATAATTCAGCTCTCAGCTATCAGCCGTCAGCTTTCAGCTTGGCCGATTTAGATCGGAAGTTACGGCTTCTCCTGACAGGCATTGCAAAACGAACTTCGGCGGTCGACACCACTGCTTCGATCTCACCGCTCCAGCTGAGAGCTGATAGCTGACAGCTGATAGCTTTATTTGTCCTTCTTCCTCGCCCGCTTCTCCATCATCTCCCGCATCTCCTGGCCAAGCTTGGTTCGGTTCATGACGGACTGCTGGGCGATGCCAATCAGGTTGACCACGGCATAGTACAGGTTCAGCCCCGCGGCCAAGCGGAAGAAGATGAAGCCCATCATCAAGGGCATCATCACGTTCATCATTCTTTGCTGTGCCGGGTCCATCCCCGCCTGCGGCGTCATCTTCTGCGTCAACAGGCTGCTGATCACCATCAGGATCGGCAGTATGAACAATGGATCCGCGGCGGACAGGTCATGAACCCACAACCAATGCGCGTGGCGCAGATCAAGCGCCGTCCCCAGCATGCGGTAATAGGCGAACAGGAACGGCATCTGGATCAGCAGCGGCAGGCATCCGCCCGCGGGATTCACGCCTTCTTTTTTGTACAGTGCGCTGATCTCCTCGTTCATCGCCGCCTTGCGCGGATCGCGCAGGCTGTACTTCTTGTATTTCTCCTGGATCGATTTAATCTGCGGCGCCACACGCTGCATCTTCAGCATCGACTTCATCTGCGTGATGCGCAGCGGGAGCAGGGCGATCGAAATGATCAGGGTCTGCACCACGATCGCCCAGCCCCAATTGGCGACCATGTGATGGTAGGTCCAGCGCAGCCACAGAAACAGCGGCTTAGCGATGATGCCCCACCACCCGAAATCGACCAGGCCGTTTAAATCGCTATCGGCGCCCGAAACGCCGGGCACGGGAATCTTCTGCAGAACTTCGAGCTCCTTGGGACCAACGAAGACCCGCTCTGATGTGGGACCGTGCAAGTTGCCCACGGCGGTGCCCAGCACTTCAACCGGGATGACTTCCTTGGAATCGGCTTTCGACGGGTCGCGCGGGATCGAAATCGAGTTCCGCAGCGTGATCATCGACGCCGCCGCGGGTTCGTCCGGGATGAAGATGGCGGCGAAATATTGGTCGTTCGGCCCGGCCCAGTGAAACGGTCCGGGAACCGTCCCCCCGCCGCTGATCTTCTTGACCGGCAGGCGCTGGATGTCTTTGTTGTACTGGTAGTCAATCAGACTCGCAGCGTAGAACGGCGCCGTGGTCTGGTCGCCGAAACCGGCAGGCCACGCGGGCAGAGCCGCGACCGAGCTGCCCTTGTAAGTGACCGCCGTTTCCACGTTCACCACATAGCTGTGATCGAAGCGGAACGTCTTGTGTACAGCGAGATCCTGATCGGCGTATTCAAAAGTAATTGCGGCAGGTGCTGTTTGCTTGCCTTCCAATGACGCAACGTAAAGCGCGGAACTCAGCCGTCCGCGCAGCCCCTCGTCGTAAGTCCACAGGGAGAGCGGGTAGCCATACATCGCCGAGGCCGTTGTGTTGACCAGATCGAGCGGCCCATTCTGCGCTTCGTTATCGAACTTTTTCAGGATCCACGACTTAACTTGCGCGCCCTTGCTGGTGAAGGTGATGCGGTAAAGATCGTTCTCGATGACGGTTTCGGTTTCGCTTGCCCCCTGCCTGGTGATCCCAGCTGGAACCGCAACCGCCGGCACGGCCGGTGCTGTGGCAGCGCTGGCCGCCGTCTGCATTGCAGCAGGCTGATTCTGTTGTTGCGGCGCGGCCTGCTGAGGAAAGTATTTTTTGAACAGCGGCTGGAAGGCGAGTATGACGACGAACGTTACCAGGAAAATAAGCAGCAGGCGGCGCTCGCTGCCGGGTTCCTGTTGAGGATTTTTATATTCGGCCAAAGTTTATGTGTTCCTTAGGTTGCTCGGTGGCAAGGTGCTGCCGCCGCATGGTCGTGCGTCATCAAATGGCACCCCGGCGCATGCTTCATCACCGGATCGTAGCCTCCGCGAGCGAAAGGATGGCAGCGCAGCAGTCGGATCGAGGCCATCAGCAGTCCCCGCACCGCGCCGTAGTGTTCGACTGCTTCCATCGCGTATTCGGAGCAGGTGGGAACATAGCGGCAGGAAGGCGGAAACAGCGGCGAGATCGCCCACTTATAGGCTCGCAGCATTTCGAGCGTCACGAGTTTGGCGAAATGGCGCATCAGAATTCAGCCTTCACGAACTTCGGTGTTCGAGACGAAAACCCCGCAACCGATTTCCTTCGTGATCCTTCGTGTCCTTCGCGCTTCAAGCTTTTTCCTTCGGCGACCTGCCCCCAAGCTTCTGTTCTATAACTACGAAAGCACGCCGGACTTCGTTCAGTACCGCCTCGAAGTCAGTAGCCAGAAACGACTTCTTGGGATTGATGACCACATCGGCGTTCACCTCCGCCGGCGGAGGCGCAAGTCGCGTCGCCTCGCGCAGGCGCCGCTTCATGCGGTTGCGATCGACCGCGCCTCCCAAAGCGCGCCCGACGGTGAAGCCGACTCGAAGTCCGGGTGTTGCCGCCGCCCTCCCGCACACCCTGCGAGCCTCCTGCGTCGGCTCTTCCGGCCGCGGCAAGTAAAACACGGTCATCGACGCAGAAAAGTGGCGCCGGCCCATCTTGTACACACGCTCGAAGTCGGCGTGACGCAACAGCCGCATGCCACGAGCAAATCGGGCGCCCGCGGCTCGCGGCCTCCCGCTCTGGTTCGATGCTTCGGGCACACTGGCGGTCACAGTGCCTCTAATTTCCAGCTCGCTGATGCAACTGGCGGGTTCGCGGACAGAACCTGCGCTGAGCGAAGTCGAAACGACTGCCCGCGCCTCAGTGGACTATTCGCGGAAACCTGGTTTCACCGAGACCCGCTTGCGCCCTTTGGCGCGGCGGCGTGACAAAACCTTCTGGCCGCCCTGGGTCTTCATGCGCGTGCGAAATCCGTGCTTCTTCGATCGCTTGCGCCGGTTGGGTTGGAATGTACGCTTGGGCATGAAAAGTAGCTGCTCCTGATTCGTTCAACAGTCTTAAGGCAAACTATGAGTATAAATGACGCGCGCACTGCGCGGCAAAGGGACGCCCGACGGATGGCGGCGCCCGAAAACTCGTTTTGCCACTCCGGGTGGGACAAGGGCTGTGGTTTGCAGCCGTGAAGCGGCGCCAAGAGTAAAGCCCGGGGCGCAAGCCCCGCGTAACCGTGGGAAGTGATCCAGCGCCCGCGTGGCGAAAGAAATAGTCCTGACCCGCACTATCTGATCGGCCACGCTCGCACTAACCCAAGTCTTCAATCATTCGCTTCACGCACCGACTGCATCATTCGCGCGGCAGTAACCAGCGCGGCACTTGACAGCAAGCGTGCTTCGGGTTCTGAATAAGTTTTCGCATAAAAGTTCCAGCCGAAGTTTTCCACACAACGAAAAATTTTGTGCTAGTATGCCGCACTGATCCTTCTTTTGAAATTGTCCGGGTTGCGGCAACAGCGCAACAGCATTACAGGCGCATTCCGCAGTAAAATTAACGGTTCCAGCTACTTCGTAAACAGCTGTCTTTAACAGGCGCCCTCAGACCAGCCGCCGGAGGGCCGCGGTGAACATCTCATATATGTCAGTTCCAAGCACAACTCTCTCGCCTAATCCGTGGGCCCGCATTCTCGACGCTCTGGAAAAGAAAATTAACCGTCATTCCTACGACACCTGGCTGAAACCTACCCGCTATAGCCACTCCAGTGGAGGTGTGTTGTTCGTTCGCGTTCCCACCGTCGAGTTTCGCCACGCCGGCGACAAATACGCCGACCTGATCCAGGAAGCGATTGACAATCTAGGCCTCGGCTTCAACGACGTAAAATTTGTCACCCCCGAGGATGATCCCGCGGCCACCACCGTGCGCCACGACGGCGGTCTTTCCGCCGTTCCGACCAGCGCTCCGCCATCGCAGGCTCGCTTCGACTGGGACGGCGCCGCACAACTGAACCCGCGCTACACTTTCGACGCCTTCGTAATCGGCAGCGGAAATCAGTTTGCGCACGCCGCCTGCCAGGCCGTCGCCGAGCGTCCTTCCAAGGCCTACAACCCGCTGTTCCTCTATGGCCCCGTGGGCATGGGCAAGACGCACCTCATGCAAGCTATCGGACACGAAATAAAACGCCGCACGCCTCAGACCGCCATCTGCTACGTATCCAGCGAGAAGTTCACCAACGACATGATCAACTCGCTGCGCTACGACAAGATGACCAGTTTCCGCGACAAGTACCGCGGCGTCGACGTGCTGCTGATCGACGACATCCAGTTTCTGGCGCAAAAAGAGCGTACCCAGGAAGAGTTCTTCCATACCTTCAACGCCCTGCACGAGTCGATGAGGCAGATCGTCATCGCCAGCGATCGCTCGCCCAAGGAACTCGCCGAGATCGAGGACCGCCTCCGCAGCCGCTTTGAGTGGGGACTCATTGCCGACATTCAGCCCCCCGACCTTGAGACCAAAGTCGCGATTCTGCAGAAGAAGGCCGAGCAGGAGAAAGTCACCCTGCCCACCGATGTGGCCCTGTACGTCGCCTCCAACATTCGTTCGAACGTGCGCGAGTTGGAAGGCGCCCTGATCCGCCTGGTGGCCCACTCCTCGTTGATTGGCGCTGAGATCACGCTCCCCTACGCCCAGCAAGTACTCAAGAACTTCATCGACTCACAGGCTCGCAAGGTCACCATCGAGTCGATCCAGAAAATGGTCGCCGAGCAGTTCGGTCTGAGGCTGGTCGAGATCAAGGCGAAAAATAATTCTCGCGCGATCGTCTACCCGCGCCAGATTGCCATGTATCTGGCCAAGCATCTGACCGAGGCATCACTACCCGAAATCGGCCGCCAGTTCGGCGGCAAGCATCACACCACCGTGCTGCACTCCGTCGAGAAGATTGACGAACTGCGCAAGACCGACAAGGATTTGAACAGGCTGGTCAATAAACTGACCGAGCAGTTAGGCGGATGAATGGCGGGCCTGGCTGAGTTTTCCACTCACCAGTCCAGTCTTCCTTCGCAACTGCTGTGAATGGGATGTGGAAGTTGTGCAACGCCAGCAAGAAATCGTAACGATGGCGAAGTTATGTTAGGGCCTCCGCAAGGTTTGGGACCGATTTCTAACATCAAGGATCGGCCGGAAACCCGGTGAGAACAGGCGAGTTGTCCCGGTTTTCCACTTCTCCGACCCGCCTACTGTTACTGCTGGTTTTATAGGTTTTGCATTTGATATAAGGTAGTAAGAATAGTAAGGGCGAAGTTGCTGCTTTCGGGGAGACGGACTTTATGCCGGTGGAAGCCGCCGTTGCCGCGGGAACCATGGAGATCACAGTCAGCAAGGTCGAGTTGCTGCGCGAATTGACCGCGACGCAGGGAGTAGTCGAGCGCAAGACCACGATTCCGATCCTGTCCAACTATCTCTTCGACGCCGCCGGAGACCGCTTGTCGCTCACGGCCACCGACCTCGATTTGAGCCTGCGAACGTCGTGCAATGCGAAAGTGAAAAAAGAGGGATCGTGTACCATCCCGGCGCGCAAACTGCATGACTACGTAAAACTCCTCCCCGATGCCGACATCACCATTAAACTGCTGGAGAATCACTGGGTCAGCATCCGCTGCGGCCGCTCCAACACGAAAATGGTGGGCATGGCCAAGTCAAACTTCCCCAGCCTTCCGGTCTTTCCAGCCGCGGGAGTGATCACGATTCCCGCCCAGGCACTACGCGGTCTCATCGCACGCACCTCTTTCGCAATCTCTAGCGAAGAGTCGCGCTACACGCTCAATGGCGCGCTCATGCTGCTCAAGCCTGAGTCGATCACCATGGTCGCCACCGACGGCCATCGCTTGGCCCACTGCGAACGCGCCGGCGAGAAATTCGAAGGCGTCTCGGGCGAGATGAAAACCCTGGTCCCCAAGAAGGCCATGGACGAACTGAAATCCTTGCTCGATTCCACGGAAGCCGAGGCCGTCGAGTTTGCGAAAGATGACTCAACGTTATTCTTCCGCATCGGCTCGCGCTTGCTGACCTCGCGGCAACTCACCGGGCAATTCCCTAACTTCGAAGCCGTGCTCCCCAAAGACAACAGCAAGGTCGTTCCGCTGAACGCCGAAGAACTAAATTCAGCGATCCTGCGCGTGGCCCAGTTTGCCGACGAGCGCTCGCGTGCCGTGCGCCTGCGCCTGGAAAAAGGCGAGGTCAAGCTCTCGGCCTCCTCGAGCGAGGCGGGCGAGTCGGAAGACACTCTCGAAGTCGACTATACCGGCGATCCGCTGACCATCGGCTTCAATGCCGCTTACCTGGTCGAGTTCCTCAAGGCCGCCGGCACGAGCGAAGTGCGGCTGGAGTTAAAGGATCCGCAGTCCGCCGGCCAATTGCGCCCCGCCGAAGGCGACGACTACAAGTACCGCTACATCGTCATGCCGATGCGAATCTGAGATGACAGATGTGGGGACAGCCGCCTAAGCCTGCCCGGAGCGGAGTCGAAGGGGCTGTCCGGTCGAGCAAAGCTCGACCCCTCGCCCTCCCGGCACGCGCCCAAAACCCTCGTAGCTCTTGACCTCCCGCCGCCTCTGCCTTACAGTGTCCGCACTTCAATTCTGAAGGGGGCGACGTTATGTTAGACGGATTCAAGAAATTCATCCTCCGTGGCAACGTGGTAGACATGGCAGTCGGCGTGGTGATTGGCGCTGCGTTCGGCGGCGTCGTGACGGCTCTCACCACAGATTTGCTCACACCTCTGATCGCTGCCGTCGTGGGCAAGCCAGATTTTTCGGCTCTCCACTTCAAGATTGGGACGACCCCGTTCCCGGTCGGCCATTTCATTAACGCCTGCGTTTCTTTCCTGCTGATCGGCGCCGCCATCTATTTCTTCGTCGTGACACCCGTGAACGCCCTGGTGGCCCGCATGCGCAAAGACCCGGCCCCGGCCGATCCCACGACAAAGAAATGCACTGAGTGCCTCAGTGAGATCCCGATCGGCGCCCGCCGCTGTGCCCATTGCGCCCAGCCACAGCTGAGCAAGGCCGCCTAAGCGAACCGGCCAAGGCGCTAGCTTCTAGCCGCGAAGCGGCGCAAGAATAAAGCCCACAGCTTGCCCTGAGCTTGCCGAAAGGGCGTAAGCCGTGGGTGCAGTTGGGGAAATGGTCCAGCCCCAACGGGGCGAAAGAAAGGGTTCCCCTAAGTCGCTCCGCAAAGTCTTTGCCAAACAATTACGGTTAGAAAGTCGCCTACTGGCGCGACCCAACCTTCATACGGTTGGTAAGATGACGGAATGGCGTTCCGTCCTGCGCGGCCCCTCTTTGTTTTCGTCCTGGCAACCACGATCGCTGCGCTCGCGTTATCGCCTCGACTCTGCGCGCAATCGACCCCGGCGTCCTCTTCCTTGGCAAAACACAAAAAGAATCCCGCCCCGAATCCGCAGCTCGATCCCGGCTCAGTGAGCGACCACACCTATCGCAATAAGACGTTGGGCTTCTCCTGCAAGATTCCCGAAGGCTGGGTGTTACGCACCGAAGAAATGAATGCCCCGGATTCAGACAAGCTCGCGGATTCACCCGCGGAAACCGCTGCCTCCAGCGCTAGCGCAAGCGTGTTGCTCGCCGCATTTTCCAGGCCTCCCGCAGCCAAGGGCGAAGACGTGAACTCCTCGATTCTGATCGCGGCCGAGAGTGTCTCTGCCTATCCTGGACTGAAAGAAGCCGTCCAATATTTCGGCCCCCTCACGGAGGTCGCCAAGGCACAGGGCTTCATCGCCGACGCGGAGCCATATGAAATCGCAATCGGGACCCGAGCATTAGTGCGGGCCGACTTCCACAAAGATGTTGGCAGCCGCGTAATGTGGCAATCAACCCTGGCCATGCTGACGCACGATTACGCTGTGTCGATCACCCTGATCGGCGGGACCGAGGACGAAGTAGAGAACCTGATGGAGAGCCTGAGTTTTACAGGAAGCGGAAAATAAACCCGCGTGCGGAGTTTGACTTTCGCGGTAAAGCCACTTACTCCAGAGGCTCGGGGTGCAGACTCAGATCCTTCTCCCCCGCCGCCTTCTTCTTCGCGTATTTCTTCATCCAAGCTTCCCAGCTCTTGCCGGCTGCGGTATCTCGGCCCGTGAAAGCAAGAGCGGCAATATCGGAGTAAGAGACGAAAACTTTCTCGTCGGAGTTCTTGGGGTAAAGGCGCACAATCGACTCTTTCAGTGTCGCTGCCGTCCGCCGGTCGAACAAATACCCTTCGATCTTCGATCCGTCTTTGCGCGTAATGGTGACGTCGCCCCGGTAATCGAAAGCCTTTTCCAGCGCCCCCCGGATTTCCTCCTCACTGGCGAGCTGAGGGATCCATCCCTCAAGCTGTTCGTGCTCGGTGCCCGGAGCGACCTCAAGCGCATCCGGATTCACGTTTGCGTGCGGCGGCGTCGCCTGCGGAGACGCGTGGTCGATACGTCCAGCTTCTTTACCGGTCATAAAAATGGGAAGGGCACGACTTTAAGTCGTGCCGTAATTGCAAATCAAATCGACTGCGGCTTCAGCCGCTGAGGAAAATCGAACACTGACCGCGAGCTTCAACTTATGCGCGCGTCTCCTGCAGCGACTCGCGCGGCGGGGCAATCTGCACCAGCGGATTCACCGGCGCCTGCGGCTCTTCCAGCAACCTCAGCGCCTCTTCATCCCGATACCGCGTAAACAGCGTAGCCTTCACCGTAGCCAAAAACCCACCGAACGAGCTGTAGATGGCGTCGACCGCCGAGGCCTCATACCCGCTGTGCACCATGCAATTGGCGCACGCCGGATTCCCCGACTCGGTCCCGTAGTTCTGCCACTCCGTCGTAGCCAGCAACTCCGCGAAAGTCTCCGCGTATCCATCCTGCAAGAGGTAGCAGGGCTTCTGCCATCCGAATACGTTGTAGGTCGGCATGCCCCACGGCGTGCACGGATACGTCCGCTTCCCCATCAAAAATTCCAGAAACAGCGGCGACAAATTGAACTGCCAGTTCTTCTTCCGGTTCGACAGGATCGCGCGGAACATTCGCCTCGTCCGCGCCCGTCCCAGAAAGTGTTTCTGATCCGGTGCCTTGTCGTAGGAGTACCCGGGCGAGAGCATCATGCCCTCAACGCCCAGCTCCATCATCTCGTCAAAAAACGCGCGCACCGACTTCGGATTCGCTCCGTCGAACAGCGTCGTGTTGGTGGTGACCCGAAAGCCGCGCCGCAGCGCCTCTTTCACCGCGTCCACCGCGATGTCATATCCGCCTTCGCGGCACACAGCCAAGTCGTGTTCTTCCCGCTGCCCGTCGAGGTGCACGCTGAACGTCAGATACTTACTCGGCTTGAAGAGATGGATTTTCTCTTTCAGCAGAAGCGCGTTCGTGCACAGATAGATATATTTCTCTCGCGCGACCAGGCCTTCAATGATCTCCCCGATCCGCGGGTGCATCAGCGGCTCACCGCCCGGGATCGACACCATGGGCGCTCCGCACTCGTCGACCGCGCGGAAACATTCCTCGGGTGACAAATCTTTTTTCAGGATGTGAGCCGGGTACTGGATCTTGCCGCATCCGGCGCAAGCCAAGTTGCAGCGAAATAAAGGCTCGAGCATCAGCACAAGCGGATACTGCTTCCGCCCGGCCAGCTTCTGCCGCAGGACGTAGCTCGAAACCGTCCACATTTGTGAAACAGGCACTGGCATTTTAGTCGTTAATCCTTGATGTCGATTGTATCAGGAACACATTGTGTGGGGACGGACGCATAGCCTGCCCTGAGCTTGTCGAAGGGTCCGTCCAGTCGTGCAAAGCTCGACTCGCTTGTCACTGCAGACGTCGTAGACGGCACCACCTCCCGGCGCACATAATCCCTTGGTCCCAGGAGATCCCATGCATCGCAGAGCATTCTTGCAGTGGAGCAAGTTGGCCGGACTCGCCGTTGGACTTCCGCCCCTCGCACAACTCGCACGGGCCCAGACTTCCGAAGGCAAAGCGCATTCGTCGCCACGAGCCGCAAGCCCCTCGTCTCCCGAGACCCTGCTGCTCAAGGACTATCGCCCGCAGTCGATCTACAAAATCCCCATCACCGAAGTCCCAAGGGCCAAGTACCCGGTCATCGACATGCACTCGCATCCCTATGCCAAGACTGCGCAGGAGATCGACCAGTGGGTCCGCACCATGGACGATGTTGGCATCGAAAAGACGATCATCCTGACTATGACCACCGGCGCCGAGTTTGACGACATTCAGAAGAAGTATTCGAAATATCCCGAGCGCTTCGAAGTGTGGTGCGGCCTCGATTTCTCCGACTACCGCAACCCTGGATTCCCGGCCTCAGCGGTGAAGGAA
>Ga0307479_10000852_pt1 | contig 27597 bp, 27 predicted proteins | sample atmos_gasesECM4C_FD_203743 | JGI IMG/M metagenome (GOLD analysis project Ga0307479, IMG submission 203743) | Hardwood forest soil microbial communities from Morgan-Monroe State Forest, Indiana, United States - atmos_gasesECM4C_515 | ecosystem: Environmental > Terrestrial > Soil > Temperate... | reverse complement strand
GCGCTGGCGAAGTATGTTCCCGCGCGAAAACTAAAATTGGTTGTTGCCGCGATCGCCATTTTTGCTGGGGTGCAGCTTGTCTGGAACGGCACGCGCACCCTGCTGGCAAATCGCGCGGCAGTGGCGGTCAAAGTGGCGGCTCGGCACCATCAATAAAATCGCGGTAATCCACTCTCTTGCCGAAAGAATTATCCTGAAGGGAATCCTAGCTGGATTGGCCACGAATGATGCGGATGGCGTCAGGCAGTGCGCCATCACCGCGGCCATTCGCCGGTGATGCCACTTCGGCGGCGTTTGGTTCGTCGCTTTCGAGCGTGCTTTCCCCTGGCGCCAGGAAGAGGTTGGCCTCGACGGCGTGCTGCTTGGTGTAAAGATCGAAGTAGCGGCCGCCGAGTGCGTAGAGGGATTCGTGGGTGCCGCGTTCGATCACACGCCCCGCCTCGACGACGAGAATCTGGTCGGCTCGCCGAATCGTGGAGAGCCGGTGCGCGATTACGAATGTCGTGCGGCCGCGCATCAGGTAGCGCAGACCCTCCTGGATGAGCGCTTCGGATTCCGAGTCGAGGCTGGACGTGGCTTCGTCGAGGATCAAGATGCGCGGATCGGCCAGGATGGCGCGTGCAATCGAAACGCGCTGCTTCTGGCCGCCGGAGAGTTTTACCCCGCGTTCGCCGACCACCGTGTCGTACTTGTTCTCGAAAGACTCCGCGAATTCGTCGACGCGCGCGATGCGGCAGGCGGCGAGAATTTCTTCTTCCGCAGCGTCAGGCCGCGCAAAGGCCACATTCTCCCGGATCGTTCCATCGAAAAGAAAGGTTTCCTGCAACACCACGCCGAGCTGCGTGCGATACGAATTCAGCTTCACCGTCGAAAGATCCACGCCGTCGACCAGGACGCGTCCGCTCGACGGCACGTAAAACGCCGCTATCAGCCCGATGATCGTAGATTTTCCCGCCCCGGAAGGACCAACCAGAGCCGTGACCGTCCCAGGTTCCGACCGGAAGCTGACCTCGTGCAGAACTTCCTTCCGCGTGTCGTAGGCGAAGCTCACGTTTTCCATTTCCACCAGCCCGTTCACGCGATCGAGGTTGACCGTCCGGCCCGGCTCTTCATCCTCCAGCTTCTCGTTCAGGATTTCCCGCGTGCGCTCGAGACCGGTGATGGCCTCCGTAATTTGCGTCCCGATCGCAACAATCTGGAAGACCGGCGCCACCAGCAACCCCAGAAAGATGTTGAACATAAAAAACGTTCCCAGCGTCATCGTGCCGCCGAGAATCTTGCGCGCGCCGAGCTCCATGATAATCGCGCTGACGATCCCCATCAGTCCTGCAGCGGAGAGACTCATCAGGGAAGTTGCCGTGAGCGTCTTCAGAACATTGTCAAGCAGCCGCTTTACGCCCGTGGCGAAAACACCTTCTTCACGCTCCTCAGCGTGATAACCCTTCACCACGCGAACGCCGCTCAGCGATTCGGTGAGCCGCCCCGTGACTTCCGCGTTGATTTTTGGCCGCGCGCGGAAAATCGGGCGAATGGTCGCAAAGGCTTTGTTAATTCCATATCCGAACACCAGCAAAATGGCAAAGGCCACGGCGGTCATGGTCACGCTGGTACGAATCAAGATGACCAGCGCGATGACCGCGGTCATCAGCCCGCCGACAAACTCCACTAGCCCAGTCCCGATCAAATTGCGAACGCCTTCAACGTCGCTCATGATTCGCGAAACCAGCGCTCCCGTTTTATTCGCGTCGTAAAACGCCACAGGGAGCCGTCCGATGTGCGCCTGCACCTGCCGCCGCAGTTCCGCGATCATTTTTTGCGCGGACTTGGAGAGCAATTGCGTTAGCGTGAACGAAGTGAGTCCCTGAATCACCGTCGCGGTGAGCACGGCAAGCACGATCGGCGTCAGCAGCTGGATTTGCTTCTTGCCGATGACATTATCTATCAGGTACTTCGTGGAGGCCGGCAAAACCAATCCGGAAAGGCGGTTTATCGCCATGAGCACGAAGCCCAGCGCCAGCAGCCCGCGCCTTGGCTTCATCAGCGCCCAGACGTCGGGAAGACTCTTCCACGCGTTCTTGCGTTTTTCAGTTTTGGCGGGCGATTTGGATACCGTCTCAGTGGCCATGATTAGAGGGACGCGCAGCACCCGCTAGATTGGATGCCGGCAGTGTCTGAATAACTATATGGCGAAAACAGGCCGGAAGGAATCTATCTTCAGTCGCCCGCGGTTCCCTCACGGGGCACGCTGGCCCGGGCGGGCCGGTCGAGGTTTAAGACGCTGGAAATGAACTCGCTGACGGTAATCCCCAGGTGGCCCCAGAGTCTCCGCTTCAGGCTGGTGTAATCCTGCGTGCCGCTGAAGAGATCGCCCATCAATTGCCGGAACACCGGGCTGCGCCTCAGGAACTGCACCATGCGCGTCGTGACCGCGCTGCCCAGGAAGGAGCCACGATAGAAACGACGCACGATGCGCGCCGCGAACTCCAGTTCGGCGCAGAAAGTAGCCTTCACCCATGCCGGGTACTTCTCCGGGCAGCCTTCGGCGAGCGAGCGGCCCAGCAATTCCCCCGAGCGAATCGCATAGAAAAGGCCTTCGCCGGTGAGCGGATCCACCCAGGCAGCCGCATCTCCGACGAGCGCCCAATTCTTGCCGATAACGGTTCGTTCGGAAAGCGTGCGCTCTTTCGGCGATGGCAGCACGTGACTGTAAAACTTTGCGCCCTCCGTCCGTATGCCGTGCTTCTCCACGAAGGTTTGCAGATGGCTGCGCAGTTCCGTGCTGGTATGCGACGACATGCTCCCGCAAATCCCCACCGAGAGGTGATCGCAGCGCGGGAACGACCAAATGTAGCCTTCAAAGTTTCGCAGAAATTTGATGGTGATGGAATCGCTGGACTGCGGCACGAAGTAGCCCTGGGTCATCTCCAGCTCGTCGCGCTGTAAGGCCCGCGTTTCCGGGAGCAGTTGGTTGCGCGCACCCGCCGCGAGGACCAGAAAATCGGCTTCCTGCCAATCGCCTTCCACGCAGTAGCGCGGCTTCGTGGTTGTCGTGTCCACGCTCATCACGCGGGAACGCTGCACGTTGCAACCCGCCTCGCGCGCGCGATCCAGGAGCATGCCGTTGAGCACCGTCCGCGAATAGATCACGATCGGATGCGGCATTTCAAGAGTGGCGCGATGTTCCTCGCTGCTGATCAGCTCGACGGAGTTCACCAGTTTTTTCGGATAGGAATTATCGAGCAGGAAGGGGAAGCACTGGATGGCCTTGTGCGTCAGGCCGCCGCCGCAGGGTTTTTCCCACGCCAGGTGTTCGTCGAAAAGATTGACTCGGTGGCCCGCGCGCGCGAGTTGTTCACCGCACATTGCGCCGGACGGTCCGCCGCCGACGATCGCTATCTGGGCCATGGTCGCATCTCGCTGAGAGTTGTCAATTCCGTCCCTGGGCAAGGAACTCCCGTCTCAAGTTCCTTTGGTGACGGCTCCTAATGTGATGGGCCATTAGGTGAGGGGAAAGATCACCAGGCAAAAGCCCGCGAGGAGTATAGCACCGAATAGCGCCGTCGCCGCTGCCGAACCGGTTTCATTTCGCACGATGTCCATGCTGCTCCGCTGTATCAAATTGAACACCCCCATATATAGCGCAAGGAGGCCCATCAGAATTTCTCCGTTGTGCAGAATCACGATGCCGGCCATGAGCGCTCCCCACGCGATGAGCCTCAACGACAATGCCAGCGCCAGCCGGCGCCATTTCTTCCCGCGCTCCACGGGCCCGAGCAGCGTTTCTTCCGCCATCAGGTAAGGGAAAAGAGCAAGCAGCAGGAAAGGGAAGCGCGCCCACTTCGCGCCGGTCAGCCACGCTTCGTAAAACGTCAAATCGAACCATGCCGTGGCGATCAGCAGCAGCACGATTCCGGCAAATCCCGCCGCCAGCAGGTGGCGAGGGGAACTTGACAGGGCAGAGCGCACGCCACTCCAATGCATCACCAGCAGCAAAGCGCCAAAGAGCAGTAGGAAGCTGGCAAGATAGTCGCCCTGAAATAGCCGGATAGCCTTCAAAGGAATCCAGATTCTCAGGACAAGCACGATCAGCACCGATCCCGCTGCAAATTCCACAAACAGCCGGGGCATGCCGGCGCTAGCGCCCGTCGCGGCGATTTCCTCGTTTCTGTTTTTCCCAGCCGTTTCCCGCAGAAACGGTCCCGCAATCAACAGGATCCCCACGAAGCCCGCAAGTGCGCCGATGAGCGGGCGGTGAGAGGGCAACGCCGCAGTCGCAGGTAAATTCAGGATTTGCGCCGACCACTCCTGCGAAGTTCGCATCGCGGCACTGTTGAAGAGTACGCTGACGTGCGATGCGCCCCGAATCTCCATGTACTTCGCGGTTCCATCGCTTCGCGTGGCCACCAGGTCGGCGGCATTGGCGCGCATCGACTCCAGTTCCAGCGAGCCAACCATCACTAGAGAATGAGGGGGCAGGTCTGGGGGATCGCCAAAAAGCACTTTTTCCGCCGTGACTCCGTGCGCGGCGCGCATTGGCGCCGGAGAGATGGAGATCAAACCGGCAACCTGAACGCGCGAAGCGATGCGTTCCGCAATCGCGCCGCCCATCGAATGCCCCGCGAGAATCGTGCGGTTGGCATCGGCCATCCCACGCCCGAGCAGTTCGCGCAGAAGTGCCTCGCCGCATTGTTCCGCGCGCGCTGGAGAAAACGGCCCCGGTGTGCGTCCGTGTCCCGGTAAATCCGGAACGTAGACGCGAAGGCCCTGTTCGGCGAACCCTCGCGCAAAGTACGACATGATTTTCTTGTTCGCCGAAATGCCGTGGAAAAGCAAAACCGATCCTTGCGAACCTCCTTCTCGCCTTTCCACGATGGTGGTCGCCAATCGGCAGCCCGCGGCATCGATGACAAAGCTTCGCTCGCGATAGGGAGTCGGCACGGCGAGCCAGTACCCCGCGGCGCAAAGCAAAACTCCTGCACTGGCGCGAATGAATTTGCGTGATTTCATGATGGCTCGTCGGTAATAGGTCAGTTTCCGGTTAGGGCGTTTAATCGGGACTTTGGACAAGACTATCTGCTACGGATAGAGCGGCTCTCCGGCAACCGAGGTTGGCACGATTACTTCTCCCGCGATTTCCGTGGCTAGCTTTCGGGCCGAAGGCATAGAAGGGCTGATTGGATAAGATCTGCCATTGAACGGAAGCTTCGCCTCATAGGCATGTACGACGCCCCCCCTTGCACACGGACAGCTAGGTCGTGCCAGCCGTTTGTTTTCGTGCTAAGCACTCGGATTGGTGGCCGTGTGGTCATGACCTTCGTAATCACTCTGTAAGTGGAACCCTTCGGCTCTAATATCAGCGTGGTGCATCCGCCGCTGCCGCACCATCCATCATTTGTGAGGTATACAATCGCGTGCTGGGTGTTGTCGTCACGCAGGTGCACGAACGCAGCGAAGTATCGTGTCCCTTTGCCTTCATCGGACCCCGGACTTCCCACATAGTTCTGAAGGAATCTCCGCAGCGCGCCTTCTTGGGCAGTGGCACACGAGCACACAGCGAGTAGAACGACAAGCGGCCAAAGTGGCCGACAAAATCGAGAGGTCATGGCAAAAACGTATCACGAAAACGTCTACATATCGTAAGGGATAGTCTACCTGCCCGGTTATCGGAAACTGACCCACTACCGAGCCGCCGGCCCGCCCGCGGGCGCTGGACTTCCCGCGCATGATAAACTAGAAGTTATCTCATAAACACTTTCAAAGCACTGAGCGGTTGAAACTTATGGCCAATAGGATAAATCGAGAGCATGGATCTCACCGACGCCCAGTGGGCGTTGCTCGAACCGCTGTTCCGTCCCAAGCGACGGGAAGATGGGCGCGGTCGGCCATGGCAAGATACGCGAGCGGTGCTGAACGGTGTTTTTTGGGTTTTGCGCACCGGCGCTCCTTGGCACGATCTGCCGCGTCGTTATCCTCCCTATCAGACTTGTCATCGCCGCTTCCAACAGTGGCAGCGCTCCGGGTTGCTCACCCGGCTGCTCCAGAAACTGGCGGAAGACTTACGCGATCGAGGGAAGCTGGATCTGAGCGAATCGTTCATCGATGCCAGCTTCAGTTCGGCGAAAAAAGGGGCTCTGCTGTCGGGCCTACTCGCCGCGGTAAAGGCAGCAAAATCATGGCGATCAGCGACGGCCATGGTCTTCCTCTCGCCGTGCACGTGGCCAGCGCTTCGCCTCATGAAACAAAGCTCGTCGGACCCACGCTCGAACAACGCTTCCTCGCCGAAACTCCCGAGCGGCTGATCGGCGACCGCGCTTACGACAGTGATCCGCTGGATGTACAGATTCGCGAGCGCTTCGGTGTGCAGTTGATCGCTCCACACAAATGCACGCGAAGCAGCACCCCGACACAAGACGGCCGCGTACTGCGTCGTTACCGACGCCGCTGGAAGATCGAGCGCTTGTTCGCGTGGCTCCATAATTTTCGCCGCGTCGTCATTCGCTGGGAATACTACCCAGAGAATTTCCTCGCGATGGTGCAGCTGGCCTGTGCCGTCATCCTCCTGAGGTATTTATGAGATGGCTTCTAGTTTTTTATCCATATCGCTCTGTTCTTTTTCCGGCCCGCATGGAGACCCTTTGAATCCGGGAGTCCTGACACTTGAGGAAGCGATTTTGCGGTTTGGCCGCGAGAAACGCAACGGCCGTCGCGTCGTTTTCACGAACGGCTGCTTTGATCTGTTGCATCCCGGCCATATTCGCAGCCTGGAACTGGCGCGCGCGTTGGGAGATGCGCTGATCGTCGGGCTGAATAGCGACGCCAGCGTGCGGCAATTGAAGGGCCAAGGCCGCCCGATTATTGCTGAACGCGAGCGCGCGGAAATTCTCGCGGCTTTGGAATCTGTGGACGCCGTCGTGATTTTCGATGATTTGACGCCGCGCGAAGTGATTGCCCGCCTGCTCCCCGATGTCCTGGTCAAGGGCGGCGACTGGCCCGGCGACCAAATCGTCGGCCGCGAGCAAGTGGAAGCCGCCGGCGGCCGCGTCGTCTCCATTCCCGTGGTCCCCGGCCATTCGACAACCGCCATTCTGCAGAAAATACGCGAAGGCTTCGGCGAGAAGCCTCTGCCTAAAGGATCGCGCTCCTCTCGCGCGGAATCCTGATCGACCACGCATGATACTTCCCGCCGTCCGCGAGAGATTGGAGGCTGTCCTTCGCCATGCGTCGATGGAGGGCGCGCTGGCCGCGCTGCGCTCCGGCGCGAACCACATCTCGATCACCGGCCTGCACGATGTCGCGAAGGCTTTCGTCGCGGCTTATTTAACGCACGAGTTGCGCCGTCCGGCATTTTTTATCACCGATTCCAACCGCCGCGCCGAAGCGCTCGCGGAAACTCTGCGTTTCTTCAGCGGCGTTTTTCCGGGAGCGGCGGGTGGCGTCGCCATCCTCCCTGCGTTCGACAGGCTTCCCTGGGAATCGCAAAGCCCGCACGCCGACATTCTCGAACGGCGCGCGGCCACGCTCTTTCGCGTCGCGGATGGACAGATTTCCCTGGTGATTGCGCCCCTGCCCGCCGCGCTTTGGCGTTATCAGGATCCGGCCGCGTATCTCTACCTCACCCGCGCCTTGGCGAAAGACACCGACATTCCCCACGAAGAATTGATCACGCATCTTGGTTCCGTGGGCTACACGCGAACGGAAATGGTGGAGCTTCCCGGACAATTCGCCGTGCGCGGCGGCATCATCGATGTCTTTTCCCCGGAAGCCGCCCGTCCCGTGCGCATCGAGCTGCTCGGCGACAGCGTTGAATCGGTGCGCGAATTCGACGCGCGCACGCAGCGGTCCATCGCGCCGGTCCAGCGGACGACGCTCCTGCCCTTGACGGAATGGTCCGTGCCCGCGCCGGAAAAAGCGGATCTGAACGCCGCCGCTTGGGAGACGCCTTCGTTCTTCGGCCCCGCCTGCGAACCGGGCCCGAGCACCCTCTTTGAGCTGGCAGAAAGTTCGCTGCGCCCGATCGTGTTCCTCGATGAGCCGCAGACTTTGCGCGAAGCCGCGGCCAGGCATCTCGCTGCCGCGACCGAAAATTACGAGCGTCACGGGCGCGCCAACTCTCCGGCCGCCTCTCACTACTTCCTGTCCGAAGCGGAATTCTCAGCGGCGCTGGAAAAAACATCGCAAATTCACATCGAACAGCTCGCGCTGGCAATCGGTTCCACGCCGCAGTTCGAGCTTTCCTCCCGGCCCAGCTCGCGTTTTCATGGCGATGTCGTCGCTTGCATGGGAGACGTGAAGTCCCAGCTCGCTTCCGGCGGAACGGTTTTCCTGACGGCCGCCAGCACCGGAGAGATCGAGCGCTTCGCGGACATTTGCCGCGAATATGAAGTTCCCTACGTGCTCGGCGAGTCCGAAGACGCCGCCGCCGGCTTCACCGCCGAAGGCGCCCACGAATCCGCGGCGATGTTGCTCATCCGCGGGCCCTTCGCGGAAGGCGTAACGTTTCCCAGCGCCCGGCTTACCCTTTTCGGCCACGCCGATCTTTTCGACGTCACCCCCACGGTCGAACGCCCCAGCCGCAAGATTCGCACCTCCGGTTTCTTCGGCGACTTTGCCGAGCTGAAGCCCGGAGACTATGTGGTCCATGTGGATCACGGCATCGGCCAGTTCGAAGGGCTTCGCCAGATCGAATCCGGCGGGCACAGCGGCGAGTTCATGCTCCTGAGGTACGCCGACGATGCACGTCTCTACGTTCCCCTCGAACGCATGGACCTCGTCCAGAGTTACCGCGTGCTCGAGGGCACCCATCCCCCGCTCGACAAGCTCGGCGGCACCGTCTGGAACGCTCGCAAAACGCGCGCGCGCAAATCCGTCGAAGACATGGCCGACCAGCTTCTCGCCCTTTACGCCCAGCGCAAGGCAACGGAAGGTTTTTCGTTTTCTCCCGACGGCAATTTCCAGCGCGAATTCGAGGATGCCTTCGAATTCGAGGAAACCACCGACCAGATCACCGCCATCCGCGACATCAAGCGCGACATGGAACGCGCCGAGCCCATGGACCGCCTGCTTTGCGGCGACGTCGGCTACGGCAAGACCGAAGTCGCCATGCGCGCCGCGTTCAAAACTGTCATTGACAACAAGCAGGTAGCGGTTCTCGCGCCCACCACCGTGCTCACCTTCCAGCATTTCGAGACGTTCAAGAAGAGATTTGCCGCTTTCCCCGCGCGCATCGAAATGCTCAGCCGCTTCCGCAGCGCCGCGGAACAGAAAAAGATTCTCGCGGATTTGGAAGCGGGCAAGGTGGACGTGGTCATCGGCACCCATCGCCTGCTTTCGAAAGATGTGAAGTTCGCCGACCTCGGCCTTCTCGTCGTCGACGAAGAGCAGCGCTTCGGCGTTGCCCACAAGGAGCGCCTCAAGGAAATGCGCAAGAACGTCGATGCCCTCGCGCTCTCCGCGACACCGATTCCACGCACGCTGCACATGTCGCTCGTCGGCCTCCGCGACATGTCCGTCATCGAAACGCCTCCGCGCGACCGCCTGGCCATTCAAACCGTTGTCGCGCCCTTTCAGGAAGAACTCGTACAGACCGCCATCGAGACCGAACTCGCCCGCGACGGCCAGGTCTTCTTCATTCACAATCGCGTCGAATCCATCTATTCGCTCGGAGCCATGGTTCAGAAGCTCGTTCCCAAGGCGCGTGTGGTGGTGGCTCACGGCCAGATGGCCGAAAAAGAACTCGAGAGCGTGATGTTGAAATTTATCCGCGATGAAGCCGACGTGCTGGTGGCGACCACCATCGTTGAGAACGGCTTGGACATCCCCCGCGCCAACACCATTTTGATCAACCGCGCCGACCGTCTCGGCCTCGCCGAGCTCTACCAGTTGCGTGGCCGCGTCGGCCGCTCCGCGCAGCGCGCTTACGCCTATCTTCTCGTCCCGCCGGACACTTCGCTCTCCGACATCGCCCGCAAACGCCTCGCCGCCATGAAAGAATTCAGTGAACTGGGCGCCGGATTCCGCATCGCCGCGCTCGACCTCGAGCTGCGCGGCGCCGGCAACATGCTCGGCCGGCAACAGCATGGCCACATCGAAGCCATCGGCTTCGACATGTATTGCCAGATGCTGGAACGTGCCGTTTCGAAACTGAAGGGCGAGGAAGTCGCGCCCGACCTCCGCACTACCCTCAACCTTGGCTTCGACGTTCGAATCCCCCAGGATTACATTCCCAGTGAAAACCTCCGCCTGCGCACTTACAAACGCATCTCCTCGATCGCTTCCGAAGCCGACAAACAGGATGTTCGAAAGGAGCTCGAAGACCGCTTCGGCAAGCCCCCTTCCTCCGTGGAAAACCTTTTGGAGTACGCCGCCCTCAAATCCATGTGTGAGCGCCTGCGCATCTCCGCCGTCGAGCGCCAGGGGACCCGCATCGCGGTCCGGTTCCATCCCGAAACCACCCTGGACCCGGCCAAACTCGTCTCCGTGGTACGCTCTCGTAGTGGCATTAAGCTCGATCCCAGCGGGGTGCTGTGGATGGAAGTCAAGCGGGGCGAATCGATCCCCGTGGCGTTGAGAAACGTATTGCTCGGCCTTCAGGGGTAGGGATAAACTTTAGAAGTGAGGAAATTGATGCGAAATCTATTTGTCATCGCGGCGCTCTGCGCTGCACTGCCGCTTGCGGCACAGGACCAGCCGCAAGGCGCTCCGCCGAAACCGGCGCCCGCGCCCACTCTGGAGAAGCCGGGGATGGCGGCGCCCGACGCAAAATCCGAAAAGCCGGCCAAACCCGCCGCGCCGAAAACGTCCAATCCCGATAGCGGCAAGACCGTCGAGGAGATCATCGCCCGCGTCAACAATGAAATCATCACGCGCTCGGAATATGACAAGGCCCGCCAGGCTGCCGAAGAGGAGGCCAAATCCGAATGCCAGAACCGCTGCACTCCGGAACAGTTGCAGATCGCCGTCGAGGACCGCCAGAAAAACGCCCTGCGCGACCTTGTCGATCAGTCGCTCCTGGTGCAGCGCGCCAAGGACATGGGCGTGAGCGTAGAGCCGGAGGTTATTAAGAGACTCGATGCCATCCGCATCGAAAACAAGCTGCCAAGCATGGAAGCGTTTGAAGATGCCGTTAAGTCCCAGGGAATGAACTGGGAGGATTTCAAGAGCAACATTCGAAACACTCTGCTGACGCAGAAGGTGATCGGCAGCGAGGTCGGCTCGCACATCACCATCAGCGATGAGGAAGTGACCAAGTATTACGAAGTGCACAAGACCGAATTCGTGCGCCCGGAACAGGTGGCCCTGCGCGAGATCGTCGTTAGCACGGAAGGGAAGAGGCCGGAAGAGCTGCCCGACCTGAAGAAAAAAGCGGACACCGCGCTCAAGCGCGTCCAGGACGGCGAGGACTTCGGCGAAATCGCCAAGCGCCTCTCCGATGGCAGCACCAAGAGCCAGGGCGGTTTTCTCGGCATTTACAAGCGCGGAGAACTCTCCAAGGAACTCGAAGACAAAGTTTTCAAGATGAAGCGCAAGGAACTGACCGAAGTCATGGAAACCAAGCAGGGCTTCCTGATTCTTGAGGTCCTCGAGCACTACGACGAAGGCGAACAATCGCTCGCCAAGGTCAAAAATGAAATCATGGACAAGCTCTACAGCGGCCGCATGGAACCCGCGATGCGCGAATACCTCAAGACCCTGCGCGAGCAGAGCTACGTGATCATCAAGCCCGGCTATCAGGACATCGCCGGCGGCGGTGGCTCCGAAATTCAGGAAGTGAGCGCCACCCCGGAGGCCACCAAGCAGAAGAAGCCCCATAGGAAAATCCCCTTGTTCGGAAAGAAGCCGGCAGCGGGAACATGAAGACGCCATTCATCGCCGATCTGAACTCTGAGCAATCCATCACCACGTTTTTCCTCGTTCATGAAAAAGAGATTCGCAGCACGCGCGAAGGAAAGCCCTACTTGCGCCTCGAACTTGGCGACCGCAGCGGCACCATCGAAGCCCGCATGTGGGATCAATTCGAACTCGCGGCGAAGGGCATCGGCCGCGACGATTTCGTCAAGGTCAACGCGCGCGTCGAGATTTACCGCAACAAGCCGCAGCTTTCGCTTCAGCAGCTTCGGCTCGCCAAGCCCGAGGAAGTTGATCTGGCAGATTTTCTTGCCCACACCAAAGAAGACGTCGGCAAGCTCTACGCCCAGCTATTGGAATATGCGGGATCGATCGCAAATCCGTGGCTGAAAAGACTCACGACCTCAGTCATTTCCGATCCGGTTATCGCCGCGAAGTACAAGCGCGCTCCCGCGGCGAAAGTGATGCACCACGCCTATCTCGGCGGCCTGCTCGAGCACGTCATCAGCCTGTGCGGCCTCGCAAAACAAATCGCCGCCCACTATCCCGAGCTCGACGTGGACTTGCTGCTGACCGCCGCGATTCTGCACGACGTCGGCAAGCTCGACGAACTTTGTTTCGAACGCGCTATCGGCTACACGGTCGAAGGCCAGCTTCTCGGCCACATCGTGATGGAGCTGGAAACCGTTTCGAAAGCCATGGATGCCATCGAAGGTTTCCCCGCCAACTTGAAAACCGTCGTCCAGCATCTTCTCATCAGCCATCACGGGCAATACGAATTCGGCTCCCCCAAGCTCCCCATGATCCGCGAAGCCCTGGCCTTCCATTACCTCGACGACCTCGATTCGAAACTCGCCGCCGCCCGCGCCGCCCTAGCCGTCGACACCGGCGAACCCGAGTGGTCCGCCTACAGCGGCGCCCTCGGCCGCAAATTCCTCCGCCTCGACCAATTCCTGAAGTCCACCAGCGCTAAAGCGGAAGAAAACGTGCCCAACCCGAAGCTGTTTCCGTGATGAAGATGAAATCCGGGAAAAACCGCACCCTGAAAAACCGTAGCGTGCGAAGCGGTTCTACGTTGGCTCTATGACGTGCAGCCCCCTAATTTGAGCAAAATGCCGTTTGTTAAACGTGGCTACGTCGCTTCCACGCTCCAGAGCTGTTGCGCCAACGATTAGGTCGTAGAAGCCGATCATTCTGCCGGAACCCTCCAACTCTGACCAAACTCGTGCATGCTCATACGCGGTTTGCTCCGTATACGGGATGATCGGCAAGGGCTCCAAAACAGCTCTCAAGTAGCGCTGGCGCGTGGTCCGGTGTTTTCCGGTTGCCCGTTCTACTCCATGCCATAGCTCGGCAACGGTGATCGCGGCAACCTCAAACCGGTCGTTGGGACGGGAAGCCACCCACTTCTTGAGGTCGAAGGTGCCCCGCTCGCCCCGAATGATGACGTCAGCATCGAGAATTATCGCCATCTGTTGGGCGGAGCCTTGAGCCTTCTGCGGGCGGTTCGCAAGTCACGCCGCCACGTCCTGGCTTCGTTCTCCGGCAAGCCGGTTTTAGAGAGGGCCTCCGCCAAATCGCGCCCGGCGCACACTTTCTCGTCGTCCGGGACAAGGCGAGCGAACGGTTCACCGTTCTTCACAAGCACAAACGTCACGTTTTGGTAGTGCACGCGGTTCACGCAATCGGCGAAATTGCGTGCGGCCTCGGTTACCGTTATGCTTGTTTTCTTCATAATCTGATTATCAGATTATCTGATTGTTCACGGATGTCAAGTAGATCTTGGGGTCCGTCTTTGCCGTAATCCTTGCGTCTGGCTTGGCGCGAAACAAAACCGCACCTCCGCAAAATCATTCGGAGCGCAAAAGACACGCCTGAAAACCGCAGGATGCGCCACCCGGCATTCCTCAATTCCTCTTGATGATAAAAACTGTCTTGTCGTCAATACGATCTTCCTCGCCAATTTGCCGCAGACGATCATCTCGTTTCAGAGCGTATTCGAGCAGTGCATTGCAGATGTCTTTTGCCGGCAGCAGGTTGTGTTCGCGCATGACCTTTTCAAGCTGCTGTCGTTCCTCCTTGTCGCTTCCGTCATAAACTCCGTCGGTGTAAAGGAAGAAAATGTCCCCCGGACTCATCAGCGTTAGCTCCGCCACATCCGAGGAGTTCGCCCGCCTCTCTCGCGTTTCCAAGGAGAAGTATCTATTGCGATCGGGATCATCTTCGGCGATCTGCAAGCCGAGCGGCAGAAATTGCACCATCCGGCTTTTATCAATCTCCATGAACTTGCGGTATTCGGCAGAGAAGACCAGCGGTGGTGGGTGTCCAAAATTCACGAATCGAAAATATCCATAAGGGCGAAGTTCGCCGTAAAGCATGGTCGCAATTTCCTGCGCGCTCTCTTTCTCGCTTCTCCCGAGGGCATTGCGAGCGGTCACTGACTGTGCCAGCCGCAAGTTGATCCTGTCGAACAACTCCGGAGTCGTCTTCCCCCGGTGATCGAGTTCGGAAAGCATAAGGGCATGAAACGTGTCGTGAACCGTGGATGCGATTTTCGCTGAAATGATTCCGTGTCCTTGAGCGTCCACTACCAGGACGCCTGCTGTGCTGTAAAGCTCACGCAGATCTTCGGCGACCCGCACCTGCTCCAAACTTCGTGCGGCTCGATATTCGGTTTCCATTTCAGGTTTATAGCCCGGCCGCGATTTCAACCATTCCACATGGTCATCCACTGAATTGCGTGGCGCCGCGCCTGCCGGAAGCGGCTCGAGGTACTGCTTCGATCGCTTCAGTGCCCGCTGAATGCGTGCGTCGATGTCGTAACGTTGCTGGAAGTTTATGTACTCAAAGAGATCGCCGCCGACCGTTCCGGCGGGAATACCATTGCCGTACATCTCGATTCCTTGCACATGAGGAATCGCTCCTTCCACCGGCATCAGCCGCTTGAGCAGATATTCGTCGATACTTGGGGCGTTGTAAGTTTCTGCCATAGGAGAATTCCAGAATGAAGCGAACCCGCTCCTATGATGCTTTCCGAGGACCCGAGGATGCGCCACCCACCCCTTTGAAATGCCAAACGCCAAAAGCTGTCCCCACTTACGGGACAGAAGTCTTAAGCTACATAGGTTGCCTGCAGGAGGTGCACATGACACCGCGGAACGATGCTCTAAAAGACCGCCTTTCCCGATTTCGCGAAATCGAAATCAGTGTGATTGGCAGGAATTCAGGACGCACGATTTCCATCCCGGTCTGGTTCGTATTGGAAGGCGAGAAGCTCTACCTGCTGCCGGTGCAGGGTTCGGATACCCAATGGTACAAGAACGTGTTGAAGAACCCGTCGATTCGCATCGATGCGCGCGGCGCAGAGGCGAAGCTTCAGGCCGTTCCGATCACGGATACCAAAGGGGTCTCGTCCGTGGTCGAAAAATTCCGCGAAAAGTACGGCGCCAGCGATGTGAAGAAGTACTATTCAAAGTTCGACGTTGCCGTTCTCGCTCAAATGCCCTGACGATGCATCACTGCTGCCCGGGGCGCCGTTAGACGCCATGTTAGCGATCCCCGCCCCGCGCAGCGTCGAGCTCGAATATACTTATGACGACCTTCAGCGCGATCTTGAAACTCTCACTTGCCACGGCGCATAGATGCGGCCGGTTAGTGGGGCATCCGGCAGTTTAGCTCTTGTGTGGGCAGCGCCTTAACTTACCGCCGCGATTCCGGCGGCACCAGGTTGTTCGCGCGGTAGTAGACCACCAGCTGGCCGAAGTGCTCGCTGCTGTGCTCGATGGCGGCCATCCAGATGTAGGAGTTGTGGACCACATGCTTCCCGGTTTCCCACGAAAACGGTGTCGTTTTGTCCAGCCCCGCATCGCCCTGCTGTTTGATCACCGTCGCCCCGTCCGCGACAGCCTGCTCGAGCAACTTCACCACGTCGGCTTTCGTTTTGTAGGCGTCTCGCGGAGGATTGTGCTTGTCCTTGCCAAAGTCGGGGCCAACGTTCGATTCGGAAACCCTGCCGATCACGTCGTAATCGACGGCGGCGACGTGTAGAAGATTTTCGGCAAACGTGCGCTCGTCTTTCTGTACTTTGAAATCGTACTTGTCTTCGGGAAAATCCTTGGCCATGGCAATCAGCTTATTGCCAATCTGGTTCCACCATTCGAGCGTCTCTTCCGCCCGCGAACGCGCGGGACCTGTGGCTTGATTCTGCGTTTGGCTCTGACCGTAAAGACCCAATCCGGCGGCGGCAACCAAAGTGACCGCAACGAGCGCAAGCGTGGACCTCTTGCCAGACCGCTTCATCATGAATCCCTCCCTTGCATTGGCCATCAGTCTGACTTTGCCCGGCTGGCTGGCGGCACGATTCCGTTCATCCGCAAGTACTCGACCATCTGCCCGTAGTGATCATAAGCGTGGGCGACGCCGAACGTAGCCAGGTACAGCCGAGTCGACTTGCTGTTCCCCGGGTTCTGCAACATGTTCTCCGCCGTCAACGTAGCCGCGGCTTTGTGGCCCAGCGCAAACGAATCCTTCAGGAGCTTGATGATGTCCGCTTTGCTCTTCAAATCCGCAGGACCGTTCCCATCCTTTATGTTTTCGGGGACCCTATCTCCGGTGAGCGGCGACCAAATGAAATAGTTGGAAGAGGCGACATGTTTGACCTGCACGGCAAACGTGCGCACACCCTTGTAGTCGTCGCCTGGAATGTTCAAGCTCTCAGGAGTGAAGTTGAACTTTTCTTCCGGCATGGCTTCCGCAACTTCCACCACCTGCTTTTCAATGGCGCTGATCTCTCGGTCCACCACGGAAGCGACGGTTGGCGAAGGCTGCTGCGCTGGTTGTGCCTGAGGTGTATTCGCTGCTGTGGCGCCCTGCATGTGTTGTTCCAAGGCGGCCACGGCGAAAATCAGCGCTGCCGGTACCAAGAAGCTTCGCATTCGTTTCATTCGAGTCTCCCCTCCTCAATTTGTTCCCCTCCCCCCTTAGACGCAGGAAGCGCTGACTCGTTTAGAGGGGACACGGGAGGGACTGCTCCCCCGCTCTCCCGGCAATGCTTGCCAGTTGTCGCAGCCTTGCGCTACGCTTCAGCACCTCAATTCCACTATGGCGCGGGCGAACAAACTTCTCGACCAAATTTTGAGGGGCGGCGCTGACGCAAATACCCCATCTCCGGTATGGTGCACCTTCTGAAGCGGCTTGGGTTTCAGGAGCGCATCAAAGGCAGCCACCACATCTTTTTCCGAGATGGCGTCGCCGAAATCCTCAACCTGCAAGAGTATTCCGGCAAGTGCAACCGTATCAGGTGAAACAGGTCCGGAATGTTATAATTAACTATCGCTTGGCGGGAGAACTCGATGCCTAGATACGAAATCATCATCTATTGGAGTCAGGCCGACGAAGCGTTTATCGCCGAAGTCCCTGAACTTCCCGGCTGCGCCGCCGACGGAAAGACCTACAAGGAAGCTCTCGCCAACGTCGAAATCATTATCCAGGAATGGCTCGAAACCGCCAAAGAACTCGGCCGCCCCATCCCCGCCCCGCGTGGTCGCCTGGCCATCGCTTAGGATTCAAAGACCGCACCCTTTGAAATATCAAACCCCAAAGGGTGCGCCAACAGTTGCGGCACCCGCCGTTGATATCCCGCCGATGCTCGACCTTTGCGGATGTCAAGCGTCCGATATCCCCGGCTGCCAGCCTGTCGCTTCGGACCATTCTGTCGCAGCTCGCATCACCGCCCAGATGAACGGTGCTTTTGCATCGACGTAGGCTTGCCGGTTCGTGCGATGCTCGCCCGCAAGCCGGTATTTCAATTCACTGTAGGCCGCAGCATCCTTTGGATGTGTCCGCATGTAGTCGCGGAAGAGAAGCGAAAACTGTTCACTCCAACTGCCCGATTGCCGCACATGTATGTGGACGCGCTGTGGGCCTGAAATCTCTCGGAAGTACCGCTTCGTTAGGTCGGGATTGCTGACACGCCAATCAAATCCTAGAGACTCCAGGGAGGTTTTGTATGATGCCATCGGTTCCAAAGAAGCCACTGAGATTTGAATGTCGAGAATGGGTTTTGCCGGCATACCCGAAATGGAGGTAGAGCCTATGTGATCAATCCTATTGGCGATGTCTTTAAGAGAAGCGCGGAGCTTGCGGCCAAGCCGCCGAAACAGCTCTGGCCACTCAGCGTTGTAAGGCACCACGGTGATGTCTTCAGGCATATTTAGTTATCAGTGCGGCTTGAAGGTCTTCCCGGTCTCAAGCAGCGTCTTCAGGCGGGAAAGAATACGCGGCCATCCATCGGCGCAGGCAGCGTAAGTGGGGTCATCCTCGGCCCACTCGTCATGGGTCACCGTTACTTTGGTGGCTTCCGTCTCGGGCACCAGCTCGATCGTTACGCGTGAGGCCTTATCATTTTGGCCCATTGCGAAGGTGTACTGAAAAACTTTTGGCGGCTCAAACCGCAGGACCTTCCCTCGGACGTAGCTCATGGGCTTGCCATCGGGTCCCGCGCCCACCCAAGCGAGCAAGGCGCCAGGCTTAAAGTCCGCTTGAAGCTCAGCGCCCGAGAAGATGATGCGGTTCGACTCCCGCGACACGAAGCCTTCCCACACCTTCTCCGGGGTGGCGGCAATGTAGAAGATATATTTCAGTGGTGCTTGATGGGCCATGATTGCTCCTGACTCGCCTGCGCCATCTTATATCCACAGGCAAAAACGCAACAAGGCAGTAGTGCCATCGGTTCTGCCTGATTGCTCGCAGTACCTGAGATTTTAGAACCCTTTGTCCGGTTTAGTGCGTAAACCACCCGGACGGCAGCAAGCGCCAGACCGGGTTGAGTGGTGTGGTAAACTCCCGCGGCGAACGTTGGGGAGGGAGTACACGAAAGCGTCAATCCTTTATCGAATCTCTTCTGTTCTTCTGCTGCTATTTGCCGGCGGACATACGTTTGGGTTTCGCCAGAATAATCCGGAATGGGGAGCGGACGCGGTTCTCGGGTTAATGCGCTCCGTCCACTTTGACGCGCAAGGGTTTACCCGGACTTATTGGGACTTCTTCAGCGCATTCGGGCTTTTTTTCTCCGTCTTTCTTTTGTTCGCGGCGGTATTAGCGTGGCTGCTGGGCGGACTTCCGGCAGAGACTTTGGCGCGAGTGCGCAGCATTGCGTGGGCGCTCGCCATTTCCTTTGTAGCCGTCACAGCTTTGACCTGGAGATACGCCTTCACCACCCCCCTCGTTTTCTCAGCCCTGATTACAGTGTGTTTGATTGCGGCCGCGTGGCTCTCGGCGAAGACAAGCTAAACTTTGGTTGGGAAGCGTCAGGTCCGAGCATGGGCGGATCGCCGGCTAACTGGAAGCGCTGCGCTTCTTCAAACCAAATTCCGCGCTTAGCCCGATTGCGCCTGTTTTTCCGTTCGTCCCGATCGAACCGGAGCATATCTAGATAATATCTATATTCGAGAAAGCTGGCAAGGGTGCGGGAGGGAAGTGGCTCCTTTCGGAACACGGGCCACGGAGCGCTGTCTTGCTACCCCGCACATACCAGCCTAAACTGGAATCAATGATTCCGGCGAGTTTCCAAATTCGCGACTTGACCATCCGCCCCGCCGCGGTGCTCGCTCCCATGGCCGGCGTGACGGACACGCTGTTCCGCCGCGTCATTCGCGGCCTCGGGGGCTGCGGCTTGCTGATGACGGAGTTCACCAGCTCCGAAGGCATCACGCGCAGCGCGAAAAAAACTCTGCGTTATCTCTACTTCCAGGAAGACGAGCATCCGATTACCGCGCAGCTTTTCGGGGCGAATCCCGCGGTCATGGCCGAAGCCGCAAAAATGGTGGAAGACCTCGGCTACGACGCTGTGGACATCAATCTTGGCTGCCCGGCCAAAAAAGTCGTCAAGTGCGGCGGCTCCGGCCTGCTCCGTGATCTGCCGCTGCTCGAAGATATTTTCAAAGCCGTGCGCGCCGCCGTGAAAATTCCGCTGACCATCAAGCTCCGCGCCGGCTGGGACGAAAACTCCATCGTCGCCGTCGAAGTTGCCAAAATGGCGGAAAGCATCGGCGTGGAAGGCGTTGCCGTTCATCCGCGCACACGCACGCAAGGTTACTCTGGCGCGGCGGACTGGAGCATCATCGCCGCCGTCAAGCAAGCCGTGAAAATTCCCGTTATCGGCAACGGCGACATCAACAAACCCGAAGACGCCGCCCGCATGGTCAAAGAAACCGGCTGCGACGCCGTGATGATCGGCCGCGCCGCCGCCACCAATCCGTGGATTTTTCCCCAGATGCAGCAGCACGCCGAAGTGGGCCGCTACGATATCCCCACCGACGAGGTGCGCTACCGTTTACTCATGGGCTACTATAGGCAAATTAATGCTGCCAACCTGCCCGACGGTGTAGGCAAAATGAAGCAGTTCGCTTGCTGGTTCACCCATGGCGTGGGGAACGGCAGCGAGCTTCGTGGCATCGTACATGCGGCGCGCACACCCGCGGAAATCCTCGAGAGCGTAGAACGCTTCTTCGAGGGCCGAGCGTCCGCAGTTAATAGAAACGAGGACCCAGCCCATGGTCCCGGTCGCGAGCACCACGGTTTCCAAGCAACGCTCGGAACGTAGAATCGCAGTCCGCCTGCCTCTCAAAGTTCGCGGCCACGACGCCCGCGGATTCGCCTTCGAAGAAGATACCGCCAGCGAAAATCTTTGCCGCAGCGGCGCCGCCTTCGTCACCCGTTTCGACGTGGCCATCGGCTCCGACCTCGAAATCCGCATCCCTTTCTCGCAGTATGCTTCCCGCCGCAACGATGCGGACTTTGCCACCCAGGGCCGCGTCGTCCACGTCGCCGATTCCCGGTCGGTAGGCGAAAAGCTCGTCGGCGTCCAGTTTACCGGCCCGCGCTTCCAGCGCGTGTTCCGCTCCGAATCCGCCGCCTAGCTTCTTTCTTTTTTTGTAAGGGCGCAACATGTTGCGCGCGATCTCGGCGCTGTTTCTGAAATTTCCACGGCTTTCGCTCTTCCCCCGCCGCTACTGCCCGAGATACGTGGCAATAAACCAGCTATTTCCCCATGCATCTTTCACTCCCGCCGACCGGTCCCCATAAGGCTTGTCCTGCGGCACTTCAATCGATGTTGCTCCTGCGCGCAGCGCCTGCGCATAGACCGCATCCGTGTCCGGCACGTATACATGCAGGTGGCAAGGCATCGGCTGGAATTCGCCATGCGCTTCGTCAATTTCCAACGTCGCGTTCCCGATCCGCATCGTGGCGTGCAACACGGCGCCCTCCGGCGACTTGTGTACCCCCAGCGACTCGGCTCCGAATACCGCCTCCATAAACGGAATCATCTTGTGGGCTTCGCGAAGGTGCAAATACGGCTGCACCGAAGGCACGCCTTCCGGCCCCGGAGTCCATTCGCCGCTCGGCTTCGCGATGTACCAGTGGTTGCCGAACTGATCCTTGACCGCACCTTGAAGATCGCCCGACGGATGGTCGCCCACGGGATAGAGCGATGTCGCCCCCGCTCGCAGCGCGCGTTCGTACGTGACGTCCGCGTCATCCACATATAGGTGGATCGCCGCCGGCGCCGTCGGATACTCCGCGTTTCCGTCGCTCACCTCAATGGCCCCGTTGCCGATCGCTAGATCCGCATGCATGAGCAAGCCATCCGGCGCCGGCATCCGTAGCCGCTCCGTGCCCTCAAATGCCGCCTTCAGGAAGTCTATGAACTGCGCCGCCGGCCTCACGATGAGGTACGGCGTGATGGACGTCAATCCCGGCCGCTGGTAATGAACTTCCTTCGGACTTGGTGTCGGTGCTGCTGCCGTGCCTTCGTTCATGGTCGCTCCTTCCTTGCAAACCGGATGAAGTGATTGTATCAGCCTTCTTTCGGTTTGTTGTCGTCCTTGGGGAGGGGGTCTTCCGCGCGGCCAAAATAATAGCCGACGATCACGCCGATGATGCCCGTGTAGACGCTGGCGGTTTTGGAGAAAAAGTCGGCGTATTCATTGAGCGCGACGTTGGTCTTGCCGAAGAGAGGATAAATGGCCATGGTGCCGGTAATCAGCATAAAGACACCAACAACGATGATTGCCAGAAACGCCCGGACTCTTCTGATTCCCATCATAGCCTCCGTCAGATCTTGAGTGAGGTGAGAGATTCCTTGAGCGCGCCGACGTTGCGCTCTTCGTCCGCGGCGGTGGTCTGGATGCGGACGGGTTCGGGGTGGCCGGCGAGCGTTTCATAGCGGCCGTAGCGAAAGAAGAGCTTGATTGCATCTTTTGGTTTTTCGAAATCGCGCTCCAACCAGATCAGGACCTTGTCAAATTCCCCGTCGGTGCTGGTTTTCTTTGTGGCTTCGAACTCGCCGACATCGCAATCCTGATTCGTCACCTTGAAGCCGTTGTCTGTGAGCGCCTTGGCGATGGCATCGCAGATTTTTGCAGTGTCGCCGCTTTTGAGCGTCTTGAGCGGCGCTGGTCTTTCGAGCGGAGTTGGATCGGTCTTGAAAAGAGCCTGTGCAGGAGTGCGGCCGGGAAAACCTAATGCGGCGATCGCCGCGATGATTACGCTACAGACTACTCGCATGGCGTTCCTCCTCCGGACCGGGCGATTCCTGCGAGATATTGAGCCCGCCCGGGTTGAGGAGTCAAGTAGTGGGGTCGCTCACGTTTCTTTCTGCTCCGCTTTTGCGTCGACAATTTGGGCGTAGGCGTCGTGGCGCGTGAGGCCACGCTCCTTGGCGGCGAGCTTCAGAGCTTCTTTGCGGTCGAGCTTGGCTTGGCGGATGAGTTCTTCGACGCGGTCGGCGAGGCTTTGCGTGGAATTGGCTTGGGTGCGCGCGTCTGCGGGAGCTTCGGGGCCGATCAAGAGGGTGATTTCGCCGCGGGCGGGGCGTTCTTCGAGGGAAGCGGAAAGTTCGGAGAGTTTGCCGCGGAGGAACTCTTCGTGCATCTTGGTGACTTCGCGCGCGATGCAGGCGCTCCGATTGCCCAGCACCTCGCGGGCGTCGGCCACACACTCCGCGACGCGGTGCGGCGCTTCGTAAAGAATGATGGTGCGGTCCTCGATGCGCAGCCGTTCGAGGGCGCGGCGGCGTTCGCCGCTGCGTGCGGGCAGGAAGCCAACGAAGAGGAATTCTTCGTTGGGCAAGCCCGAAGCGGAAAGGGAAGCGAGCAGCGCCGATGGACCGGGAATCGGCACGACGGGGATGTGGTGCCGCAGGCAGAGGGTCACGAGGCGGTGGCCGGGATCGGACACCAGCGGCATCCCCGCGTCGCTCACCAGCGCGATTTTCGCGCCTTGCTCCATGGCGACGACCAGCTCAGGCGCGCGGGTCAACTCATTGTGCCCGTGGTAGCTGACGAGCGGCTTGTGAATGTCGTAGTGAGTCAGAAGTTTCAGCGTGTGGCGCGTGTCCTCGCAGGCGATTTGATCGGCTTCCTTCAGGATGCGCAGCGCCCGAAGCGTGATGTCCTCCAGATTGCCGATCGGCGTGCCGACAAGATAGAGGCAGCCGGCAGCGGCCGGGGTCGCAGTGTCTGCCGGGTTGGAAGGAGGAGTCTTCGCGCTCATACCCACGAGTCTAGCACGCGTCCTTGGCCGCCACTCGCGCCCGCAAGCGTTCCAGGCGCGGCGCGCGCAGGCGCGCACGGCGCAAGAGCAATGCTATACTTTTAGTTTTGAGCGGCAACCGGGAGGAGCGTCAGTGCCCCTGTACGAGTACAAATGCTTGAAGTGCGGCCGCAAAACGGAAAAAATCGAAAACGTCTCCGGTCCGCACCTTAGAAAATGCCCGCACTGCGGCGGCAAAGTCGAGCCGGTGATCACCGCGCCGGCCATTCAATTTAAAGGCGCGGGCTGGTACGTGACGGACTATGGCGGGAAAAAGTCCAGTGGCGGCGACGGAGAGAAAACAGACAAGCCCGCCACGGAAACAAAAGAAGCCGGGAACAAGGAGAAAGAATCGGCAAGCAAGGAAACGTCGAGCAAAGAGGCGGCTTCCAGCGAGTCGAAAGAGAGCAAAGAAAAAAAGCCCGCGAAGAAAAAATAATTCCAAGAGGCGAGGCGGGTCGAACTACAGCTTCAACGTTTTCAAGTAGCCGCGAAAGGCATCGCCGAATTCCGGATTCTGCAGCGCGATTTCAACGGTGGCTTTCAGGAATCCGAGTTTGTCGCCCGCGTCGTAGGAAATTCCCTCGTAGATGTAGGCCCACAAGCCGTGCTCGCGCGCGAGAATGCGCAGCGCATCGGTAAGCTGAATTTCATTTCCCGCGCCGGGCTTGGTGCGCGCCAGGCAATCGAAAATCTCCGGCGGCAGAACGTACCTGCCGGTAATCGCCAGGTTCGACGGCGCGTTCCCCGGCATGGGCTTCTCCACCAGGTCGCGGATGCGCAGCAAGCGTTCGCCGAAGGGCGGCTGCGGCGCGGGCTCTCCATCCACGATGCCGTAGAGATTCGTTTTGTCTTTCGGAACTTCTTCGACGGCGATGGCGCCGACGCCGGTCGATTCGTAGACGTCGATCAATTGCTTGGTGGCGGGATTCGAACCGGGAATCAGAACGTCGCCGAGCAGGACGGCGAAGGGTTCATCGCCGACGAGATCTCGGGCGACCAGCACGGCGTGGCCGAGTCCGAGCGGTTCCTTTTGGCGCGTGTAGCTGACCTGCACCATATTGCTGATCTTTCGAACGAGCTCGGCTTGATCCTTTTTCCCCTTTTCTTCCAGGAAGCGCACCAGCGAAGGCGACGAATCGAAGTGGTCTTCGATGGAATTCTTGCCTCTGCCGGTGACGATGATGATGTGCTCGATGCCGGAGGCGACGCACTCTTCGACGACATACTGAATCTGCGGCTTGTCGACCACGGTAAGCATTTCTTTGGGCTGCGCCTTCGTAGCGGGGAGAAAGCGAGTGCCGAGTCCGGCGGCAGGGAGGACCGCTTTGCGGACTTTGTTGCGGCGGCCCGGGGAGCCGCCAGCTGGCGCAGAGTTGGGGTTGGCGGGGGCATGGTTGGTCATAGGCTCAGTTTTTGCACACTCCAGAAGGATAGACACTATTCTTTGATGCGGCTCGCAAACAGTCAATGAAAATTGCATTCGAACGGTGTCCGCAGGGTTCGTTGGTTCCTGGGGAGTTGCGCGATGCGAGGCCGCGCGTGTGCTAGCATTGTTTGAGAGCCGGGAAGCAAATGCTCGCGGCAAGAGACCATGAGAATTCTAGGGATTGAGTCTTCGTGCGATGAGACGGCGGCGGCGGTGGTGGCCGACGGGCGGGAGATTTTGTCGAGCGTCGTGGCTTCGCAGATCGACATTCACCGAAAATATGGCGGAGTGGTGCCGGAACTGGCGTCGCGCGAACACTTGCGGCAGATTGTGCCGGTGGTGCGCGAGGCGATTGCGCAAGCGGGGATGAAACTTGCCGACGCGGATGCGATTGGGGTGACGCAAGGACCGGGACTGGTGGGGGCGTTGTTAGTGGGAATTACGTATGGAAAAACGCTGGCGCAGGCGCTGGGAAAACCGCTCGTGCCGGTGAATCACCTTGAGGGGCACGTGCATGCGGTTTTTCTAGAAGCGCACAAGACTGGGCGGGCGGCGAAATTACCGGCGGTGTGCTTGATTGTTTCTGGCGGGCACACGGTTTTGTATGAAGTGAAGACGGACGATTCGAACGCGCGGGATGCCAGCGCGCTTCTGCGTTACCGGAAGATCGGGCAGACGCGGGACGATGCAGCGGGAGAAGCGTACGACAAAGTGGCGAAGTTGCTCGGGCTGGGCTATCCCGGAGGACCGATTCTTGACCGGCTGGCCGCGGTTTCGAATGGCGCGGCTGCGCCGGTGAAATTTGGGCCGACGAAAATGAAGGGGAACGCGCTGGACTTCAGCTTCAGCGGGCTGAAGACGGCGGTGCTCTATCACGTGCGGGGGCATCCGGAATATTCCCAGGAGATTCGCGCTCGGGAGGAGGCCCTTAAGGGCGGCCAGAGAAAATTCGAGCAGTTGCTGCCGCTGTGCTCGCCGAAAACACTGGCGCTGGTGCGGGAGTTTCAGAATGCGGTCGTGCGCGACCTTGTCGAGCGCACGATGAACGCGGCGGAAGAGCTGGCGGTGGAAAGCGTGCTCGTTTCCGGTGGCGTGGCGGCGAATAGCCAGTTGCGCGCGACGTTTGAAGAACGCGGGAAATCCGCCGGCGTTGATGTGTTTTTCCCGAGCCGCGCGCTTTCTACCGATAACGCCGCGATGATCGCGGCCGCTGCCTATTCCCGTTTTCGCGCCGGCATTATCGCGGACACAACCCTCAACGCCGATCCCAGCCTCGCCCTGGCTTAGTAAAGCGGACTCCTGGAGACAACGTTTCGTTCAGGCAGCCTTGAGTCTGATGTACCGAGCCGAGAGAATTCGGGATCGTTCGAGCGAGCAATTCATCGACGATCTGCTGAGGGAGCATGAAATTGAGATGCGGCGCTGGCCCCGGGGAGACGGTTGATTTTTAATTGAAGCACGGCGCGGCTGTTCCGCGTGGCAACCGGATGGAGTCACATGGCTGCCGTGAACTTGATTGGCTCGTACAGCTACGGGCTCGTGGCGCTTTCGGTGTTGATCGCCATGTTTGCGTCGTATGCTGCTCTGGATCTCGCTGGCCGCGTAACGGCCGCGGGCGGTTGGACTCGCACGGTTTGGCTGCTGGGCGGGGCCGGCGCGATGGGGACTGGCATTTGGTCCATGCACTACATCGGGATGCTGGCGTTCATCCTGCCGATTCCCGTGGCCTATCATTGGCCGACCGTTCTGCTGTCGCTGTTTGCGGCCATTCTCGCTTCGGTAATTGCGTTATACGTGGTGAGCCGGCAGAAAATGGGTGTGTCCCGGGCGGTCGCCGGAAGTGTCCTGATGGGTGCGGGTATTGCAAGTATGCATTACATCGGCATGGCCGCCATGCGTTTACCGGCGATATGCCAGTTTAATTCCTTTCTCGTCGTCCTGTCCGTGGTGTTCGCGGTTCTGATTTCTCTTGCCGCGCTATGGATTACCTTTCACTTCCGAGATAAGAAAACGGGGATCGGCTGGGAAAAGATAGCCGGGGCCGCCGTGATGGGTGCCGCGATCCCCGTCATGCATTACACCGGCATGGCCGCCGCCAGTTTCACGCCCTCCGGCATGGCGGCGGACCTGTCTCAGGCCGTAAGTATCTCCACACTGGGCATCGCCGGAATTGCCGCCGTCACCTTTATCGTCCTTGGGCTGGCGCTGCTGACGGCCTGGATGGATAGGCGATTCGCTGCCCAGACCTTGGAACTGCAGGAAGAGAAGCTGAAGCGAAGCGAGGCGTACCTGGCGGAAGCGCAGAGGCTCACTCACACAGGGAGTTGGGCTTGGCGGGTAGCGGGAAGAGACGCCTTGCACCTGTCCGAGGAATGGTACCGCATCTATGGCTTCGATCCAGAAAAGGGTATGCCGGCTTGGGAAGAACGGCTGCAGCGCGTTCTTCCGGAGGATCGAGCCAAGTGGCAAGAGACAATCGAACGAGCAATCCGTGAAAAGTCGGATTACGAAGCGGAATTCCGAATCGTCCTTCCGGATGGCACGGTCAAATGCATCCGCACCGTCGGCCATCCTGTTTTCAACGCATCCGGGGATTTGGTGGAATTCGCAGGCAGCGCGACGGACATCACCGAGCGCAAGCGGGCGGAAGAGGCGCTGCGCGAGCAAGCCAGCCTCCTCAATCTTACGCACGACAGCATTTTTGTGCGTGACATGCATTTCGTCATCACCTA
>Ga0307479_10000851_pt1 | contig 27601 bp, 27 predicted proteins | sample atmos_gasesECM4C_FD_203743 | JGI IMG/M metagenome (GOLD analysis project Ga0307479, IMG submission 203743) | Hardwood forest soil microbial communities from Morgan-Monroe State Forest, Indiana, United States - atmos_gasesECM4C_515 | ecosystem: Environmental > Terrestrial > Soil > Temperate... | reverse complement strand
CGGATTGCCAGGAACGCGACCCAGCTCGCTGCGAGCTGTTCGTCGTCGAGGGCGAATCGGCGGGCGGCTCGGCCAAGCAGGGCCGCGACCGCAAATACCAAGCGATCCTGCCGCTCAAGGGAAAAATTCTGAACGTGGAGAAAGCGCGCTACGACAAGATGCTGGGCCACGAAGAAATTCGCGCCATTATCACCGCGCTGGGCACCGGCATCGGCAAGGACGATTTCGACGCTGGCAAGCTGCGCTACCACAAAGTCATCCTCATGACCGACGCGGACGTCGACGGCTCGCACATCCGCACGCTGCTGTTGACGTTCTTCTTCCGCCACATGAAGGAGCTCATCGAGCGCGGTCACGTGTATATCGCGCAGCCGCCGCTCTATCGCGTGAAGCGCGGCAAGAGCGAGCGGTACATCCGCGACGAGCGCGATTTCGCGCGCGAGCTGATGAAGCGTGCCACGGAAGACCACGTGGTGAAAGCGATGGAAGGCGTTTCGCTGCAAGGAGCGGGACTCACGTCGTTCCTTCTGAACGTGCAGGAATACGACGCGCTGGCCGCAAAGCTCGCGCGGCGCTTGCGCGACTCCGGCCTGGTGGAAGTTCTGGCGGAGAGCGGACTCGAGAAGAAAACCGATTTTGAGGACAAGAAGGCCCTTGAGAAACTGCTAAAGGAAGTGGACAAGGCCAAGGTGAAGCTCGACGGAAAAATCGTCTTCGATGAAGAGCACAGCCTGCACGAAATCCAGTTCGGCCCCCCGCACAACCAGAAGATCAACTGGGCGCTGGCTTCCTCCGCGGAATACAAGCGCATGCGCGCGCTGGGGAAGCAAATCGACCAGTTCAACAAGCCGCCCTTCACCGTGGCGCGCAACGGCGACAAAGTGACGAAGGAAAAAGCCGCCGACGTGCTGAGTTACGTAATGGAAGACGCGAAAAAAGATTTCACCATCACGCGGTTCAAGGGCCTGGGGGAAATGAACCCATCGCAACTCTGGGAAACCACGATGAACGCGGACACGCGCACGCTGCTCAAAGTGAGGCTCGAGGATGCGGTGGCGGCCGAAGATATTTTCACGACGCTCATGGGCGAAAACGTCGAAGCGCGGCGGAAATTCATCGAGGACAACGCGCTGGAAGTCGTGAATTTGGATATTTGATCAGGATCGAATGCTGTACCAATTGGGTTGGGCAACACTGCCGGGGCTGCGGGGATTGAGCGTGAGCGAATTTCGCGCGACGCCGACGGCGAATCCTGATAACGAGAGAGGCGTGGCGGTGGAATTTGACTGCGAACAGAAACGCGATGAGTTTCTGCGGCAGATCGAGGCGGAGTTCGCAACGCGGCGATTCACAAATTCAGCGGAGGCTTTCGACACCGTGAAGGCATATGTGCTGGAGAATGTCGCCAAGCGATAGTGTCATAGGAGTTCCAGGAATTCTTCGAGTTTGAGGCCACACTGCTTAAGGATGTCCGAGAGAGTGCCCTTGGCGAGTTCGGAATGCATCGGGACAACGGTCCTGAAGACCTTTTCACCAACGAGCCTCTCTAGGGAAACATGGCTGCCCTTTTGGCGCAGTTCGACGAATCCGGCGCGTTTCAATGCTCGAATTACGCGCTCGCCGGAGACGCTCGGCAGCTTGGGCATGTCAATGTGAGACTTCGACGGTCGTCCAGAACGATTGGCCTTCGGCGGGTCGCTCTTCGGGAACGCCCCAAGTCTCGAGATAGAGCTCGATGGCCTCACTGAGGTTAGTGCGAGCGCTTTCAACGTCTTTGCCCTGCGAGGTCACATTGAGCTCGGGGCAACGGGCGACGTACCAGCCGTCTTCTTTGGTGATGAGCGCGGAGAAGCGGTAGGTCATAAGCACATGCTAGCGGAAGTACGATAACTCGGCAAGATTTGAGAGACGGGAGTTTCAGGCCCCGAAGGGGCAGCACAGCGAGGGGAAATGGCGGACGAACAGAATACGTCGGTAATGATTCCGGTGGATATCGAAACCGAGATGCGCAAGTCGTATCTCGATTACTCGATGAGCGTGATCATCGGGCGCGCGCTGCCCGACGTGCGCGACGGGCTGAAGCCTGTGCACCGTCGGATTCTCTACGGAATGTACGAGCTGGGCCTCACCTCGACGAGACCCTATCGCAAATGCGCGAAGATCACCGGCGAAGTGCTGGGAAAATATCACCCGCACGGTGACGCGCCGGTCTACGACGCGCTGGTGCGCATGGCGCAGCCGTTCAACATGCGTTATCCGCTGGTGGACGGCCAGGGGAATTTCGGCTCCGTTGACGGCGACATGCCCGCGGCGATGCGGTACACGGAAGCGCGGCTTTCGAAAATTGCCGAGGAGCTGCTCGCGGACATCGAAAAGGAAACTGTCGATTTCATACCGAACTTCGACGAAACCGAAAAAGAGCCCACAGTTCTACCGACGCGCGTGCCGAATCTGCTCGTCAACGGCACGAGCGGCATCGCGGTGGGTATGGCGACAAACATCCCGCCCCACAACCTGCGCGAAATCGTCGAAGCAACGATGTTGCTGATCGAAAAGCCGGACACCACGCTGCGAGAGGTGATGAAGCTCGTCCCCGGCCCCGACTTTCCGACCGGAGGCTACATCGCCGGCCGCGAAGGCATCGAGGCCGCCTATAAGTCCGGGCGCGGCAGCTTCACCATGCGCGCGAAGGCCGCGATCGAAGAATCCGGCAAGGACCGCGAGAGTATCGTGGTCACCGAAATCCCCTATCAGGTGAATAAATCGAAGCTGATCGAGCGCATCGCCGAACTCGTTCAAAACAAAAAGATCGAAGGCATCGGCGATGTGCGCGATGAGAGCGACCGCGACGGCATGCGCATCGTCATCGAGCTGAAGCGCGGCGAGGAATCGCAGCTCATCCTAAACAATCTTTTCAAGCACACGCAGATGCAGGAATCGTTCGGCATGATCATGCTGGCGATTGTCGGCGGGCAGCCGCGCGAGATGGGCTTGCTGGAGTTCATCCGCCTGTTCATCGAGCACCGCCGCGACGTGGTGCTGCGCCGCACGCGCTACGACCTGCGCAAGGCGCGCGAGCGCGAGCACATCTTGGTGGGCTACCAGATCGCGCTGGATCACCTGGACGATGTGATCCGGATTATCCGCGGATCCGCGAGCCGCGCCGAAGCCAAAGAAAACCTGCTCAAGTTCTTCTCCGAGCAGGACGTCACGATCACGGAAAACGGAAAGGCCAAGAAGCTCACGGGCGTCAAGCTCGACGGAAGAAAGTTCAAGCTTGGCGGCGTGGAAGGAGAAGCGGCGCGCGCAGTCACTGGCGGCCTCACGCCGGTTCAAGTCGACGCCATTCTTGAGTTACAGCTTCACCGCCTCACGCAGCTCTCGGTTGACGAAATTCTGAAGGAATTGAAGTCCATTCGCGAGCGCATCGCCGAGCTCGAGGAAATTCTGGCCAGCGAGAAAAAACTGAAGGCGGTGATCGTCGCGGAGCTGAAGGAAATCCAGAAGACCTACGGCGACGACCGCCGCACGCAGATTGTTGACAAGGTGGACGAAATCAAGCTCGAAGACCTGATCGCCGACACCGACATGCTTATTACGGTGAGCCATGCCGGCTACATCAAGCGCACGCCGGTGGATATTTATCGGCACCAGTCGCGCGGCGGCAAGGGACGCATCGGCGCGAAGACGAAAGAAGAAGATTTTGTCGAGCACTTGTTCATCGCGTCGGCGCACAGCTACATTTTGCTGTTCACATCAAAGGGCCGGGTCTACTGGCTGAAGGTATATGAGCTGCCCGAAGCGGCAGCGGCCACGCGGGGCAAGGCGATTTCGAATCTGGTGAAATTCCAGGAAGACGAAAAACTAACGGCGCTGGTGGCGGCACGCAATCTCGAAGACGAATCCCAATTTGTTTTCATGGCCACAAAGGGCGGCACGGTGAAAAAGTCGGCGCTGACGGAATTCTCCAACCCGCGGTCAACCGGGATCATCGCCATTACCCTCGACGGAAAAGACGAATTGATCGGCGCGAAACTCACTGACGGCAAGAAGATGATTTTCCTGGCGAGCCACGAGGGCCAAGCGATCCTATTCCGCGAGACGGAAGTGCGCGCCATGGGGCGCGGCGCCGGCGGCGTGAACGGCATGGACCTGGACAAGGAAGACTACGTGGTGAGCATGGACGCGGTGCAGCCGGACTTCGAGATCATCGCGAAGGAGCACAAGCAGACGACGCAGAATCTCGAAGAACTCGAGAACGAGCACATCAAGGATTCGCTGATTACGTTGATGCTCACGGTGTCGGAGAAAGGGTTCGGCAAGCGCACTCCGCTCGCGGAATACCGCATCACTTCCCGCGGCGGGAAGGGCGTCGTGAACATGAAGACGACGGACCGCAATGGCTCAGTGGTCGCCACGCTGCAGGTGACAGAAGAGTCCGACGTAATGATCATCGCGCACAACGGCAAAGTGATTCGCGTGCATGCGAACGAGATTCGCGAAGCGGGCCGCTCGACGCAGGGAGTCCGCTTGCTCCGACTCGAGGAAGGCGACTCCGTGGCCGCCGCCGCGGTGCTGCGGGAAGAGCAGGAAGAAGAAAAGAAGTAAAGAAGTAAAGAACGAGAAAGCAGAGATACTCCGGATGCCGCGAGAGTGTCTGCCCTAATTAACCCACTTGCATAACATTTCTGCCCGGCAAATGACCTATTTTCCTTAGCGCGCGCTACAGTGCGCGCCGAGGAGATGCCATGAACTGGACACGATTCCTCCTGGCGGTAGTGGTCTCGGGCCTCGGCGCATCGGTCACCGACTGGCTCTTCATGGGCGTGCTGTTCCACAACAAATATCTCGAAACCCCGGAGATCTGACGCGCCAAGCCGGGACAACCTGAAACGACCAACATCATCGCATCCATCGTGATTGGATTCGTGAGCTGCGCCGCGTTTATTTATTTGTGCTATTGGACAGGCGCGCTTTCCGTGCGTCGCGCCAGCTTGCGGATGGCCGTCCTCGCCTGGCTGGCAGCGCCGCTGCCGCTCATTCTCACCAACGCACTGTGGATCAAAATGCATCCCCTTCTCGGACTTTCCCATTCGCTTGGCTGGCTTGCGCGGTTTGTCGTCGCGGCGCTAGTTGCAGCCTGGCTGATGCGTTAGTGCCGAAGCGAGGAGTGCCGCGCGAGACTTATTCGCTGGTGCTTAATACATTCTCGACTTCGATAGCCGAACCGCCCGCTGGCGATTTTGCCTCGGAGTTGGAGTACAATCCCGGCCCATATGGCGAAACGGAAGGCGAAGAAGACGGCAAAGAGGAAGAGCCATCCGCGCTCGAAGGCAAATCGAGTGCTACCCAAAGACGCCGTCACTCTGGTCGTCAATTTGCGCGCACGAGAGGGACAAGAATTGCTGCTTGAAGCCGAGCTTCGCGCTCTTGTCGGACCGACACGCCGCGAACAAGGCTGCCTCACCTACGATGTATACCGCGGCACCGAATTGCCCGGCGCATTTCTCTTGTACGAAGTCTGGGCCAGCCGCGAGCATCATCGCCTTCATACGCAAACACCACATTTTCTGCGGTGGAATGCGCGAAAAGACGCCGTCCTCGCCTCGCGCGACGCAACTTTCTGGAAGCAGATCAGGTAGCACGAAAATCAAACAAACGCACAGGCCCGCGTCGAATCGTCAGCTCTCCGGAGGGGCGAGATAGTAGCCGGGACGGGTGCGGACCTTCAGGCCGCTCCGGGCCACTTGGACATTGATTTCGTGGTAGCCAGTGTCGTTGGCACCCGTGGGCGTGTAGCTCAGGGAATACTGCGCGTGCAGTTCTCCACCGATTTCATCGATAGCCTTCTCGATGGAGCGATCCTTGAAAGTTGCAAGGTGAGCGCCGCCCGTGGCCGCGGCCGCAACTTCCAGTGCGTGGTCTGAAATCTTGTCTTTGACGTGTTGCACCGCCCAAACTGCCAGCGCCAACAAGTTACCGGAGCCATACCGCTCCGCTTCCGTGTCGGGGGTCTGCGGGACTCCGGGTTGCGGCGGCAGGCCGAACGTGCCCGGGGGTGTCACGTGCGGCCGCGTGTCTTTCGGCTTGGATTGCAACTCGGCGCGCGTCGTGGAAAGCCCCACGCTATAAATGGTGACATTCGAGAGTTGGGCTTGACGGAGTACTGCGCCGAGCTGCGTCTCGCTGCCGACATCGGTGGCCTCGGACAAAATCAACAGCACGCGCCGGTGTGCAGGTCGCTCCGGCGTTGCTTGCGGACGTCCACTCAACATTTCTACCCCGACGGCCATGGCGTCGTAGAGCTTCAACCCTGACGTGGCCGTCTGCAGATGTGCGACTGTTTTTTCGATCTGGTCCGCGTTCGTGGTGAAATCCTGCAACTTGTCGACCGAGTCGTTGAAGCCAACGATGGCGGCCTCTCCTGTCGGCCCCATGACGGTTTGCGTCAGGAGGATGCCGGTCTTGCGCAACTCGGGCAGCAACGGGTCGATGCGTGAACTGGTTTCGAGCAGAACTACAAGCGAAATCGGATCGCCACCTAGGTCGAAGTGGGAAATTTTCTGGTCGACGCCGTTGTCGGTGACGCGGAAATCCTTCATCTCCAAATTGGAAACCATCTCGCCTTTTGCATCGCGCACCGTCACGGGCGTATTCACCAGGGACACGCGCACGACCATCTTCGCCGGCGCCTCGAGGGGAGCCTGCTGGATGGGCACGCCGGGGCGCGGCGCAATGGGACCTTCCGGCGATTGCGCGCCCAGGGAAATAGACACAAATGACGAGCCCAGCAGCATCCAGAGTATGCTTGCGCTTCGCCGCATCATCCCTCCCCTAGCCAAGATACTAGCCTATGTCCAATCCCCCATTCTTGCTTGTACCCCGACGTAAGTAGCGAACCGTCTCGTCGGAGTGTACTCAATTCGACGCAGGCTCGGCGGCAAGCGTTGCCGCGTGTCATTACACTCCCTACAATGGATGTTCGCTCGTTCCGGAGGAAGAGTCATGTCCGCAGGGCACAGGAAACTGAAGCCGCAGCACGCGCCGAAGGCGCCTCATGAGGATCCAAAATTTCTGGAAAGCACACCCGCGCGGCCCCTGCGAATCCTCGCGGAGTATATCCACCCGCTGGTACAGCTCAAGAGGGAAGGCATCGGCGACACCATCGTGATGTTCGGCTCGGCGCGCATCGAAGCGCGCGAAACAGCGCGGGTACGGCTCAACCGTCTTAAAGAGAGAAAGACGTCGAAACTCTCCGATTCCGAGCGCGCCAAACACCGCGCCGCACTGCGCAGCGCAAGAAGCGCGCTTGAAATGTCGCGCTACTATGAAGAAGCCCGCGAGTTGTCGCACAAAATTACTTCCTGGGCGTCCACACTCGGGCCCAGGCCGCGCCGCTTTGTGGTGTGCTCCGGGGGCGGACCGGGCATCATGGAAGCCGCCAATCGCGGCGCCAGCGAGGCCGGCGGCAAATCTATCGGCCTTTCCATCGAGTTGCCTCACGAGCAGTTCGCCAACGCCTATATCAGCCCCGAACTAAGCTTCAATTTTCATTATTTTTTTATGCGCAAACTGTGGTTTGCGCAAATTGCCAAGGCGTTGATCGTATTTCCCGGCGGCTTCGGCACCATGGACGAGCTTTGGGAGATGATGACCCTGCTGCAAACCGGCAAACTCCCCAAGCACAACATCATACTCATCTACGGCAGGAAGTATTGGGACGAAGTGCTGAATTTCCGCGCCATGGTTCGCTGGGGCATGATCGATGATGAGGATCACGATTTGCTGCAATTTGCGGACAATGTGGATGAAGCCTTCGATCTAATCCGAGCCGGGCTCGAGAAATACCACATGGAAGTCGATCCCATCCTGCAGGCCTATTGAAGGCGGTTCTGACCGCAAAAATCAGCAACTGCATTTTGCTCAATGACTTAGATTGCAGGAATAACCCCGAGAGAATTTCTTCGAGGATCCGGGTTTGATTTGTATGACCGACTCCCACCCCAGCCATGGCGGGCCGAGTAGGGAGGATGCAATGAACGTGCTTTCCAAGAACAGTACAAAGCTGTTTGGCAAGGCCACGCTGGCAGCAGCGGCGCTTGGCGGGTTCTTGCTATTTATTGGGGCACCCAGCGCGAAAGCAAACGATTGGGAGGACTGCAATCGGCGAGTCGACCGCGCGGAGTGGAAGCTGCACGAAGCGATCGAGCACCACGGCTATTACAGCCGCCAGGCCGATCACTGGCGCCACGAACTGCGGGAAGAGCAGGAGCGCTGCCGGCGCGAGTGGCGGGAACATGAATGGCGGGAGCACCGCGATTACGACTGGCATCGTTACGACCGAGATCGCGACTGATCGTTAAGGGGCTACCGGATCTCGGAAAAAGAAAACGGGGCGCAGCCCGCCGTGGCGGGCTACGCCCCTATGTTATTTTCGGGTTCAATAATTAGTGCGTCGTTGCGGAAAGCTCTTCGGAAAAGACCGCTTCGAATCGCCGCGTTTCATCCTGATCGTGCAGCATCACGATAGGAACAACGCGCAGCGATTGATCGCAAGCGCGGCACTGCGTCACCTCGCCCTGCAGGTCCTGCAAAAAGCCATCCGTAAAATGATAAAGCGCACGCTCGCGCCGAGCTTTCTTCTGGCCCTCCGCCCCGCAGTGCGGACAAATGAATTCCACTGTGTCCTGCTGCGGATCGCGGTCCAGTGCAGCCCAGCCCGTGCGACGCACGCCGACAACTTCTATGTTACGCCGGTGCATCGGGGTTGCCCTCCTTAGATCCACGTCCACATGGTATAAGATGCATTGGCGTATCGTTCCGATACAGTTAACATAAATACTTTAGAATCTGACAGTTGCGAAACACGACGCCGTAGCGCCCGCCTCGTGCATCCCCGATTTAGAGGGAACTTACCTTGGATGCGAATATGGAAGGAGCATTTTCGAGGGGATTTGCTCGAATAAGTTGGAACGGCACTAAAGCAACGGCTCATCGGCGTGGCGCGCGATGGCTTCACGCGTCGCGTCTCGCAGGCGAATCAGTTCATGCCAGTCGGAAGACTCGCCGCTATTGGGCGTCGGGTTCGCCTTCTTTGGCAGAATGGGCGGCGAAAGCGTGAGTGTCACGCTGGTAGGGCGCGGCAGATAGCTGCCGTCGCGGAGGAATCTCCGCGTCCCCGCAAGCGAAACCGGAATGATCGGAGTGCCAGTGACCACCGCCGCTTTGAACGCCCCAAGCTGGAAGTGGCGAATGCCGTCTTCTTGCGTAAACGTGCCTTCAGGGAAGACGAATACCGAATCGCCCTGTCGCAGCAAGTGCTCCATTTCTTCCGCTTGGCGCAGGCGCGAGTTGGCGTCGGTGCGGTCGAACCGCAGATGCCCCATCTGCTTCAGGAACGTGCCGATGAAGGGCATGCGCGCGACCTCCATCTTTGCCACGAAGCGGTACGGCACGCCCAGCCCCAGCATCAAAGGCAACACATCGAAATAGCTGGTGTGATTCGAGGCATAAATTTTCGCACCCGGCGTCTCCATATATTCCTTGCCGACCACCCGCACGCGGCAGCCCACCAGCGCGAACAGAACTTTCAGCGCGGCTGAGGTGAATCGGCCCGCTGCCTTCTCATTCTTGATGAGCTGCACCATCAACCACGTCGGCACAATCCAAACGAAAAAGACCACGATGACATAGACGCCGTACAAGGTCTCCAGGCCCCGGTGCGCAAAGGAAATAGTTGTTTGACCGACGGTGCGCGCAGCGCTGGCCGCCGCGAGGCGCGCAATCTGCATCCATGCGGGCGCTATCGCTGCCGAAAGCTTGCCCGCAAGATAGAGTTGCTTGGTCTCTTCCCGGCGTAATTTGCCGCTCGATGTTTTTGGGATACTCCCCGGCGGAATAATTTCGACGCGGTCGGGAGGCAGCCCAAGCCCCCCGGAAACTTTCTGGATAACCGCAGCGACGATTGCCCCGCGTTTCGCCGCATCTCTCTCCCGAGACTCCGCGGCAATCACGAGCTTTTCTGTGCCGGTTCCTTCGTCCTTCACGCCAAAGGCCACGATGCATCCTTTGCGGATACCCTCGACGCGGGCGGCGAGCTCCTCCACTTCATGCGGGTAGAGATTCCGGCCGCCCTTGATGATGATGTCCTTCACCCGCCCAGTGACGTAGATCTCGCCGCCGGCGCGGTATGCGCGATCGCCCGAATCCACCCACGCGTTGCCGCTCTCCCTCGTTGCAGCCTGCTTGGGAAAAAGCTCTCTGGTAGCCGCCTCATTTCGGTAATACCCGCTCGTCGCAGAAGGTCCCCGAAACCACAGAAATCCTTCCGTGCGCTCGGGCACTTCCTCGCCATTGGCATCTACAATGAGCACTTCGTGCCCCGGGATCGGTTTTCCCGAGGAGACGAACGCAATCGCGGTCGCGTCGTCCGGAGATGTCGGAACGGCGCGGCCCTTGGCGGCAAACGTTTCGCGTTCCACGCTGTCGATCAGCGGTCCACGATTCAGCGGCGGCACCGTGACCCCAAGGGAGGCCTCCGCAAGTCCATACACCGGGAGGTGCGCTTCGCGTCGAAAACCGTACTTTGCAAATCGCGCCGTGAATCGTTCGAGCGTCTCCGGATTGACCGGCTCCGCGCCGTTCAACGCCGCTCGGCAGGAGCTCAAGTCCACACCTTCGATATCCTTGTCGGCGATCTTTCGGACGCACAGCTCGTAGGCAAAGTTCGGCGCGGCGGTAATCGTCCCACGGTGCTTGTGGAAGGCTTGCAGCCAGCGCTCCGGCCGGGTGAGAAAAGCGAGCGGCGACATCACCGCGAGCGGCACGCCGTAATGCAACAGGGTGAGCCACGCGCCAATCAGGCCCATGTCGTGATAAAGCGGCAGCCAGCTAATGCCCACGTCGCCCGGCCCCAGTTGCACGGCCTCGCCGAGCGCGCGCATGTTGGCTAATAGATTGGCGTGCGTCAGCACCACGCCCTTCGGATCGCCGGTCGAGCCGGAAGTGTATTGCAGCAGGGCGATATCGCTGGCCTTGCACACCCGGCTGCCGGTCAGATGCGCCGGCTTCACGCCTGGGGCGGGGAGGGGCGCTTTGTCCGCGGCGTCGATCAGTTTCTCCGCATCGGCGACCGAGGCCAGCGAGCGCACGCGAGGCTTCAGCAATTTTGCGACTGCTTCCGCGCGGCGGAATGTAAGAAGCATGCAAACTTCCGCGTTATTCAGGATCGCCGACTGCCTCGATGCGTATTCTTCGATGCGGTCCGCGCGAAACGGCGGATAAATGGGTACGGGAGTGGCGCCGGCCAGGAGAATTCCCGCATACGACACGAAGAACGCGCGAGAGGTCGGCAACATCAAGGCCACGCGCCCGCCGGCCGGCACGCCGCGTCGAGCGAGCTCCGCCGCGCAGCGTTGTGCTGCCGCATACAACTCACCAAACGTGAGCGTCAGGCTCCGCTCTTCGCCTTCCGTATCTTCGGTGATAAGTAAGTGCGCGCGTTCCGCATCGTGTACTGCCCGGTAGCGCAACACATCAATGAGCGTTTCCGCGGAGAAAACTCCGGCCTGCTGAGCGTCTCGATGCAACGTCTGTGCCGCAGCAGATGCGTGCAGCGCAGAGGGGAAGTTGTCTGCGACAGCGTCTGTTACCGGCGCACCGAGAATCGCCTGGGTAAGGTCTTCCGGCGTGTTTGCTTCCGCTGCTGCGAGATCTGGCAGCCGCACGCCGAACGCGCTTTCTATCCGCGCGAGCAATTCCACACGTTCGAGGCTCCCGAGTCCCAGGTCGCGGTCGAGGTGCGACGCCGGACTGAGCAAGGGCAGCGCTCCCTGGCTGCCCAGTTCCTCGAGCAGACCGCGCACGATCTCCAGCACGCGTTCGCGTATGGCCGTGGCGTCGAGTTGTGTCGTAGGCGTTGCCACAAGAACCGCGAAGGGCACTCTTCCGCGAGAGGCTACCACGCGGAAACGCTAAATTCCACCGGCTAGCGTCGTAGGTGTAACCGCTTTCTCAAGACCTTACGCGCCCTTTTGCTTCGCATGTTCCACCACGAAGCCTTTTGGAAGCAACGTGGTCGAAAGGTCCACGCCCGAGAGGTCCGCGCCGGTCAGATCCGTTTCCCGCAGGATAGCCACGCCCATGTCCGCTCCAGAAAATTTGGCGCCGCTCACATTTGCCAAACGCAGATTCACGTTTCGCAGCTGCGCGCGCGTGAAATTCGCGTTCGAAAGATCGCAGCGGAAAAATTCCACTCCGCTGGCCTGTGCTTCCGTCAAATCCGCACCCGGAAGGATCGCTTCGGTCATGTCCGTGTTGCGCAGATCGGCCCGGCGAAGGTTCGCGCCGGACAAATCCGCGCCCGGCAACTTGGCTCCGCGCAGGTCGGTTCCTTCGAGGTTCGCGTCGCGCAGGAGCGCCCCGCTCAGATTCGCGCCACTCAAATCCGCGCGGGAAAGGTTCGCTCCGGTCAGGTCGGCGCGCGCACCACCGTCCTTCCCGCGAAAGAATCGCTCGTGCGCGTCAAGGATGTCTGTCAGCCGCTTGCCGTTATGAAGGATACTCTTCGCCTTCCGCAATCCCATGGACTCCCCACTTAATCATGAATGCGATTTCTTAGTTTACTGGAATTGGATGGCCGTCGGGAAGCCGCTGGGGATGCCAGGTAACCCGATCTCTCGCAAGCAAAGTCCGCCGCCGCTGCCGTAGAATAGTTCCTGGGTGCAAGCTGCGGCGAGCCGCGGCGATGCCCACGTTACGCTATGAAATGTCTAGTCCCTCAAGCCGGGCAATTTTTCCACGCTATTATCGCCATTTTATTCGGAGCGGCTTGCTTGAGCCCTACGCTAAGCGCGCAAAATGCCCAGCGTGAAGAGGAAATCGTCGCCAATCTCGCTGGTGGCCGCGTCATCGTTCACGTTGCGAGAGAATCCATCATTTTTGCCGCGCTCAATCAGCCCATCGAGGCCAATTCCGTCCCGCCTCGCGTGGTGGACCTCGACGCGGGTCACGTCGGCGTCCTTCTCGGTGCATCCGAGTGGCAACTCCCCGCCGATCCCAAACCGGTTCGCCTGGACCAGAATTTCCAGAACATTTCGCCAAAAGACCCGACTTTTCAGTCCTATGGAGAAGCGGAGCCGGATCTCGAATCCATCGGGGTCGCCTTTCTCGAAAAACTGCGCCCGCTCGTCGCACAGCTCCATCACAAGATCGAAATCGCTCCCGACGAGCCCTTGCTGCAGGTTGTCATCATCGGATTTGCGCCTATGAACTATGGGCCGGAAGTTTGGGTGGTCGAATATCGCGTCGAGCAGGAACAGATTTCGACACGCGGGGAGTACTGGCAGACGCGAGTGCTGCGGCCGCGCTTCACGCAGCTCTACCCCCCGGAAAAACACGCCCCGCGCGCACCGGTCGAAACGCGCTTTCCGCCTAATCTAAAAGGTCCCACACTGCTGGAGCTCATCCAGGGCAATGATCCGCGTATCGCCCGGTTGGGAACTGCGGAGCCGCGTTTCGCAAGGGTTTTGGAGGCTATCGAAAAGGGTCAGGCACAGAAGGCAGTTCCCGTCGATGCCGCGGATTTCCTCCGCGCGGCATTGCCGGTGATGGCCCCGGATGTGCGCTTTGTCCTCGGCACCATGGAGGAGCAGCACGGTTTTGAATGGATCGTCCCGCCCGACGAACCCATCGAGAAGGCGAAAAAGGACGACAAGAACCGGCCGCCCGAAGCTCCCACGCTGCGCCGTAAACCGCAGCCTTAACTCTTCATTTTTGTTTCTCGATCGTGTCGCCGCGGCGGATGGTTCCGCCCTCGACAACGCGGCAGAGCATGCCACGCCGCCCGTAGAGTTCTCTCCTGAGCCCGGGCCGAATCTTTTCCATCAGGTTGCAAGGCGTGCAGACGGCACTTACTTCCAATCGCGCGTCGCCTATCCGGAGCATTTGCCCAAGCGGCAGGCTGTTCACGTTCATCCCTTCCGTAGTGATGTTTTCGCGGAGGCTGCCCGGCGTCAGATCCATCGCGTCCAAGGTTTCCCGGTCCACCAGTAGCACTTGGCGCGGGCTGCCTGTCCGCGCGTGCGTGCATCCCTCGAAACCGCCGTCCGCAACCGCTTGGACTTCCGAGAGCTCTTCCATCGGCACGCTCCGCTTCGGAGCGCGAAATAAATGCATCACCCGTGCCATGGTTCTCAGTTTCCCACTGTCTGCACGCGTCCTGCAGGGGCCCCAATGTCTTTGCGGTAGTGCATTCCGTCGAAATGTATCTTTCCAATGGCTTGGTAAGCCGCCGTCAGAGCCGCGTCCAGCGAAGCTCCCGTGGCAGTCACTCCGAGGACCCGACCACCATTCGCGGCATAGGAATCGCCATCCCGCTTCGTTCCCGCGTGCAAAATCTTCACACCGGCAATCTTCTCCGCATCGGTTAGTCCCTCGATACGCTTCCCAGTCTCGAACTTGCCCGGATAGCCCGCCGACGCCAACACAACGCACGCGCTTGCGCCCGGCTTCCACCTCAGTTTAGTGGGATCCAACCGGCCTGCGGCCAAATCCACCAAGACTTCAGCCAAGTCAAAGTCAGCGCGTGCCAGGATCGCCTGTGCTTCCGGGTCGCCCAGCCGACAGTTAAACTCGAGGATCTTCGGCCCAGATTTTGTCAGCATCAGGCCGATGTACAGAAAGCCCTTATAACGAATGCCATCTGCCTCAAGTCCTTTCAGTGTTGGGACAATAATCTTGGTCAAGATCGTTTCGCGGAGCTCAACCGGCACGAGATCATCCGAGGAATAGGCTCCCATGCCTCCGGTATTCGGCCCTTGGTTGCCGTCGAAGGCGCGCTTGTGGTCGCGTGTGGGTACGAGCGGAGCGTAACGCTCTCCATCCGTTAGGATGATGAAAGAAAGTTCCTCGCCTTCGAGTATCTCTTCGAACAGGACGCGGTGTCCCCCGGGCCCCAGCTCATTTTTTTCCATCAAGCGTTCGATAAAGTTCGTCGCTGCATCCGGGTTTGGCGCCAAAAATACGCCTTTGCCAGCGCACAAGCCGTCGGCCTTGATCACCACAGGCCAGTCCACCGCGCACAACGCACCGTAGGCATCTCCCGGCGAGTCATACGCACCGTACATCTCCGCGGTGGAAATATTGTGGCGCTGCAGAAATTCCTTCGAGAAGATCTTGCTGCCCTCGAGCTGCGCTGCCTGCTGCGAAGGCCCGACAATCGGCAAATTTCTCTGGGCAAACGCATCAACCAAACCGCTCACCAGGGGAAGCTCCGGCCCGACGACGGCTAGGTCTGGCCCAATCTTGTCCGCGAGCGCCACAAGCGCTGACACATCCCCCGGATCTGCGGCCACACAGTCTGCCTCGGCGGCGATCCCACCGTTCCCCGGCGCGCACCAAATCTTATCCACGCGCGCACTTTGTCTCAACTTCCAGACCAAAGCGTGTTCGCGTCCCCCGCCACCAATAACCAAAATCTTCATCGGCTGTGCCTCGCGGGAACCTTTTTGAACGATAGTCGGCCGGTCGGAAGGTGTCAACCCGCCTGCATTTCCTCCACTATTCTGGAGTTCAGGAATCATTCTTGCTTGGCGGCAGCATCCTCTCCACGGTGTCACACATTCATTAATACTGATTAGAGATACCTTCGTGCTTTTCCCGCACCCTGCAAGGAAACACCTCTTAAACTTAGGGAAGTCTTCCTGTGCCCGCTGCTGGACAAGGAGCCGGCCGCCATGCTCATTCCCCTGCGCCACGAAAATATGCAAGGGCGACGCTGGCCTGTCATCACGATCGGCTTGATCGCGCTGAATGTCTTCATCTTCTTAGGAACCCACTGGAAGATGGACGAGCAGGGGGAGCAAGAGGGCCGGGTGAAAGCTCACGTCCTCATGCTGACCGCGATGCACCCCGAGCTGAAAATGCCTGATGACGTCCAGCAATATGTTAGCGCCTTTGAGGCGCGAAATCCTGCCCTCTGGACACATATCCAGACTCCCAATCGGAGGGTGGAGGACGCCTGGGACGCCAAAATTCGCCTGGATGAAGATCCCACATCTCTTCAGGGAGAGATGGACTCCCTCGCACAGCAGTTTCAAGAATTAAAGAAAGTATCCATCCGCGATCGCTATGCCTTCGTTCCCGGGGAACCAAAATCCAGCGCCTATCTAACCGCTAACTTTCTGCATAGCGGTTGGTTGCACCTGATTGGCAACATGTGGTTTCTCTGGCTCGCGGGTTTCATTTTGGAAGACACTTGGGGGCGCCTCATTTATCCCATTTTCTACCTGATTGCTGGCGCTTTCGCCCTGCAAGTCCATGCCTGGTTCAATCCCGGGAGCATGGTTGCCACTATTGGTGCCTCAGGTGCGGTCGCCGCTTTGATGGGTGCGTTTCTGGCACGCTTTCCCAACATGAAGATTCAAATGGCATGGGTTTTCGGCCTCCTTCGTGTCTACAAGTTCCAGGCTGCGGCGTACTGGCTGTTACCTCTGTGGCTGTTGATGGAGATTTTTTATGGTTCCCTCTTTGGCCAGGCGAGCGGAGTTGCCCATTGGGCGCACGTCGGAGGGTTTGTGTTTGGCGCTGCCGTCGGCTTCGGAATCCGCAAGTCAGGGTTGGAGCAGGTGGCGGAGAAAAGCATTCAGGAGAAGATCGCTTGGGTCAGCCACCCGCTCCTTGCGGAAGCCAATGAGCAATTGGAGAAAGGTCAGCTCGACCCGGCAACGGAAAATCTGAAAAAGCTTATAGCGGAGAACCCGGATTCTGTCGATGCGTATCGGATGCTCCAGCAAATCTACTGGCGGAAAAACGATTTGAACGCGCACCGGGAGGCGCTAGAGAAACTTTGCGCCTTGCTGCTTAAGCGCAAAGAAACGCAGGAGGCCCTGCAAATCTATGATGAATACAAGAACGCGGGGGGAACTCACCTGCCAGCATCCACGTGGCTCGACCTCTGCCGCCAATTAGAAGACCAGCAGGATCTGGGGCGGGCTGTGAACGAATACGAGGCGCTGGCCTCGACATACCCAGCTGAGAAACAGTCTTTGCTTGCCCAGATGGCGGTAGGGCGTCTCTGCTTGAAACGCCTGGATGATCCTCAACGCGCGCTACGATTTTACCAAGCTGCGGCAGCCTCCTCCGTTCCGCACCTCGATTGGGAATCGAACATTCAAAAGGGAATCGAAGATGCCCAAAGAATGCTCGCCGGTTCGGCCGTTCCCTCCCTGTAGTCGTATTTTCGATTGCACCCTCGGACACTTTCAAAGAGCAAACCAGCTAGCGTCGTGGGACAACTAACCGTCCCTACACGCGGTGATTGTTAACTAATCTATTATATAATATACTATATAACAAAGGCGCTACGCCAACTCAAAAGGCTTAAGCTGGAGACATTCGATCTTGAGGAAATGAGGGGCGAGCTATCCGGCCTGTCCTATGGCGCGAATTGGGATGGTTACCCCGGTCGAGGCATCCGAAGACGCCAGCATGTGGCAGCGGCCGTCAAATATTCCGCCGGGGTCAATCACCATGCAAGGGGCATGGACTTCGCCGGTCACAACGCCTTTGACTTGGATCTCGACGCGGCCCTTGGCGAAGATCACACCATCAAAGCGGCCGGCTATCACGACGCGGTTTCCTTCGATCTGACCTTCGACTTTGGCCCCTTCACCGAGGATTAATGTTTGTTCTGAGATGATGTTGCCCTTGACGTTGCCGTCGATGCGAAACGTTCCCGTTAGTTGCAGCGTGCCCTCGAGAGTCACGCCCTGATCTATAAACCCTGTCCACTCTTCGCTTCCATCACTTCTTGAGGTGCCGGGCCACTTCCACGTCATGAAATCCCCCAAACGCAGACTCTCTCACTTTATCTTCGCGGTCGGATAAGTCAACGTACCAGTCGCTGCGGGTTGTCGAATCGAACGACTGAACCAATGGGCAGTGCGAGCTACAGAGCGGAACGCTGACTCACTTCATCAAGCGATCGTAAATTCCCATCAGCTGTGCATCATCGTAGAATTCAATCACCAGCTGTCCGGGGCGCATACGTGTCTTCTGCCGGAGCAAGATTTTAGTGCCAAGGTGACGTTGAAGCTCTTCGATTGCGGCACGGACATTTGCGTCCGTATTAGGCTCCGGCGTGCGCACGCCACTGCTGTGGGCGCGCCGCGCTGCGAGCCGTTCCAGTTGTCGCACCGTTAGTCCGCCGCGCGCTGCACGATTCGCATAACGCATGCGAAGCTGCGAATCCGCCACGGCTAGCAAACCGCGGCCATGCCCCGCGGTAAGTTTGCCTTCCTCGATCCATTCCTGAATCCTGGGTTCAAGCTTGAGTAGGCGAATAGCGTTGGCAACTGTAGCCCGGTCCTTCCCGGTGCGTTCTGCAACGATTTCCTGAGTGAGCTGAAATTCCTCCATCAGCCGTTGGAAGGCGCGGGCTGCTTCTATCGCGTTTAGATCTTCACGCTGGATATTCTCGACAAGTGTCATTTCCAGTGCCAGATTGTCAGCTACGTGCCGGACAATCGCCGGAACTTTCGTCAGTCCGGCACGCTGGGCGGCACGCCAGCGTCGCTCTCCGGTGATCAATTGGAAGCGGTTCCCGACTGGGCGAACTATAATGGGCTGAATGATCCCGCTCGCCTTGATCGAGTGCGTCAGCTCATCGAGCGCTTCCTCTCGAAACTTCGTGCGTGGCTGGTAAGGGCTGGGCTCAATCAAGTCGATATCGATTCCCTGAGTACCCGCGGCCGCAGCTTCCCGCGCAAGCGCCACCGCTGTACCGCTTGAAGCCGTCCCCGGCGGTGTTTCCGGCGGGTGTGTTGAGGAGATTTTCGGCTCAGGCTCCCGAATGAGCGCTCCGAGCCCCCGTCCCAGCGCGTTTCTCGGCATTTGCGATGACCTCCCGGGCGAGTTGCGTATAGCCCTCCGCCCCTTTGCTGTTAATGTCATAGAAAATAATGGGTTTGCCAAAACTGGGCGCTTCCGCCAGCCTTACGTTTCGCGGAATGACAGTCTGAAAAATCTGCGATCCGAAAAAACTCCTGAGGTCGGTTGCGACCTGTCGCGACAGCGTTGTCCGTTCATCGTACATCGTCAAAAGAATACCCTCGATTTCCAAGCTGGGATTTAGCGTGCGCCGGATTCGCATCAATGTGTCGAGCAGCTCCGAAACGCCTTCCAAAGCAAGGTATTCACACTGAATGGGCACGAGGACCGCGTTCGCTGCGACCAGGGCATTCAGAGTTAGCAGATCCAGAGCAGGCGGACAATCAAGAATGATGAATCGGTAGCGGTCGTTCAGCAAATTCAACACAGCCTGCAGTTTGTACTCGCGGTTCTCTGCCGTAACCAGCTCAACCGCCGCTCCGGCGAGGTTTTTGTCGGCCGGAACGACATCCAGGCTAGCGACTTGTGACTTCTGGACGATCTTATCGAAGGGCTCGCCTAAAATGAGCGAGTGATAGATCGTTCTGCGCGAGGGATCTTTGACAAATCCGATGCCAGCAGTGGCGTTGGCTTGCGAGTCGCAATCAACTAGGAGGGTTGGCTGTTTTGCGGCGGCTAAGCAGGCAGCAAGATTTACCGCCGTTGTCGTCTTGCCGACACCACCTTTTTGATTGGCAATCGCGATAATTCGCGCCAAGAATCCCCCAGCTCGCAGAAAGCTAGCAAAGGACGGGCGTAGATGCAAGATGTTTCACGTGGAACATGGGTTCGCGACGGTGGAAAGCTTGAATTTTAGATTCCGCTGTTCCACGTGGAACAACACTTTTCGACTCGCGCCCAGGTTTCTACAGATTCTTAGTCCCTACGAGCAGGAGTCGACGCAGGGAATATGGCACCAGAATGGGTTCCCCCCAATCCCATGTCTTGATTCGTCGGATTTCGTCCAGATCACGGGTGCCAGTCCAAAGGATGACTTTCTTTGCAGCCACTCGCCTCGATCCTGCCCAGTCAAGCAACGCGCCAAACTGACCCACCGCGCGAGAGCACACGAAATCCAAAGGGGCAACCTCTTCCCCTAGCTCTTCATAGCGACTGACCAGGACACGGGTGTCCGTAAGTCCAAGTTCACGAACCACTTCCGCGAGAAACGTGGCCTTTTTCACATTGGATTCAACCAAGAAAACGTGCAAATCCGGGCATATAATCTTTATGGGAAGGCCCGGAAAGCCAGCTCCTGAGCCCACGTCGGCGAGCCGACCCTTTTCCGCAGGCACGGCCACAGTTGCATACATGGATTCACAGAAGTGACGGTAGAGTATGTCCAGAGGGTCGCGGATGGCTGTCAGGTTCAATTGATCGTTCCAAGTGAGGAGTATCTTTATATATTGTTGAATTTTAAGGACTTGCTCCGGATCTGCTGCAAGTCCAAATTCGCGGAGGGCATTCTGGACGGTTTGTCCGGAGAGAGGTCTTGGGCCAGGTATAGACATGATAGTAACTAAATTATAACTGCCGCCCCATTTCTGCGTTGGGTGCGGAATCTACGGAATCGCTCAGGTACCGTCGGCCCGCCACACCGGCCACTAGATCCACAGCGGAATGCCAGAGGATTACTGGAACCAGGCTGTGGTAGACGATCCTTGCCGTACCAAACAGAGCACCAAGAAGCATGGTGCCCATAGATCCCGCGCGCCCCTGGTAAATGTGCGCCAAACCGAAGAGAATGGAGGAGATAACGACCGCCGCCCAGGCGGGCGATCCAGCACGGATAATTGCCGCCAAAGCAAAGCCACGATAAAGAAACTCTTCGCACACGCCAGCAGTTACGGCGAGGGCAAAGTAGGGAAGCATTTCCATGCGAGATTGTGGGAAGATGCGCTCCGCGAGGGATTGCAGCAACCCTCGCGCGGCGGCTGAGAGACGACCCATTCGGCGCAGGTTGAGCCACTGGAGAACTCCCAATGTCGCGGTACCTGCGATTCCGGGCAAAAGGACGCGCACTTTCCCGTCGATCGTCAGGCCAAGCTCTTCAGCGGTGAAGCCGTGCGCCCACGCCCGCCAAGCAACCAGCGCGGCGATAATCCACTGAAAGGCTATCGTTGAGGCGTAAAGTGATAGCCTCTCTGTCATGCCGACATGTGGGATGGCCAGGAGCTTCCGCAGCCGGGCGCGTCCACGCCAGGGCAGGACCACGCCAAGCACGAGAAATATCAACCAAAAGTCCCAAGGCATCGGGTGATAAGAACACGTTCCTGCAAGCGGTGCAACTGCGCCGACGGCGTGTTACAAGTGTGGCGGTAAAAGCATCCGTATAATGCAGCGCAGGGAGGTGCTGAGGTGGCCGAACCGGTGAAGCTCACAGCAATGGCAAAAGCCGCGGGATGCGCCGCAAAATTGAATCCCGCGACGCTCGACGCCGTTCTGCGCAAACTGCCCCGGCAGACAGACCCCAACGTTCTCGTGGGCTTCGACACGAACGATGACGCGGGGATCTACTTGCTAGGCGAAGGCCTGGCGCTCGTGCAGACCGTCGATTTTTTCACCCCCATCGTGGATGACCCGCAGCTCTTCGGTCAGATCGCCGCGGCCAATGCGCTCAGCGACGTTTACGCCATGGGTGGGCGGCCGATTTCGGCGCTTTCCATCGTTGGCTTTCCCGAAAAAAGCGATCCGGAAATACTGGAGCAGATCATCCGCGGCGGCCTTGCGAAAATGAATGAAGCCAAGTGCAGCGTGATTGGAGGGCACTCGATTCGCAATGAAGACATGCTCTTCGGTTACGCGGTGACGGGAGTGATTAACCCTCAAAGGGTTTGGCGCAATGTCGGCGCGCGCCCCGGTGACGCCTTGCTTTTCACGAAACCTCTCGGGACTGGCGTTATCACGACCGCGCTTAAAAAGAATCGGGCCACTTCAGAATCACTGGCTGCCGCCGTGGCCGCAATGACGACACTCAACAGCGCTGCTGCGGCTGCATTGCAGGAAGTCGACGAAGCGGCTTTGTCTGGAAAACCCATCCATGCTGTTACGGATGTCACGGGTTTCAGCTTACTGGGTCACGCGCGAGAAATGGTGCTGGGCGACCCGGCTCAGGGCATTGCGGCCGTTTCGCTCGAGATCGATCACGCGGCGTTTGTCTATCTTCCCGGCGCGGTCGAAGCCGCTCGTGAGGGGCACCTTTCGGGCGGCCTCAAGAATAACCGTGCCTTCATTGGCGATTGTGCTGCCTTCGACGAAAGAATAGCTCCCGAGTATCGGGATCTCCTGTTCGACCCACAAACCTCTGGCGGCTTGCTCGTCGCCGTCGCACCCGAAGCTGCTGATACGGCGCGCGCAACTCTCGATCGTCACGGCGTCTCCTCGCGGCGCGTTGGCCGCGTCGTCGCGAAGCGCTCTCCGCTTATTTTCGTTCTGTGAAATTTCCCTGCTCGAATGCTTCCGGTAAACTGAATTCATGGACACGATCACGCACGGAATTGCAGGCGCGCTAATTGGAAAGGCCATCTTCCGCGGCGAGGATCTGCTGATATCAGGGCAAATGAATCGCGGCCGGGTCGTCACCTGGGCGCTGATGCTTGGCGCAATTTTCCCCGACTCGGACGTCCTACGTGAGGTGTTCTCGAGCAATACGTTGCTGATTATCACCTGGCATCGCAGCATCACACACTCGCTTGTCTGTCTTCCGTTCTTCGCGCTGGCGCTCGCGGGTCTCACGCGCTTGGTGGTCCGCCGGTTCAAGTGGGACGCACCCGGGTTTGGCGCGCTGACAGGAATTTACGCCGTCGGCATCCTTAGCCATATTCTGCTCGATCTGGCCACCACGTTTGGCACGATGATTTGGTCGCCTCTGAACTGGTCGCGCCCCGCCTGGGACCTGATTTTCATCGTTGATTTCACGTTTACCGCGATTTTGCTCCTGCCGCAATTGCTTGCGTGGGTCTATGCGCATCCCGAAAAGCTGAAGCGACGCGCTCTCGGCATCTGGCTGGTCTTTGCACCGGCGCCGCTGCTCATTGCGGCCATTGGAAGAGTTGTCGGCGCGCCCATTTCCAACCGTGTTGTGCTCACCGCGATTGTTCTCTTCACCGGTCTTTTCTTGCTGCCGGCGCTCCGCGGCTGGGGATTGCGTGTTCGGCACTCTTCCTGGAACCTTGCCGGTTTTGTTGGCGCGCTTGTCTACTTCGCTCTGGCGATATTCGCTCATCGCGCCGCGTTTGCGCGCGTGGAGAAGTTTGCCTCCTGGAACCATCTCGAAGTGGACGCCATCGGAGCTTTGCCTTATCCGCCATCAGTTTGGCAATGGGACGGGCTGGTCCGCACGCCCCACGGCGTTTACCAGCTGCGCATGGATTTGACCGACAAGGCCACACGTTTGGAATTTGCCTCTACGGATCCTGGTCCAGGGTCATTGCTCGAGTACAGCTTCTACCCCGAAGCCCCTCCGAACTCCTACATCGAGGCGGCGAAGCGTCTGCCGGAAGTGCAGCAGGTCTTGTGGTTTTCGCGTTTTCCGGTCACGCGCTTTCGGAAGGAAGGCACCGACGCGGTCGTGGAAATTTCCGATATGCGATTTGCTTCCCCGCGTCCCGGACGTGTTCCCGGGTTTACCTATCGCGTGCGCTTCCGCGACGATGGAAGTCTTCTCTCCCAGGGCTGGGTCCGGCCTTAGGCTCTCGTTCGTCTAAATTTGGCGTGGCGGTTTTGAATCCGCGGGATGAATGACGACTTGGCGGTCTTCCCCTAGGCCGGCGCTTTCCGTGCGCACTCCCGGCATGCCTTTCAGGGCGAGATGCACGATGCGGCGCTCGCGCGAGGACATGGGATTCAGGCGGAAGGGTTGGCGCGAAGTTTGCACGCGTTCCGCGGCGACGCGCGCCGTCATGCGCAGCTCTTCGAAGCGCAGTGCGCGGTAGCCCCCGCAATCGATATGGATTTTTTCGTGGAACGCGGGTTCGAGACGCAGCGCCCGAAGCGCGAGATGCTCGATGGCCTTCAACACTTCCGCGCCGCGCTCCAGCAAAATCTCCTTGTCTTTGCCATCCACGTCCGCGGCTACTTCCGCCTCTCCTTCTCCAGCGCTCGCGTCCGGCGCGAGAAAGTGTACCGTCGCTTTCAGTTCCAACCCCGAGGCGCGGATGATCTCTTCCAGAAAGCGCCGCAGCGCATCGGCGGTTGCCTTGCGGTTGAGCTGGTTGTCTCGAATGAGTTCCTGTGCCATGGGCAGCTGGAATAAATCTCCTCGGGTACCTCTAACTGAAGCGATTTTTCTAAGGCTTCTTGCCGCGAACTGGCTTTGCCGGGGCAGGCAGCGGGTGCGTCCGGTTCAAATACCACTGCTGCCCGATGCCTACGACGCTGCTGGTGAGAATATACAACGCGAGACCGCTCGAAAACGGGAAAATCACGAACATCACGGCCATGGAAATGGGCATCATCTTCATCATCGTCTGCTGCTGCGGGTCCGTCGCGGTCATCGGCGTCATTTTCGAAACGAGGTACATCGAAACGCCCACCACCACCGGCAATATATAAAGGGGATCTTTCGACGCCAGGTCCGTCACCCACAGCCAGGGCGCGTGTCGCAGCTCGATGGCGCCGCGTAACGCGGAGTTCAACCCAAACCAGATCGGCATTTGCAAGAACATCTGGAAGCATCCGCCCACGGGGTTGATGCCCTCCCGCTGATAGATGGCCATCACTTCTTTATTCATTTCCGCTTTGCGCGGATCCCGCATTGAGTACTTCTTGTATTTTTCCTGGATCGCCTTGATTTCCGGCCCCACGCGCTGCATCTTCAGCGTCGTTTTGTAGCTCGATATCCGCAGCGGAAAAAGCAGCGTGTTGACGACGAGCGTCAGAACGATGATCGTCCAGCCCCAGTTCGGGATGTATTTGTGGAGCCACTTCAGCGCATGGAACAGGGGGTCCGCAATGAACTCGAACCATCCGAAATTCACCAGCGCGTGCAGCGGCGGGTTCATCCTCTTCAGCTCGTCATAGTCTTTCGGTCCGACGTAGACACGCAGAGCCTCGGGTTGCGTTGTACTTGCTGTCGCCGTAGCTGTTTCCGGGACAGGCTCCTGTGTTTCTTTTCCTTCTGCCTGGATCGTACGAAACACTTTCCAATAGCGCGTCTCCAGGGTCCCGGGAGCCGCCCCATTCGCCGGCAAAAACGCCGCGGTGAAGTAGCGGTCCTCGATGCCCGTGTAGTCCTTTCCGCCTTGCCAGACGCCGCGGCCCCACTTCTCCGGCCCCTCGAGCTTCTTGTAAGACAGATCCGTCAGCTTTCCGCCTTCGCTGTAATAGACCAAAACGGTTTCCACGGGAATCGGATTTGTGACCGTCAAGTCCCCGAAGCCCCCGCGCCATGCCAGCCCGGCTAGAATGGGCGCACCGTTCAACTTCGCCGTCGTTTCTACTCGCACGACATACGTGTGATCGAAGCGGAAATGCTTGGTGATTTCCAGGTGGCCGTCGCTCCACGTGAATTCCGCATCCGCCGGTGCATGCAAAACATCACCGCTAGTGGAAATTTGATATAGCCCCGAATTTGCAGCGGACTCGAGTTGGTCGTCATCCAGCACCAGCGAAAATGGCCAGCCGCCCGTTTGTTGCGCTGCGTCCGGGTGCACAACATCCAGCACGCAGGGGGGGGGCGCGCCATCCCTGCATTTCTGCGGGGGTTTCGCGTCGTCTCTGTATTGCTTCAGCTGCCAGCTCTTCACTACCGCCCCGCGATTGGAAAATTCGACGCGGTACAAGTCGTTCTCCACGACGATCGTACGCTCTTGGGTATCGGCCTTTGGCGCGCCGGTCATCGGCGTCGCGGGAACATTGGCAACGGCAGGTTTAGCCGCTGTCGGAGCGTTCGCTGGAACGCCACCCGGCTGGGCCGGCGCACTCTGCGCCGGTCTGTTCGACTGCGGCGGATTGAGCGGAGGTTTAGGCCCGAAGAACCGCGCCCAAAGCAAAATCACTCCCATGGACAGCAGTGACGCAAACAGGATGCGCAGCTCCTGCGAAAGCGGTTTTTTCTTTTGCGGCTCGCTCACGAATGGGCCTCGTTAGCCGCCGCAGGAGCCGTTTTCGAAGGCATTTCTTCCCATTTCTCCGGAACAGGGTCGTACCCAAATCGCCACGATAGCGGGTGGCAGCGCAACAAGCGCTTCATTCCCAGCCACGTGCCCCGCGCCACCCCGAACCGCTCGATCGCTTCATAGGCATATTGCGAACACGTCGGCTCGAACCGGCAGCTTCCCGCAAACAACACGGACAGATAGGCCTTGTAAACGCGCAGCGCGAGCAACGCGATTCGCGCGCCGATACCCAGGGAAGGCGGCATCACGCGCTCCGCAACAATTGAAGCAGTTCCGCCGTCAGCGTCGCAAACGGCGCGCGCGCCGCCGCGCTCTTCGGGTGTATGACGATGTCCCATCCTGCAGGTATCTCCAGACGATGGCAGCGCACGATCTCGCGGATGCGCCGCCGGATACGATTGCGCACCACCGCGCCGCCGAGCGCTTTCTTGATGCTGAAGCCGAAACGGCTCTGCGGCAAATGGTTGGCGCGAAAAAAAACGGTGAAGTGGGAACCCGAGCGGCGCTTCCCGGCGCGGTACACGGCATCGAATTCTCCGCGCCGCACCAGCCGCGCTCCACGCGGGAATTCCAGGCGCCCCGGCTCACTCGGGAGTAAGGCGATGGCGTCCCTTCTTGCGGCGTGCCGCTAGGACTTTGCGGCCGCCCGCCGTTTTCATGCGCGAGCGGAAGCCGTGCGTCTTTGCGCGGCGTCGCCGGCGTGGCTGAAATGTGCGCTTTGGCAAAACAATCCCCCTATCAGTGCCCGGCCGCAGAGCGATCCATCATGGTGGCAATCGCGAAGCGAACGTCGTCATTTGCAGCCGCGAACCGCGGTTTTGCGCCTCGCCGATTTTTCAGGGCGTCTGACAGGCCGCGTTCCAGGCTGGTCTTGAATTTGTTAGTGTAGTCGACCCCTGCTCACACGGTCAAGAAACCCTGACGGATGGTAGCGGGCCATTTTCCAATGAGCACATCATGCTGCCAACAAAGCGGCCGCACTTGCAATCTAGCGGCGGCCGGCTTGATCCGAAGTTGACGCATTCGCGCAGTTTGCGTATGGTGTTTCGCAAACATCCAGCGGAAAGCGCCAATTCGGGATCCAGAGGCGCTGAATTTCGACCACCGTTCCGGAAGGAGGGAGTCATGCTCAAAGCAATCCCAGCTGTTCTTGCAATCCTTTTCGCACTTTCTACGCCAGGTGGACCAAGCCCGACTTCGGCCACATTTGTGACCGCTGCCGACGTGCAAGCTACCCTGCAGAAGGCGCCCCCTTCGGCGGTCAGTGATCAAGCGATTCGCATGGTGGACCTGGGAGGTCTCGGGTACAACGTCGGAGTTTCCGTCGTGAGCCGGCCTAAGTCATCGACCCAAGGCGGCCCCGTCGAGCACGAAAAGGTGACGGAGGTTTACCACGTGATTGCGGGTTCCGGAACGCTCGTGACGGGAGGCAAGCTAATCGGGGCAAAGCCGAGAGCCGCCAACGCACCTCAAGTTACTCAGCTCAATGGTCCCAGCGTCTTTGGCACCTCCGTTGAGGGCGGCGAAACGCGGCGGATTTCACCGGGAGACGTGGT
>Ga0307479_10000850_pt1 | contig 27614 bp, 21 predicted proteins | sample atmos_gasesECM4C_FD_203743 | JGI IMG/M metagenome (GOLD analysis project Ga0307479, IMG submission 203743) | Hardwood forest soil microbial communities from Morgan-Monroe State Forest, Indiana, United States - atmos_gasesECM4C_515 | ecosystem: Environmental > Terrestrial > Soil > Temperate... | reverse complement strand
CGAAGGCATCGGCCTCTGGCGGCGGGCGATCCTGCGGCCGTCGGACGCGCGCGGCGACCTCTTCGCCGGTCTGGCGGCGGCGCTGCTGCGCGAGGAGGCGCTGCCCGAGCTGGCCGCCGCCGGCACCCAGGCCGGCGAGCTGGCGCAACTCCTTCGCCAGGCGCCGCTGGCGGCGGTGGCGCTGCTCAAGACCGGGCTGTGCCATGCGGCCGCCCGCGCGGCGGCGGATCGGGAGCTGGCCGGGCCGCCGCAGGCCCGGCTCGCCCTGGTCGTCGACCAGCTCGAGGAGCTGTTCACGCTCGAGCAGGCCACGGCCGAGGACCGGGGCGCCTACGTGGCCGCGATCGATGCCCTGGCGAGGAGCGGCGTGGCCTGGGTGATCGCCACCCTGCGCAGCGACTTCTATCCCCGCATCTCCGAGCTCGCGGGGCTGGTGGGGCTCAAGGAAGGAGCGGGCCAGTACGACCTCCTGCCCGCGACCTCGGCCGAGATCGGCCAGATGATCCGCCGGCCGACCGCGGCCGCCGGGCTGCGCTTCGAGGTCGACCTGGTGACCGACGAACGGCTCGACGACGTGCTCCGCGACGAGGCGGCGAGGAATCCGGCGTCGCTGCCGCTGCTCGAGTTCGCGCTGGAGGAGCTGTACAGGGAGCGGACCCAGGAAGGGGTGCTGACGTTCGCGGCCTACCGGCGCCTGGGCGGTGTCGAGGGGGCCCTGGCGCGGCGCGCCGAGCAGGTGTTCAAGGGCTTGCCGGAACGCGTGCAGGCGGCCCTGCCGGTGGTGTTCCGCGCGCTGGTCACCCTGGCGCCGGCGGGCGAGCTCACGGCCAGCAAGTCGCCGCAACAGGGAGCGCTCTCGTCCTCGCCGGAGGTGGCGGCGCTGGTCGACGCTTTCGTCCGCGCCCGCCTGTTCGTGGCCAAGCTGGCCGACGACGGCAGCGCGACGGTGGAGCTGGCCCACGAGGCCTTGCTCGCGCACTGGCCGCGGCTGTCCCGGTGGCTCGAGGAGGACCGCGAGAGCATGCGGGTGGGGGCGCGGGTGGCCGACCAGGCGGCGCTCTGGAATCAGAATGGCCGTTCGGCGGACTACCTCCTGGCCGCCGGCAAGCCGTTGAGCGAGGCCGCGGAGCTGCTCGCCGGGCGCGGCGCCGAGCTGGGGGATGCCGAGCGGCAGCTGATCGAGACCTCCCTGGCGCGCGAGCGCCGCCGGCGCCGGCGCCGGCGCGGGGTCCTGGCTTGCCTGCTCGCTCTCGCCTCCATGGTTCTGGTCTTCGGGATCGTCATGGCCGTGCAGTCGAGGCGCATCGCCCGGGAGCGAGACAAGGCGGAACGGGTGTCGGAGTTCCTCGTCGACCTCTTCAAGGTCTCGGACCCGAGCGAGGGCAAGGGCAAGACGGTGACGGCGCGGGAGCTGCTGGACAGCGGCGCCCAACGCATGATGCGCGGCGGGCTCAAGGAGGAGCCCGAGGTGCGAGCGGCCCTGCTGGACACCATGGGCCGCGTGTATTGGACGCTCGGTCTCTACGGCAAGGCGGAGCCCCTTCTCCGCAACGGGCTCACCATCCGGAGGCGGGTCCTGGGCGAGCATCCGGACGTCGCGAAGAGCCTGAACAACCTGGCGAACTTGCTTTACCGGAAGGGTGACTATGCGGGAGCGGAGGCGCTTTATGGCGAGGCGCTGGCGATGCGTCGCAAGCTCTTGGGGAAGGAGCACCCGGACGTCGCCACGAGCCTGAGCAACCTGGCGAACGTGCTTTACCAGAAGGGCGACCAGGCCGGCGCCGAGCCGCTTTATCGCGAAGCCCTGGCCATGCGGCGCAAGCTCCTGGGGAACGAGCACCCGGACGTGTCATCGAGCCTGAACAACCTGGCGAATGTGCTTTACCAAAAGGGCGACTACGCTGGCGTCGAGCCGCTTTATCGCGAAGCCCTGGCGATGCAGCGCAAGCGCCTGGGGAGCGAGCACCCGGTGGTCGCCGGGAGCCTGGCCAACCTGGCGAACGTGCTTAGCCAGGAGGGCAACTATGCCGGCGCCGAGGCTCTCCATCGTGAGGCCCTGGCGATGGAGCGCAAGCTCCTGGGGAACGAGCACCCGGACGTCGCCTTGAGCCTGAGCGACCTGGCGGAGGTGCTGTACCACAAGGGCGACTACAAAGGCGCCGAGGCGCTCTATCGGGAGGCGCTGGCGATGCAGCGCAAGCTGCTGGGCAAGCAGCACCCGGACGTCGCCGAAACCTTGACCGGCCTGGGAACGCTGCTGGTCGAGCGAGGCGAGGCTCGGCCGGCCGAGGTTTTGCTCCGCGAGGCCCTCCACATTCGAGAAGAGGCGCTCCCCAAGGGCCACCCGAACATCGCCGGGACCCGGAGCGCTCTCGGAGGCTGCCTGGCCGCGCTCGGGCGCTACCACGAGGCCGAGCCCCTGCTCCTGGAAAGCTACGGCGTCCTCCTGTCGAACCGCGGTGAGCACAGCTTGTCCGTACGCGCGGCGGCGGCGCGTCTCGTCCGCCTCTATGAGGCCTGGGGCAAACCCGAGCAAGCCGCAAAGTATCGCGGTCATTGAGCGGGTAGCTCAGCAGCCTGAGCGCCGCCAAGGGAGCGGCCTCCAGGCATGGGTAGTTCTCAGGGTCTTCCTGCTCGCATTCGACCGGTGGGCCGCTCGCCGGGCTCCTGTATGGAGGCCATACAAGAATACTTGATGTCTAAGAGCGGGAGAGATTGACGCCTTGAAGCATATGATTTAGGCTCTATCGTATGCGCACCACGCTCGACATCCCCGAGGAGCTGATCGAGGAGGCGCGGCAGCTGCTCGGGTTCAAGTCGAAGACCGACACCGTAGTGCTGTCGCTGCAGGAGCTGATCCGCAGGCGGCGGATCGAGCAGCTCAAGTCCTTGATGGGATCGGTCAAGCTGGAGATCGACATCCCGCGGTCGCGCCGGCGGTCGTGATCTTCGTCGACACCTCGGTCTGGGTGGCCGCCTTCCGCTCCGCGGACGGCCTGGAGGCCGAGAGCCTGCGGCTGCTGTTGGACCGGGACGAGGTCGCCCTGGCGGCGCCGGTGAGGGTGGAGATCCTGGCGGGCGCATCAGGCCGGGAGCGCGCGCGGCTGCGCAGGCTGCTCTCCGCGCTCCCCACTGCCTACCCCATCGCAGGCACCTGGGAGTTGATCGACTTCTGGCTCGAGCGGGCCGCGGCGGCCGGGGAGCGCTTCGGCTTTGCCGACCTGCTGATCGGAGCGCTGGCCGCCGAGCGCGACGGCAGGCTCTGGTCGCTCGACTCGGACTTCGCGCGGATGGCCGCGCTCCGATGGGTGACTCTCTTCGCGCCGGCGCGGCCCGGCTAACAGGTCTCGACGCAGAGGCAGATGGCTCGTTGAAGGCGCAAAGGACTCCTTCATCACCATGAACGAAAACATGGCGGGCAAGGTCGTCGTCATGACCGGGGCGACCTCGGGCATCGGGCAGGTGGCGGCGGAGCGCCTGGCCGCGATGGGCGCGCGCATCGTCCAGGTGGCGCGCGACCGGGAACGCGGTGAGGCGGCCCTCGCGCGGCTGCGCGAGCGCGCTCCCGGCGCCGCCCACGCCATCCACTACGCAGATCTCGCCCGGCTCAGCGAGATGAAGCGGGTGGCCGCGGAGATCGCCGGGGCCGAACCGCGCATCGACGTGCTGGTCAACAACGCCGGCGCGATGTTCGGTTCCCGCCAGGTCGCCGAGGGCCTGGAACGCACCTTCGCGTTGAACCACGTCGCCTACTTCGTCCTGACCCACGGCCTGCTGCCACGGTTGGTCGCCTCGGCGCCGGCCCGGGTGGTGAACACCTCCTCGGACGCGCACGCGGTGGCGACGCTCGACTTTGGCGACTTGCAGTCGGCCAGGGCCTATCGCGGCAGCTTGCTCGAGACGCTGCGCTACGGCGGGCCGGGTTTCAAGGTGTACGGCCGCTCGAAGCTCTGCAACGTCCTCTTCACGCGCGAGCTCGCCCGGCGTCTCGCGGGCACCGGCGTGACCGCCAACTGCCTCCATCCCGGCTTCGTCGCCACTCGCTTCGGCGATCACTCCGGCGGGCTGATCTCCTTCGGCATTCGCCTCGCCAAGAGGTTTGCGCTCTCGCCGCAAGAGGGAGCGGAGACGCTGGTCTACCTGGCATCCTCGCCCGAGGTCGCCGGGATGACGGGCGAGTACTTCTACCGCTGCCGTCTCGCCGTACCCTCGCCGGCAGCGCGGGACGACGCCGCGGCCCGGCGCCTGTGGACCGAAACGGCCAGGCTCGCGCAGCTCGAGGACCAGAAGGCGTCGACGTCTCAGGCACCGCGGCGGCCCGAGGGCAACGCGGCACAGTCGATCGACCTCGACAGCCCGCCCGAGGATCGATGATCGCCCGTGAGGCCGGCTCCCGGGTCCGCTGACCGCGAGCCAGTCCCCCGCGCCATGGCTGGCTACTCGGGCACACCGCTCGCCAGGAAGCTGGGCATCAAGCAGGGCCACCGGCTCGCCGTCGTCGGCGGGCCGCCGGGCTACCGCCGCCAGCTGGGCGAGCTGCCGCCGGAGATCGCCTGGCATCGCGAGCTGGTGGGCACCCTCGACCTGATCCAGCTCTTCGCGCGGAGCCGCGCCGAGCTCGAGCCCGCCTTCGCCCACGCGCTCGCGCACCTGGATGCGGCCGGCGCGCTCTGGGTGTCGTGGCCCAAGAAGTCGTCGGGCGTGGCCTCCGATCTCGACGAGAACGTGGTGCGCGGCATCGGCCTCGCCCTCGGCGTCGTCGACGTCAAGGTCTGCGCCGTCGACGACACCTGGTCGGGCCTCAAGTTCGTCCGCCGCCTCGCGGACCGCCGGTAGTGAGGCCATATCAATATATGGTGTCGCATATGGTAGGCTGCGCGTATGGAAGCCACCCGTAAGATCACCGTCGAGCTCCCGCGCGAGCTGCTGCGGAAGGCGCAGCGCAGCACCGGTGCAGGGATCACGGCCACGGTCCGCCGCGGGCTGGAGCTAGTGGCGGCGGGCAGGGCCTACGAAGAGCTGCGCCGGCTCAAGGGCAAGGTGGCGCTGTCGATCGACCTCGAGACGCTCCGCGAGGACCGATGATCGCCGTTGACACCAGCTCCTGGGTCGCCTTCTTGGCGGGCGCCTCGGGGGAGGACGTCGAGCTCGTCGGCAGGGCGCTGACCGATGGCCAGGCCTGCCTGGCGCCGGTGGTGCTCACCGAGCTGCTCAGCGATCCCCAGCTGCCCGCGAGGGTGGCGGTGCTGCTCAGAGATCTCCCGCTGCTCGAGGTCACCGAGGGGTACTGGGAGAGGGCGGGCATGCTGCGGCGCGAGATCCTGTCGCAGAAGCTCAAAGCCAGGCTTGCCGACACGCTGATCGCCCAGAGCTGCCTGGACCACGACGTGGCCCTGGTGAGCAGGGACGGCGATTTCCGCCACTTCGCCGACGCGCGCGGCCTCAAGCTGCTCGGCTGAGCCGACCCGTCCGCAAGCCCTTGCTGTTCCTGGCCACCGAGGAACACGCCGCGAGCCAGTGAGCGCGTCGCAGGACGGTTCGCCGCGCAAGCGCGGCGCCGTGCTCACGACCTGATGCACGATCTCAATCCTTGGAGCACTCGTCGAAGCGCCCACCTCAGGGCCGAAGTACTGGAACGTCGCGGAATTGGACGACGAACGCGTAAGCATTGAGCTCAAGCAGCTTCGCCTCTTGGAGCTCGGGTCTGACATGCTCGAAGGAGACGCGTGCCTTTACCGGAACACCTGAGACAAGCCGTGAATAACCCTTATAGCCTGCAGAAGTCGCCAAGAAGCCACTAGAGGCATGGTACTCGTTGCCCGAGTCATCGATAAATCTTGAGATGAAAGGGGGATTGGCAAACTCGATCGTGAGGTCACGATCTTCCTTTCGATTGGTGATCAGGAAGTCGCATTCCAGAGTAGTACCACCTAGCTTGCAGCTCCTTAGATCGAAGACGAAGCCGTTCTCTTCCCGCTGGAAAATAGATTTTGACGTGCCGTGTTTCATGCCGCCGTCACCGCCCGGCCGGCTCGCGCCGGGCTTCTCGGCCCGGCCTGTGATGGGCGCCGCCATGATCTTGCGTACGTCGTCGTCTTTGGCGATACGGGTCTGCGCGGCAGCGAAGATGCGCCCCGACTGGGCATCGATCAGCCGGGCGTTCAAAGAGACATAGGAGGAGAGGTCGGTGATGGTGCCGGTGACAATGGCGTCGACCCCGGCTATCTTGCCCACCCGTTTTGCGGTCTCGGGATCGATCAGGCCGGTTTGGTCGAGCTTGAGTTCCCCAACGAGCCTGTCGAGCATGGTGCGCTCGACGATGGACAACCCGGGGGCCTCGAAGAGGTTGGTAACCAGCTCTTCGGCGAGGTAGGTACCGAGAACGGTCGGCTGTCCATCCAGCTCCTTGAAGGGCAGGACGGCGATCTTGTGTTTCTGCTCCTTGGCGACCTTGGCGGAGATCTGGGCCGCGAGATCCTTGATTCCTTCGGCCAGGATCTTCTGCCCGGTGGCGGACGAGGCCGTGGTAAGCAGGATTGCCAGAACCGCCAGGATGGCTCTCCCTGTCACGATACGCATTGGCTCTCCCTTCAAAGAAATGCTCGACCACGTCGCTGACGAAGAAGTTGCAGTGAGGTGGCGCTGGTTTGGACATTGGTGGCGGCGAAGCTGTCGCACTTCAGCTTCCAAGATCCACTCATTGTGGTCGTTCCCGCAGTCAGGTGCAGCACGGAAAGCTCGCATATCAAATCTGGAAGGCCGCGGGAGTATCGGAATCGCACCTCGCTCAATCGCCGAACGTCAGCTTCCAGGCGCCGTTCTCCTTGATGAGGGAGTTCTTATCATCATCCTTGGTCGAACCGTCCTTGTAGTAGATTTTGACTACCACCGACGCACCTTCACCCCGAGTCTCCTCTTTCTGGATCTCGAGCCTGTCGACGGTTCCGTCTTTAGTGTTCTTGTCGCATATTGCCTTGAAGCCGCCAGCAAGTTGACCGAGCTCGCCCTTGATAGCACGCTTGGCATCTTCCGCGAGCATCTCTTCTGCGTCGGAATATCGACCCTCGTTGGCTGCGGCATAAAAGGCCTTCACCACCTCGCCCGGTGACCTCTGGAAAGGCCCTCCTATATTTCCACAGGAAATGAGCAAAACGCCGATCACCAGTGCACTGCATGCGACCGCCTGTCTCATGACGTCACTCCTCATTTGGAGAGCTGGATAGCGCGAAACTGGACATTCATGTGTGGTCCATAACATAGGGTGCTAAGGCTGAAGAACATCTCCAAGAGAGCCAACCTGCTCGCTCGTTCTGGCAGCGGAAAGCTGATGCGCATAGTCAGCGGCACAGCTGCCACGAGGTTCGCCCAGTTCCGCTTGGCGCCGCCAACCCAAACCTCATCACCTTCAAACTCGGAGCCAGCTTCGTCCATGATCCTAGACCTACAGACACTGAAGTCTGTGTCCGCCTCCAGGCTGGTCACGGCGAACATGCATTCCGCTCTCCCTCCTGCGATACGGCAGCCCTTGAGATCAAAGTTGACATTCTTGACCACCTGTCGCCGGTGGGCAGCTGAGGCGCCGGCGCCACCTCCCAGCGGCAGTGGCCCCACCTCGCCACCAACGCTGCGCTCGATCAGGGACTGAATCGCCGGCGTCTTCGGGATGTCGATCTCTGTTGGGGCCGAGATCTTGGCCGTCTCCACGTCCATCACCTTGAGCGTGAGGCGCACACTGTCTCCGAGCGGGATCACCGTACCTGTCAGCAGACCCTGGACGCCGGCGACCTTGAGCCTTTGCGTCGTCTGAGGATCGATAAGGCCCCGCACCGACAGGCGGTGCTCGGCCAGCAGGCTCTCGAGGTGGGTGCGGTCAATCACGTCGAAACCGTTCGCGGCCGCTGCGAGGCTCACCGAGAGCTCCTCTGCGAGGAACCGCCCCAGCTCGGTGACGTTGCCCTGCAGGTCGGTGAAGTCGACGACGGCGATCCGCAGCTTGCCCGACTTCGCGATCTGCACGGCGATCGAAGGAACCTGCCCGCCAAACTCGCGGTCGGAGGCCGCGCACCAGGGGGAAAGCGTCGCTAGTCCTGCCACCGCCAGGAAGGCCACCAGCCCGATTCGTCGTCCAATCGCTCTGCCGCGCATCTCACCGCCTCCTGCGCGTCTCTTGCTTCGCCCGGTGACTGCCACTGGCTGAGTTTGCTGGGTCCTTGCGCGTGTCCTGGGCGAAGCGATGGGTTCTCGGTCCCGTTTGTTTGTTTGCTACAGTAGGTTCTCGCTCTTGAAGACACCCTTGCCTGGCGGTTGTTTAGAGGAGCGGATGAACTACGAAGACCTGCTGCTCCAGCTTGCTGCCGACCCGGCGGGCCGCTACACCGTGCGCGTGGCCCGCTCGCCCGCCGGCGAGAGCGAACCGGAACCGCTTGCGCCGCCCATCTCTCCCGACGAGATCGACAGGCTCGGCGATGCGTACGGCCGGGCAGCCCGCGACGTGCGGGTTCCCGCCTTGGCGGTGCCGCGCACCCCAGATCTGGCCGAGCTGGGCGCCCGCCTCTTCGGAGCCCTCTTTGTGGGGAGCGTGCGCAACCGCTACCACGAGAGTCTCGGGAGGGTCCTCGCGCGAGACAACTGCGGTCTGCGAATTCGGATCGAGATGGCGCTCGGGCGCCCGGACATGGCGCGCCTCCACGCGATTCCCTGGGAATACCTTTGCGCCGTCGAGGACGGTCACTTCCTCGGGCTTAGCCGAGACCTCTCGATCGTGCGATATCTCGACCTGGCCCTGCCGGCGGACCGTCCGCCGGTGCCAGCGCCCCTCGCGATCCTCGTCGTCGCCGGCCAGGAGCTGGCGAGCAGCGACCTCGCCCTGACCGGAGAGCACCGCGCCATGGTACGGGCATGGGACGAGCGGGGCTCGGTGCGCATCACCTTGCTGCCGAACCCGACTATCGAGGCGCTGCGCGACGCGCTCCTCGCGCGCGACTACCACGTCCTCCACTTCATGGGCCACGGCGGCTTCGACCGACGCGCCGGCGAGGGGTCCTTGGCTTTCCGTAACGAAGAGGGCCGGCGCATCTGGGTGAGCGGGGCCGACCTCGCCGCACAACTGCGCGACCGCACCTCCCTCCGCCTCATCTTCCTGAACGCCTGCTGGACGGCGCGCGCCATCTCCTCCGGCCCCTACGCCGGCGTCGCGACCGCTCTGCTCGGCGCCGGCGTGCCGGCGGTGCTCGCCATGCAGTTCGCTATCTCCGACGCCGCGGCGCTCGCCTTCAGCCGCGTTTTCTACCGGCGCATCGCGCAAGGCGACACGATCGATGCCGCGGTGACCGAAGGGCGGATGGCGATCCGTCGCCTCAACCATCCGACGCCTGAATGGGGCACGCCGGTTCTCTTCGAGCGCTTGTCCAGCGGCCGGATCGTCGTCGCCAGGCTGCGGCCGCGGGCGGCGTGGCGCACGGCCGCTGTCGGGGCGCTCCTCGGGGCGGCAGCGCTCCTTGCCGTCTGGTGGGTGCGAACGCAACCGGCAAGCCGAAGGTCCGTTTCAGCCAGCCAGGCTCCTATCGTCTCGGCCGTGGCCCACGAGAGAGTGCATCGAGCGATGGCACAGTCTGCCGCCACTGGAGCGCCGCTCGAGGGTGAGCCGGTCAAAAGAACCGAGAGGCGCCACGAGGGGGCACAGGAGGCCGAGGCGGCGCCCTCCGGGCCGGCCAGGACACCGAGCCGCGAGGAAGCTCGGCAGCCGTCGGCACCGCGCACCTACACCCTCACGGCTCTCAGGCCCATCTTCATCCAGGAGCTGCGAACCTCGGTGTCGGCCGAATTCTCGCAGATCGGGAGGGAAACGTATCTGACGCTCCATCTCATGCAAGTGGGCGGGCCGGCTCTCCACCAGGCCGTCCTTGGCCCGACCGACCTCGACCTTGGGCCTGGCAAGGGACGCCTCCTCGTGCAGAGCATCAACTGGGAGGCGCAGACGGTCCAGCTCGCCGCCGAGGCAGCAGCGCACTGACATCCGGGGAGGATCGGCGTAGCCGGTGGGGCGGAGAGGCGATAGGGGAAAGTCAGCGTCGCGTTTGTCGCGCTTGAGGCGGAGCCCTCGCCGAGCAGATCTCGACCTGACCGTGGCGGATAGATAAGAAGTAGCGACGGGACCGCCGGCAGCCATGCCCGCGCGCCCCGGCGCGCTCAGCTGCCCCCTGGCCGCGGGCGGGGGCGGTCGATGCCGGGGAGGCCCTCGGCGGCCATGATGCTGTAGAGCTGCTCCCAGCCCGCGACCACCAGCCGCTTGCCGTCGGGTGAGATGGCGAAGGACTCGGTCACCAGGTCGGGATCGAAGCCGCCGAGCGAGCGGCGGCTCCCGCGCGTGTCCCGCCCCGGGGCGAAGTCCTGGACGAAGACGCCGTTGACGCCCTGGTCGTTCTGGCCCAGGAAGGCGATCGCCCTGCCGTCGGGCATCCAGCGCGCGCGGTTCGGCAGCACCGACCGGCGGCGCTTGTCGATGGAGAGCTCGAAGGGGACGGGGGCGCCGTCGGCCAGGCGCAGGACGCGCAGCACCGACTGGAACAGCGTCAGGTTCAGCGGATACAGCACGTACTGGCCGTCGGGCGAGATCTCCGCCGGGCCGTCGCACTGCGGGGCGAGCCGCCGGGCGCCGGAGCCGTCGGCGCGCGCCCGCCACAGGCCGAGCCCGGCCGCGTTGCCCGAGATGTAGACCAGCCAGCTGCCGTCCGGGCTCGTCGCGGGATTCTCGGCATCGGTGCCGCCGTGGGTGAGCGGCCGCGCGCCGCTGCCGTCGGCGCCGGCCGTCCAGCACTCGAAGTGGCCGTCGCGGTTGGAGCTCCACAGCAGCCGCCGGCCGTCGCGGGTGAACGCCGGGTCCCAGTCGTCGGCGGCGTCGTCGGTCAGGCGGCGCAGCGCGCCCGTGCGGGTCGACACCTCCCAAAGGTCGAGGTTGCCGCTGCGGTTCGACGAGAACGCCACCCAGTCGCCGTCCGGCGAGTAGACCGGCTGGCGGTCGGTGGCGTTGCCGCGGCTCAGCCACCGCGTTGCCGCGCTTGCCTCGCTTGCCCCGCCGCCTGCCGGGGCGAGCGTGATCTCGCGCAGGTTCTGGCGCGACGAGCCGGCGTCGAAGACCACGCGCCCGGGGCCCACCAGGTCGAGCACGTTGCTGCTCTCGGGCACCCAGGAGGCGGCCCGCACCTTGCCCGTGCGGGCGTCCTGGCGGATCAGGTGGCCGCTGCCCCCGTAGATGACCGAGTCGGATTGGATGTACGCCAGCTCGCCCGGGCCGCTCCACGCCACGGCGGAGAGATTGCCGCCGAACGGCTTCGGCGCCAGGATCGTCCACTGGCGCTTGCCGTCGGCGGACACCAGGAGCACCGCCTCCTCGGTCCCGGCGTACACCGTGCGCGTCAGCGCCAGGGTGCGGCCGTCCGGCGCCCAGCGCGGGTGGTTGAGGCCGAAACCGCGCGCGATCTCGCGCACCTCGCCGCCCTCGGCCGAGGCCACCAGCACGCTGGCCACCGATTGATGGCTGGTGTGCGAGAGGCGGATGAAGGCGATCTGCCGGCCGTCGGGGGAGAAGTCGGCGTCGTCGGCGTCGTCGAGCACCTTGCGCGCCTCACCGCCCAGGACCGGCACTCGGTAGAGCGCCGGGCCGCCCCCGGTGTCGCGCGAGAACAGGATCTGGGCGCCGTCCGGCGAGAAGCGCGGCAGGTCGTCGGGCCCGGAGGTGAGGGCGACCTCGCCGCCGCCGGCGAGCTGCTCGAGCCAGATCCGCGGGCGGCCGTCGCGGTCGGAGGAGAAGGCGACGAGGCGGCCATCGGGCGAGGCGGCCGGCGAGGCGTCGCGCCCGGAGAAGGTGAGGTACCGGAAGCTGGCCTCGGCCGGCGGCGGCGCCCGGCGCGCCCAACGGCCCAGCCCGAACGCCATGCCGCCGAGCGCGGCCAGCACGGCCAGCGCCGCGAGCGCTCCGGCGCCGGCGGCCGCCAGCCGCAGCCCGCGCAGGCCGCGCAGGCCGCGGCGCAACCGGCGACGGTCCGCCGCCGCCGGCGTCGCTGCCGGCGCCGCTCCCGCTCCCGAGCCCGAGGCGACGTCCAGCGAGGCGAGCGCGAAGCCCAGGTCGCGCGCCGACTGGAACCGCTCGCCCGGGTCCTTCTCGAGGCAGTGACGCACGATGCGGTCGAGGCCGGCGGGCAGCGGCCGCCCGCTCGCCGGCAGCTCGGGGGGCTCGTCGCGCAGCGCCGCCGTCATCCGCTCCGCCGCGGTCTCTCCCGGGAAGGCCGGCCGGCCCGCCAGCATCTCGTAGAGGATGGCGCCCAGCGCGAAGAGGTCCGAGCGCGGCTCCGCCGGCAGCCCCCGCACCTGCTCCGGCGCCATGTAGCCCGGCGTCCCCAGCACCGCTCCCGCGTCGGTCGCCCGCGTCAGGGTCGGCGCCTCGGCGGCGCCGGGCCCGCCCGCCGGCGCCGCTTGCGCCAGCCGCGCCAGGCCGAAGTCCAGGATCTTCACCTGGCCGTCGCCGCACACGAAGACGTTCGCCGGCTTGAGGTCGCGGTGGACGATGCCTCGCTCGTGGGCGGCCCCGAGGCCGCGCGCGATCTGGACGGCGACGTCGACCGCCTTGCGCGGCGCGAGCGGCCCGCGCGCCAGCCGCTCGGCCAGCGTCTCTCCCGCGAGCAGCTCGGTGACCAGGTAGGGGAGGCCCTGGTGGCTGCCGATGTCGTAGAGCGCCAGGACGTTGGGATGGTTGAGCGCGCCGGCCGCGCGCGCCTCCTGCTCGAAGCGGCGCAGCCGTTCGCCGTCCGCCGCCAGCGACGGCGGCAGCACCTTGATCGCCACCTCCCGCCCGAGGCGGCCGTCGCGCGCCCGGTAGACCTCGCCCATGGCGCCGGCGCCGAGCGCCGAGAGGATCTCGAAGGGGCCCAGCCGAGCGCCCGCTGCAAGCGGCATCGAGCGCGGATTCTACACGTCTCCGCCGCACGCGTCGCGCCACCGCGGCCGCCACCGTCGCGGCCGCTCGCTGCCGCCACCGCCGCAGTCGCCGCCGCCGTGGTCGCTACCGTCGCGGCCGCCCGCCGCCGCCACCGCCGCGGCGCGCTACCGTCGCGGCCGCCACCGCCGCCGGTTCGGCCGCCACCGCCGCCGCCTTCCCCGTCGCGAAAGAAAATCTTCTTCTTCCGAGCGATGGCTTGACGGGGCCTTGGCGGCGCCCGGATACCCCCGGGACCCCGGCGGGTATACACTCCTCGCACGGGAACACGGAACCGCGGGATGCTCGCGCTGAGGTGGTCCGCCTGGCGCCGGAGCCGGCGCAGGTGCTTTTGGGCGGCGCTCGCCGCCGCGGCGGCGGGGTGGTGCGGTGCCTGCTCGGGAGGGCCCGGGGGGGCCGCCGCGCCGCTGCGGCTGGTGTTCCACAGCGACCCGCAGGGGCTCGACCCGCACCTGCACGACGAGGTCGCGACGCACTGGGTGCTCGACAACGTATACGACTCGCTCGTCGCCTTCGACCCGGACATGCGCGTGCGCCCGTCGCTGGCGGTCGGCTGGGACAACCCCGACGACCTCACCTGGCGGTTCCAGCTGCGCCCGGGGGTGCGGTTCCAGGACGGCCGCCCGCTGGCGGCGGCGGACGTGGCCGCCAGCCTCGAACGCGCCCGCTCGCACCCGCGCAGCAAGATGTCGGGCTACCTGGTGGAGGTGGCGGCGGTGCGCGCCGTCGAGGCGCGCACGGTCGAGGTGCAGACCCGCCGGCCGTACCCGATCCTGCTCAACAAGCTCACCTTCATCGCCATCGTGCCGCGCGACGCGCCGCCGGACATCACCCGGCCGCTCGGCACCGGGCCCTATCGCTTCGTCGCCTACGTGCCGGGCCGCGGCGTCGAGCTGCGGGCCTCGGCCGTCGGCTGGCGGCGCGGCGCGGTGGAGCCGCGGGTGAGCATCGCCTTCGAGAGCGACGCGGCGAAGCGGGCAGAGCGCCTGGTCTCCGGCCGGGCGGACCTCGTCGCCGAGCTGCCCTCCCAGGAGGCCGACCGCGTGGCGGCGGCGCCGGGCTGCGAGGTGCGCGCGACCGGCGGCCTGGCGGTCAGCTACCTGCAGCCGCGCCTCGACGCGCCGCCGTTCTCGGACGTGCGGGTGCGCCGCGCCGTCAGCCTGGCGGTCGACCGCGAGGCGCTGGTCGGCGCCATGCTGCGCGGGCGCGGCGCCCCGGCCGGCCAGATGGTGGGCCCCAAGGTGTTCGGCTACGTGCCGGAGATCCGGCCGCCGCGGCGCGACCTGGCGGCGGCCCGGCGGCTGCTCGCCGCGGCCGGCTACCCCGGCGGGCTCGACGCCGTCGTCGAGTACCGCGCCGGCCAGGACCTGGCGCCGCTCGGCGCGCAGCTCGCCCTGGCCGGCATCCGCCTGCGCCTTCTGGCGCGGCCGTGGAGCGAGCTCTACCCGCGGCTGCTGGCTGGCAAGGTGGCCTTCTACTACGGCACCTGGCAGTGCTCCTCCGGGGACGCCAGCGACCTGTTCGACAACAAGGTCCACACCCGCGACCCGGCGCGCGGCTACGGCGACAGCAACTCCAACGGCTACAGCAACCCGGCGCTGGACCGGCTGATCGAGGCCAGCGGCGCGACGCTCGACATGGGGGAGCGCCGCCGCATCCTGGCGAGCGCCATGCGCCTGCTGGACGCCGACCTGCCGCTCATCCCGCTCGCCATCCCCTACAACCTCTACGGCGTGCGCCGGGGCCTGGCGTGGGCGCCGCGGCTCGACTCCCGCATCTACGCTGCCGACATGCGGCGGGTGGAGAGGTAGGGCGGCGATGGCGGCGCGCCGTTGGCTCCGGGCGAGGCGCAGCCTGCAGACCCGCTTCGTGCTCGCCATCGCGGCGCTGGTGGCGGTGGTGCTGGTGGCCAACGGCCTGGTGCTGGCGGCGACCCGGAGCAGCGAGCTGCGCGACGACATCGAGCAGCACGGGCAGGCGTACGCGCGCCTCTCGGTGCGCCAGATCTGCGAGGCCTACGAGACCTACTACGCCAGCGGCTACAGCAAGTTCCGCGAGGTGATCCAGGAGACGATGCGGCTCGAGCACGACCTCGTCCGGCTGGCGATCTACGACACCGGCGGCCATGTGCTGTTCGACTCCCGGGAGCTCGAGAGCGGGCAGGCCGAGCTGCTCGAGCCGGCGCGGCGGCCGGCGGCGCCCGACCCCGATCCCGCGATGCTGCAGGCGGTGAAGAACATGTCGCTCACCGCCCGGACCGCGGCGCCCGGCGGCGGCCGGCGCCTGTACGTGGTGGTGGCGCCGTTCCTCGAGGAGTGGGGGCGCCACCGCTACTCGGTCGCCTTCTATCTCGGCGACGACAGCCTGCGGCTGGCGGCCAAGGCGGCGTGGTGGCGCATCTTCTGGCTGGCGGCGGGGTCGCTGGCGCTCGGCGTCCTCATTGCCAGCATGCTCGCCTCGGAGAGCATGGGGCCGATCGAGGCGCTCACCCGCGGCGCCCGGGACCTGGCGAACGGGCGGCTCGAGCGCCGCATCGAGCTGCCGGGCGGCGACGAGTTCGGGGTGCTGGCGGCGACCTTCAACCAGATGGCCGAGGCGCTGTCGCGCACCATCTCCGACCTCGAGACGAGCAACCGGGCGCTGGGGCAGATGAACCTCGAGCTGCAGCAGCTGGACCGCATGAAGAGCGACCTGCTGGCCAACGTCAGTCATGAGCTGCGCACGCCGCTGACCGCCATCCAGGGGTTCAGCGAGGCGATGGAGGAGGGCCTGCTGGGGGAGGTCAACGACCAGCAGCGCGACGCCTTCCGGGTGGTGCAGCGCAACACGCGCCGGCTGATGGGGATGATCGACCAGCTGCTCGGCTTCTCGCGCATCGAGGCGGGCGTGACCAGGCTCGACCTGGCCGCCTTCGACCTCGGCGAGGTGGCGGCGCAGGTGGTGGGGAGCGTGCGCGCCGTCCACGGGCCCGAGCTCGACCTGGGCGTCGAGGTCGCGGCTGGCGGCGGGGTGGCGGCGGGGGGGGCGGGGGCGGGGGCGGCCGGGGCGGCTGGGGCGGGCGCGGCCGGGGCTGGCGCGGCCGGGTTGCCGCCGGTGTGGGGCGATCCGGGGCGCATCGCGCAGGTGCTAGAGAACCTGGTCACCAACGCGGTGAAGTTCACGCCGCCGGGCCGCCGGATCCGGGTGCGCCTGGCGCGGTGCGGCGCGGAGGCGGAGGTGACGGTCGCCGACCAGGGCATCGGCATCCCGGCGGACTCGCGCGCCAAGATCTTCGAGCGCTTCTACCAGGTCGACGGCTCCTCGACGCGGCGCTACGGCGGCATGGGGCTGGGGCTGGCGATCGTGCGCGAGATCCTCGCCGCGCACGGGCGCCTGATCGAGGTGGAGAGCGAGGTGGGCCGGGGCACCAGCTTCCGCTTCACCCTGCCGTTCGCCGAGGCCGGGGCGGGGGCGGGCGCAGCGGTGGCGACGGCGGCGGGCGGGGCGGCGGCGGTGGACGCGGCGGCGGGCGGCGCCGGGGTGGAGGTGGCCAGGGCGGCAGGGGTGGCGGCGGCCGGGGCGGCCGGCGAGGGGGCGGCCGGGGCGGCTGCCATGGACGTGGCGGTGGCCGGCGAGGCCGGCGTGGGAGCGGCCGGCGGCGCGGCGGCGGCGGGGGTCCCCGGCGAGGCGGCGAGGGGCGCCGAGGCCCGGAGCGCGGCGCGCGGCAGGCGGGTGGCGTTGATCGACGACGACCCGGGGTTCGCGCGGCTGCTGGCCGACTTCCTGGGCCGCTCCGGCTTCGTCGTCGACGTCATGGCGACGGCCCAGGCCGGCTTCGAGCGGGTGGTGGCGTCCCGGCCCGACCTGGTGCTGCTCGACCGCCTGCTCCCCGACGGCGACGGCTTCGACCTGCTCGGCCGCCTGCGGCGGGACGAGCGCACCTCGCGCATCCCGGTGCTGGTCGTTTCGATCCGCAAGGAGCGGGCGCTGGGCCTGCGCCTCGGGGCCTCCGGTTACCTGGTCAAGCCGGTGCGGCCGGCGCGGGTCAAGGACATGATCCTCGAAGCGCTGGGGCAGCCGCGCGACGCGCCGGCGGACGGCCCCGAGGTGCTGGTGGTCGACGACGACGACGACCTGCGCCGCCTGCTGGTGGAGCGCCTGCAGCGGGACGGCCTGCGCGCGCACGGCGCCGCCGACGGCGGCGAGGCATTGCAGCTCATCGCCGCCCGGCCGCCGGCGCTGGTGCTGCTCGACCTGATGATGCCGGATATGGACGGCTGGGAGGTGCTGCGGCGGCTGCGCGCCGAGCCGGCGACCGCCGAGCTGCCGGTGATCGTGCTCAGCGCCCGCGACGGCGCGGACGAGCGGGCGGCCGGCGAGGAGCTGCACGTCCTGGACTTCGTCGGCAAGCCCTTCGATCTCGGCTCGCTGCTCGAGGAGATCGAGCGCGCCCTGGCGGATGGGCCGGCGGCGGCGGCGCGGGCGGCGCGGGCAGTGCGGGCGGCGGGGGCGCCGGCGGGGCCGGGGGCGCAGACGGCGCCGGAGGCGGACGCGGCGGAGGCCCCGGCCGGCCGGCGGGAGGTCTCGGCATGAACAAGAAGAAGATCCTGGTAGTGGACGACGAGCAGGACGTCATCGAGGTGCTGCGGCTGGTGCTCGGCAAAAAGGGCTACGAGGTGATCGCCGCCACCTCCGGCATGGACGGCTTGACGCACGCCGAGGAGGCGCTTCCCGACCTGATCCTGCTCGACATCATGATGCACCAGATGGACGGCTGGGAGGTGCTCAAGCTGCTCAAGCTGGACGAGCGCACCGCGGGCATCCCGGTGGTGATCCTGTCGGCGCGGGTGGAGCCCAAGGACAAGATCCGCGGCCTGCAGGAAGGCGCCATCGACTACGTGACCAAGCCCTTCGCCGTGCGCGAGATCCTGGAGACGATCGCCGCCGTGCTGGGCAGCGCGCCGGAGGCGGCGGGGACGGAAGAGCGCGAGGGAGCGGAGGACGCGGCGGCGGGGCCGGCGGGGACGGAAGAGCGTGAGGGAGCGGAGGACGCGGCTAGGGGGACGGCGAAGCCGGCGGGGTCGGAAGAGCGCGAAGGAGCGGAGGACGCGGCGGCGGGGCCGGCGGGGACGGAGGGCGGCCGGTGAGCGACCAGCGCTACTGGGAGCTGCGCGCCGAGTGGCTCAAGCTGCGCGGCTACCTCTTCGATCCCAACACCGGGCTGCCGGCGTTGCCGGCGGTCATCGAGGACGTGCGCCGCCGGCTCGAGGACGGCGAGCCGGTCGGCCTGATCTATCTCGACCTGGCGAGCGGCGAACGGCTCGAATCGATCTGCGGCTGGCAGACCTACGACCGCCTGCTCAAGCAGGTGACGGCGGCGCTGCTCGAGTTCCGGGGGCGCGCGCTCTCGCCGCGCGACGCGGTGGCGCTGACCGCGGTGCGCAGCGACGAGTTCCTGCTCTTCGTCGGCCCGCGCGACGGCCAGGGGCTCGACGAGCGCCGGCTGACGCGGCTGCGCGAGAAGCTGGCCGAGGACCTCTACGGGCGCTTGCGCGTCGAGATGGACAACGAGATCCCGCAGGGCATCGCGCTCGCCTGCGGCAGCGCCCTGGTGCACGTCGACCCGACGGTGCGCATCGAGCGCTCGATCTACCAGTCCATCGAGCAGGTGCGCACCATCTGCCGGCGGCAGCGCGAGCGCCGGCACGGCCTGCGCTTGAACGAGCTGCGCCGCATCCTGGCGGCGCGCGACGTGGTCATCCGCTACCAGCCCATCGTGCGCCTCGACGACGGCCTCATCCACGGCTTCGAGGCGCTGTCGTCGGGCCCCTCGGGCGACATCTTCGAGAACCCGGAGATGCTGTTCTCCTTCGCCGAGGAGACCGAGCAGATCGTCGAGCTGGAGCGGTTGTGCCGGCTGGCGGCGATCCGGGGAGCGGCGCGCCTGGGCGGGCCGCAAAAGCTTTTCATCAATTGCTCGGCGCACGGCTTCGTCGATCCGGAGCTGGTTTCGGCGGGCATCCTCGACGAGGTGCGGCGGGTGGGGCGCGAGCCGCGCGACATCGTCTTCGAGGTCACCGAGCGGGTGGCGATCACCGAATGGAAAGAGTTTCGCGCCATCCTCACGGCGCTGCGCGGCATCGGCTTCGCCATCGCCATCGACGACATGGGCGCGGGCTACTCGTCGCTGCAGACGGTGGCGGAGGTCGAGCCCGACTACCTCAAGTTCGACATCTCGCTGGTGCGCGACATCCACCTCTCGCCGATCAAGCGCAACCTGCTCGAGACGCTGGTGGTGCTGGCGGACAAGATCCATGCGCGGGTGATCGCCGAGGGAGTCGAGAGCGTCGAGGAGTTCCACGCGCTGCGCGCGATGGGCGTGCCCTTCGCCCAGGGCTTCTACTTCGCCGTGCCGGCGGTGCTCGACGGCCCGGCGCCCAGCCACCTGCGCGAGCGCTTCGGCCTCGCCGGGGCGGCTCCCGGACCCGCGGAGCACGAGCGCCGCTCTGCGGGCACCTGATTTCATGTCGATCCACCGAGGGATGGCGCTCATGCCGATCCGCCCGGCTCGTCGATCCGCCACCCTGGCCGCCTACGTTCTCCTGACCGTCGCCGGCGCCTGCCTGCTCGTTCTCGTCGCTCCCCAGGCTTCTGCCTCCGCCTCCGAGTCCGCCTCTGCGTCCGCGTCCGGTCCCGCTTTCGCACCCGCTCCGGCACCCGCTCCCACCTCAGCGTCCGCTCCCGCCTCCGCGTCCGTGTCCGCTCTGGCTTCCGCGTCCGCTCCGGCCTCCGCACCGTCCCCTTGCGAGCTGCACGCGCACGCCGGGCGCTGGGTGGGGTCCTGCGGCCGGATCGTCGACGAGACACCGACGCTCACCCTCGCCCCCGCGAGGTCGATCACGAGCGGCGTCTGGCGGCGGGACGTGCAGCCGAGCGCGGTCTGGGCAGGCACCATGAGCGACGAGGACGCCCCGAACTTGCCGCTCGAGCTCGAGGTCTATGCCGGCGGTTGGGGAGTGCTGCGAACCCAATACGGCTGGTTCGCGGTCTCGGGGCTGACGCAATCGGCCCAGGCCCTACGCTTCGAGCTCGACGCCGCCCGCGAGGTCTCGCCGTCGGCGCTGGACCGGGAGATCCTCGAGCGTGCCGCCGCCATCCTCTCGTCCGCGGCGGCCTGGAACCGCGCCGACAACCGCAAGTGCGCGCCGGCGGCCACCAGCTTCAGCCTCTACTGCGCCATGGAGCGCGCCACGATCGAGGTGACCGGGGCCTTTCATCATCGCCGGCCGGCTCTCGAGCTGGTGCGGCAGATCGTCGACGAGCGCGCCGCCGGACGTCCGTACAAGCACCGTCTGATGGACTACTACAACGACCCGACGACCCGGCTCGCGGACGTGCGCGGCGTCATCGCCGACGCCCTGTCGCGCCTCGGCCGCTGAGGTCGTCGCGGCGCCGCTCAGCTCCGCCGCCGCATCTCGTGCGCCAGCAGGTAGCCGTCGCGCCGCGGTTGCCATACCAGGTCGTCGCGCGCGCCGAACAGGTTCAAGGGCACGTAGAGCGGGATCAGGACAAGGTCCTGCATCAGCAGGTGCATCGAGCGCTCGAGCTGCGCGCGCCGGGTCAGCATGTCGAGCGTCGAGCCGCTCTCCTCGATCAGCGCGTCGAGCGCGGAGTTGTGATAATCGCTGAAGTTGGCGTCGCCGTAGCCGAGGGTGGCGTCGCGGCTGTGCACCATGGCGTCGAAAAGGTCGCTCGCGTCGGCCGACGGGGCGAGGATGCCCCCGAGGTAAAGGTCCACCTGGTGGGCGAGGAGGCGCGGATAGAGGTCGCTCCACGACCGCTCGACCAGGCGCAGCCGGATGCCGGCCTCGGCCAGCTGGCGGCGGATCTCCCCCGCCCGGCGGCCGGAGCGGAACTCGAGGTCGAGATCGATGCCGCCGGGATAGCCGGCCTCGGCGAGCAGGCTGCGGGAGGCGGCGAGGTCACGCGCCGGCGGCGCGATGTCGGGAGCGTAGCCGAAGACGCTGCGCCCCACCATCTGCCCGACCGGGCGGCCCTCGCCGCGCAACGTCGCCCGCACCAGGGCGGAGCGGTCCAGCGCCAGATCGATGGCGCGGCGCACCCGCAGGTCGCCGAGCGGCGGCCGCCCGGTCTTGAGCTGCAGATAGAGAACAGTCAAGCTCTCCTGCTCGAGCACGCGGCAGCCGGCGGTGGCGCGCAGGCGCTCGACGTTCTCCGGCCCGGGCTCCTGGACGACGTCGAGCTCGCCCTTGACCAGGCGCGCCACCCGCTGGCGGGCCTCGCGGATGGGCAGGAACTCCACCTGGCTGATGGCGGCGGGCCCGCCCCAGTAGCCGTCGAAGGCGCGCAGGACGAGGCGGCCGCCCGGCTGGTAGGCGACCAGGCGGTAGGGTCCGGTGCCCACCGGGTCGTGGATCTCGGGCGGCGAGCCGGCGGGCACGACGAGCACGAAGGCGAGCTTGTTGAGCAGGATGGCGTAGGGGCGGCGGGTGGTCAGCTCGACGTTGTAGCGGTCCAGCGCGCGCACGCCGTCGACCGCCACGAGGTAGCTGCCGAAGCCGCTGGCGGGGAGCCGGCGGGCGCGCTCGAGGCTGAAGACCACGTCGGCGGCGGTCAGCTCGCGGCCGTCGTGGAAGCGCACCCCGGGGCGCAGGTGGAAGACCCAGGTGAGGTCGTTGGGATTCTCCCACGATGCCGCCAGCGCCGGGCCGATGCGCATCTCGGCGTCGAAGGCCGTCAGCCCATCGTAGACATTGCGCAGCACGCCGTAGGTCAGCGCCTCGTTGCGCAGGTGCGGGTCGAGCACCAGCGGATCACTGTGCACCGCGATGCGCAGCGGCCGCGCCGGCGCCGCCGCCCGGTGGGCGCAGCCCGCGGCGACCATCAGGGCGGGCGCCAGGGCGAGGGCGAGAACGACCGCCCGCAACGCCGCGGCGGGCGGCCATGCAACGGCGGCGGCGGCACTGGCGGCGGGAGCTGAGGCGCCGCGGCCGCGGTGCCGCGCGCGTGCAAGGATCGCCAAGGCGGAATCCCCCATCCGGGTCCGGTCGTCGAGCATTGAAATGGACGGCAGGCAGTCTAACACCACCGGCGCCCAAGCAGCCCAAGGCGCCGCCGGCACTATTCGCAACCGGAGGTTCCCAGCCCGGGCGCGTCGAGGGTAGCGGCGCATCGTGCGCACCCGACTCATTCAGTACCTCTTGGTGGCCCCGCTGACTAGTGATATGACTAGGCAGGAGGAGGTGGCCTGATGACTAGCTGGCAGGTGCAAGACGCCAAGGCCCGCTTCAGCGAGTTGCTCGACACGGCGCTGCGCCAAGGACCGCAGGTGGTGACCCGGCGTGGCAAGGAGGAAGCTGTGCTCGTGCCCATCGCCCTCTGGCGGCGAGTCGAGCACGCGGCCCGGCCCAGCCTCAAGGAGTGGCTGCTCGCCGATGAACCGAGGTTCGACATGGAGATTTCACAGCGCGGCCGATTGCGGTGGCGCAAGCCGCCGGCGTTCGACTGACGCATGTACCTGCTGGATACGGATGTCGTCTCCGAACTGCGCAAGACGAGGCCGCACGGCGGCCTCTTGGCATGGCTGACGGACGTCCCCGAGGACTCCGTTCATATCTCTGTAGTGACGCTGGGCGAGCTGCAAGCCGGTGTCGAGCGCACCCGCCGGCAGGACCCGACGAAGGCGGCGGCGATCGAGGCGTGGCTGGATGGGGTGGCAAACTGGGACAGGATCCTACCGATGGATGGTCATGTCTTTCGTGAGTGGGCGCGGCTGATGGCAGGCAGCCCCGTGCAACTGGCCCAGGACGCCATGATCGCCGCCACCGCCCGGGTGCACGGCCTGACGGTGGTGACCCGCAACGTGCGCGACTTCAGGTCCTTTGACGTGCCGGTGCTCGATCCGTTCACGCATCAGAAATAGACGCTTCACGGTTTTGTGTGGGTGGGTGAAGCCTGAGATGCCCGCTGCGTAGCCGTCGAGGGCAGGGAGAGGAAGATTCTCGTCATGCACGAACCCCCAGGGGTTCATTGACATGGTGAGAGGTCATCCCGAGAGCACAGATATGCAGGCCGCTACGGTCCCCTGCTCAGGGCTTTGGTTTGCCGCTGCCCGGCCGCCCACCTGGCCGACCCGGCGGACCGGGCGGGCGGTCGAGGGCGGCGCGCGCCTGGTCGAGGAGGGCCCGGGCCGTGGCGTTGCCGGGCTGCAGCTCGAGCACGCGCGCGAGCTTGCGGGCGGCGTCGGCGTAGTCCTCGACCTTGAGCAGCAGGCGGGCGTCGCGCAGCAGCTCCTCGCCGCGCTGGCGGTCTTGCAGGCGCGCCAACGCGCCGTCGACCGCCGCGACCCGGGTGCGCAGCTCCGGCGCCTTGTCGGCCAGCGCGCGCGCCTCCTCGACCGCGGCGCGCGCGGCGGCGAGGTCGCCGGTCGCGGCCAGGCGCTCGGCCCGCGCCAGCACCTCCTCGCATCGCCGCGCCAGAGCCCGATGCTTCTGCTCCTCGAGCCGCTCCCACTGCTCGCGCAGGGCGGGCGCGGCGCCGAAGCGCGCCACCGCCCAGTCGAGCAGCTGGGAGGCTTCCTCGAGCTCGTCGCGCTCGAGCTTGGCGCCCACGTCCGCGACGGTCTGCGCCAGCTTGTCGGCGCGGCGGCGCTCCTTCTCGCGCGCCGCGGCCGCCGCCTCGAGCTCCTCGGCCAGCGCCGGCACCGCGGGGTTGTCGGGCTCGATCAGGCGCGCCTCGGCGACCGCCGCCGACGCCTGGTCGAGCTCGCCGTTGGCCAGCAGCTGCCGCGCGCGCATCAGCAGCGCGCCGGCCTGCGCCAGGCGCGCCTCGGCGCGGAGGGTCGCGAGACGCGCGCGCAGCTTCTCCCATGCCGCCATCTCGCCGAGCTCGGCGGCGGCCGCGGCGAGCAGGGCGGCGCCGCCGTCGAGGTCGCCGCGGTCGAGCCGCTTGCCGACCTCGGCGGCCTGGCGCTCGATCTGCGCCGCCCGCCGCCGCTCCTCGTCCCGGCGGCGCGAGGCCAGGCCGAGCTCCGCACGCAGCTGCTGGACCTCGGGGCTCGCGGGCGCCAGCCGCTCGGCCCGACGCAGCAGCTTGCCGGCGGCCTTCAGGTCGTCCCCCGCGACTTGGCGCCTGGCATCCTCGAGCAGCGGCGCGAGGCCCACGACCGGCGCCAGGCCCACGACCGGCGCGGCGGCCCGAGGTGGAGCGGCCGCCGCCGGAGCGCCCGGCTGCGGCCCAGGAGCCGGAGCCGCCGAGTCCCCAGCCGCCGCCGCGGCCGGGACCCCGAGCAGCAGGGAGGGAGTGGGCGTCGTGGTCGGCGCGAAGTGCTCGTCCAGCCGGTGCTGGGTGCTGCTGGTCCTGAGCGCCGCCGCCTCCACGCCGGCCGCCGGTGGCTGTTCGAGCACGCGCCGCCACTCGCCTTGCAACACGTCGCCCGGCTGGCGGAAGGCCGCCAGCTCCTGCGCCAGCTCGCGGGCGCTGCCGTACCGGTCGCCCGGGCTCTTGGCGAGCGCCCGCAGGACCACGGCCCGCAGTTCGGGCGCGAGCCGCCCCTGCCGGTCGGTCTCCTCGAACGGCAGCGGCGGGCGGAAGAGGTGCCCGGCGATGATCGACGACGGGTCGGTGCCGAGGATCGGATGGACGCCGGTGAGCAGCTCGTAGAGCACCACCCCGAACGAGTAGAGGTCGCCGCGCGCGTCGGCCGCCGGGCCGCCGGCGGCGCCGAACTGCTCGGGCGAGGCATAACGCAGCTTGCCCAGGAAGGTGCCGGTCTTGGTGAGGTGCGCGTCCGCCCCATCGAGCACCTTGGCGATGCCGAGATCGATCAGCTTGACCTGCGGGTTGCCGTCGGGGTCCTCGGCCAGCATCAGGTTGTCGGGCGAGATGTCGCGGTGCACGAACCCCTTGCCGTGCAGGTAGCCCAGGGCGCGCAGCGACTGCTGGGCGATCTCGAGCGCCAGGCCGAGCGGCGGCGGCCCCACCGCCTTGAGCAGCTCCTCGAGCGTCCTGCCGTCGATGAACTCCATGACGATGAACGCGGTGTCGTCCTCGCCCAGGGTGAAGTCGTAGAGGTGGGCGACGTTGGGGTGGCGCAGCTTGATGGCGACGCGCGCCTCGCGGATGAAGCGCGCCTTGAACTCGGCGTCCGCGCCGAGCTGCGGCCGCATCAGCTTGATCACCCGCACCTCGTCGAGCAGGCGATGGCGCACCTTGTAGACGGCGCCCATGCCGCCCTCGCGGATCTTCTCGAGGATCTCGTACTTGCCTTCGATCTGCCGGTTTGGGATCGCGGACACGGGCGATGCTCGACTGGTCGTCAGGTCTGCATCCGAGGTTACGCAACGCCCCGGCCGGTGTCAAATGCGCCAACGGCTATGACGGGCACTCGCCCTCCCGCCGTCGCGCTCTTCCCGCCGTGAGCCGCAAGCTCGCCGGATGAAGGCTCCACGGGTATGAATAGGCGGATGTCCCTCATGCGTCGTTACCCTGGTCGTCGACCTTCCGTGACCCTACTGGGCGTGCATTCTGCTCGCGGCGGCGTCCAACGCACTACCGAGAGCCTGAAGGCTCAGAGGTAGCCTTCCATAAGATAGAATGCTGCTATGGCCAAGAGGCGCTTCGATTTCAGCGAGCTCAGCGTTGACGAGCGCCTGCAACTCGCCGAGGATCTGTGGGAGAGCATCGCGGACGTCCAGGATGCGTTGCCTTTGACGGCGGCGCAGGCCGCGGAGCTGGACCGACGCTTGGCGGAGTACGATGAGGACCGCGATCCGGGAGCTCCCTGGCGGGAGGTCCTGGACAAGATCGAAGAGTCGGGCGAGTGAAGCCGGAACTCTTGCTGCGCCCGGTGGCAGCGGCAGAGATCGAAGAGGCTTTTCAGTGGTACGACGAGCAGAAGCGAGGCCTCGGTCGCCAGTTCTTGGAGGCTGTCCGAGAAGCCCTGTCAGCGGTTGAAGCTGCCCCTCAGCAGTTTCCGCGTGTTCGAGGTGAGATCCGCCGCGCTCTGCTTCGGCGCTTCCCGTACGCGATTCTCTACATCGCCGAAGAGGACCATACCGTCGTCGTCGGGTGCTTCCATGGGAAACGTGACCCGCGGCGCTGGCACCCGCGTCGCTGAAGAGGGCGGATGCGATCCGCCTTCCGACGCCAAGGTCGGGTCATACAAGAGGCGCCTTCCCTTCACCAACCCTGCGAGCTCGGTCGGGGCCGGACTTCTGGTGCTGGCCGCCTGGCTCAGTCCGGCGGCGGCCGCCCAGGGTGCGGCGGCGGCCGCGGCGGGCGCGCCGATGGTCGCAGGCGGTCAGACTGCGGCCGCCCAGGGCGCGGCGGCGCCGGAGCCGGCAGCTCCCGGCACGCCCGATGTCGCCCCGAGCTGTGCGGCGGCGCCGGCGACCCTGTCTCCCGGCACGAGGATCCTGCGCTGCCTGCGCCGGGCCGGCGGCGCCGAAGGGCAGCGTCAGGCGCGCGAGGAGCTCGGCCGGCGCCTGGGGCTCGGGAGCGAGGCGGCGGCGCGGCTCGCCTCGGCGCTGGCGCGTCAGGATGCCTTGCGCACCCGCCGGGCCGCCGCGCTCCGCGAGAGGTCGACCGAGGCGTTCGAGGCAGCCGAGGCCGGCGAGCTCCAGGCGATTGAGTCGGCCCTCATCGATGCGTTGGATGCCGCCCCGGACAACGCCGCCGTGGCCGAGGAGGTGCGGCGCTTCTACGTGGACTGGCGGTCCCCGGCCTCGGCAGCGGCGCCGGCGCCCGGGATGCTCGCCCTCATCGCCCGCTCGTCCGACCCGGCAAGGCTGGCCCTGCGCCTGGCCGGGCGGCCCGGCATCCGCTACCACGGCGAGAGCGTCGCCCTGCTGCTGGCCGCGCTGGCCGTGCGCCCCGGCGCGGCGGTGCTGTGGGCGTACGCCGCGCAGGCAGCCTTCGGGTCGCTCAACTGGCAGATCGCTTTCCTCGAGCAGTCCTTCCGCTGCCTGGTCCCGCCGGGCTCGACGCCGGAGCGGGACGCGGTTCCCGCCGCCGCGGCGATCGCCGAGAGCTGGCTCGCGAAGGAGCTGGAAGCGGGGCTGGCGCCGCGGGCGGTGGCGGCCTGGCGCGCCTTGCCGCCGCCGGTGCGGGCGGTGGTCGAGGCCGGCGAGGAGCGCCGGTTCGAGACCGTCCTCGACGGCGTCCCCTTCACCGCCGAGCTGCGCGACTTCCGCCTCGAGCTGGCCGCGGCGGCGGTGCTCACCGGCAACCCGCGCGAGGCCCGCCGGCTAGTGGCGAGCTTGCCGCCGGCGGCGAGCGGCGCGGTGCCGCCGGCATCCGCGGCGTCGCCGGCATTTCCTTCGTCGCCGGCATCCGCCGCCGCGGGCCTGGCGCCGGCTGGGAGCGACCCGCTCGCGCGGGCCGGGCGCGGGCGCGAGCTCAAGCGGCGGCTGCTCGAGCGGTGGCTGGCGGCGCCGCGCGACGACCCCTTCAACCTGCTGGTCGAGGCGGTGCGCGCGCGGCAGCGCGGCGCGCCCGAGGCCGACTCCGTGGACCCGATTTGCTGGCAGCTGGTCCTGGCACGCGCCGCCGAGCGGGAGGGATACCCCGGGATCGCCGCGTACGTGCTCGCCTTCCTGGGGCTCAACCTGCCCGTCCTTGCCGC
>Ga0307479_10000849_pt1 | contig 27618 bp, 34 predicted proteins | sample atmos_gasesECM4C_FD_203743 | JGI IMG/M metagenome (GOLD analysis project Ga0307479, IMG submission 203743) | Hardwood forest soil microbial communities from Morgan-Monroe State Forest, Indiana, United States - atmos_gasesECM4C_515 | ecosystem: Environmental > Terrestrial > Soil > Temperate... | reverse complement strand
AGAACGGAAAGCTCACTCAGTACGCGGAGCTGGCTGGATGGATCTTTGCTCTAGTTGAAGATGATGAGGGCTCGATATGGACCGGCACGAATGGGCCTCCCGATGGAAAACTCTGCGAAATTCGGAATGGCAGCGTTCGCTGCCACCCGGAGTTGGGCGGTGTCGGCCATGGCGTTTTCGGGCTGAATAAGGACGGCAAGGGGAACCTCTGGGTCGGATTGGAGACGGGAGTGTGGCGATGGAGACCCGGACCGCCGGAGTTCTATACGGTGCCAGGCCTGCCAAACGGAAGAATGCAGGGCATGGCGGACGGCGACGATGGCGCTCTCTTGATCGCCACAACGGGCGCTGTCATGCGGCTGGCTGATGGGAAAGCGGAGGCAGTATATCGGTTTCCCGCTGCGAGGCGCGGGTTCCGTGTCCTACGAATGCTCCGCGATCGCGACGGCGGTCTGTGGGTGGCACCTGCGGGCCGGGGCATTGTGCATATACACCAGGGACGGACCGATGTGTTTTCACAATTCGACGGCCTGTCAGGCGACGACATTTACGATTTGTTCGAAGATCGTGAGGGCAATATTTGGGTCGGAACCATCAACGGGCTCGACCGCTTTCGCGAGCTTCCAGTGGTCACGAATTCCAAAAGCCAAGGTTTGTCGGATATCCCCTGGGGAGGCGTCTTAGCAGCGAGGGACGGAAGCGTTTGGTTCTCTACCCTCGATGGGTTAGACCGCCTGAATCAGGGCCAGATTACGGTGTATCGCCAGCACCGCGCCAGGCCGGGCGGGCGAGAGACTGCCGGCAGCGGACTGCCGGATGAGGGGGTGGGGTCGCTTTTTCAGGACTCTCGCGGGCGAATCTGGGTTTCCACTCTGACCGGGATCGGCTACTTGGAGAATGACCGGTTTGTTCCTACCGCGGCTCCCGGCGGTTTAGCGGGCTCCCTCACCGAAGACACTTCGGGGAATCTGTGGATCGCCAACCACGACCTCGGTCTCCTCCGATTGTCTCGGCGTAATGAGTTGCAACGGATTCCCTGGGCCGCATTCGGACGCAAGGATCCTGCGATTGTTCTAGCCCCGGATCCTTTGCAAGGCGGCCTATGGCTCGGATTTTCTCAGGGTGGCATCGCTTGGTTTCGTGACGGCCAGGTTCACTCATCCTACTCAGCCGCCGATGGGTTGAGCGAGGGCCGTGTCAATCAGCTTAGGTTCGACGGGGAAGGCGCGCTCTGGATCGCCACTCAGCGCGGACTCGGCCGATTGAAAAACGGCCGCATCGCCACGTTAACGAGCAAGAGCGGATTGCCTTGCGATGCGGTCCAGTGGACGATGGAAGACGAAGCCCAATCGCTGTGGCTGATGATGCCTTGCGGCTTGGTGCGGGTTGCGCGCTCCGAATTGGACGCGTGGGCTATTGCGGCGGACAAGACCGCCCGGACGATCCACGCCACGGTTTTTGATAGTTCCGACGGGCTAAGGAGTCTCGCTGTTGTCGGCGATTATACGCCGCGCGTCGCCAAGTCGCCAGATGGGAGACTGTGGTTCATTGCCCCTGACGGCATCAGCGTCGTCGCTCCACGTCATCTACCCTTCAACAACCTTCCGCCACCGGTGCATATCGAGAAGATCACCGCTGACCGCAAGGAGTACTGGGAAAACTTATCGGGCGATGCGTCATCGAATCCGCGCCTGCCCCCGCTGGTGCGCGAGCTAGAGATCGACTATACGGCGCTCAGCTTAGTCGCGCCGGAAAAGATACGCTTTAGGGACAAGCTCGAAGGCTGGGACCACGATTGGCAGGATGTTGGCAACCGCCGCCAAGCTTTTTACACAGGTCTGGGTCCGCGGCATTATCGATTTCGAGTCACCGCATGCAACAACGACGGGGTGTGTAACGAAGCCGGGGCGTTCTTAGACTTTTCAGTGGCACCAGCGTACTACCAAACGAGTTGGTTCCGTCTGTCGGGCGTGGCCGCGTTCTTTGCGTTGCTTGTGGGGGTGTATCATCTGCGGTTGATGCAACTGGCACATGAATTCAACATGCGGGTGGAGGAGCGCGTCAGAGAACGGACCCGCATCGCGCGCGAACTCCATGATTCTCTTTTGCAAAGTTTTCAGGGACTGATGTTTCACTTGCAAGCGGTGCGCGACCTGCTTCCCGGGCAGCCAAGCGAAGTCATTGAGGCTCTGGATATCGCGCTGGAGCGCGGTGACAAAGCCATTGCGGAGGGCCGGGACACCGTCTCGGACTTGCGTGAGTCTATTGTCGTCGACAAAGATGTAGCGGATGCATTGACGGCTCTTGGTGAGGAACTGGGCGCCCAGAGCGACAATGGCACGGCGCCGTTCGTGCGCGTCCTCGTGGAAGGGAAACCACGAGAACTCGATCCCCTGCTGCGCGACGAAATCTACCGCATTGCGCGCGAAGCGCTGCGAAACGCATTCCGCCACGCGAAAGCGCAAAAGATCGAAGCGGAAATTACATATGGCGATTCCGAATTTCTGTTGCACGTGCGAGACGACGGAAGCGGGATTGCTCCACAAGTTGCCAACCGCGGTGCCCGTCCAGGTCACTGGGGGCTCGCCGGGATGCGGGAACGTGCGAAGAGTTTCGGCGGGAAGCTGGAAGTCTGGAGTGAGCATGGAGCTGGAACGGAAATCGAGTTGACCGTCCCCGCTTCCATTGCTTACGGAAGATTCAAAGCGCGTCGGCGATTTTCGTTCTTGCGAAGAAAGACTGGGGAAACGGATGAACAGCAATTCTAAGATAGGCAACAGCCCTGATCAGATTCGCGTTCTCTCGGTTGACGACCACGTACTGATCAGGGAAGGGATCGCCGCGCTCATCGCCAATCAAAAGGACATGCGTTTGGTCGCCGAAGCCTCCAACGGAGGCGAGGCGATTGAACAGTTTCGGTCGCACCGTCCGGACGTGACTCTGATGGACTTGCAGATGCCAGAAATGAATGGCATGGATGCCCTCATTGCGATTCGGAGTGAATTTCCAGAAGCGCGCGTCATCGTCCTGACGACCTACGCAGGCGACGTTCTGTGCAAACGGGCGATGCAGGCCGGCGCTCAAGCCTACATCTTAAAAGGCAACGTGCGGAAGGATCTTTTGGACACCATCCGAGCCGTTCGCGCTGGAAAAAAGTTTGTTCATGCGGAGGTCGCCGCCGAACTCGCCAGCCACGCTGCTGATGACGCCTTAACTGAAAGGGAGATCGAAGGTCTGTCGCTAATTGCGGCCGGCAATTCCAACAAGCTCATCGCCGATCAATTGTCGATTTCGGAGGACACGGTCAAAGGCCATGTCAAGAGGCTCCTTTCCAAGCTTGGCGTCAATGACCGCACCCACGCAGTAACCGTCGGGTTGAAACGTGGAATCATCGAGTTGTAAAACCCCTTATAACAACCCCAAAGAGTCTAAAGTGGCCCCACATTTTGGGGATTCGGGATCTTGGGCGATTCCGATATGTTCCTCTCGTACGAGTGCATTAGTGTGACGTAAAGGGGTGAACTTGCAAAGATTGTTTACGATGTTTCCAGGCGGTTGGCCGGGGGCAGGACTCCTGCTCCTACGCCTAGCAGGAGCCGTTCCTTTGCTGGTTGGAGGCTGCTCCGAATTTCTGGGAAGGCACCATGGCGGGCTGTACATGGGTTTCGTCACGACCGCCGTCGGAGCTTCGCTGCTGGCAGGCTTGTGGACACCCATAGCGGGAACTTTACTGGCAATCATAGAGGTTTGGTTTGCCGTCACTCAAGCAGGCCGGGCGGAAATGTATCTCCCGCTTGCGGCGCTTGGAGTAGGTCTGGTAATGCTCGGACCGGGTGCATGGTCTGTAGACGCCCGACTTTTTGGCAGGAAGCGGATCGATGTTCATGGTCGCTAGAGGCACACCCTCTAGCGCGGTCAGTGCTTTGTCAAACGCCTCTTGGAAGGGGCACCCACCTTGACGCTTCGCCTTGCTGTCTATTCCTGTTATTCCTAGAAGGACTGCGTTGCTCCGACTATCCGGTAACCCTAAAGAGTTATTTCCTGCCTCCTCCGAATAGCATTTCTTGCCTGCTCAAGATGGTCGTTAGCTTGACCCCGAAATGACTGGGCATGCCGACTCCAATTGGGGTTTCTTGAAGAAACCGCCTCATGCGACTATCGGCGCGTCACATATAGAGGTGCGGGCGAGGCTTTACGAGAAGGAAGCTAGGAGGTCAACATGTGGATGCGATGCTGTGCAGTATGTAGGCGGGTACTCGGGAAAGCAAGGCTATGCGATCACATTTGCTGCGCATGCGGCTGGGAATGGTAACTCCAATGGCAATCGTGATTGAGTTCTACGTACCTGAGAAATTCCGAAAACAGAGCGGGAAATGGATTTCGCCCGAGCAGCGCGGGAAGGTCATTCCGTTTCCCGCACGGCAAAAAGAAGTCAGCATGACATGACGAGCCTGCGCTTGGTATGAACGCCCGCAGAGTCGCAGAGGATCCTGTGATCTTTTGCGTCGGCGGACGGATTGCGGAGCTGACATGAATGCGTCGACGCGCATAGAAGGACGGGAGGACATCGAACATGCTTGATGCGAGTCGTGAAGGGCTGGGCTTTCATTCGGACGAGGCAGGACTGCTGCCTCCGCCATCGTATGCCGGTGTACGAAACGGCTTGGTGGATAGGGTTGTTACGGGAAAAACTCTAGTTGCGAGCAAAGCCAAGAACAAAGATACGATCTCCGACGAGGCGATTCGTGATCAGGTCTCGCGAATTCTGGAGAGCTCGACGTTTGTTCAATCGGAGCGACTTGGCCGATTTCTTCGCTTCACAGTCGAAACTACCCTAGCAGGCAAGGCGGAGACGTTGAAGGAGTATCTAATTGGGACAGAGGTATACGAGCGCAAGCCCTCCTATCATCCCGGCGAAGACTCGATTGTTCGCAGCGAGGCTCGCCGCCTACGGCGCAAACTAAAGGAATACTACGAATCCGGTGGTAAGGACGACTCAGTCTTTATCTACTATCGGCCTGGCAGCTATGTTCCTGCCTTCCGAGATCAAAATACGCACAGTATAAACATCACTGCGGCTCCCGACGAGCGTTTCATTGTTGGAAACGGCATCCGCGTAGCGGTTCTGCCTTTCTTAGACGCCTCGGGCGACGCCTCATCTAACGTTTATGCCCAACTGATCACCGATGAATTGATTCACGAACTGGTGCGTACAGATGGGGTTCGGGTGAGCGCGGCAAGTTCGGTAGCGCCACTGGTCGCGAAAGCTATAGACATGCGTTCTCTGGCCCGAAAACTTGACGTTCAGATCATATTTGAAGGTACGGTGCGCCAGGATAATAACCTCCTGCATATCACGTGTCGAGTCGTTAACGCTGCGGATGGCTTTCAGATTTGGTCTGAACGGGTCGAAACGGAGCCGGATATAAAAGGCCTTTCCAACGTCTGTGGAAGAATCGTATCTTCGCTCGTAAGCCGCATCATGCAGAGCAATGGTCGATTGGGAAGACCGCTGCAGACTCCGAGTAATCACAGGAGCAGCCAGCTCTCGCAGTGCGTAATTGAATCGACTAAGGTGTGATAGCCAAGAGTTGAGCTTGTACACCATACTGTCGGATGGGGTCGCTACTGTCAGGCAGGCTTGCAAAACCGTTCGATCATCAATTGTTGCTCAAAACGGTCCGAGCTGCACTTGATATGTGAGCACACAGGTTATAGCAATCGTATGCGGTGCCTGGAAAGGAGTATCTTGTGACAGGTTATGCAACGGTTACGTACGCTGCGGGGGACCAGGCTGAACGTAGATTCGATCGGATCATCGGCAATAGCGCCGCTCTGGAATCTGTTCTCGACCAGGTGGAGCAGGTGGCTCCCACAAACTCGACTGTCCTCATCGAGGGCGAAACCGGTACAGGCAAGGAGCTCATCGCACATGCCATTCACAACGCCAGTCGGCGCTACGGACGCGCTTTCATAAAGCTTAATTGCGCGGCCATTCCTTTGGATCTTCTGGAAAGCGAGTTATTCGGTCATGAGAAGGGCGCGTTCACTGGTGCCATCGCGCAGAAGATCGGGCGCTTCGAAATGGCTGACAAAGGCACCCTGTTTTTGGACGAAGTAGGCGACATCCCTCCTGCCCTGCAGCCGAAGCTGTTGCGTGTGCTCCAAGAGCAGGAGTTCGAGCGCTTAGGGAGCGGTCGCACGCACAAAGTGGATGTCCGGCTTGTAGCTGCAACGAATCGGGATCTCGTCAAGATGGTACTTCGCGAGCAATTTCGCAGTGACCTGTACTATCGTCTGAACGTCTTCCCCATCTTGGTGCCGGCGCTCCGAGAGCGTCGGCAAGACATTCCTGCGCTTGTCACGCATTTCGTGAAGCTGTTTAGCCGCCGCATGGGGAAGCAAGTCGACAGGATTCCTCCAGAAACCATGGCTGCCTTCCAATGGTATTCGTGGCCTGGCAACATTCGCGAGTTGCAGAACTTAGTGGAACGCGCGGTGATCCTTTCGAAGGACGGAATGCTGCTGAACCCACTTCACAAAATGCAAACAGAGCCCATGATCCCCAGTCTGCATCGCCTCCGAACTTTCCAGTCATCGATGACTTTGGAAGACTCCGATCGCGCTCTGCTTGTGGAAACACTTGAGCAGGCTGGCTGGGTCGTAGGTGGACCGCGCGGCGCCGCGGCGAAACTGGGACTGAAACGAACCACACTGCTTGCCAAGATGAGAAGGTTGGAGATTTCCCGACCTATCCATCAGGAAGGAACAGACGGGAGCGGTATAGCACCCGAGACCATATAACGGTAAGGTGCTCAGTTTTGAAATTTGTCCGCACAAGAAGGGCAGCTCGATAAGGAGAACTTCGGAATTTCAAAGCTCATCACCTCGCTGCACCCGATGGGTCGAGGTGACGAGACTTACCTTCCGGGAGCAGCCATCGCGCCTGCAATGTCGGCTTTCTCGGTTGAAGACAGGAGCCGCGCTGCCAAAGGAAATATTAAGCCGTCCCTTATTCTGATGTGCTACTTCCAGTGTTCTAAAACCGCCTTTGTAGCTATCGACTGCGGCGCGGAGATCGTGCCCGAACCCTATAGATCTGCGCAACGACAAAAAACTGAGTGAGAACTGAATGAAGAAGTTGCCTTTGTAGCCGCTCTTGGCATTCCGGACCATCGTAGAATCAGTAAGTTCCAAGGAATCAGTGGGCGACTGGGGAACAAATCCACCCCCCGCAACCAACGCAATCATAGGGTTACAAAGAATTAAGATTTTCGATTCTAGTCCAAAATAGTCCATTAAGCGGAACCGCACGAAGCAAAGGCCGTCCTCGAGACGGCCTTTTGCTATTTGGACTGATTCGGAGCGAGAACCCGCTGGAAGACTGAGGTGTTCGCTTGCGTTTCGCTTCCATGAACGCACCACCGTACACGTTCATGGTGGTCGAGATGTTCGCGTGACGCATCAGCTTTTGCTGCACTCCGAGCGGAGCGCCCGAGTCGTCGAGCCAGGCGCGATAGCTGTGACGCAGCGTGTGCCAGCCGATCGATCCCGGAATCTTTGCCCGCCGCGCCGCTGGTTTCAGCATCTTCTGGCGCAGAGAGCTTGAATCGTAGGGTTTCGTCGTCCGGGGACTGGGGAACACCCAATCTCCGGTGGATTCCGGGCAAAGCGGTTTCCATTCGAGGAGAATGGTGGCAACGTCCGGGTCCAAAGGCAGTTCGTCCTGCGAGTATTCGGACTTGAGTTTCGTGACCTGGCTCCGGGCGTAACCCTCCTTGACAACCATGACCAGGCGCTCGAAATCCACCGCATGCCAGCGCAAACCCAAGACCTCGCTGATGCGCAGCCCGGTGCAGCCGGCGAGAAGAACCATCGATCGATACGGTTGCAGAAGTTGGTTGAAGAGGGCGACGAACTCCTCTTCGGTTAGGATGCGTGGTGCGCGGAGCCGCTTGCTGACTCCTTTGAGCTCGACCAGGCCCATCGGGTTGCGTTCGATGGGAGTCAGCTCCCAGAGCATCGCCTTCTCGAACAGTCGGTACATCAGCCCGCGCAGGTGACCTTTGGTTTTGGGAGCGACCGGCAATTTTCGAAGCCAGTCTTGTACCGGGTAAGGTTTGACATCCCTCAGTAAGCACTTTCCCCACTTCGGGGAAATGTGGCTGTTGATCCGGCTGCGGTCTACCTCCTTGGTTGTATGTGCGAGTTCGCCCAGTTCGATCTCTTCGCTGACGTAGCGATCGAGCAAGCCCTGGAAAGTGACGGCCTCCCGCAACGGCAAGCCGCTGTTGATTTGCAGTCGCAGACCCTCGGCCGCTCGTCTGGCATCGGCCTGGGAAGGGAAATCCCTCGTGGTCCCCAGCGTGATGGCAGGGCGAGAGACCGCGGGGTTTGCCCGGTCGCGGTAGCGAAAAATCCATACGTCGGGGCCTTTGGTTCGCTTCTGAAGTTCGAGATTCCCAAATTGATAGCGGTTGCGTCTAGGCAACTTGTCCTCCTTTGCCTTGACGCCGCCGGGAGGACTCGGAGCATACCTGAGCCCGCAACCATTCGTCCAATTCTGAGATGTAGAAGAGCCATTTCTTGCGTTGTCCGTACCCGATGGGGTGGCCAGGAATGTGTCCGATCCCCGCCAAGCGCGTGATACTCCGGACGTGCATCTGCAGGAACTCCGCGGCAACCTTAGCCGATACCGGTCTTTCGGAGGCCTGCGGCGCCTTTCTGGAAGCGTCGATCGCGGTAGTGATTTGAGTACCCACGCTGAGTCACGCAAAAATGTGATCAGTCTGTTCCAGCTGCGGCTGAGGATGGTTCTATAGACCCGAACTGACCTTCCGTCAAACGGACAGAGTGTAAGGTCTGGCACCGGATTGAGGGCGCACAGAAGTTGAAGACAACCGACTGCAGCGAAGGGTCTTGCCTCGACTTGTTCCGAACCGCGGTGCATGTCACCGAGTTCACCACCCAGGCTGCGTACCGTTGCGAAACTCGCAGGCGGTGGTCTTCGGTAGACCCGATCGCCGGCAAAATGGGTCTGTTTCCACTGCAATATAATCCTGATATGGCCGATCGCATTGCGTGCTCGCGCGTCACCTGTCCGAAATGTGGGACTTGGGTTGTGGTGAAGCAGCCAGCCCTGGTGAACCGTGGCGAAGAGAAATTGCGCGCCAGCTGTCCGGTGCCGGAGTGTGGAAGGGAGTTTGCTTTCGAGTTGGGCGAGACGCGCGTGTTCGAACTGCCCCTACGTCTTTTCGAGCGGCAGCACTTCTACCGTTCTGAACTGTTCTGATCGCCTACTGTCGCACCTTTCCGGACAGTGGGCCTCGCTGGCCGGGATCTTTTGCAATCGCTCCGTACTGACCGCGGAGCTGCATGTGCTGGATCAAGGCTTGAAATGTGAGGCAGGCGCGTGTCAGAACCCAGAGGATTTCTATGGCAAAGAAGCGCGGCAACCCGAATTGGGGCAAGCAGGTGGCAAATGCCGGTCCCGTCGGCCCGACCTCATTTGAGGAGGTCGTGAGGAAACTAAGGCTGTCTCCCGAGGATTATGAAGGCTCCCTCACACTCAAAGAGTGGGTGCGAAAGAATAAAGACCAGAAATACATTCCGGACGATCTCCTTAAGCTCTGGGCTTTCGAAGTGAAAGGCGACCTGTAAGTTCTCCTCGCGCCCGAGACGGAGCTGGCCAGTTCGAAGCGACCGATTCCACGGACAAGGATTTTCTAAAATGAGCGCCCTAGCCCTTTTGCAATCACTGAAGGAAAGCACTCTCAGCCAAGCGAGCGTGAAGGCCATCTACGGCGAACCCATCGCAGCCCAAGGGAGAACGGTCATCCCAGTTGCAAAAATAATGTATGCCTACGGTGCTGGGGCGGGTACTGGCGGTGTGGGCGATTCCAGTGCTCGGGGTGAAGGCGGGGGTGGCGGTGGAGGAGTACGGGTTATTCCCGTGGGCGTTATAGAGATCAGTGAGCAGCAGACCCGTTTCGTTCCGATTACCGATCGCAAGACGCTGACAGGAGCTGTTCTAGTAGGCATTGGGCTCGGTATGTGGCTAGGTTGGCGGAGACGGCGCTGAAGCCGCGTCGGCATGAGGCCGCTCGATTCAGGGACCGCACTTCGGATTTGTCATCCAAACAGAGTTACTCCGATGCGAGGAGTAACATTTTCTATGGCTTTCAAGTACATCTATCGGTCGCCCTTGCGCTCTATAAGCTCCGCTGTTTCAACCGGAGGTCACAGTGATTGCAAGAGTTTGGCACGGATATTCGAAGCCTGAGCACGCCGACACCTACGAGGCCATGCTGAAGCCCGAGCTTCTGCCCGGTATTAGCGCAGCAAAGGGCTACAGGGGTAGCTACTTGCTGCGGAGAGAGGCCGGAGACGAGGTCGAGTTCATCACAATCATGCTCTGGGACTCGATTGATGCAATTCGCGCCGTGGCTGCTGCGGTTCTCAATGCAGCAAAGTGCTGTGGCGCTCAGTACGCTCAGGACGAGAAAAAGCATCCGTCTGCAAACGCTACCGCTCCTCATATCCACGTTCAGCTTGTGCCCGGCAAGAGGGGCGGTCATGGGGATCTACCGGAAAACGCGAAATGTAAGGATTGCTCAAAGGATTAAACTCACCATGAGATCAAAAGCTTTAGCTGTGCTGCTCGTTCTCCTCTGCATCGGCAGTTCTGCGCAATCTAGCTCTCATCTGTGTGACGCTAGTGTGCTCCCCTCTGGGGTTTCAGAACTTCTAAAATCCCGCTTTGAGGGATGGCGGATTCGGACTGCTGAAGATATGGAGGAATACGATCGGCAATTATGGACAAAAAGCAAACCCGACGCGTGTCCAGGAATCACGCCAGGCCGGTTCCTCAGCGCGACAAAGAAGACTTTTGTTGTCCTGCTTGTCCCTGAAAAACCCGATCTCAAGGGCTACAAAATCATCGCTTTCGATCAGGCTGACAGCAACGGCTCCTTTACGCCAGTCGTCATTGAAGACAACCCAACTCAAAGCGCCGCAGACCTTGCGATCTTTCAGTTGGCCCCCCAGGGCTTTACACTGACCCGGACCGCACGCGTCGAGTCCGGATTCAGCTTGATGGATTGCAGGTTGAAAGAATGGAAGTCAGCACCACGCTTTACTTCTGCGGGCGGGGCACTTTGAACATCTTGTAACGTCGGATTAAGACACTGACTTTCCGATCCAGCCCGTTAGTGGCGAATGTTTCCGTAGGTACTGATCTGATCACAAAGCAGAGTACCTTCCGTTGGCGTTTCCCGTCCCGCTGGCGCGTGAGCTTCTGATCGGATAAGGCCCAGGGTGGTGCTCTCGTTCTCTCGCCTTTGCCGGAGACAATCCAGGTGAATATCCACGACAATGTAGTGATACATTGTGCCCGGTAGGGCAGTGAAGTTGGGATGAAGTTGGACGCCGAACGGAACATCATTGAGCAGTGGATTCTGCCGGACGCGGTGTGAGCTTCGCGGGCCGTGCGTAGACCGTCACACTTCGCCCTCGCCCACTACTGTCAAAATTCGCAGTGCCTTGATTCGTGGCCGGTACTTGTCGTAGCCCTACCTTCGTGATCGAGCCTTCTGCGATCAACTTCCCGCCTCGAAATGATCAGCAAGGGGAAGCAGAATGCTGTCTAATACTTAATCGCGTTTCATTGGTCCTCTTTTTCGGGGTTTCTACCTTGAGAAAGCCGTTTTGCGATCTTCGTCCATTCCTGCATCGTAACGCCTTTCGCCTTTGATTCGCACCACAAGTCGCGGATCGAACTGTAGTGTAGGAAAGAAATTAGCATTCCTTTAACTGTCGAGTGATAGATTTTCACTGAATCCCCGCACCCTTCGTCTCGGGCTCCAATCGATAACTCTCAGCCAAGGAGTTCCTCATGACGGCGTCCAGCCACGCTCTCACGCGTGAAGTCAATGACCTTGTGCTCGAACAGATTTTCACGTTCAAGCGGCCCGTGGAACTTGACGACAGGCAGCTTCTCGAATACCACCTCCGTGATCTGCGTATCCTAAGTCTCTACAAGCAGCTTGATCGCATCGGGTGGGAGAGATCGAACGGCAAAGCATAAAGTCGCTTTTAGACATGCGAATCTCGATGGGCATCGCCTGCGAGAAGTGTGCAATCGTCTATCTGATCACTTCGACAGGCAACAAGCATATCGCTCGCCTGCCACGTATCGTTGGCCCGGGCATGTTCGTGCTGAAGTGTGCCGGTGGGAGCAGGAAGAGCTTTCATAAAAGCAACCTGAGACCCTATGTGGTATCAGTGCAAGGCTACGCTAAGGGGTACGCAAAACCGGGCGAATACACTACGCGGCAGTCTCGGTCGGGCAAGCCTTCACATGCGGACTGCTGATGATCTGTTCGGATGTCCGCAGGGCAGCCCCCCGAACGGCCTTCGTCGGGATATGGCTCCCGGCGGGTCTTGGCGGTGGTGAGAATTGGCCGTCAATCTTTCCATGATTCTCTCCTCCCATTGAGTGCTCGCTGCGATGAATTTGTCCCACCGTGAGTACCTAGAGACGGCGGAGATTCGCTCCGCGCTGCCGGCGAGCAAATCCATCCAATTGCAGATCGCCGCTGTGTCGTCCGTGCGCTCACTCCTTGGCCCTCACTGCTTCGCGGAGTTTGCCGCAGTGGCGTGCGGCTCGCCGAAGTAGGGAAAATCCGGGCGCATCAGCCGCTTATCGGGCGCCACCCCATCGCCGAGGGCCGTGTTCGTGGCCAGCGTGAGAATCACGTCCATCACATCGTCGCCGAGGCCGCGGCCGTTGAAGGCGGCAAAGCTGAATGAGGCGGGCGTGTCCAGTTCATACGGCAGGACCGATGGGCAGAGGCGCGCGAGGAGTTGCGTAGCGTAGGCGGATGGGTCGGCCGCTGAGTGGGCGAGCGTGGTGACTTTTTCCACGAAGTCGCGGATCGGTTTGGAGAACAGCGCCACTTCGTCCGCCGGGACTGCGCGGTTGTAGTTTTCCGATGCGTCGCGCAGCGAAGGATCGGAGAGCAGGATGTGGGTGATCATCCGCAGGCCCCAACGCGATACCTGCACCTCCGGCGCGTGCCCGTAGAGCGATGCGGTGGCCCAGGCGTGCACCACACCTCGGCCGATCAGGCTGCTGGGGACCTCGAGGACGACTAGGTCTGCAGCTCTTCGCTTCTCTTAAGAGTCCGTCTACGAGGTCAAAGTTCATTGCTTCGGTCCGAAATTGATATCAAGAAACGATAGGTCCCTATCGTTTGTCGGTACTAATCGATGGTGACGGGGGCAACGTTCACTTCAGGAGCCGTCGGCGTTGGGGAGAACACAGCAATTCTGGGATGTGCAAGAAGGCTTGCGTATGCCACGAAAACCTTGTGCGACACCGGGTCTACCGTTAAGGTATGGGCGCCGTAGTGAGTGCGTATCTCATCCAAGACTCGATAATTGTCAGGATCGTCCTGCTGGATCACCGTCAATTTTCCTGCTTTTCCGGCTACGTAAATGCGATGAACACCTCGATCGAATGCGACCGAGTCAGGCCCACCCCCAATCTCCAACGATCTAATTACTCGATGGCCCTCCAGGTCAAAAACCATCAATTTGGCACTTCCGCTACAGACCGCAAAGAGCCGTCTCTGCTCGGTATCAATTGCCATGCCGGATGGCCCTTCGCACGGAGCAAGAGGCCATTGCCCCACTACTGACCGATTGCCAACGTCAATTGCCACCACAGCGTTGGTGTCTTCTAGATTCTGGAAGAGCTATCCGCTCCGAGAGTCCATGGCCGGAAACTCGGGCTTTCCAGGAAGCTGGATTAGCTTGAAATCGATTACCTCCTCGGAGCCCACCGTGACAAGAACACCCGATCTCACAAGCGTTGCAAATCCTTCCTTGGACGCACTGATCTGATAGGTACCAGTCACCAAATTCGGAGCCGTGTAGATCCCGTCGTTGTCCGCGTCTATGGATCGGAGGATAGCCGTTAGGGGTTCTTAACAGCAACCTGTGCTCCTGCAATCGCGCGTCCGGAGCTGTCCCTCACACTCCCAGAAATAGTCCCTCCAGCGACCTGTGCGAGACAGGCGCTCCGGGTCACGAGTACGATTGCGGTGACGCGTGCTACAGTGAAGGAATTCGAAGCCAAAGCGTCGCGAGTTGGAAGCACCGGAACGTTCCTCCTTTGACGAATTTGCTTTGACTAAGGTCCGCACGCGCCAGCACTGACCTTTCAAGGAATGATGGACCTTATCTCTAGAACGTGAACTCTCATCCGTTACTCGGAACATGTCAGAGCATACGGCTCGGATCGAGGACGATGGAAACACGTCACGTAACCACGTGTCTTGGCTTCGTCACCTCGGTCGGCAAGTTGAAATGGAAGGTTGCACCTCGTCCGTCGTTGGCACTGGCCCACAACCGGCCGCCGTGCGACTCCACAATGGAGCGGCTGATTGCTAACCCCATGCCGCTGCCTTGCGGCTTGGTGGTGAAGAAGGCAGAAAAGATCTGGTCAACATTGCCGGTGGGTAGTCCCGGACCTGTATCGCTAATCGAGAACAATAGTTTCCCTTCTTGTTGCAGTTGCGATTTCACTGTGAGTTCTCCGCCGGCGTCCTTCATGGCTTCAATCGCGTTGAGCATCAGGTTCATGAATACCTGCTGCAGCTGCACACGGTCCGCCATGACTACTAGCTCTCCAGCGACAAGTTGTGTACGCATGGCTACCGATGATCGGGTGGCCTCGCCATGCAGCAACGTAAGAATTTCGTAGATGATTCTATTCACCTCGACCAACTCACGTTGCGGAGGAGATTTCTTGTAAAACGAACGTATTCGATCAATGATCTCGGCAGCACGATTTCCATATTTATCGATTTTAGCTGCCGCTGCACGGGCCCGCTCAATGTTGGGAGGTTCGCGGGCCAGCCATTCGATGCAACTGTTGGCGCTGGTCATTGCGGCGGCGATCGGCTGTTTGATTTCGTGCGCCAGCGAGGCCGCCATTTCTCCCATCATACTCACACGATTGATGTGCGCCAGATCGGCCTCCAGCTGATTGAGCCTCTCGCGCTCTTGCTGAGCGGCCTGGCGTTCTTCCTCCACTCGTTTGCGGTCAGTGATATCGATCACGGTACCCACGAGCTCAATGAGATCGCCAGATTGGTCGAGAACCGGATGGCATACGCAGTGAATGTCTCTAACACTTTTGTCCGAATGAACGATGCGGTAGTCGATTTCGAAGTCTACTTTGTCGCGGACACCTTTTTCGACTTGTTCTCTGGATCGGGTTTGATCGTCTGGATGAATCCGCTGAATGATGGTCTCTAATGGGGGCGGGTTTCCGTCCCTCGGGGCAAATCCTAGTAGGCGATAACACTCCTCGGAATAGTATGTGTTGTCGGTTGCAGGGCTCCACGCCCAGCTGCCAGTGTGACTCAACCTCTGCGCTTCCGCCAGATAGGCTTCACTATGTTGTAGGGCTTCTCCTGCGCGCTTGCGATCTTCAATGTCGGTGAGAGTTCCGTACCATTTGACAATATTTCCGCGCGGGTCTCGAAGCGGGACACCACGCACGAGAAACCAGCGATATTCTCCGTCAGCGGCGCGACGGAACCGCGCCTCGTCTTCGAAAAGCTGTCCGGCCGCAACGGAGACACGCCACTTCTCGGAATAGTGCGCGAGATCTTCGGCATAGATCGCACGCTGCCAGCCTGTGCCTGAAGTCTGCTCGACAGAGAGCCCGGTGTAATCGGTCCAGCGTTTGTTCACAAAGGTGGTGGATCCGTTAGACAACGTAGTGAAAGTCATCGCCGGAATTGTTTCCACAACGTCTCGCAAATGCTTTTCCTGACTCTTGAGTCGATGAATGCGCCAGCGAAGAAGCGCCCAGGTGGCAACCAATAAGGAAGCTGCAAGAAGGACCCGAAACGCTCTTGTCTGGTACCACGTGGGTGCGATACTGAAGGAAAGCTTCGCAGCCTGGTCGTTCCAAATGCCGGCGCTATTGCTTGTCATGACGCGAAACGCATAGGAGCCCCAGTCAAGACTTGTGTATACGGCCGCGCGAGTGGAGACCGGTTCGCTCCAGTCTTTGTCAAATCCTTCCAGTTTGTACTTAAACTGAATCCGCTTCGAATCAGAAAGACTGATCCCAGAGAATCTGAAGGTCAGGCGATGAGTGTCCGGAGGAACACGAATTGGCGGCTCAAGGTCGAGCGAGTTGCCGTCCGCGGATAAGCTCTCGATTTGTACAATGACAGGAACTGATTCACGAGCTGCTCGGAGGGGGTCGACTATGGCCAGACCTCGATCGGTGGAAAACCAGATTTTCCCTTGTGTGTCCGCAAATACGGATCGAAATCGCTTCACGCCTTGTCTGGCGATGAGGCCATCCTCGAGTCCATAGTCTTGAATGTCGGATTCAGTCAGTGTGGCTGACAACAGTCGCGCGCGATTGACGGATAATATGTGATTGGAGGTTGCAATCCAGAGATTTCCGATGTTGTCCCCGGCAATTCCGAGGATACCTTCCCGCAAAGCCGAGGGCATAGAGTTAGGCTTTTTGATTTGGCCCGATTGCAGCACAGCAAGACCGAAGACGGTTCCGACCCACACAGTGCCGGTCGAATCTGCGAGCAGGCAGGTGACGTTATCGTTGGGCAAGCCATTACGAGATGTAAAAACGCTCCATATGTTTCTCGAGTACGAAGCCAGGCCGTTTGGCGTGCCGAACCACATTGTGCCATCGGGACTTTCATCGATCGAAGTGATCGTATTCGATGGCAAACCATTCCCAATGGAGTAGGTTTTGAAATGACCGTCCACAAATTGACTGATACCAGCGTTAAGAGTAGCGGCCCATACCGAGCCGTCCCGGCTTTGATATACGGCGTACACGCTGTTTTCCGGAAGCCCATCGGAAACGGTATAGGTTCTTGCCCTGATTCGACCGGCCCAAAAGCGTAAGCGCGTCAGTCCGCCACGCTGTCTCCCTACCCATAATTCGTTGTCGCCTCCTGCAATGGAATAGACCACGTCGTGGTTCAAATCGTCGTTGGAAACGATTCCGCCTTGTCCTTGTCTGAGCCACTGCAGACCACCCTTGAATGACGCAAACCACACGCGGCCGGTAGCGTCGACGAAAACAGGCCCACTGCTCTCCTCTTGCGACGTTCTAAACGGAAACGTGACGAACGCGGTTTCGCGCAGTCTCTCGAGGCCCTGCGAACGTCCTATCCAAAGATTTCCTTCTCGATCTTCAAAAAGGGCCGTCACTGGTCTCGCGTGGTCCGAACCCACGTCGTCAAAGGAGATTCCCTCCTTGTTCACCCTGACGAGTCCGGCACTGGTCCCCACCCAAACATTCGCATCGCGGTCGCGGAGCATGGCGCGAACTTCAGCTTGACGCAAAGCGGGACTAATGCCACTTTGACTAACTTCTTTCCCGTTCCAGCGAAAAATACCTCTTTCCGTTCCGATCCAGAGTTCTCCATTTTCCAGTGGAAGGAGGGACCGAACGTTGCGGCTCACACCCGGCAGACGTACGGGCGAAATCTGGCCGTGATCCAGATAAAACAAACCTTTGTCGCGTGTACCGAGCCACACGCGGCCGTCACTGGTTTCCACCATGGAAGTCACGGCCGAGTCAGGCTGGGCGAGGCTATGAGCAGCTACGCTGGTGGCCCAACTCAGTCGGGTTGAGAGATCGTCGGAAGATGGGGCAGTCGGCGTGGAGCTGAGATCCGATGAAGGAGAGATCGATAAGAACTTGCCGTCTCGATAGGTGAGTGCACCATACGCAAGCGATGCGAACAGAGGAGCGCCATTCGCGCGCCTTCCGATCGCGGTCACTCCAATTTCCGCTTCCCCGCGCCCGAGTTCGAATTTTCCGTCATGAAACCGCAACAGCTTGGTATTAGCCAAGAGAACCCAGAGATTGCCGCTATGGTCGGTTGTCAATTGCTGGACGGAGCCGATGGGCAAAGACTCGGGGCTCGCCTGCTGAAAAACGCGGAAGCTGAGTCCGTCGAAGCGGAACAGACCCTTTTCCGTACCAATCCAAAGATATCCATCCGGCGCTTGCGCGATCGCCGATCTCGCGCCTCCTGGAAACTCGTTCTCGATTGTCCAATGATCGCGCGCATATTGCGAAATCATCCGATGCGGATCGAGAGCTGTCGAGGGGGTAGCGCAGAAAGTTAGCAGGGCGGCAGCAGCCGCGCCGACTCGCAACCGGAATTCAGAGAGACTGGTCAAGGAAGATATTCGAACTTACCGATGATGACTTCCGTGTTCTTCTGGCGGGGGCCCTTTTCGCTCGCAACGATGTAAAACATGAATTCCAGATGCTCTTGGCCAGGTGATGGAACTCCCGCAGTGAAGTTGTGCTCATAGAACGGATGCGCACCCGACTGAATCGAGCTTCCCCGGAATGCCTTGAACACGGCACGACCGGGCTCCCAAAGCATCGAGTAGGTGAGCCTGCCGGGCGGCTCAGTGAAACGAGCGAGGTTGCCAGGAACGTAGAAAGGCTGAATGCCGAATTGCGCGTTTTCTCCGCTCGTGGCGCGGCCCCAGCGCCCAATCTCGATATCCCATTCTCGGAAATGTTGATCACCCGCCGACTGATCGTGAGTGTGCAAGCTGAGAACCACGGCAGGATCTAAACGAGCAGTGTCACTGACGACAAAATTGTAGGTGCCATAGCCAAGACTGCGGGCAAGAATCAGTTGCGCGCAAGTCCAGCCTTTTGGCTTACTACTGATCCTGAGATGCAACACGCCACTCTTGTCGGTCCAGACGTTATCCGCATCGTACAGACTGTTTAGTCCGCCTCGAGCCGCGTCTGTGGTGCGAACATTCCAGTCATATCCGCTGAAGCGTAGTGGCACAGTGGGGAGGTCCGGCAGAGATCCAACTCCATTAACAATCTTCAATGCCACCACAGAACCACTCATAGGAGGAGCTACATCGATTGTCGGCGCCGGATGATAGTCTGCATCCACGAGCAATGCGGCGTATTCGTACCCCAGGTGCGTCTGTGTGCTCCATGTTGAGTCCGGCTGGATCGATATAAACGGATGTTCCGGCCAAGGCTGTACCCACCACGGGCCACTCTTTGCATAAACGACAATTTGCTGTCCCGGTCGAGCCCCAGAGACGCGGCCTGAGATCTTATCGACTCTTTCCCGCCCACCCTGGGCTGCAGGAGGAATCTTGGTGAAGGTGATGGACGGTGTTTCCTGAGGTTTGTCTAACCGGTAGGCCACCAAGGCGACCGCGCTAACGAAAACGATAGCGCTCATGATTCGCAAGACAAGGCACGTTGCAGAAGTTGCTTGAATGCGACCCGCCGCCTCGATTTCAGACTGCTTCACTTGCATAAGGGAAAAAAGTCACTCTCGTCAGAAGTCCGGCCTGCCGTCGGCCGCCGGTCGAATTTCACACCTAAAGCATCTTCTCAAGCGATGTCGAGAAGGTCTGTTCCGTCCTGAGGCGTAGGCCGCGAAATCCCAAGCCGTCTCATTTTGGCCATCAGGGTGGTTCGTTTTAGTCCCAGTTTGGCGGCTGCGCCGTGGGGTCCGCCCACGATCCAGCCGGCCTGCTCAAGCGTCTCCACGATCACAGCGCGATCTGAGTTTTCCCAGGCCATGGACGATAGTGAAGACTGGGTGTCGGAACTGAGAATAATGGCGCTTGTTTGCCTCTTCTGCAGAGGGTTCGGGAGTACGCCGTCGCGCGAAAGGATCACCGCACGTTCAACCAAGTTCTGCAATTCCCGTATATTGCCAGGCCAGGAATGCCACTGAAAAGCGACAATCATTTCTGGAGGAATGCTATCGATTCGTTTCCCCATGCGGCGACTGAAGATGTTCAGGAAGTGCGTTACGAGCGCGGGAATGTCTTCGGGGCGCTCGCGGAGCGCCGGCAGCAAGATGGGGAAGACGTTCAGACGATAGTACAGATCACTGCGGAACTGGCCACGCGCTACCATCTTCATGAGATTCCGATTGGTCGCAGCTACCAGCCGGACGTCCACTTTGTGCGTGCGACCGCTCCCCAAACGCTCGAACTCCTGTTCTTGCAGCACACGCAGCAACTTCGGCTGCAGCGCAGGAGGGATGTCACCTACCTCGTCCAAAAACAGCGTGCCTTTGTCAGCCATTTCAAAGCGCCCGATCTTCTGGGCGATGGCTCCGGTGAAGGCGCCCTTCTCATGACCGAACAACTCGCTTTCCAGAAGATCCAGGGGAATCGCAGCGCAATTAAGCTTTATGAATGCGCGTCCACAGCGCTGACTGGCATTGTGAATGGCATGTGCGATGAGCTCTTTTCCGGTACCGGTTTCTCCTTCGATGAGGACAGTCGAGTCTGTGGGCGCAACCTGCTCCACCTGGTCGAGAGCGGATTCGAGAGCAGCGCTATTGCCGATGATCCGCTCGAACGTACGCTCAGCCTGATCCGGCCCAGTGTTCGTGACTGTTGCATGATCTCCCACAGAAGGCTCCCACGCGACTGCTATGGTCCGCGGTTGCTCACATTACAAGAGCAGCGCGAACCCTTTTGAGCAACAATTGATGATCGAACGGTTTTGCAAGAAACTCGACTGCACCCCGTCTCATGGCTTGAATACGCATGCGAGCGTCTCCATGGGCGGTAATGAAGATGATGGGAACGTTGCATTCCTGTTCTTTCAGCTTGGCCTGCAACTCCAGACCCGACATCTTTGGCATGCGGATGTCAACGATCAGGCACGCAGCTTTACCATGTAAATCGGAGTTGAGGAACTCCTCCGCGGATCCGAAGCAACGTGCTGCGAGGTCCGCCGCCTCCATGAGGTCGCGCAGAGAATCTTGCATGGCCTCATCATCGTCAATGATCGCAATCAATTTGGAGGTTTGGTCCACCGGCATGCGGGGAGGTTAACGTCATTGCGCCACTTGGAACAATCAAACTTTGGGCGGGCAAAACTAGACTTTAGTAGGTTCGACCGCTACTTTCGATAATTGGAGATACGATGCCGACAGGCGGAACTCAACAATTATCAGGACCGGAGTTTCTCCGCCATCCTGACAAGCTCAGGTAGGGATTTGGCCTGCATCTTTTTCATGACTTGGCTGCGATACATTTTGATGGTCGCTTCTCTGGCACCGAATCCCCTGCAACCTGCTTGTTAAGCATCCCGGAGACGACCAGGTTCTTGACCTCTCGCTCGCGAACGCTGAGTTGTTCACAACGTCGCAATTCAGCTAACACTCGCTCTTTCTCGCGGAGGATGCGAGCTCGAAGACTACGACCGCGCAGGCTATTTGGTTCTGACGAAGGGCAATGTGAGAGTCCCTTTCGCGATTTTGGACATTTATTGCCGCTCCTCGCTCTTGTGGCTATCAGCATCATGCAATCGCCGACACGGCACACGGCGACCTTTTACTGTGCAATGGATCTCCTGGGAACAGGATTCGCGTACTTCGGATGGGAATTCGCATTCGAGCGTTCGAGAGTTGCTGCACGCAGGCTGCTGACCGCCTCGATTGTCTATCTTCCGCTGTTGTTCGGACTAAGCGCCACGTTATGCAATCGGGCCAGATGATCCAACGCCCCGACGCCCCGACCCTTGGTTTTGAATCCACGATTTCAACCCACGAGTCGCATGTCTCTCGCGTCTTCTCAAGGACTTAGGTAGCCACCTGGAGTCACTTAAGTTGAGACTACAGGTTAACGTAGCCCTGAAAAGGTTTCGGTTGCGCAATTGGGAGCAAGAATTCTACGAGTGTGTGCGGGTGTGGCGCTTTTCATCTAAGGCAGCCAATTCAAGTAGAGGAAGGGAAGACATGTGTTTGCATCGCACGACGGGCAATTAGCTGAGTTGTGATCGGCCTCGGTGACAATGAATTTGCGCCAGAACCGCCGGTGTCGCTCGAGGGACGATTGCCGGTGCAGTTCGAGGTTCGAGGGATGATTAAGGGAGGAATTGCGATGCCAGCAGGTTCTTCCAAATACCGTGAAGCTCAGCCCTGTCCGCGCACCTCGCTGAAATTACATGTCAAGTTGCACGCATAACCCAAAGGTCGGTGGTTCAATCCACCCCCCGCAACCAAACTTATTGAATCGCAATGGCTCGCTGACGCGACTCAGCAGGCCGTTTTTGCATCTGGGAAAGATTTGGGAAAGAAAGCAGTTTTCCCCTCTCTTTTTCAGGCCACTCGGTGCCGAACAGCACACCAAGTTTTTCAGCAGCGGCCCGTTCATGCTGCGTGAAGGTGTGGGTGTAGCGTTCAGTCACACCGTTCCCGCTGTGCCCCAGGCGTTGCTTGCGAATCTGTTGCGGGATTCCCAACGATTAAGAGGTAGGCAACCCGGCTGTTCCATTGCGGCACTCGCAAGGATGCAAATCGATAAGAGCTTTTTGAATCACCAATAACATTCTTGGAATCCTTGGATAAACAAGGATGAAGCCAGGTTTTTTCGCGAGCCTCAGTCTTTCGTGCACATCAACCGATCTCTCAGAGGTGGGTGGCAGCAGTGAGGAATTTTGCGGGCCATGGCACCACCCTTGGAGGCAAGAATATGTCGAGAGCGGTAACAGTAAGTGGTGGTCCCTCCAGCCTGCGCCAAGTCATTTCGGTGGGTCGGCACCAGTTGTTCGCGGATGAACCGAAGGCATCTGGCGGCCACGATGAGGGGCCGGACCCGTACGAGTTGCTGCTGTCCGCGCTGGGGTCATGTACGAACATGACCCTTCGCATGTATGCTGACCGCAAAGGGTGGCCACTCAAGGATATTCGAGTCGTCTTGACACAGCAGGCGCCGAATCCTCCGTTCACGATCTTCTAAATCGTGATAAAGCCGCGTGAGTAAGCCAGGTTTCGAAGCGCGTCTCTCCGAGTCGTGCGTTATTGCCCGGAACCAGTGTTTTCTCGCTCTGAGGCGACATCTTCACGGTCGTACTGCAGCATGTGGAGGAACGCCTCAGGAGGCACAGCGATTAACCCACACGGGTTCTTCCGGCATCGCGCTGAAACACAGAGATAACGGCTGCGAGAACTGTTGCGGGTCGGCCGGACCAGTTTGGTGATCGGTCTGGTCGCGCTAGCGGCCGCGATTGGACTGGGTGATTTTCTTGCCACTCTGCTGAGGGGCAGCCGGGTCGGCGAGGTTGTGCGCGAGAGCCTCACGATCGGCGGCTAGGTCTCAATGTGGCGTCCGCTTGAAGGCTTCCTATATGACTGGTGCCGATTCGCAATGAAGCAAGACTCTCAGATCGACTGGTCTACTGCGGTATCGAACGGCTCGGGAGGCAAGTCATGACACAGACACCAGCGACGAACAAACCCGATTTCAGAGCTGGAGTTCCGATTCGCGATCTCCGCGATGGCAGCATGACACCGGGCCAGGCCGACGGCGAAGAATTGGTTCTGGTCCGCCGCGGGAATGAATTCTTTGCCATTGGCGCCCACTGCACCCATTACGGTGGCCCGCTCGCAGAAGGTTTAATCGTGGGCGACACCGTGCGCTGTCCCTGGCATCATGCTTGTTTCAGTCTCCGGAATGGCGAAGCGCTGCGGGCACCGGCTCTTGATCCGGTTCCTTGTTGGCGAGTGGAGAAATTGGGCGACAAGATTTTTGTTCGTGAGAAGGTTCCACCACCGGCTCCCAAGCGTGGAGCGGAGGGTCGAAGCTCGGTCGTGATTGTGGGCGGAGGCGCCGCAGGTCTGGCTGCGGCCGACATGCTGCGGCGAGAGGGCTACGGCGGTCCTCTTACCATCGTGAGTGCCGACGCCTCTCCGCCAGTGGATCGCCCGAACCTTTCCAAGGATTACATGGCTGGCACGGCTAAAAGAGTGGATTCCTCTGCGGCCTTCCGACTATTATCACGACCGCCGGATCGATCTTCTCCTTCACTCACGAGTTTCATCGCTTGATACGGAAGACGGCGGATCGTGCTTGAGAGTGGAAAGGTCCTCGAATTTGGCGCACTCCTGTTGGCCACCGGAGCCGAGCCAGTCCATTTGCCGATTGAAGGCGCGACCGACTCTCAGCTCCATTATCTCCGCACGTTCGCTGACAGCAAGGCCATCATTGCCAAGGCAAGTTCTGCAAAACGTGTGGTGGTTGTTGGTGCCAGCTTTATTGGTTTGGAAGTTGCCGCATCGCTGCGCGCCCGCGGAATTCTTGTAGATGTAGTAGCGCTTGACAGCCAGCCGCTCCAACGCATAATGGGAGCTGAGGTTGGCCTCTTTATCCGCAAGCTTCACGAAGCTCACGGCGTCGAAGATCTCAACGTTCATGAAACCGTGCCGGGAGGCGTCGGTGCCCATCTCCACGCTCCGATACCCGAGTCCAGTCACGGTTGGGTCGACGACCTCGCGGAAGAACCTCTCCACGTCGGGGAAGTCCGGCAGGTTAGGATTTAGGAGTCTCACGTAAAAGACAATCGGTCGATCTAAAACCGATACCAGGGACGCAAAATTAGCCGCGATCTCAGTTACGTCCTGCTTCCCAGCCTTAGTAGCCAACAGGGAAAGAACGGTCGCGCCCATGGATTGTTGTTCCGGTTGGAGGCGGAAGAAATCGCCCGGATTCGCCAGTGCTTCGCGATTGAGACGCTGTGGCCCACCCGTGCCATCTTCGCGACTGGCCCCGATCGGCAGATCCAACGGGATTACTGGCTTTCTGCGCACGAGATAGGCATCGGCCAGATGCTCTACTCCTGTTCCACCGCCGATGCATACGAGCAGGTCACCAAACTGTACCTGCCGCTCCCGTATCATCGCACCAGAGCGTGCACCTGGCTGAATGTATTCGACCCGCAGATATCCAGATTTCAGCAAGTCCCGCCAGAGCTGCTGTCGCTCTGCTGGAATCTCGCTCTCATTATTTTCGTCTGCATTAGTGAGTTTTTTAAGCCTGATCCGAGTCATTGGCCGGCACGACCGCGGCCGCGGCACCTGGGGCCTCATCGCTCAAAGACAACGCGGATGAGTCCAGATTGGGCTCTTCCAGGGATGCGCCGTTTTCCGGTTCCAATAGAAGACTTGCGTCGCACCGGAGGTGGACGGTACCGTTTGGGTCCCACCAGCCTTCCACATCGTGGGGCTGCAATGCCGGCGCGTTCCAGAAGAGTGTGAGAAGTTCCTGCAGGGTGCCCCCGGCTTCCACCCATTCCGTCAAGTCTTTGACGCCGGAGAATTCAATCATCTTCACGGAACCGGCAACTGGCACGAGGCTGCCAGCGATCTGGCGGGCATGGCGGCGGCCTCCATCGTCAGCGTCTGAGATGACCTCTACGCGTTTGCCGCGGAAAATTTCGACGTAGTCGCGGTGCCAACGGCTGCTGCCTCCGGGATTGCAGGTCGCGACTAACCCCAGGCTGCGAGCCGTCTCACAATCCTTCTCGCCTTCCACGATCACGACCTCCGGGGCGACGAGCACTTCGGGGAGGCGATAAAGAATGCGATCCTGTTCATCGGTCCTACCCATAATGTCTTTCCAGATCCAGGCGACCGGGATCCGGCGCTCGAAACTCTTGGGAACGTAACGCACGATCTCGAACACGAACTGTCCGTTGGCATCGAGATAAGGATACCGGCGGGCGAGTGTCGCCAGTTTTCGGGGGCACAGAGACAGCAGCTTTTCCGCGGCGGCATCCACGCCACACTGCCAGAGCCGGACACCAAGCGCCAGCAAGTCTCCATCGCCGCAGGCGGCGTCGCACCTCCAGGTGCGCGTAACCTTCTGATAGGAGAACGAGAAGTCCTGGTCGTCATGGAACGGACAAGAGGCATAGTACTGGTTATCCTGCCAAAAGCCGTTCGGAAGCGCCGCAGCGAGGATCTCAGTGATGTCGCCTTCCGAAATCAGATCGAGGAAATAATCCACGATTCTCTCCTGGAACGATCAGACAACCTCGAAACAGAGACCCTTTGGTCCTTTCGTGAATCCAATAACAATATTACGAGGCCCGCATCCTGCGAAATGGCAGAGCAGGAACGCTGCCCGAGGAGGGGCTACTGAGTTGAGCTGGATCAGTTGATCCGGCCAAATCCAGCACGGACTGCCGATCGTGGATCCCGAGTTTGTTGAAAATATGTGCAACGTGAAACTTTACCGTGCTCTCGCTCAGAACCAGCTTGAGCCCGATCTCTTTATTGGAGAGCCGGTCCTTGAGCAGTTGCAGCACTTCGCCTTCGCGATGGGTCAGGGTGTGCCCGTTCAGCACACGAGGCTTCGACGAGCGCTGGAGCACATACTGGGCGAGCACCTCCGGCTTGACCCAATAGCCGCCGTTGACCACGGATTTCACCGCCCTGGGCAGCTGATCAGGCACGTCCTTATAAAGGACCACGCCCTTCAATCCAAGCAGTAAGAATTGAAATTGCTCTTCCGGATCGGAAGCCTGGATCAGCAGAATCGCCTTGGGCTCGCGGTGCTTGCGGCGCAGATTCTCCAAACACAGAGGTATAGGGAGCGTGACCGTTGCCTGATCGAAAATGAAAACCAGGTCGGAAGCGCTGCTGATTTCATCCTTGGGCAGAGCACGACTATCGGACACAACGAAGACACGCGAACCGCCGCTCAGCTTCTGCATGAATCCCTTGACCGACAGGGGATGCGGTTGCACCAGGCAGACATTCGACTTAGGACAGCGAGTCCGTGATACCGACATTGCAACGCACGCTCCCGTACACAGGATAAGCAGCGCCATTCTTAAATAAGAGTGCATACCCGTCAAGGTTTTTCCAAAACTGTTCCATTTACCGGAACTGGGAGGCGCAATCGGAGGCGGACCAGGGGTATGGCGTAAGTATTAAGAGCGACTGCAGCTGCAGCCTCCAAGCAATCTAAGCCGGAATCTCACGCCGCGGCGGACATGAATAGCATAGAACCCAGTCCTCAGATATCTGGATGAACGATGCAGCCCGAGACTGTTGCGCGCGACGGAGGGTTTCGCGGTTGAAATCTCGCGAGCACACGGATTCGTCATAGAGAGCGTGGTGTTGAATCCAGTCTTTCGGAGCGAAATGCCACCAGCCTGGATTGGGAACCTCGAGGTGTGCAACTGAACCCCACGCCTCCCAAGGGTACTCGTCGAGCGCGGCAAGCTCGCAGGCCATGGGAGGCACCGCATAAGTTCTGCCGTGAACGAAACATGGACTCGGAGCCTGCAGCGAGGAGAGCAGCTCCAGCATTCGCGGATGCAGCAGGGTGCCTTCGCTGATCACAAGCATGTGGCGGCTCTCCGGGTGAATGAAGCGGATCGATTCGTTTAGGGTTTGACCGGCTGAAGGTCTGTCGACAGCCATTGCGACGTACTCACACTCCGGCGTCTGGCGAGCATGTCGCAAGTATTCCTGCGTGAGGTCAGGCGGATTTCCAAGGTCGGTGACGATGATCTGATGCGGCGTAAGACTCTGCGCGGCGAGCGACTGCAGTGACGAAGCGAGCAATGAGGGCGGAGAGCCATCCAAGAGAATGATGACGGATACGGCATCGTGGGAGAATCCGCGACTCGTTATGCAGGAAGAGTGAGAGAGCAGCCGGCCCGTTGCCGGTAATCCAGACCCGGGGGCATCCATGGGTGCTTTCTCGGCGGGGCGTAACCTGCCCTGCTGCCGCGTGCGC
>Ga0307479_10000848_pt1 | contig 27638 bp, 26 predicted proteins | sample atmos_gasesECM4C_FD_203743 | JGI IMG/M metagenome (GOLD analysis project Ga0307479, IMG submission 203743) | Hardwood forest soil microbial communities from Morgan-Monroe State Forest, Indiana, United States - atmos_gasesECM4C_515 | ecosystem: Environmental > Terrestrial > Soil > Temperate... | reverse complement strand
GCCTTCCTCGTCACTCTCGCGCTGATGCTCGGCGTCTACACCATCGTCGAGACGTCCGACCACGGATGGGTCTCCGCCCACACTGTCGGCTTCGGCGCCGTCGCGGTGGCGCTGCTCGTCCTGTTCGTGTTGCGCCAGCAGCGTGCGGCCAATCCCCTGCTGCCGCTTGGAGTTCTCCGCTCGCGCAACGTGACGGGCGCCAACGTGGTGGCCACGCTGACCGTGGCGGGGATGTTCGGCATGTTCTTCCTCGCCAGCCTCTACCTGCAGCGGGTGCTCGGCTACAGCCCGCTGGGCATCGGGCTCGCCTTCCTGCCCACGGCGATGACGATGAGCCTGCTGTCGCTGGGCATCTCGGCGCACGTGTACACGCAGTACGGGGCGCGCGTTGCGCTGATTCCCAGCCTCGGCCTGGTCGCGTTGGGGCTGGGCTGGCTGGCACGCGCCCCCGTCGACGGCGTGTACATCAGAGACGTCCTACCCTCGATGGTGCTGCTCGGCGTCGGCGCCGGCGTGTCGTTCCCCGCTTTGGTGACGCTGGCGATGTCGGAAGCCACCGACGCCGACTCCGGCCTCGCCTCCGGACTCGTCAACGCGACGCAGCAGGTCGGCGGCGCATTGGGCCTCGCCGTGCTGGCCACGATTGCGACGTCGCGCAGCGCCGATCTGCTCGCCCTCGGCACCGGCAGGGCCGCGGCGCTCACCAGCGGCTACCGCCTCGCGTTCGGAGTAGGCGCGGGCGTCGTCGTCGCCGCGATCGTCGTTGCCACGGTGGTGCTGCGACCCGTGGCGGTGAGCGAGGAATCCGTTGTCGCGGTTGGCGTCGGCGTATGAGGAGGCAGTCATGACGGAGCGACCCGCGCAGTCGGCGTTCGTCACCGGGGCCAGTCGTGGCATCGGCAAGGCGATCGCCGTGGCGCTCGCCGGCGCCGGCTACGACGTGGCCATCGCGGCGAGAACGGTGCACACCGGCGAGGCGCACGAGTACACCGACACCGTGCACGAGTCCAACGTGCGCTCCTTCCCAGGCAGCCTCGACGAGACGGCGGCGCTCATCGAGTCCAAGGGACGGCGCGCGCTGCAGGTCCCCATGGACCTCACCGACCTGGCCTCCGTCGGCGCGGGCACGCAGACGCTGATGGACGCGTGGGGCGGTGTCGACGCCGTGGTGCACAACGGCCGCTACCTCGGCCCCGGCCTGATGGACGTGCCCTTCGACGGCATCGAGAAGATGGTCACCGCCCACCTGCTCTCGCCCATCGTGATCACGCGCGCGCTGCTGCCCGGGATGCTGGAGCGCGGTCGCGGGCACGTCATCACCATCTCGTCGGGCGCGGCGTCGCGGGTCCCGCCGGGTCCCGCCGGACGGGGCGGCTGGGGCCTCGCCTACGCGGCGGGCAAGGCGGCGGGGCATGCCATGGCGCTCACCCTGAGGGCGGAGTACGGCCCTCGCGGCATCCGCGCTTTCAACGTGGAGCCGGGCAACGTCGCCACCGAGCGCAAGCTGGTCACGCTTCGGGAGACGGGTCGGGCCGCGGCGGGCGGATCGCCACCCGAGGTGGTCGGCGCGGCGCTCGCCTGGCTGCTCAGCGATCCAGAAGGATTGCTCCACGACGAGCCCGACGTCGACGCCCAGGGGCTGGCGCGGGAGCGCGGTCTCTATGACTTCTGATGCCGAGCGACACGACGACGGCCGCGGGTAAGCTGCTCGACATGCCGGACTCCCGCAGGCATGAGGTGACGCTCACCGTCAACGGCGCGTCGCGAACCGTCAGTGTCGAGGCGCGCACGCTGCTCGTCCAGCTGTTGCGCGACAGCTTCGGCCTCACCGGCACCAAGATCGGCTGCGACACCACGCAGTGCGGTGCCTGCACCGTCCTCGTCGACGGGCGGGCCCAGAAAAGCTGCACAGTGTTGGCGGTGCGTCTCGACGGCGCCGCCGTCACCACCGTCGAAGGGCTGGCCGCGCCCGGTGAGCTGCACCCGGTCCAGGCCGCCTTCGTGGAGCACCACGGCCTGCAGTGCGGCTTCTGCACCCCGGGGATGATCCTGACCACCGTCGACCTGCTCTCCCGCGACGCCGACCCCGACGATCACGCTGTGCGCCACGCGCTGGCCGGAAACCTGTGCCGCTGCACCGGCTATCACACCATCGTCGAGTCGGTGCGTGCAGCGGCGGCAGCGCAACGGGACGCGCGGTGATTCCCGCCGCCTTCGACTACGTTCGCGCGGCGACGTTCGACGACGCCTTCAGCGCACTCGCCGACCCCGACGCCAAGGTGATCGCCGGCGGTCTGTCGCTGCTGCCGATGATGAAGCTGCGCCTGGCCAGGCCGACGCAGCTGGTGGACATCGCGCCCCTGGGCCTTTCCGGCATCGACGCCGATGCGGACGGCACGCGCGTCGGCGCGCTGACGACGTACGCGGAGTTGCTCAGCGCCAGCAGGGGCAACGGCCACGGCCTCGGCGCGATCGCCGACTGTGCGGCGCGCGTCGGCGACCTCCAGGTGCGCAATGCGGGTACGGTCGGCGGTGGCGTCGCCCACGCCGACCCCGCGTCGGACCTCGCCGCGGGCGTGCTGGCGATGGAGGCGCGCGTCGTCCTCCGCTCGCCCCGCGGCACGCGCGAGGTCGACGCCGCCGACTTCTTCGTGGGACCGTTCACCACCGCGCTTGACCAGGTGGAGCTGCTCGTCGAGCTGCGCGTCCCGCACCCGCAACCAAACCAGGGCTCCGCGTACGTGTCTGTGGAGGACCCGGCGTCCGGCTACCCGATCGCCGGCGCCGCGGTGCGCATCCGTCGCGACGGCGACCGCATCGTCGCCTGCACCGTCGGGATCACCGGCGCCGCCGGCCACCCGTTCCGCGCGCAGCGTGTCGAAGAGCTCATCGTGCACGGCAACGTGCCCACCGTCGCGGAGCTGCACGGCGCCTTCGCCGATCTGCACGCGATGAGCGACGTGATCGCCGGCGCCGCGTATCGCCGCCATCTCGCCGCGGTGGTGGTGCATCGCGCCGCCACGCGCGCATTCGACAACGCGTTGCCACGAGGTGCCCGATGACAGCGATCGACAGCGCACCCGACGCCGTCGCGGCCCGCGCCGCCGCGCGCCTCGACGCACCGGCGAAGGTGACCGGCGCCGCGCAATACGCGGCCGACGTCCAGGTGATGGGACTGCTGCATGCGCGGCCCGTCCTCAGCCCGCACGCACACGCGCGCATCCTGTCCATCGACGTCGCGGAAGCGCGCGGCATCGCCGGCGTGGTCGCGGTGCTGCTCGCCGCCGACCTGCCCATCGAGGGCGCCACCGGATCGCGCGCCTTCGAGCCGCTGGCGCGCAGCGAGGTCGTCTTCGCCGGGCAACCGGTCGCGCTCGTCGTCGCCGAGTCCGAGGCCGCCGCAGAAGACGGTGCGGAAGCGGTGGCCGTCGAGTACGAGGTTCTCCCCGAGGTGCTCGACGTCGAGCAGGCGATCAAGCCCGGTTCGCCGCTCACCCGTCTCGAAGGCGGCGCCGCGGCCGACGAGATGGAGATGCACACCGAGGTCACCGCGAGCGAGCAGGTCGGCGACGCGGAACCGGTGTCGGGGAACGTGATCGGCCGCTACAACCACGCGGACGGCGACGTCGCCGGCGCCTTCGCCTTGTGTGCCGCAGTCGCCGAGGGCCGCTTCCGCACCCAGTGGGTGCACCAGGCGTACCTGGAGCCGCAGGCCGCGGTCGCCTGGGTCGATCCCGACGGCAGGCTCGTCGTGCACTCGAGCACGCAGGGACACTTCTTCGTGCGCGGTCTCCTGTCGCGGGTGCTCGGCCTGCCGGTGGCGAAGATCCGCGTCGTCGGTGCGACACTCGGTGGCGCGTTCGGCGGCAAGATCGGCCTGCTGGAACCGCTCGTCGCCGCGGCCGCGCTGGTGCTGCACCGTCCCGTGCGCATCGTGCTGACCCGCGGCGAGGACTTCGCGGCGGCGAATCCCGCGCCGGGGTGCGTCATCGACGTGCGCATCGGCGCCACCGCCGATGGAACGCTGGCGGCACTCGACGCCCGCATCATCATGGACGCTGGCGCGTTCTCCGAATACGGCGGCGCCGCGCTGGCCAGCGGACGCATCGGCGGACCCTACCGCTGGCGGACGTGGCGGGTCGCCACCCTCGGTGTCACCACCAACCGCTTCGGCGCCGGTGCCTATCGCGCGCCGTCGGCACCGCAGACGGCGTTCGCCCTCGAGTCGCTCATCGACGAATTGGCGACGCAGCTGGGCATGGACGCGATCGAGCTGCGCCTGCGCAACGTCCCCGACGCGGGCGAACGGCGCATCGACGGCGCGCGATGGCCGGGCATCGGCCTCCGCCAGGTGCTCGACACAGCACGCGCGCATCCGATGTGGACAGGCCGCACCGCGCTGCCACCGGGCGAAGGCGTCGGCGTCGCCTCGGGGCTCTTCCCCGGTGGACGCCAGGGCGCGGGAGCGGTGTGCCGCCTGGAGACCGACGGCACGCTGGTGGTGAGCGTCGGCGCCATCGACATGAGCGGCACCGGCACGGGCTTCGCCGGGATCGCCGCGGAGACCTTCGGAGTTCCCATCGAGAAGGTGAGCGTCATCACCCCCGACACCGACAGCGCACCGCCCGCGACGCTCTCCGGCGGCAGCATGGTCACGTACTCGGTGGGACCGGCCGTCGCCGCCGCGGCCGCGCAGGCGCGCGACCAGCTGCTCCGCCTCGCCGCCCAGGAGATGGAGATCGACCCGACCGACCTGGAGATCGTCGACGGCAGGGTGCGGCCGGTGGGCTCGCCGACGCTGGGCGTCGAGTTGTCGACAATCGCGGCGAAAACTGGCGGATTCGGGGCGCCCTACGCGCCGGTGACCGGCAGCGCGTCGGCACTGCCGCCGGAGCTGGCGCCGTCGGCATGTGTGAACATCGTCCACGTGCGCGTCGACGCCGACACGGGTGGCGTCGCGGTGCTCGGGCACGTCGCCATCCAGGACGTCGGCCACGCCATCAACCCGGCGCTGTGCCAGGGACAGATGCGCGGCGGCGCGGCCCAGGGCATCGGCTGGGCGCTCTACGAGCAGCTGGTCCACGACGAGAGCGGCCACCTGCTCACCGGGTCGTTCCTCAACTACGCGGTCCCGCGCAGCGAGCAGGTGGCGCCGATCGAGACCATCATCGTCGAGGTCCCCGCACCGTTCGGACCGCTGGGCGCCAAGGGCATCGGCGAGTCGGCGGTGGTTCCCGGCGCCGGCGCCGTCGCCAACGCGATCAAGGCGGCGACCGGGGTCCGCATGCACGAGCTGCCCATGACCGCGGCGCGCATCTGGCACGCGACGCAGACGCGCTGAGCCGGTAGCGGCACAGCGCCCGGCGGCGCGGCTACGACGCCTTGGACGCGACCGGCTCCCCCGCCAGCGCGCGCTGCTCCTCCGCCGCCGCCCGCCCGGGAACGAGGCCCGCCGCAACCGCACCGAGCCCGATTCCCACAGCGCAGATCCAGAACGACACGACGAACCCGGACTCCGCCGGCAGGTGCGTCGTCACCAGCACGCTGGCGGCGAGGAAGGACGCCACCACCTGCGATCCCAGGGCGCCACCCACCGTGCGCGAGATGGCGTTGATCCCCGACGCCACGCCGACCTGCTCCTGGGGCACGGCGATGACGATGAGGTTCGCCATCGCCGCGAAGGCCAGGCCAACGCCCAGGCCCTGCATCACGCTGGCGATGGCGATCTCCACGCCGTCGTGGTGGGCGATGGCGAGCAGGACGAAGCTCGCGCTGGCGGCGATCGCGCCGGCGAGCAGCAGCGGCTTGGACGAGAAGCGCCGTTCCAGCCGGCCCGACACCGTCCCGGCGATGAGCATGCCGAGCGTCGACGGCAGCATGAACAGGCCCGCGCCGGTGATCGAGGCGCCGAGCCCGAAGCCCGTCGAGGTGGGCAGCTCGGCCAGCTGCGGGATGAGGATGAAGGACCCGTACATGCCGATGCCGAGGAGGAAGCCGGTGAGGTTGGTGGTCCACACCCCGCGCCGCGCCATCACCCGCATGTCGACGAGCGGCGACGGTGAACGCAGCTCGCGGAACGTCCAGTAGACGAGCACCGCCAGCCCGGCGGCGACGAGCCCGAGCGTCGGTGCGGAGATCCAGCCCCAGGACGACACCTCGGAGATGGCGAACAGCATGGTGCCGAGCCCCACGGTCATCAGCGCGGCCGAGGACAGCGGGATCCGCGACGGCGCCCGCACCGGCGACTCGGGGACGAACACGGCGGCGGCGACGCCGGCGACGACGATGCCGAACATCGGCATCCAGAACAGCCAGTGGTAGGAGAAGTTGTCGGCGATCACGCCGGAGAGCACGATGCCGGCGCCGCTGCCGATGCCGATCAGCGCGGACATCATGCCCAGCGCCCCGGAGACGCGCTCGGCGGGGAACTCGTCGCGGATGATGCCGAAGGCGAGCGGGAAGATGCCGCCCGCCGTCCCCTGCACGACGCGCCCGGCGAGCATGAGCGGCAGCGAGGTGGCCAGCGCCGACATGGCCGTGCCCACCGCCATCACGGCGAGCACCAGCACCAGGACGCGCTCCTTGCCGTGGATGTCGCCGAGCCGGCCGACGATCGGGGTGCACACCGAGCCGCTGAGCAGGAAGGCGGTCAGCACCCACGAGGCGCCGCTCTCCGAGGTGTGCAGGTCGTGCTGCAGCGCGGGCAGGGCGGGGGCCACCAGCGACTGCAGGACGGTGTAGGCGAGCCCGGCGACGGCCAGCGCGGCGAAGGTCAGGCGGTAGCCCGAGCGGCGGCGGCGCCGGAGCAGCATCGGGGCCTCCCAGTGGCGAAGCCGGTCAACGATGTTCATCATATGCAGCTAAAGGCCCATCCCGCGACCTGAGGAGACACCCCATGGCAGTGACCGGCGTATCGCACATCCCCGTCGGCGTGCGCGACATGGAGAAGTCGCTGGTCTTCTGGCGCGACTTCATGGGCATGACCATCAGCGGCGACACCGGGGATCGCTTCAAGGAGCGCCGCAGCGTCTTCCTCCGCTGGAACCCGGAGAAGACCCGGGACTCGGTGTTCATGTCGCTGAGCGCCGCGCGAGAAGGCGAGCCGGCCGCGCCCGCCACCGGGCTGGGACAGCTGGGCATCAACCACATCTCCTTCTGGGTCGACGACCTCGACGCCTACGTCGAGCGCGCCAAGGCGCTGAACATCAACGTCCGCATGGGTCCTGAGACCTACGGGCGGCCGTACGGCGACCTCGAGCACGGCGAGGCCATCGGCACCATGATGGTCATCGACCCCGACGGCGTCGCGGTGCAGATCGAGGAGTGGCGCGAGTGATCGTCGGCGGCCTGGAGCTGTCGCCTGCCGAGCTCCACGCGCAGACCGGCTGGGAGCTCAAGGCGGAGGGGGCGTGCCGCGACGACGTGTGCGTCCCCATGCATGGACTCGCCGTCGCGGACGGGAAGGTCGACGTCGCCGACTTCGCTCGGCGCATGGGCATGCCCTTGGCGCACGACGACAAACATGCGCTGTGGGCGCTCGGCCCGCGCAGCGGTGGCCGCATGCTGGAGAGCGCGCAGTTTCCCCCGTTGGTGCTGCAGGACTGGGCGGGCAACGACTTCGACCTCGCCGGCCTGCGCGGCAGGAAGGTGATGCTGCTCGCTTGGGCGACGTATTGAAGCTGCCGCCTCGACCTGCCCGGGTGGCAGGCACTGCACGCGGAGCTGGAGCCCGCGGGGTTGACGGTGGTCACCGTCGCCGTCGACAGCAACGTCGACGCGGCGCGAACCTTCGCTGAAGCGACGCACGAGACGCATCCGTCGCTGGTCGATCCGGAGCAGCGGCTGGTCGAGCTGCTCGGCCTGACCAACGTTCCTCTGGCGACGTGGATCGACGAGTCCGGGCGCATCGTCCGCCTCGCCGACACGGCGTATGGCGCCGCACGCGCCGACGCGACGCCGGTGGACGAGGAGACGCGTCGCAAGCAAGCCGAGCAGGCGCGCGCCGCCGAGGAGCGGATGACGCCCGCGCAGCGCGAGGTCCGCCAGCACCTCGCCGCGGCGGTCGACCGCAGCGGCCGCTACGAGGACGCGATTCGCGACTGGGCAAAGCGTGGCGCCGGCAGCCCGTACGTGTTGACGGAGCGGCAGGTGGTCGAACGCTCGCGCCCTCGCGCACCGGAGGTGGCCATGGCCGCCGCGGAGTTCGCGCTGGCGCAGCACCTGCAACGCAGCGGCGACGGCCGCGATGCTGTTGCGCATTACAAAGAGGCGCACCGCCTCGACCCACGCGGCTGGACGTACCTGCGCCAGGCGCTCGCCGCCGCCGACCCCGACTGGGGACAGGTCTACGAACGCGACATGATGAGCGAGATCGCCGTCGTCGGCGCGGACACCTTCTACTCTCCGCTGGAGCTGTAGCTCACGGCTCGACGGCGACGACGGTGACCACCTGCGGCATGGCGCTGTGGAAGCCGGCCCGCATCCGCGCCGCGGCCCACGTCGCCATCAGCACCTCGACGGTCGTCGCCATGAAGAACGGCGCCGGGGTGCCGAAGTGCGGGATCAACGACGTCGCCACCAGCGGCATGGTCGCACCGCCCGCGGCCATCAGGCTGGCGCTGTAGCCGAACACCTCGGCGCGCACCGCGTTGGGCGCAGCGCGTCCCAGCAGCGTGTTGATCGACGGAGTCAGCATTCCCGCCGCAAGTCCCGCGCAGCCGACGAAGACCAGCATGGCGCCCAGTGACGACGCCAGCGCGATCATCAGGTACGCGGCCGCGGCGAGGAGGGGGACGACGAAGAGGATCACGCGGTAGGGAATGCGCCGGGCGATGCGCGCAACGCTGACGGCCGCGAGCGCCGCGCAGCCCGCCTGCACCGCGCTCGCCGCGCCAAGGGCGGCGGCCAGGTGTCGCGGATCGGCGAGGGCGGTGGCGCGCAGCGGCAGTGACGACGCCACCGAGATGCCCGCGCTCTGGGCCAGGAAGGCGAGGACGATGAGCGTCACCACCGGTTGTCCGACACCCGCATCGCGGATGACCTGGCGGGTGCGCCGCGACCGCGTCGCCTGGTCCGGCGGCACGAAGCGTTCCTGCACCCCGGTGATCACGGCGACGCCGCCGAGCAGGCAGAAGACCCCCGCCGCGACGTAGGCGGGACGCAGCCCGATCAGCGGCACCATCAGCGCGCCGAGCCCAGGACCCATGATGCCGCCGATCGATCCCGCCGACTGGACGATGCCGAGACTACCGGCGACGCGGTCGGGAGGCGCGGTGCTGGCCACCAGTGCCGCCGTCGCTGCGGGCGCACCGGCGAGCGCGCCGACGAACACGCGGCAGACCAGCAGCAGCCAGATGTTGGGCGCGAGCGAGGTGGCGATCAACGCGCAGCCGACACCGAGCATGGCGCGCACCACCATCGCCTTGCGGCCGATGCGGTCGGCGACGCGTCCCCAGATGGGCGCGAAGACGACCTGCATCCCCTGCGAGATGGTGAACTGCGCGCCGGTCCACAGCGCGATGGCGCTGGGGTCGTGCACGCCGACGCTCTGCACCAGCAGCGGCATGAACGGGACGGTGAACGTCGTGCCGCTCAGCGCTCCCGCCTGGCCGACCCAGAGGATGGCGAGCTGGCGCGTCCAGGTGCGCGAGTCGGCGCGTTGGGCAGCCGTGGGCAGGACTCGATGCCTCCAGCGTCTCCACCGGCGGTCTCCCCAGCAGCGATGGTAGCCGCCGGGGAAGGCATGAACAAGGCGGGCACGGGCTCCGAGTACCCTCTGCGGCATGCAGGCAGCGGGGATCGAGAGCTTCGGCGGCCCGGTGGTTCCGCTGGAGTTTGCCGAGCCGGACGAGCTCGGTGCCGACGAGGTGCTCGTCGAGGTTCGGGCCGCGGGTGTCGCCAACTGGGACGAGTTCGCCCGCCTGGGACAGTGGGACCTCGGCGTGCGGCCGCCCATGGCGCTCGGCGTCGAGGCCGCGGGCGTGGTCAGCCGTGTGGGTCCTGGCGTCAAGGATTTCCGGCCCGGCGACCGCGTGTCCTGCCACTCCGCGCCGCTGCGCCGTCAGGGCGCGTGGGCGCAGCGGTGGGTGGTGCCTGAGCGGCACGCGGCGATCCTCCCGCCGCCGGTGCCGTTCGCCGTCGCGGCGGCGTTTGCTGTGCCCGCGCTGACCGCGGAGCAGGTGGTTCGCGATGCCGTCGCGGTGGAGTCGGGCGAGTCCGTGCTGGTGCACGGCGCGAGCGGCGTGACGGGGCGGCTCATCGTGCAGATCGCGGCCCTGACCGGCGCGAGGGTGATCGGCACGGCGGGCGCCGCCGGCGCTGCGCGCGTGCAGCAGGCGGGCGCAGCGGATGTGCTTGACGGCCGCGCTGCCGACGTGGTCGACCAGGTTCTGGCCGTCAATGGCCACAAGCCGGTGGACGTGGCGATCAACACCGTCCCCGGCGGCGCGACGGTGATCATCGGCGCGGTTCGCCCCGGCGGACGGCTGGCGACGATCACCAGTGATCCGCCGGAGCCTTCGCGCGACATCGGCGTGAAGTCGGTCTACGTCGCCGCCGACGGCCGGCGGTTGGAGGGGCTGCTCGTCGCGCTTGCGCGCGGGCGTCTCGACGTTCTCGTCGGACCCACGTTCACGCTGGCCGAGGCCGCTCAAGCGCTGGCGCGGGCGCTGCGCGGGCCCGGAGGTGAGGCGGTCGTGCTCGAGGTCAGCTGAGCCGGCGACGGCGACGCCTGCGCAGCACCGCACCGAGGAGGATCGCCGCGGCACCGACGCCGGCGACCGCGGGCGGTGCAGCAGAGGTGTTGGGCAGCGTTGCCACCGACGCGGCGCCGGCGCTGGTCGCGTCGACCGCGGCGTGCACCGCCGGCGCAGGACACGTGGTGACGCTTCCCGACTCGCCGAAGGCTGCGCCGTTGCAGTTGCCGTAGGCGTCCTCGACCGCGCCGGCGGCGACGGTCGTGGCGGTGATGACGGCGCCGTGGAACCGCTGCCCCGAGAACGTGCCACCGCTGACCGAAACCGGACGCGCTGTGATGTCGGTGTTCTCCACCGCCGCGGGATAGCCGGCGTGCACCGATCCCGGCTGTGGGCTGGTCAGCACCAGCGCGGTCGACGGCGTCACCGCGAAGGGCGCCGAGGTCAGCGTGTAGTGATTGGCGGTGACCACCATGTCGTACGTCCCGGTGGGGGTGTCCAGCGGAACCTCCCACTGCGCGGTGTAGACGCCGTTGCTGTCCACGCGCCAGACGATCTGCAGGCCGAGGTCGCTGGTGACCGCGCGGGACGACGAGCCGTTCAGCTGCCGCACGGTGACGAACGGGGCGCCGACCGGCATGTCCGCGCCCGACGCCGCGCCCTGCCAGCTCAGCGTGGCGCGGGCGAGTCGCTGCGTGTCGGCGGGCTGCGAGGTGACCGTTCCCGTGTTGCCGCCGGTGGAGAACGGCGCGGCGCCTGCGCCGGTGGTGACGCCGTTGCGCGCGTCGTCGTCCGCGGGTGCGGGCGCGGTGCCGCCGCCGGCGAGCGCGGTGGTGACGCGCACCAGGCCGTCGAGGATCGCGTACGACTGGTACTCGCCCCACAGCGTCGAGCCGCCCTCGTAGTGCTGCGCCTCGTACTCCTGCGGCGTGGTGAAGTACTGCATGTACTCGTTGGTCAGGCCGTCGATGACGACGCGGTGGATGGGCAGCGTCGCCGCCGCCTGCTGCACCGCGGCGCGCACCCGCTGCGCCATGGTGACCGTCATCTCGCCGGGGATGGTGATCACCAGCCGGTCGCCGAGGCGCAGCGCGGTGACGGGCAGAACGCTGGGGAACGAGGTGTTGTGCGACGGCGGCTGGGTGCGGATCTCGATCTTGTCGCCCTGCCCGTCGACGGGGTTGTCGGCGGGGAGGTGGTCGCCTTCGAAGTTGGTGCCGTTGACGTTGCCGGTGATGTCGTAGAGCGGGCCGCGCCCCTCCTCGCTGCCGGTGAACAGCGAGAGCCCGGTGACCGGGTCGGTGCCCAGCGGATGCCCCGCGCTGGTGGCGACGCCGCTGAGCGCGATGCGCGTCCAGCGCATGTCGAGCGGCAGGTCGGTGGCCAGCGCGCTGCCCGCCGACGTCCAGGCGTCGAGCATCACGTGTGCCTCCACGTCGCCAACGCGTTCCGCATCGGCGGGACCGGAGTGACGGATGCCGCTGGTCTGGTCGCCCTCGTCGGCGTTGGCGAAGGCCGAGACGACGTCCTGCGTGCCGGGCACGCCGCCCGCGTTGCGGATCGCGGCCTCGATGGCGCGGTCGGCGCTGGCCTGGTGGTCGCCGTTGTAGACGGTGAAGGTCGCCTTGTCGACGGTGCCGTGGTTGGCGAAGCTCGACCACAGGCCGACGGGGACGTCGCGACCGCCGACCAGCTTGTCGACGCGGAGCACGTCGACGCCGGGGTCGATGGTGTCCAGGTAGCCGCCGGGGTCCTGGCCGACGGTGCCGGTGCCGTAACTCTCGTTGATGCCGAAGTTGGCCAGATGTGCTTCGAGGCTGCGGTTCATGGTCAGACCGACCAGGTCACGGTGCGCCCAGGCCGCGGCGCCCGGGCTGAGGTCCTTGTCGGCGGCGCTGATGGCCTTGGCCAGCTGGCGCACCTCGAAGGAGTAGAGCTGGTCGTCGCGCGTGCCCTGGATGTTCTGCGCGGTGATCGCCGCCAGCGTCGGGAACACCGTGTTGTAGGCGCCGAAGTTCCAGTACCCCGACGGCCCCGCGTGCGTGTGCGTCGCCGACACCAGCACGGTCTGCTCGGTGAGCGCGGGGTCGCCGACCAGCTGCAGCGCGTCCTGCAGCACGCCGCCGGCGACGCCGTTGAGGTCCTCCACCACGAACGCCGCCTTGTGGCCATTCTCGGCAAGAACGATCGCCCGCGCGTACAGCCGCGTGTGCACGCCGAGCCCCTTGGCGTCGCCGCGCTCCCAGCCCATCAGGTAGTAGCCGGTGGGCGGCGTGATGTCAGCGCGCCCAACCCCCACCTGGAGCACCCCGGGTGCCGGCGGATGCTTGGGCAGCGCCCCTGCCGAGGAGGCGGGGTCCTGGTAGCTGTCGGCGGCCGCCGGGTCGGGCGGGAACCCCTGGAAGGACACCGCCTGCGCCGGGTACGGCAGGCCGAGGCCCATGGCCAGCGACACCGCCAGGGCGAGGCCCGCAGCGGCGCGGGAAACCCGGCGCGCGCTGAGGCTCGATGGGAACGCGGAGCGGTACAGAATCCTTCCTCATGGGGGCCGGCCCGCCGCGGCGCCTGCGGACGCCCTGCCGGGCGAGCGCGTCAAACACTACAACCTCGGGGCTGCCCCGCGCTCCAGCCGCGTAACGATCAACGTCGTACCGACGTTCTCTTGCAACACACTCACGGGAGAACGGGGATGACGCAGGGGGTCGGGAGGAGATGCACGATCAAGGCGGGCATGCTCACCGGGCTCCTATGGTTGAGTGCATGCTCGCCAACACAACAGTCGTCCCCACCAACGGCAAGGACACCCGCGACCGCAGCAGCGACAACCCAAGAGGTGACCCCATCCGCGTCGCCAACAACCTCAGCCCCGACGAGCGGGTGGGTGCTCTACCAATCGCCATACGATTATTCATTCAGACACCCAGCCGCACTGCAGCCGCAGGACTTCGGCGGTGGTGTGGTCAAGATTGACCCAAACCTGAAACCCGGCGGCAACTGCTTTGAGCACTGCCAGATGATCTTCCAGTTTTCAAGAAGTCCCGCCACTCCGCAGCCGACCCCCGATCCCAGCTACGGGAGTGATTACACGAAGAAGGCAGTGGTCCAGGATGGCGTGGCAGGTTTTCGCTTCAGCTGGGTTGACCAGGGCATCCAATTCGCCGGAACCCAGTTCGTCGAATACGATTTCATGCGCGACGCTGACACTTGGTCCTTCCAATGGAAGGGAGCACGGTCGAGCAATGACCTGGCGCAGTTTGATGAACTCATCGGGACGATATCGTTCACGGGCTAGACATCCGCTGGTGCGCAACTCGGGCACGAGCACGGCCTTCGCTCAGCAGCTCAGCGAGTACACGCCCGACATGGCGTCCTTGATGGCCTGCCCCGACGGGGCTGCGTCGTTGGGACCGACGACGTTGTCGGCGAGCTCGAGGAAGCCGGTGCCGCCCTCCTGCCCCTGCCAGGGGTTGCCCGCCCAGGTGTAGCCGGCGAATCCGAGCCCCTTCCCGTTGAGGTGGCTGACCACGTTGGCGGTGTAGGTGCCCTCGCTGGAGTCGGGCCAGCCGAACTCGTCGGCGACGACCGGATGCTGCGACATCCACGCCGGCGCGTTGTAGCCGTCGATGATGTTGCTCACCGTGCTGCACGTGGAATGCGTGGCATCCGACGTGCAGGCGCTGTCCGGAGGAGTCCCCGAGCAGGTGTAGATGTGCTCGACGTAGACGAGGTTGGAGCCGGCGAACATCGAGTAGCCGCTGAACGACGGCGCGAAGGACTGGTTCTCGCTCGAGTAGTTGTTGGAGTCGACGAAGACCAGGTGAGGAGGTGATCCCGCGGGGATGTGGGACACGATGGTCTGGTACAGCGTCGCCATGCCCACGCCTTGATAGGCGAGCCCGTCGTCCGTCGGGCCGCCGTTCTCCCACAGGTTCTCGTCGGCGGGAGAGGCCGTCTTCGTGCTGCAGAGCGCCGCGGTGTTCTTGTCCTGGCGGAGGAACACGTTGAGTCCGACCGAGGGGTCGCCCGCAGCGGCGCAGACGTGCGGCTCGTTGTAGATCTCGTACGCCACCAACGGGTTGGCCGCGTAGCGCGCCGCCACCGACGCCCAGAACGGCTGCGCCTCGGCGCCCGGCAGCGGATGCGACGCCATCGCGTTGTCGCATTGCACGCGCGCGACGGTGTGCAGGTCGACGAGGGTCAGGATGCCGCGCGCACTCGCCCAATCGACGACTCGATCGACGAGAGGTCGGTACTCGGTGTCGTAGGTCTCGCCCGGGCAGTCCTGGTTCCACTCGTCGTCGTTGAGCTCCAGGCGGAGGAAGTTGCCGTGCCACTGGGCGAGGTGGTCGATCGCCGACTCCAGCGGCGGTGCGCTGCGCCAGTTGGCGCTCTCCAGGCCGTCCCAGTTGACGCCCTTGAGAATGACGGGCAGACCGCTGCCGGTGCCGTCGTGGACCTGGTTGCCCACCACGGTGAAGGGCCCGACCAGCGCCTGCGGGTAGGTCGGCGCCGGCCCGGGACAGGTGTTGCCGTAGATCCCCGACATGGCGTTCTTCACCGGCAGCCCCGACGGCGTGGCATCACCGGACCCGGCCGTCGTGGAGAGCCGCAGGTCGAACGGATTGGGCGTGGCCGCACCGTCCCAGTCGAAGGCGATGAAACCGCGCCCGTAGCTCGGCGCGCTGCTGTCGTCGAGGTGGTCGACGACGTGCTGCGCCAGCGCTCCCCAGCTCCGGTCGGGCCAGCCGAACTGGTCGACGATCGACGGATGCTGCCGAACGTCGGGCGTCTGGAACCCGTCGAGCTCGGCCGCAACGGTGGCGCACGCGTAGTACGAGTCGTGGCTGGGGCACTCGGTCCAGATCGCCGTGCAGGGCATGACGTGCTGGCCGTAGACGAGGTTGCTGCCGTGGAACATCGAATAGCCGCCGTTGGCGTTGTCGAAGGAGTGCGCGTCGCTGCCCTGCCCGTTGCCGTCGACGAGGATGAGGTGCGACGGCGCACCGGGAGGAAGCGCGCCGACGACGTCGGCGTCCAGCGTCGCCATGCCGGCCACCTGCGCGGGAACGGTGGTGGGGAAGCCGTCGACGACGACGCCCCCATCGCGCCACAGGGTCTCGTCAGCCTGCACGTTGCGCGGGCTGGCGCAGTCGCCGGACACCTGGGTGATCCCCACCGCCGATGCCGCGGTGGCGCAGACGTCGGGACCGTCGTAGAGCTCGAAGGCAACCAGCGGGTTGCTCGCGTAGCGCGCGGCGACCGAGCTCCAGAACGTCTTGGCCTCGATGGCGCCGGGCAGAGCGTAGGCGCCCTGGGCGTCGCACTCGAAGCGGGTGCTGATCTTGAGATCGAGCACCGCGAGCATGCCCTGGCCGGTCACCGCCTGCACCGCGGCGTCGACCGCGGCGCGGTAGCCGGGGTTGTAGCTGCTCTTCTTGGTCGGGCAGTCCTGGTTCCAGAAGTCCATGGCCATGGGGATGCGGACCACGTTGGCGTTCCACGACGCCATCTGCTGGGCCTCCGCCGGGCTGATCGGCGGCGGCCACGCACTGAGGTCGAATCCCGATCGGGTGATGCCCTGGAGACGGACGGCCGCGCCGGCGCCGTCCACGACCTGCGCGCCCGACACCGACAGCGGCCCGGTCAGCGCGGCCGCTGACGCCGAGTGGCCGGGTGCGAGCAGGCTGGCGAAGCTCGCCGCCACGGCCACCGCCATGGCCAGGGCGAGCCGTCTCGGGTGCGCCATAGGACCGCCTCCATTCCCCGCACCGGTTGCCTTCCTAGGTCATTGGACACGTCCGCGGCGTAGACGTTGCCGTCGCCCACTCTGTATGGTCGCGGCGGAAGGTTCGACACAACGAGGAGGGCTCAGACGATGGACGACCCGCGCGCGGTGATGTGCCTGCGCTGCCAGTCGCCGACCGAGGCGATGGGACAGCTGCCGTTGATGACCGGCGGCAGCTCGGGGATGGCCAAGCTGTTCTTCGGGCAGTGGGCCGAGCTCAGCGAGGGACACTGGCCGGTCGACGTGTACCGCTGCAGCCACTGCGGCCACATCGAGCTCTTCGACCTGAGCGCGCTCCAGGGGAAGTGAGGCTGGGCGGCGTCAGCGCGTGAAGCTCGCCTCGATGCCGCGGACGTCACCGTCGTCGTCGCGGAGGACGGTGACGTCCGTGAAGCCGTGGCGGGCGAGGTCGTCGCGCAGCAGGTCGGCCTGCCCGCCGCCGAGCTCGAGCAGCAGCGCGCCACCGCGGCGCAGGAAACCTGGCGCGTCCGCGATGACGCGGCGGAGCAGCTCGGCTCCGTCCGCGCCGCCGTCGTAGGCGAGCGGCGACTCGAAGGTGAAGGTGTCCCGCTGCAGCAACGGCAACTCGGGTGTGGGCACATAGGGAACGACGGCGACGACAACGTCGACGTGTCCCCGCAGCTCGGACGGGAGCGGCGCAAATAGATCGCCGCAGTACGCCTCGACTCCATTCGCCACCGCGCACTCCACGGCGCGGGAATCGACATCCGAAGCAACGACTCGAGCGTCCGGCCTGAGCGCCGCGAGCACCGCAGCGATGGCGCCGCTTCCGGTGCACAGGTCGACCGCCACACCGCGGGCGGGCAGACGCTCCACCGCGCGACGCGCCAATTCCTCGCTCTGCCACCGCGGCACGTACACGCCAGAATTGACCACAACCTCGACGCCGCAGAAGGACGCGCTCCCGGTGATCCACGCCAGCGGCTCACCGGTCAGCCGCCGCTCCAGCAACGCCGCAAGCAGCGCTGCGTCGCCGGCCGCGCGCGCCACCAGCAGCTCCGCCTCCTCCTCCGCGGCGATGAAGCCGGCGGCGGCGAGCCGGGCGGACACCGCGGGCACGTCAACGAGCATCGACACGCTGCACACAGTAGGCCACCCTGCATCCACATCGCCCGGCACGCCCGTACACTCCCACAGGCATGTCGAGCGACTACCACTTCATCACCCACTGGCGCGTTCAAGGCACCCGCGAGGAGGTGGCGCAGATCCTCGGCGACGCCACCGACCTGCCGCGCTGGTGGCCGTCCGTCTACCTCGACGTGCGCGTGCTCGACCAGGGCGGTGCAGACGGTGTCGGCCGCGTCGTCGACCTGTGGACCAAGGGCTGGCTGCCCTACACGCTGCGCTGGCGCTTCACCACCACCGAGAACAACCGTGAACAGGGTCTCGCCCTGCGCGCCGAGGGCGACTTCGCCGGCACGGGCCGCTGGACGTTCACCCAGGAGGGCGACAGCGTCGACGCCATGTACGACTGGCGCATCCGCGCCGAGAAGCCGCTGCTGCGCCGGCTCACCTGGCTGATGCGGCCGGCCTTCAGCGCCAACCACCGCTGGGCGATGCAGCGCGGCGAGGAGAGCTTGAAGCTGGAGCTGCAGCGCAGGCGCCTCCCACCAGAGCGCGCGGCCACCGTGCCTCCGCCACCGGGACCGACGTTCAGGCGCCTGCTGCGCAAGCCCTCAGCCTAGCCGCAGGCTCCCGATCCCACCGCGGCGCCGGCCGCGGCGATGGCGGTGTCGAAGTAGCCGCCTGGGTCATCGAGGTGCTGAATGCCGTGTCCGTTGTCGGGCAGGGTCTTGTTGGTGCGGGTGACCAGGACGAGCGGCCAGCCGTTCGCGGTGATCGCCGCGTCGACCTGGCTGATCGCCGCTGGGCACAGGCCTGCGCCCTGCAGAATGGCGTTGAGGTCGATGAGCCCCCACCGCGACGAGTGCGCCGCACCGAGCGCGCCCTGCACCGAACGGTTGACGACGAAACAATCCATGGCCGACGCCGTGGTCAGGCCGAGGCCGAGTGCGACCGCGCCGGCGGCGACGGCGGTGGCGATCCGGGTGCGGATGATCATGCGTTTCTCCAGAATGGTGGCTGCACCGGTGATGGTGGCGCATTGCCGAGCTGATGTGGAACCGTGCGCGCCACACCGCCCGTGGTGAGGCCAGCATCCCCGCCGGCGCGCCAAACCCCCTGCTGTGTAAAGGGAAGTTCAGCGGCGGTCGCGCCGGGCGCGCACCTCGATCCCATCGTAGGTGGTCGAGCGCAACAGCTTGACCATCTCCGCCTCCGCACCCTGGCGGAACTCGCGCCACGACACCGCCAGCGTCTCGGCGTCGGGCTGCAGCGTGGCGATGCGCTCCGCCTGCGGCTCCAGCGTGGTCGGCGACTTGCCGGCGCCCTGGGCGACGCGGTCCAGATAGCCGAGCGACACCGCCTCGTCGACCGCGATCTTGGTGACCGCGTAGTTGGGGTCGTCGCCGTCGCGGCAGACCATGTTGGCCACGTCCCACGCGGACACGCCCTCGGTGCGCGCCTTCTTCCAGGTGTCGATGACGTCGAGCAGGCGCTTCTCCACGCCGCTGAAGTCGCCGTCGCCGGTGCGGGTGACGCGCACGCCGCTGGTCGAGATGAAGCCGAGCTTCTTGGAGCTGAACGCTGCGAGGGTCACGGCGCCCCTCTCGCGCAGCTGCCACAGGCCGATGGCCACCAGCCCCGCGGCCAGCTCGCCGGTGACGACGACGGCGCCGGTGCCGAACGCCCGCATGCCCTTCTCGCCGTCCTTGGCGGTGGGCACGAAGCGGTCGGCGAACAGGTAGGCGACGGTGCTCGGGCTCGGCGTGCTCATCTCAGCGCCGAAGTCTGACAGCTAGCTAGCCGCCTGCATGTCAAGCGTTGTTGAGAACAGCGCGCCGCTGTGAAGCCAGCACCGTCGCCAAGTACACCGCGAAGGCAAGCGCGATGATCGCGAAGCTGGGCGGGACCTGCGGCACGGCGTTGTTGACGATCAGCCCGACCCACAGGCAGAGCACGGCGCACAGCGCCGAGAGCCAGAAGGCGAGGATCGGCCGCGCGCAGACGCGCTGCACCGCGGCCGCGGGGGTGACCAGGAGTCCGAGCGACAGCAGCGCACCCACCGCCTGCACCGACTCGGCGACGGTGAGGCCGACCAGGGCGAGGAAGAGCAGTCCCAGCGGGCGCACCGGCACGCCGCGCGAGGCGGCGACGTCGGCGTCGATGGACGCGAACAGCAGGGGCCGCGCCACCACGCCGAGGGTCAGCGCGATGCCCGCACACACCACCGCGGCGACCGTCGCCTGCCCCACCGACAGACCATAGATGGAGCCGAACAGCACGTTGACGCCGACGGCCCCGTTGGCCGAGCTGCGCGACGTGGTGTACAGGGAGAGGAAGAGCACGCCGAGACCGAGCACCCAGGCGAACACCACGCCGACGGCGACGTCGCGCGACCGCGCCGTGCCGCCAAGGAGTCCCATGGCCATGGCCACCACCACGGTGGTGCCGATCAGCCCGACCATCGGCTCGATGCCCGCCGCGAAGGCCGCCAGCGCGCCGGTGAAGGCGACGTGGCTCATGGCGTCGCCGACGAACACCTGGTTGCGCAGCACCACCAGGTAGCCGACCAGTCCCGACGCCAGCGCGATGCCGGTGCCCGCGACGAATGCATGCCGGACGAAGTCGTGGGAGAGCATGCCGGAGAACCAGTCGACCAGCGGCAATGCGGCGGCGACATTGCTCATCCGCGCACCACGCCGGAGGCACGCAGGCCGCGCGCGCCGAGATACAGCGCGAACGCGATCGTGGTGACCCAGAAGCCGACGGGCAGCCCCGACCAGAAGGCGACGGCGAGCCCCACCCAGGTCACCAGCAGGGCGACGAGCACCGACAGCGCCACCGACAGCGACGGCCTCACCGTGAGCTGCTGCGCGGTCGCGGCCGGTGCGACGAGCAATGCGAAGACGAGCAGCGTGCCGGTGATCTGCGCCGCCTCGGCGACGCCGACGCCGAGCACGAGCAGGAAGGCGACCGACAGCACGCGCACGGGAACGCCGCGCGCAGCAGCGGTGTCGGGATCGACGGAGGCGAACAGCAGCGGACGGGCCAGCACCCCGATCATCAGCACAGCGACCACGGACGAGGCCAGCAGCACCTCCACCTGCGCGTCGCTGATGCCGAGGAAGGTGCCGAAGAGGATCGCCTGCACGCCGCCGACGAACCCCTGGTACAGCCGCGCGAACAGGAAGCCGAGGGCCAGCGCGAAGGCGAGGATGGAGCCGATGCCGGCCGCCTCGAAGCGGCGCTCGACGCTGCGCCGGTCGCCCAGCGCGGCGATGCCCAACGCCCCGGCCACACAGAACACCAGCAGGCCGAGCCCGGGGTTGACGCCGACCAGCGCCGCACCAGCAGCGCCGGGAAATCCCACCTGCGACAGCGTGTGGCCGGCGAAGCTCTGGCCGCGCAGCACCATGAACCAGCCGATGGTTCCCGCGGACACGGCGACGATGGTCCCCGCCAGCAGCGCGTTGACCATGAAGTGGTAGGCGAAGAGCTGCTGCAGCTGGCCCCAGACGTCCACCGCGGGCATCGCTCAGTGCTCGTGTCCGTGGAACGACGCCACCTCGGGCTGTCCGACCACGACCAGCCGTCCGTCACTGGCGTGCAGCACCTCGATGGGCACGCCGTAGAGGCGCGACAGCGTCTCGGTGGTGATCACCTCGGACGGCGGTCCCGACACGGCGTGCCCGCCGGCGACGTAGACGACGCGATCGAGGTAGGACAGGATCGGGTTGACGTCGTGGGCGACGAGCAGCACGGCGACGTCGCGGTCGCGGCAGATGTCCAGCACCAGCGCCGAGATGGCGCGCTGGTTGCTGATGTCGAGGCTCTCCAGCGGCTCGTCGAGGAGCAGCAGTCGCGGCTGGGCGATCAGCGCCTCGGCGATGAGCAGGCGCTGCTGCTCGCCGCCGGAGAGCTCGCCGATGGGACGGTGCGCGTACGCCGACGCGCCGACGCGCTCCACCACCGCGTGCACCTGCCGCATCGCCTCGGCGTTGCCGAAGGGGAGCGGGAAACCCCAGCGCGCGCCGTCGAGTCCGAGGCGGACCAGGTCGAGGCCGCGGATGCGCAGGTCGGAGTCGAAGCTGCGCCGCTGGGGCAGGTAGCCGATGGTGCGGTCGCCGCGGCGGACCGGGCTGCCGAGCACGGTGAGCCGTCCCTCGGCGAGCGGCTGCAGACCGAGGATCGCCTTGAGCAGCGTGGACTTTCCCGCGCCGTTGGGGCCGAGGATGGCGACGAACTCGCCGGCGGGGACGTCGAGGTCGACGTCGCGCCAGATCCAGCGACCGCCCAGCCGGACGCCCGCGTCGCGCAGCGTCAGCACCGCCGTGGCCCGCTGGGGAAGCGCCATGACCGCGGACCTTAGCGCGACGGTCACCCCGACGCCTTGGCCAGCCCTTTCTCCAGGGCGTCCAGCTGGCCCGACTGCCAGTCCTGGAAGGTCGCCGTCGCGGGGTCGAGGGTCTCGGTGATCGCCACCACCGGGATGTTCTCGGCGTTGGCCTTGTCGACGAGCGCCTGGATGTCGGGCGTCGAGTTCTGCTTGTTGAAGACCAGGACCTTGATCTGGCGCTGGGTGATCTGCCCGTCGAACGTCGTCTTGTCCTGCGGCGTCGGGTCGTTGCCCTCGGAGATCGCCTTCATGTACTCGGCCGGGGTGGTGAGGTCGAGGCCGAGGTCGGCGGCGAGGTCGACGAAGATCGACTCGGTGGCCCCCACCGGCGTGCCGTGGTACTTCGCCTTGATGGTGCTGCGCAATTCGTCGTAGCGGGCCAGCGCCGTGGTGGTGAACGCCGTCTCCTGCTGGGTGAAGTAGCTCGCGTCGTTGGGGTCGACCCTGGCCAGATCTGTGGCGATCTGGTGGGCGACCTTGAGCACGATGGTCGGGCTGTACCACATGTGCGGGTTGTCGCCTTCCTTGCGTCCCGCCAGGTTCGCCACCGTGAGTGTGACGCGGCCGCTCGAAGGGTTGGCGTCGACCAGCTTCTGCGCCCAGGGGTCGTAGCCCGCGCCGTTGATGACCACGTAGCCCGACTGCGCAACCGTGCGCGCGTCCTGCGGCGTCGGCTCGTAGGCGTGCGGATCGGTGTCGGGGTTGGTGATGACGCTGGTCACGTGCGCGTGCGCGCCGCCGATCTGGGTGGCGATGCTGCCCCAGAAGTTCTCGGCGGCGACCACCTGGACCTTCCCGCCCGAGGACCCGGAGGCGGGGGTGCCGGTCGATCCGCAGGCGGTGGTGACGGCCGCGAGGGCCAGGGTCGCCAGGGTGGCTGAAATAGGAATGGTTCTCATTACGACCGCGAAGCCTACCGGTCCGGCGGCCCCGGAGTCAAACGAAGGCGGCGCGCCGCAGCTCGCTGAACAGCTCGACAAGCTCAGGAAGCTGGTACCGCGCCTGCAGCCCCGACGGGTTGGGCAGCAGCCACAACCGCGAGTCGCACATGCGCTCGGGCTGCTCGCCCATCGCCGCGGTGCGCCGGCCCGTGGCCGTGCGGTAGGCGAGCATGCCAAGGAAGGCGACGTAGCCCGGACGGTGCTCGCAGGCCAGCCGCTCGACGCGCACGAGACCGTCGCGGAGCTCTGCGGGCGTCAGCTCGCTCGCGGCCGCGGTGGCGCGCGGGACCAGGTTGGTGATGCCGACGCCCATGCCCAGCAGGCTGCGCTCCGCGAACGGCGAGACCTGCGTCTGCGTGAAGCCGGCCAGGTGGATGACCTTCCAGAAGCGATTGCCAGGACGGCCGAAGTGGTGGCCGATCGCCGCCGTGTACAGCCCCGGATTGATGCCGCAGAAGACGACGCGCAGGCCGGGCGCGATCAGGTCGGCCACCGTGGTGCCGCGCGCCGCCTCGAGCTGCGCCGCCGTCGGCTTCCACGGCGTGGTGCTTCCCGGATTCGGCGATCGAGCCACGGTCAGAGATTCTGAGGTCGCCTGGCAACGCCGCGCGTGGTTCGCACATCCGTGCGTGGCAACCGATCTGTGACACCGCGTGACGCGGCGGTTACCCGACAATTGAGGCCTGATGGGGCCGGGGTTGCGCATTCTCCGTAGTCGACTTCGCGTCGTGCTCGCCTGGCGGGACACGCGACTGCTGTGCATGATCTTCCTGATCAGCCAGCTGCTCGACGTGGTCACCACCCAGAGCGCGCTGCTCACCCGCCGCTTCAGCGAGGGCAATCCCTGGCTGGGCAGCGCCACCGACCAGCATCCCTTCGTCGTCTACGGGGCGAAGCTGGCGGTGGCGGCGACGGTGCTCTGCGGGCTCCTGCTGCTGCGGCTGCGCTGGCGGCTGCGCCTCGCGGTGCTGTCGGTGTTCACCGCGGCCAGCCTGATCGCGCCGCTGACCAACGTGATGCGCGTCCAGGGGTGGATCTAGACTCTCCCCTCGTGGTCACCGAGGAGAGGCGCACCAGCGCGCCGCTTGTCCCGGCCGCGCGACCGCGCGTCATGGCGCACGACAGCCTGGCCGTGCGAGCCGCTCGCGCCGCCGCCCTGGCCATCCTGCGGCGGCTGCGCAACGGCGAGCTCGTCCTCGTCGACGGTGGACAGACGCACCGCTTCGGAGAGGTCACCGCGTCGTGTCCGCTCAGCGCCACCGTCACCGTGCGGCATCCGGGCTTCTGGCGCGCCCTGCTGCGCGGCGGCAGCCGGTCCATGGCGCTGAGCTACATCGACGGCGACTGGGACTGCGACGACCCGGTCACCCTGACCCGCATCGCCTGCCGCAACCTGCACTTCGTCGACGCGCTGCTCAGCGCGGCGGCGCCGTTGCTGACCCCGGTGCAGCGCGGGCTGCGCTGGTTCGATCGCAACACGCCGGCGCGCAGCGTGCAGCGCGTCCGCCAGCACTACGACCTGGGCAACGACTTCTACTCGCTGATGCTCGACCCCACGATGATGTACTCCTGCGGGCTGTACGCCGACCCGGCGATGTCGCTGCACGAGGCCCAGATCGCCAAGCTGGAGCGCGCCTGCCGCTGGCTGCGCCTCGCCCCCGACGATCACGTCCTGGAGATCGGCACCGGCTGGGGCGGCTTCGCGGTGCACGCCGCCCAGCACTACGGCTGCCGGGTCACCACCACCACGATCTCGCGCTCGCAGCACGCCCACGCGGTGCAGCGCGTCGCCGATGCGGGGCTGCGCGGCCGCGTCACCGTGCTGCTGGAGGACTACCGCGACCTGTCGAGCACCTACGACAAGCTGGCCAGCATCGAGATGATCGAGGCCGTCGGATCTCAATACCTGGACAGCTACTTCGCCGCCTGCTCGCGGCTGCTGGTCCCCGACGGGCTCATGTTCCTGCAGGCGATCGTCACCGGACACCGTCTCTACCGCAGCACCCGCTACGCGCGCGGCTTCGCCAACGACGTCATCTTCCCCGGCGGCTGCCTGCCGTCCAACACCGCGATGCTCGACTGCGCCGGCCGGGTCACCGACATGCGGCTCGTCGACTTCGAAGACATCACCCCCGGCTACCCGCGTACGCTGCTGGCCTGGCGCGACAACGTCGAGGCGCAGATCGAGCGGGTCCGGGCGATGGGGTTCGACGAGCGCTTCCTGCGCATGTGGCGGCTCTACCTGTCGTTCTGCGCCGGCGCGTTCAGCGAGCGGCGCATCAGCGACGTGCAGCTGCTGCTGGCCAAGCCGGAGTACCGCGCCGAGGCCGTGCGCAGCGCGTAGCGACTAGACCGTGGCCGGCTGCCCGGGAATGTTGAACTCGCGCTTCAGCTCGTTGCGGGCGATCGACATCTTGTGCACCTCGTCAGGACCGTCCGCGAGTCGCAGCGTGCGCGCGCCGGCGTACATCTGCGCCAGCGGCGTGTCCTGGGCCACCCCGGCCGCGCCGAAGGCCTGGATGGCGCGGTCGATCACCGTGCACGCCAGGCGCGGCGCGATCACCTTGATGGCGCTGATCTCGAAGCGCGCGCCGTCCTTGCCGACGGTGTCCATCAGCCACGCCGCCTTGAGGACCAGCAGCCGCGCCTGCTCGATCTCGATGCGCGACTCGGCGATCCAGTCCTGGATCACGCCCTGCTCGGCGAGCGCCTTGCCGAAGGCGGTGCGCGACTTCACCCGCTGCACCATCGCCTCGTAGGCCCGCTCGGCCATGCCGATGGCGCGCATGCAGTGGTGGATGCGTCCGGGGCCGAGGCGCGCCTGGGCGATGAGGAAGCCGCCGCCCTCCTCGCCGAGGATGTTGCTCACCGGGACGCGCACGTCCTCATACGTGATCTCGCAGTGCCCGTGGCCCTCGTCGTAGCCGAACACCGACAGGGTGCGCCTGACGGTGACGCCGGGGGTGTCGATGGGCACCAGCACCATCGACTGCTGTATGTAGCGATGGGCGTCGGGACTCGTCTTGCCCATCACGATGAGGATGCGGCAGCGCGGGTCGGCGGCGCCGCTGGTGAACCACTTCCGGCCATTGATGACATATTCGTCGCCGCTGCGGGATATGGAGGTGCGGATGTTGGTGGCGTCGCTGCTGGCCACGTCGGGCTCGGTCATGGAGAACGCCGAGCGGATCTGGCCTTCGAGCAGCGGCACCAGCCAGCGCTCCTGCTGCTCCGGCGTGCCGAACTGGGCGAGGATCTCCATGTTGCCGGTGTCCGGCGCGGCGCAGTTGAGCGCCTCAGGGGCGATGAAGCTGCGCCCGGTGATCTCGGCGAGCGGCGCGTACTCCAGGTTGCTCAGCCCCGCCCCCCAGCGCTCGTCGGGCAGGAACAGGTTCCACAGCCCGCGCTTGCGCGCCTCACGCTTGAGGTCCTCCATCACCGGCGGCGAGGTGTGCGGGTCGCTCCCGCCGTGCACCTGCTCGACGTAGACGCGCTCGGCGGGATAGACGTGGGCGTCCATGAAGTCGAGCAGCTTCGACTGCAGCTCCCTGACCTTGGCCGATTCCTCGAAGTCCACGTTCGCAACTCCCAAGCAGCGCCGGGTGCACCGCGGCGGTGTCCCGGCATTCTGCCTGAGCGTCCCCCGGACCCGTCCCTCTCAGGGCGTCAGTGCGCGGTGGGCCAGGGCCTCGGCGCCCACGTGTAGGTCAGGGCCGTCGAGGCCACCGCGGGGTAGAACAGCTGGATGCTCGCCGACGGGTCGGTGAACACCCACATGGGAACCAGGTAGCTGCGCTCGGTCGGACTCGTCTGCGACACCGGGCGCTCCTGGCGCAGATAGCCGAGTTGGACACCGGTAGCGTCGAACCTGTCGAGGCTGCTCTGGCCGTTGCCGCCGGTGAAGCCGCCGCGCTCCGCGTACCAGTGCCCTGCAGCGACCTGCGACCAGGCCTGGTGCCAGGAGACCACCGGGTACGGCGACCCGCCCGCGACGTGCACGGCGCGCACCATCAGGTTGGAGACGACGCCGTCCTGCCCGACCGTCATCGTGGCGCCCGCCCCGACGATCGCGGAACCCTGGATGTCCCGATCCCAGGAGACGCCCCACGTGCTGAGGTCCGGGCGGGCCGAGTTCGGGAAGTGAACGGCGCGCGGACTCTGCAGGCCGTCCACCCGGAGGCCGTACCGCAACAGGAAGTCGTCGGCGAGCTGTCCGACGCCGGCGTCATCGCGGGGGATGCTGCCGAGATGCGGCAGGGCAGAGATGTCCGGCGCGGTCGTCGAGTTCAGCCCCGCCAACCCGGTGGACGGGTCGTAGCCCGCAAAGGCCTCGGGACCGAATCGGGTGGCGAGCGCCGCCGTGTCCGGCGACGCCGGTGGATGGTCGTAGCGCCACACCGGTGCGGTCGCGGGCGAGTTGGCGGGCGCCGCCGCGTCGAGCTTGTAGGCGTCGACTCGCAGGGTGTTGTCGGTGCCGGTCAGCGACAGGTGCCCGTAGGCCAACGCCGCGCTGAGCGACACGTCGTCTTGGGGGAACAGCGGAGCGAAGGTCACGCTCTGCGGTGTGGGCGACGGGGTCGGACGCCCGGCAGGAGTCGGCGTCGCAACCGCACGCTGCGCGGTGCTGCCGGCCGAGCGATGCGTCAGCCGCGCCGTCACCACGCCCGCGGCGCCGACCACGACCGCGACCGCCAGCGCAGCACCCAATGGCTGGAGATTCCGCCGTGGCGTGTGCATTT
>Ga0307479_10000847_pt1 | contig 27674 bp, 25 predicted proteins | sample atmos_gasesECM4C_FD_203743 | JGI IMG/M metagenome (GOLD analysis project Ga0307479, IMG submission 203743) | Hardwood forest soil microbial communities from Morgan-Monroe State Forest, Indiana, United States - atmos_gasesECM4C_515 | ecosystem: Environmental > Terrestrial > Soil > Temperate... | reverse complement strand
AAGAGAATCGAGATGCATTTGCGCTCGACCGAGAAGCAGTCTGTGGAAATTCGCGCCGCGAATTTGCGTCTGACCTTCCATGAGGGCGAGACGATTTGGACCGAAAGCTCGCACAAATACCGCGCGGAGGAAGTTGCGGGGATGGCGGAGCGCACCGGATTTCGATGCGAAGGCCAGTGGATCGATAGTGAGTGGGCCTTTGCGCAGAACCTGTTTTTTGTGGAATGACAGGAAATTCAAGATTACTTCCTGGCAGAGATCGATTGAGTTCATGCTGGCGGCCTTGCCAGCCCCCCCGCAAGTACCTCGCTCACGCAGCAAAGCGACGGCAAGACCACCGCACTGCACAATCTGAGCGCGTAAACTGACCGCGCTGATCTGCAGCCTTGATAAGCGCTAAGGGCCGGCACAGATAATCAAGAACTAGAACGATTCGATGCGCCAAAACAGGTGGGCGGCCCAGGGTTTGGCGGTGGAGAGCGACGGATGCCAGACGGCCAGGATTTGCGAGCCCTGGTAGACGCGTTCGAAGCCCTCTTCGGATTCGGAGACCGTTTCAATCGGAGAAATCCAGAATTGCTCCGCGCCTGGTGCGTGCAGCGCTACGCGAATGCGCTGCCAACCGTCTTCCACGCGCAGCGTGGGACCGGGGATACAACCGCTAAAGCGCAGGTTTTGCGGGCCGCTCGGCGTTTGGAAAAAACGATCTGGTTCGGTCGGCGCAAGGAAATTCAGCACGGACTCGATGCCAACAGCCAAGGTCCGATCCAGTGCCGCGGGTACAGAAACCTTTACTTCGCAAGCGACCTCGCAGCCGCGAGGTGCGGGGCCAAAGGAAAACAATTTCGAGACCGAAAGGCGTGGGCCAGCGTCGTCCTTACCGTGCCAGGCGAGCGGGGCGTCGCGAAGAAGTTCGGCTTCGCGTTCCGTGGTGCGTCCGATAGTAAAGGTGCCGCCTGCGAACCCTGGGTCCTCTTGGAGCTGAATATTCTCGTAATCGGCGTGACCGCGCGAAGGTTCGAAAAGGAACAGCCGAAAAGTGTGGCGCGGCCAGCGATCGTAACGGAGATAGCGTTCCAGGCCGGGCTCCTTGACACGCGTTTGTTCGTGAATGGAAGTAACCGCCCCGGAAGGATTCTTGGCGATTTCGCGGAGACGCGCGTGGTACGCCTCGGGACGGCGCAAGATGGAGTTGATGAGTGTCGAACCCGTTAGACGAAAGTCCAGGGCGGCAAGCGTGCCACCGTCCGAAGGCTTCAACAACGCCTGATATTCGGTAGAGGTAAAGAGCAATTCATTGGCGCCATCGCCATCATAATCAAGTGTTTCCACGCGCGGGGCGAGGCCGCCGGGCGTTTGCTGGTCAGCGATCAACTCGGCGCGGATGAGGCTGCGCCAAAGCTCGGTGCGCAGGTGCGGTGCGTAGAGGCCGCCGAAAATTCCGTGCCAGTAGGCGTCATTGCACTGCGCGCGGAGTAGCAGGTCCCGCGCCTTCTTCAACTCTTCGCCGGCCTTCGAAACGCTACGTCGCGCGGGCGAGGTGTCGATGCGACGGGCAACATGCAGCATTTTCTTGTGCAGCAGGTTGGATTCGGGGTATTTGCGAAAGAATCCCCGCCACGACCCGCCACGAAGAAATGCCAGCACTTCATTGCGAGAGCTGAATTCCTTAAGTACCTGGTTGTAGCGCTGCCGGACCCGCGTGGGCAACGCCCATTCCATCATCTCCGTGTAGGAGGCAGTGGGCAGATCGGCTCGGCCGGCCGGAGTGTGCAAGACAAGGTACTCGCTAGGAGTAGAAGCGTGCAGCCAGGAAGAGTTTTCCTCTATAGCGGCGAAAAATTTCTCGAGCCAGGCATCGTTATAGCAATGCTCGAAGGTACCCGGCCAGACGCCGAATTTCTCCATGTCGTCGCCCATCGCGGCCATCTGGTCGGGGTGTGCGCCGGCAGTTTCCTTTAAGTAGGTGATAACTTGCTCGATGGTACCGAATGGAATGAGGTAGCGAAGGATTTTTTGACCGGGTATGAGACGAATGGTTTGACCTTGATCCTCGGCGATGTAGTCGGCAAAAAGCTCGTCGGCCTCGAAACCGGCGGAGAGGAAATGGATATCGTCGAGGACTGTATAGCTGACATTGGCCTCGGCCAGCACGGAAGCGAGTTGCGGTTCCCAAACTCGCTCTGCCAGCCAGGCCCCGCTTGGCCGCTCGCCGAAATGGTGCTCGACATAGTCAGCGAGGCGAATCAACTGCACGCGTTGGTCGGCGTCGGGAATGGAAATAAGGATAGGCTCGTAGAAACCGCCGCCCACCATTTCCACCTGGCCGTTTTTCACCAGCGTTTTCAGGCGCTGAAAGTATTCGGGGCGATTCTCTTCGATCCAGGTGAGCAGTGGACCGGAATAGTGGAGGCCCACGTGGACACCCGGATGCTTCTCAAGAGTCTCTACGAAGGGCAGGTAACAGCGAGCGTAGGATTGCTCAAAGACATGGCCAAAATTGCCGCAAGGCTGATGGGCGTGGATGAGCAGGACTAGATGGAACTTGGGCGGCAAGGGGACGAAGTACTCTCCAAGAGAACAAATAGAATAACTCTGCTCGTTGAAGTTGCAATGGTCAGGCAGAGCGGGATGCGCGTAATGCGCACGCCGGTTGGATGCTTATCGAGCGTCTATCGGCTCGAGCCGGCTACTTCTTGGCGTACCAGTCGGCATTGACTGGCGTGTAGCTCTGCCATTTTTCCGGAAGGTCTTCCAGGGCGAAGATCGCGGTTACCGGACATACCGGGACGCATGCTCCACAATCGATGCATTCCGTCGGATTAATGTACAGCTGCTTTTCCGCTTCATATTGCGGCTCGTCCTTGCGGGGGTGAATGCAGTCTACCGGGCAGACGTCCACACAGGCGGAATCTTTGGTGCCGATGCAAGGTTCGGCAATCACGTAAGCCATTCAACATCTCCTTTTGCTCGACAGCTGCCCGGTGGCACCACTTACGGAATGGCGACGAGCGAAATTTTCTTATACCACGGCCCCGTCGGGGGCAACAAGCGGCATACAGGGATTGTACGCGGTGGGAATAAGTTTCTCAACTTGCGGCGTCTATAGGAGAATAGGGAGGAAGGAAACGAAATGCAAAATCGGATCGGTATTGCGGTATTGCTGGTCGCTGCCGTCTGCGCGATTGGTTTTCCGCCCGCAGGAGCGCCGCAAGCCAAGGGCCCGCGCGACCCACAAATTATCGACGCACAGGGTTACGCGAAGCTGGTGCAGCAACACCGTGGAAAGCCGCTGCTGATCAATTTCTGGGCCACCTGGTGCGAACCGTGCCGCGACGAATATCCGATGCTGAATGAGCTGGCAAGAGAGTATGCGCCGAAGGGACTTCGCGTAGTAGGCATGAATTCCGATCAGGATGGCGATTTGATTTTGATGCGGCGCTTCATCGCGCGCTACAAGCCTGTGTTCCCGAATTACCGGAAGAAGCCAGTGAAGCCAGAAGAAGACGCTGAATTCAACCGGGCGGTACTATCCGATTGGCGAGGTGAGCTCCCGGCGACATTTCTTTATGACAAAGACGGCCAACTAACCGGCCACTTTTTTGGCGCACGCAACCGCGAAACCTACGAGGCCGCGATTCAGCAACTGCTCTCCGGCAGCAGCGCAAGCGCCTCCCGTTGATTTCGCCGACTTCCAACCAAGTTTCGAACCAATCCCAGAAAATTCTCTCCCGAGGTACCACATGCTCAACATGAAGGGCAATCGCGTGACATACTTCGGTCATAGCACCTTCTCACTGACCACTGCGTCCGGACAGGTCGCATTGATAGACCCTTGGGTCATGACCAATCCGATGTGCCCGGACAAGCTGAAGAACGTCCCCAAGCTAGATGTGATTTTCCTGTCGCACGCACACACCGACCATTTAGGAGATTTATTGGCTTTGGCGAAACAACATAGGCCGCGGATTGTGGCCATTTTTGAGACGTGTTTGTGGATCGCGAGCAAGGGATTCGAGCAAGAAACCAAGCCAATGGGCAAGGGTGGCACGCAGAAGGTTGGCGAATTCGAAGTAACCATGACTCATGCATTCCACTCCAACTCTATCGATGACAACGGGGAGCGAATATATGGCGGCGAGCCAGCGGGACTGGTCATCCGCATGCCCGGCGGCTTTACTGTGTACCATGCGGGGGACACCGCGCTATTCAGTGATATGAAGTTGATCGGCGAGTTGTATAAACCGGATATCGCGCTATTGCCGATTGGCGATCACTTTACCATGGGGCCTCGCGAGGCGGCGCATGCGATTCGTTTTCTGGGTGTCAATCATGTGGTTCCAATGCACTATGCCACTTTTCCTTTTTTGGTCGGCAGGCCGGAACAGTTGAAGGGGGAAACTCAGGACATTGCCGGATTGGAGATTCACGCGTTGAAGCCGGGAGAAAGTCTATGATCCGAACGGACAATCTGCGAAGTGCGTTTACGCAGGAGGATGTAGACAAATATATCTACGATTTGCTTCCGGAGCGCGATCCCGTTGTAAGCGAGATAGAAGGGTATGCAGCGGAAAATCGCATCCCGATCATCGGTCCAGCAGTGGCGAGGCTGTTGACGCTGCTGGTTCAGGTCTCAGCAGCTGCGCGAATCTTCGAAATGGGATCGGCAATCGGGTACTCAACGATTTGGCTGGCGCGTGCCGCCGGTCCCAAGGCCAAAATCTTCTATACGGATGGCAACCCGGAAAACGCGCGGCGAGCGCAAGAGTATTTCCGCAAGGCGGGCGTGGCTAAGCGCATCAAGGTTCAAGTGGGAAATGCACTGGACCTGGTGAAGAAGACGCCCGGTAAATTTGATTTGATCTTCAACGACATAGACAAGCATCAGTACCCAGACGCGCTACGTGCGGCGCTCCCGAAACTGAAGCGTGGGGGATTATTTGTGACCGACAATACGCTGTGGTCGGGGAAAGCCGCGCGGCAGCTAGAACCTGAGGACAAGCACACGCGTGGCGTGCAAGAGTTCAACCGCATGGTGTATGCGTCGAAAGAATTATTTCCGGTCTTGATTCCGTTACGAGATGGCGTCACGGTTTGTCGAAAGCAGTAGAATCCACGCGGCTGTTACGCGCGAAGAATGTTGCGCAGGAAGAAGACGAGGTTGGCGGGCCGCTCCGCCAGGCGGCGCATGAAATATGGGAACCAGTCGCGGCCGTAAGGGATGTAAATCCGGAGCCGGTAGCCATCTTTAATCAGTTGTCGCTGCAAGTCGGTCCGCACGCCGTACAGCATCTGAAACTCGAAATCGTCCTTGGAGATTTGCTTGGCTGCTGCGAAGCGAATGGTCTGCGCAATCATGCGTGGATCGTGGGTGGCAATGGCGTGATAGAAGCCGCTGGGAAGCAGCATCTGCATTAGCCGCACGTAATTGCCATCGACGTCTTTTTTTCTTGCGAAGGCAACTTCGTCGGATTCCTTGTAAGCGCCTTTGCAAAGACGAATGCGGCATCCGTAGGCCAGCAACCCCTGCACGTCTTTTTCGCTCCGATAAAGATAAGACTGGATGACCGTACCCACTGCAGGATTGCGGGCGCGAACACGCTTGACCAGGTCAACGGTGCGTTCGGTGTACGCCGAACCCTCCATATCGACACGCAGGAAATTTTCGTAGCCAGCCGCTCGCTCCACGATCGACAAGAGCAGCCCTTCGCAGAAATCAGTGCTCAGGTCCAGGCCGAGCTGGGTAAGCTTGCACGAGACGTTGGCATGCAAGCGTTCCTCCGCGATGCGATCGAAGATCTCCAGGTACGCGTCGCGGGCGCGCTGCGCGTCGGCCACTGTGGCTACGTTTTCGCCAAGATAATCGAGGCTGGTGTACATCCCCTGGCTGTTGCAGGCCCGTGCGGCAATGATGGCTTCATCGAGAGTTTCTCCGGCCACGAAGCGGCGAGCCATGCGGCGCGTCGTTGGGTTCGATGTAACCCAGTCAGCAAAACCGGCGCTTTCTGACAGTTTCAGCAGGATTGAGCGAAGCATGAAGCTTCATTATGCCTGTGGGAAAGATGGCCGACTAGGACAGCACTTCTTCGTTGTGCTCTTCCAGGAACTTTTCAGCATCCAGTGCCGCCATGCACCCGGATCCCGCGGCGGTGACCGCCTGCCGATACCGATGGTCTTGTACATCGCCGGCGACAAAGACTCCCGGAACAGTCGTTTTGCTGCCATTTAGCGAGACGAGGTAACCGTTGGGATCCATATCGAGCTGGCCGCGAAACACGGTAGTGTTGGGATCATGACCGATGGCGACGAAAACGCCGTCCAGCTCGAGGTCGGTGGTCGCATTGGTTTGTGGGTTGCGCAAGCGTGCGCTTCCCACGTGTCCGTTAGCATGTGGGAGGATCTCTTCAACCACCGCGGGCGTGATGAATTCAATCTTCTCGTTGGCACGAGCGCGATCCAGCATTATTTTGGAAGCGCGAAACTCCGGCCGGCGATGCACAAGGTACACCTTGCTCGCGAAACGGGTCAGGAATACAGCCTCTTCCATCGCGGTGTCGCCTCCGCCAACGACGGCGATGGGTTTGCCGCGGAAGAAATAACCGTCGCAGGTGGCGCACGTCGAAACGCCGCGACCCATTAGGTGGCGCTCCGAAGGAAGTCCGAGAAGCCGGGCCGAAGCACCGGCGGCCACGATCAGCGTCTTGGTCTCGTACGTCTCTTTGCCGGCGCTAATCTTGAATGGGCGGCGCCTCAAATCGACCTCGCTCACCGCTCCAGATTTGAACTCAGCGCCAAACTTTGCCGCCTGCTTGCGCATATTTTCGATAAGCTCGGGGCCAAGAATGCCCTCGGGGAAACCGGGATAGTTCTCGACCATGGTGGTCAGAGTGAGCTGGCCGCCCGGTTCGTGGCCGTCGATCACTAGCGGTTTGAGATTCGCCCGAGCTGCATAGATCGCTGCGGTAAGCCCGGCGCAACCGCTGCCGATAATGACTACATTGTGCATTCGCAATACTCCTGCCTATTGGATTCCCAGCCGCGCCCGGCCGATACAATGAACGGCTATTGTAACGTTCCGGCGGCGGGCAGCCAAATTGGAGGTCCAATCTTATTGGCCCGCTTTGACCCCTGAAAATCCGGCGGCTATATTCGAGGACAGCACGCGCGAAGTGGTCGGATTGCCGGAGGAAAACGACACAAATGGATCCGCGTTATCCCATAGGCACATACACTCAGCCGCAGGAAGTTACGCCGGCTTTACGGGAGCAGGCAATATCTGCAATTGTGGAAGCTCCGGCTAAGCTGCGAGCCGCGGTGAAAGGGTTGAATGACGAGCAACTGAATACCCCGTACCGCGAAGGCGGTTGGACGGTCCGTCAGGTGGCGCATCACGTTCCAGACAGTCACCTTAACGCCTACGTACGACTCCGTCTGGCGCTTACCGAGCAAGAGCCGACAATCAAGCCTTATGAAGAGGCGCGGTGGGCCGAACTGGAGGACGCCAAATTTGCACCCATCGACGTATCACTGAACCTCCTGGATTCTTTGCATGAGCGTTGGGTGCGACTGTTGCGATCGCTCAGACAACAGGAATACGCGCGCACCTTCCGGCATCCGGATCACGGCGTGCGTACGGTCGACTGGCTGCTGTTCCTTTACGCCTGGCATGGACGGCATCACACCGCGCACATCACGGAATTGCGCAAGCAAAGAGGCTGGTAGCCAAGCGCTACGCTTTCTGGACACGAGACTTCGCGGCCGCAAGGCCGGCACTCACCACGATATGCTGGGCTTCAATGACATCCAGGCCGTGTCTTTGATTCAAAACAGTCGCGAAGCGCTGTGCTTGCGTCCAGGTTTCAAAGGGACCGTACTCCTTCTGAGGCCACACTTGTGGTGTATCTTCCCGGACGCGTGCCACGAAGGCTCCGTTTGCGGTGTTAACGGCCGCAAATGCGAAGCGTTGCCTGGACGTCACGTTTTTTCCGCGGGACAAGACCTTTCGCTTCACTGGCATGGACAGACAATGGGACGTGCCAGCCATCAAGGTGCGAATCTTGTGGGAGACACCGAGAAGTTCCCGCGATAACTTCATCATCGACAACTGAAGCCGGGCGATCTTACGCGCGATTTGCGCGAGCTCTCGGGTGTCAGCGGAATTGAGCGTCCATATAGAGTCATTCTCAATAGATCCTGAGCAACTCTTTAGACAGCGATCGAAGCGCGCAAGGGTTCTGCGCAGACCGCCGCAGTTTTTCAAGGCCACCTCCGCATGCCGTTAAAAACTGTGCTTAGTCACATAGCACGCCCTAAAACTATTATATTACTTCATATGTCTATTACCCTACTTATATCTCATACTTCAAACGATTTCAAGCGGGGATGCGATCCGGACTGGCATGCTTTACGGTGCCCGTGTACGATAGTTTTCTGAGGAGAACGCATGAGTCGACCCGCTGGAACGTACGCCATATTTGAAACTTCACAAGGCAACATCGTCATTCGCTTGCTCGAGAAAGAAGCCCCCAAGACGGTGGCCAACTTTGTTGGCCTGGCCGAGGGAACCAAAGAATTCACCGATGAGATGAGTGGCAAAAAGCAGAAGAAAAATTATTACGACGGCCTGACCTTTCACCGCGTCATCCCGGCTTTCATGATCCAGGGCGGCTGCCCGCGTGGAGATGGACGCGGCGGACCAGGCTACACCTTCCCGGATGAATTTCACCCCTCGCTCAAGCATTCCAAGGCCGGCAAGCTTTCCATGGCCAACGCCGGGCCGGGAACCAACGGCAGCCAATTTTTCATCACCGTTGCGGCGACCCCGTGGCTGGACAATAAGCACACTATTTTCGGCGAGGTGGTCGAAGGCCAGGACGTGGCCGACAAAATATCCAATGTGCCACGCGACGCAAGCGACCGTCCGCGCACATCGGTGACCTTGAACAAGGTACGCATCGAACGGGTCCAGTAGCATCGGTCTTTGTTCCAAAAACTTCGCCTGCGGACGATAGAGGTCACCTGAAAGAATGCTCACACCGCAGCAATTGCTGCGAACCACCATTGAAATAATTTTTGTGCTGCTCGGAGGGCTGGTCGCGTGGCTCGGTCTGAGCAGCCACATTTTATTCGACCGGCGAAAGCCGGGCTGGCTGCTGCTGAGCGTCGCGGTCATTCTGTGGGGACTGCGAGCGCTTTACAAGCCCGTACACTGGTGGTCGCGAACCGAGCAGTGGACGCGCGGCCTCTCTCTCTCCACGCTGGGTGCCGTGATGCTGGCCATCTCGCGGGTTCCTTTTCTTTGGGTCGGCAGATTGCTGGCATTCGCCGGAGTAGTGCTGATTGTTCGTGGCCTGATAGGTTCGGTGCTTATCTTCCGTCCGGCTAGTCCAAAATAGCCCCTTCCTTCTAGATTTGGGGCCTTCCTCGGCTATAATCCCGCAACACACCGCTCTGCGGCAGGCCACATTAGTGAGGAGGCGCCCATGTTCAAGGAATTCAAAGAATTCGCAATGCGCGGCAATGTGATTGACTTGGCCGTCGGCGTCATCATCGGAGCGGCGTTCGGGAAGATCGTATCCTCCCTGGTGCAAGACATCATCATGCCGCCCGTCGGCCTTCTTCTGAAAAATGTCAATTTTTCTAATCTGTTTGTCGCTTTGGATGGCAAACACTACGAAACGCTGTCAGACGCACAGCACGCCGGCGCCCCGACTCTGAACTATGGAATTTTCATTAATAACGTCATCGACTTTCTGATTGTGGCGTTTTGCGTATTTCTTCTAGTGCAACAAGTGAACCGCTGGACAAGAAAACCGCAGCCGGCCGTCGCGGAACCGACCACGAAGGAATGCCCGCAATGCACTATGACGATTCCCATCCGAGCGAAGAAGTGCCCACACTGTACGGCGCAGATTGCGTAACCAGCCCTACGGGCCGAAGAGCTTAGACTTTGGGTCTTCGCTTACTTTGATTCGACTCTAGGTGGTTTCGCAAACGTGTCACCACCTCTTCTTCGTGACCCTCTTCGATTTCCTTCTGAACTTCCTCCAAGGCAAAGTGCACGACGTCGTGATGATGCAACTCTTCGCGCGCGAGTGATTCGCTGAAACGTAGCCATAACCGATGCAGCAGATTCACCTCGTTGGCGGTGAGGTTGGGCGCGTGCGGACCCAGCACTTTGTAAATCTTGTCGCCGTTCGGTAGATGAATTTCCAGGTTGAATTGCGGCTTCGGGTCCGGAAGTTTTTCCCAGGATTCGCCGATTTGCCGCGCCTGCTCCTCAGTGTTGTCCTTCGCAGAGCGGCCGATGACGATAGTGCTCGATTGCAAAGCGGTGGAGGCGCGCAGGATACCGTCCCACAGATCATTGGCGGCGACCACCGCCAGTCGAATCGATTTCCCGCGTTTTTCCGCCATGGACAGCGCCTGGGAAAACAAATGTTGCTCGATGCTCCCAAACAGCTGATCGGCGTCCAATTCGTTTTCCCCGGATGCCGAACGCCTCAATAGGCGGACGTGCAGCACCACCACGTCTCGCCGGCCTGGCTTGATGCGGTCCAGAACGTTGCCCAGGTGATAAAGGTTGAAGTGGTTGCTGACCGGCACAAGAATATTTCCTGGCCGCGCGCCAACCGCTTCCGGACTCAACTCCCCTTCCAGCTCAAGATTGAACTGATCCATTTCCACATGCGCGACGCCTCGGTTTCGGGCACGGCGCTCGGAAACGGTGAACACGATGTACAAAATGACTGAAAAAACGCCCCCCGCCATGGTGGCAACGGGCTTGGTGAACAGGTTTACGATAGCGATGAGGAACAGGGTGAGCGTTATGAGACCAAGTCCCACCGGGATCTGCACCCCGCGAAACTCGAAATTTAGGGGAACCTGGAACTCGCGCTGACCCGGGCGCGTATATCGCAAGACAAACACCGCCAGGCCATTCATCGCGAAGCTCCAAATCACCCCGAATGCATAGAGGTTCGCAAGAAACGTGACATTGCCGCGGCTGATCAGAATGGTAAGAATCTGCAACCCGACAACGATGTTGATGATGCGATAGCTGGTGCCAAATCGCGGGTGCGGCTGCCGGAACCATTCGGTGAGCACACCGTCTTCGGAAACTCGGTTTAACACGCCGTTGGAGCCCACAATTGCCGTGTTCACCGCGCCGGCAAGAATGAGTGTACCCACAACCACCACGAACCCGTGAAAAATCAAGCGAGCGATCAGCGGACCCTGCAGGCTCATAGCCAGGCCGCCGATGAGGTTCTCCAGGTAAGTTTGCCGGATATCATCGGGAATGATCATCACGGCGAAGAAGGACACCAGCGATGTGAAGACCAGGCTGTACACGAAAATAACCAGCCCGGCCTTCTTCAGGTTCTTCAACTTAGGGCTCTCAATTTCGCGATAGACCTGCGCGAGCGATTCCTCGCCGCTCATGGCCAACACGGAGTGACCTAGCGCGATGAAGATTGCAACCACTCCGAATTGTGGCAAAACCGTGTGAGCAAGCCACCCCAGCGCGCCGGGACTCAATCGAACGTTGCGCGGATACGGAAAGGGCGGCAGCGTCGAATGCCGCAGCACCGCGGTGTAAATGCACCAGCCAATCAGCAGCACCACCATCACGGTGACCAGCTTCATGATGTGCAGCGCCTTCTCGCTCGATTCGGCTACGCCCTTGGTGTTCTCCCACCAGAAATATACGGTGACGATAATCGCGAAGGCGGTGGCGATGCTGGCTACCGTTGATTCCGCAAAGGGCCCGCTCAGGTGGGCGTGCTGCGAGAGATCGCTCAGCAAACCGCCAAGATATTGTCCCGCCGACACGCCGCTGATCGGTCCAGTGAGGATGTAGTCGAACATCAGGGCGGAGACGCTGAATTTTGCCAAAGCGCCGCCCAGCGATTGCTTGACCGCGCGGTACACCCCGCCACGCACAAACATGCTGCAGCTCTCCACGTACACCGCGCGCACGGCGTAGGAAAACAACATGATGGCCAGGATGAACCACGGCGCTGTTTTGCCGATGTACCCTTCCGCTTCACCGCCGGCGTAATAGGCTGACGACGCCAGGTCGTTCAGAACGATCGCCGCCGCGCGCCAAAACGAGATGAACGTAAGAAGAGCGGTGGTGGCTACAATGACGCGCGGAATGCCGTTGCCCCGGCCGCCCGTAGCAGCGGGGTTGGTGGGAGTGCTGCTGCTCATGTCTGGGTGAACTTGTGACCTAGCAGGTTAAAATGCTCGCATTTTTGCGGCGCGAAGTCTAGCGTTCGCCGCGGGCCGATAGGAATTGCCGCAGGCACTCGACCACCCGGTAACACGTCGATTTGTCGAATACCTTCTATTTAACTGCTTCGTCCCATTCCTGTTCAGCCCGATGCAACAGGACCTCACGATCGCCCTCCAGAATCCACCGCTGCTTGATTAATTCGTCCAGCGCTCGGCGATACCGGTCCACGTAATCCTCACGGCTGGCGTAACGCTCGGCAATAGATTTGCGCGGATCACCGGTTTTTTGGCGCTCGGCCGAAGTCTTCGGAAACGGAAGGTAAGAAGCTTCAAAGGATACGCGCTGATCGGGCGCTCCAATCGAAGCATCGCGCAAATTCCAACTGGCATAGGTTGCCAGCGGAACAGTAATCTCCGGGAGACGCACGCCATCGCGTTCGTTTCCGTCTGTGTCCACCGTCGGCACTAATACCGGGAAGGGCTGGCCAACTTTTGGCGGTTGGAGACTCAATACTCCGTCCCGCCAGTTCGGCCCAAAATCGATACGCCACGCTTCATTCGCGTCGCGCGCAATGTTCACCCCGGGGATCACAGGGAAAGTATATGTCTCGATCGGCACGAGCGTGCCCTCCGCAACTTTCGGATAGCTGCTTTCCGGCGGAAGTGCGCTGTTGCGAACCCAAGCGTCCATATTGGTGATCATGGCCCGCCAGAAATAGCGGATCGGCAGCGGAGATTGTGGCTGCTGGCCAAACAGGTCCCCTTTGCCCTTTGCAGGTGGAAAAGGACCAGAAAAATGCTGCAAGCCCGTGAAATGGTAGATTCGCACGTCAGGTGATACGGCCGCATCCCGTTTCCCATCGGCGGTGACGTGAATCAGCGCTGCCGCCCGTCCCCAGTATTCGTATGATGTATTGGAGAAGAAAATTTTGGGCACGACTCGCTCAGCGGTAGCCCGATCCAGCAGTCCCCCCCTTTCCTGCGTCGCAGGATCAATTTCGGGCTGATCGGTAAACGGGAAAATGTCCGTGGGGAAAAAGACAGATGAAGTCGGTTGCGCATCCCGCGAAGGCTGCGCGAACCGATAGTTAAAGCTCCCACGGCCTGCTCCGGCAACATGCGCGAGAATTCCATCCAGGGCGATTCGTCCTTCTTCATCTGCGTTGAAGCCTTGATACAGAAAATCGCGCAGAAACCGTCCGTTCTGCGAAATGCCTTCCCCATAGACTCGCGCCGCCGGAGTAACAACATCGCCACCGTGTTTCGCGTACGCTGCGAAGTCGCGCACCGCCGCAAAGCTCAGCCCAGCGACGACTGGATTTGCAACCACGTAGATGTACTCATAAATCTTTCCCGGCTGGAACCCGCCATTTAGGTGGATATGCCGATCGCTGATCGTCAGCTTGCCATCCACCGTATGCGCGAATTGCCAATCGGAGCGCCGAATCACCGTGCGCGGCGCACCACGTGACTCCCTGACGGTCAGCACGTTGCGTGGATCGTCCGGCGCGGCGACCGGATATTCACTCCCGCCAATCTCGCCGGTGATTAAGTGTCCCAGCGGAATTTCGTCCATTATTTTTGACGGCATCAAATCGCCGCGCAGCAGGCCCGTTATCGTCTTTCCATTTTCTTTGGCGACTGGCGCGAAAAATCGCAGCGCGTCTTGCCCTGTAGCATCCCACTGCCACCCCAGGCTGACCACCGTATATCCGTTGCGCAGCAGCCACATGTCTCCCGCATCGTTGGCGAGATCAAAGCTCCCGCCATCTACGATGCCGATAATGCGCGCTCGCCCGCGGTTGGGAACCTCCAGCAGCAATGATCCGTTGCCCTTGCTCGGATCCTTCGGGCGGACTGCGACAAAGTCCGCCGAAAATTCTACTGCGCCATCCTTCAGGTTTACGGCCTTATCCAGGTCAACAATGCGGCGGTTGTGAGGATTAGTGACAGAAACGGAAAAATAGACTCGCCCGACGATCCGTTCGTAGGCTCCGGCACCACCAAAGGTTTGGCCGTTGAGCACATCGCTGTGCGACGTGAGTTCAACGCGAACGACCTTCGCATTAGCCGAGGTTACGCCGCAGATCAGGCAAAGCATCAGCAGGCTTGTCTCGCGGCGCAAATTCATGCGCGAAAGAATAGCATAACCATTTGGGCGATCTGCTTTCGAATGAGCGCGGGACTTACCCGCCTGCGGCTCGAAAAGCCTTTGCGCACTCGGCGCAGGGGCAGATGCTGCGCAAGTGATCGTAGCTGAAGATCCCGGTAGCGTGGCCGTCCGTAAAGGTAATCTGGATAGCGTAACTGCCAACCGTGGTGGCCGCCTGCGCGCGCACCTTGGGCTTGAACATCGGCAGCGCAGCGGCCGACGCCGGGCCGGCGCCGGCCAGAGCGTTCTTCCTTATCCGTTCATCATTGCAAGTCGCGCACGGGCATTCCTCGCGAAGGTAAGCGAAATCGTAATGACTCGCATGACCGTCAGACCAGGTGATCTCGACGCCAGCGCCGCTGGTGACGTGAACTTTTACCGTGGCCGGCTTTTTGCGGGAATCGATGGGGATGGGCATCGGGCGTTTGGCAGCCGCTAGCCCTTGCTCTTGCCGTTGCAGCATTCGCCCGGGGGAATCGGATTGCCGTGCGGGCACGTTTTGGGATGACCGAGAAAGCTGCAGATGCGCTGGTCCAGCTCCGGGCTGATGATGTGCTCAAATTTGCAAGCTTGATTGTCTAATTCGGAGTCCTCAACCGCGAACGTGTCTTTGAAAAGCCGTTCCGCGAGTCGATGCCGCCGGACCACGGCGCGCGCGCGACGGCTGCCGCCCGGCGTCAACTGTACCTGTCCATCCTGCAATTCGACCAGCTGCAATTCCGACATGCGGCCGAGCACTCGCCCGGCAGGCTCATCCGGCAGGACCGGCAGATTTCCAGCCGGACCCGTAGCGCGAAGAACCTCGACGAGTGCAGGCTTTCCTTCCTCGCCGCAAATCCAAACCTGCTCCAGCAGGTGATCGAAACGAATTTCGTCGTCGGCAGAAACGTTACTACAGCAATCGGCGGTGTTGACCAGCGGACAGGCCAGTGGATGCCCGGGCCCGTGCTGCAGTGTGTCGAAATGCAGGCGCCCATGGGCCAGCTCGATGCGCCGGTCGGCCTGGCGAGCAATGTCCGGATCATGCGTGACCATCAGGATGGTGTGCCCTGCGTTGTGCAGCTCCCGAAAAATCTGCAGCACAATGGCTTCGTTGACCTCGTCGAGATTGCCGGTGGGCTCGTCGGCAAGAATCAACTTGGGCTCATTGATAAGCGCGCGAGCGATGGCCACGCGTTGTTGCTCGCCCCCAGAAAGCTGCGCTGGAAGATGCGTCAGGCGATCCCCCAGGCCTACTCGTCGCAGCACGTCGTTTGCCTGTTGCTCGTCCGTGACGCTGTGAAAATACTGCGCCAGCATAACGTTTTCGACAGCCGTCAAGTAAGGCACCAGATGAAATTGTTGGAAAACAAAGCCGACTTTTTCGGCCCGGTAGCGGACCATTTCACTTTCACTCAGCTTGGCCAGGTCCACGCCATCGACAATCACCCGGCCGGAAGTCAGCGTATCCAGCCCGCCCAAAATATTGATCAGTGTGGTCTTGCCCGAACCGGAAGGGCCCATCAGCGCCACCCATTCTCCCGGGGCAATGCCAAAGCTCAAGCCATCGACCGCGCGCAGCGGACCGTAATTCTTGCTCAGCGAGTCGATTACGACCTGTGCCGCGGGACTCACGCTTCACCCCGAAACACTGCCGCCGGCCGGATATTGGTCAGCCGCCGCAGCGGATACGCGCCCGCAATCGCGACAATGATGGTTAGTCCCACAGCTACAGGATACACAATCAAGCGCGGCCGTGCCGCAATCCCGAACACCGCCTTGCCCAACCACATCGAAAGCAAAATGCCGGCAGCCCCTCCGAGAACACCACTGGTCAGGCCCAAAAGCGCAGCCTCCGCCAGGAAGAGGCGCAGCACGCGCCGCGTCGCTCCGCCGATGGCTTTCATCAAGCCGACGTCATTGCGCCGCTCCATGGCCACATTCGTCATTGCTGCCATCACGCAAAGGCCTGTAAGCACGAGCACCAGCGCGACGGTCGCGGACAAAATGCTGCTAATGCGGTCATAAATCTTTGCTTCCCCTTCGGTGAATTGGCGAATGGGCCGAACGTCAGCCTCAGGAATTTGGCGCTGCAACTCCGCGACATAGCTTTGGATTGCGTCGGGAGTTCCTGGAACGCGAAGTTCGATAGAGCTGATGCGACGGGGAAGATCAGCCAGGCGTTGCGCCACTCGCAAGCTGATTTCAATGCGGTCGTCTTCGGGGCCACCTGTCTCCTTGAAGCTTGCGACGTGGCGCGATTCGCGCCGGCTACCAATGGAGATCACTAGCTCGGCACCCTGCTGCGCGTTGAGTTGGCGTGCGACGCGAACTCCGAGCACGCATACGTTTTCGGCGGAGTGATTCGTTTCTGTGTCACTGGAAGAGCGTGGAAATATCGTCAGAAATGCAAAGGGATTCAGGCCAGCAATCACCGCGGACGTTGCTTTGCCGGACGATGGAACAGAAACGTCGGCGATCAAATAGAGGGCGGATATCACCCGAACCTCCTCCCCTGCCAGATGAGTAGGCACGGAGCGGGTGGCGGATTCGGGGAGAGTGCCGGAAGTCGTCGACGAGGAATTCTTAGGGACAAGTACGACGTTGCTGCCGAAAGTGCGGAACTCGGCGGTGATGCGGCGCTTCGCATCCACTTGAAGATTCAGCAGCGCGGCGGTGATAGTTGCCCCCGCGCCCAGCGCAAGCAAAATTACAAACAGGCGCCCGCGATTCGCGGCCAGCAAGCGGCGCATGATGCGCCAGAACATTTTGCGGTCCGGCATCATTCCCCTCGCAGAATCGGCGCAGGCTCATAACGTGAGGCGCGCCGCAGGGGTATCGCGCTACCCAGCAGCGTGACAATAGCGGCAAGGCCAACAATCACAGCAAGCACGAAGAACGAAAATGCTGGCGCGGCGCCAAAGATCCTTTGCCCCACCAGCCGCGCCAGTAGAATTCCCAACGCATATCCCAGCCCGCCGCCGACCACCGCCAGCAAAAGCTGTTCGGCCACCAGTAAGAATCCCACCGTGCCCGAGCCGGCCCCCAGCGCCTTCATCAAGCCAATCTCCGTCCGCCGCTCGATCACCGAAGCCGCGGACGAAGCCCCGACCGCCAGCGCCGCCGCCAACAGCGAGGCAAACGTCACCAGCCAAAGCAGAGTCCGCACGCGCCTCAGAATAGCGCCCTCGCCCTCTGCAACCCGCCGAATCACCCGCACGTCCGCCCCCGGCAACACTTGCTTGATCTGTAGCGCAATCGACGAAATGTACGGCGTGCAATACCATCGCTCGTAATCCGCCGGCGCCAGCGTACTTGGATCCCGCCGCCCAAACTCATCCTCCGGCTTGGTCAGCGCGCTGACGTAGAGCCTACGATATTCGCCAGATGTAGTCGTGAGCCACTGCGCGGTCGCCAACGATGCAACAATAGAATCATCTTCGGGGCCGCCACTGTTAAGTAGCCCAGTTATTCGAAGCTCGACGCTCACGGGTACGGCCCGCGCGAAACCGTAAACCGTGATCGGGTCCCCAACACTCAAACCATCTTTATGCGCAAGGTTTGCGCCGACAACGCATTCCCTGGCGCTCTCGTTAAACCAGCTGCCCTCGACGTGCCACCACGGATTGATTTTTTCAACGCCCGTGACATAGGAGCTTCCGTCCGGCACCACGAGCGCGTGGGCGGACCAAGTCCCAATAAGCGATGCATTTGGCTTGATCTTTGAGATGTCATTTGGACCATCAAACCTGCTGACGAAGATGGGGACGTCCAAAATTGGCGCAAAACCAACAATATTGTTCCGCCAAAAAATTGTCTTCAGCTTACGGAGATCGGATTCCGGCAGGTAGGCGCCTGCGTTTGCCGGCCGATAGTCCACGCCGCCAATTTCGAGGGGCAGAGAGTCCGCCTGCGGCGTGACCACCAAATTCGCGCCCAGGCTACGAAACTCGCGTGCCAGTCGATCTCCTACGTCCAGCGAAACGCTGAGCGCAGCCGTGGCCACCGCCATCCCCAACGCCAGCGCCGCCCCGGTGAGGAGCTTGTGCCGCGGTCGGCGGCTAAACGAATCGGCAACGAGTCTTAGGAACATGCGATTGTCAATATTTGGAGGGAGTGACAGACAAGAATGTCTGGGCTACTGCGGAACCTCTTTTTCCGCCTGCACCAGCGAACTAACATCCATCACTAAGTCCCCGCCCTCCACATGCGAGGGCACGCCAACAGGATTGCAGCCGCCAGCCTCTCCAATCGATGGCACATAAATTGCCGACCCGCAGTGCCGGCACACCACGTTCTGCCCGTCCTGACGATACCCTTCCGCCCCGCAAATCCGGCAAGCATCCAGCGCCGTACCCCACCCATTCGGCTTCTTGATAACCATGAATCGCAGCGACTGACCGTCGATGTTCATCGTAAACAAATGCAGGCTCCCATCCTGCACCTCGCTCAGCGGAACGCGCACTTCGTTACCCACCGCCGCAATGGGCCGCGAAGCCGGCGGCGCCGAATTCGCCCGCGTGTAAATGAAGTCCGCCGTAAGCACCAGTATCACCGTCAAGCACCCGATCGCCCCGGCAATCATCCATCTCTGAGCCCTGCGGTTCTGCGATTCCACCAACCGCCGCTCCGCTTCGCCCATCGCTTCCTTAGCCGCTTTGGCGTGCGAAGCCGACTGCCATTCCCGCAAAATCAGCAGCGCCGCCGCCCCAAATACAAACACAAAAAAGAACAGCTCATTGCGCACGATCGGCCCGATCAGCGCCATTTCCTGCTTGCTCGAAGGCAGCCAGCGCGCCTCGCTAAGCTCATGCAACCCGGTCAATCCCAACTGAAACGCCACCAGCATCAAAATCGCGCTGGTCACCGCGAAAAATCGGTGCAACGGTACGCGCAGTGTGCCTTTGAAAAAGAACAGCCCCACCGCCACCGCCGCCGCAATCCCCAAAATCGTCCCAATCCACGTCTGCAAGCCTTCCGTGGACATCTCCACAGCCCGCAGAATCAGCGCCAATTCCGCGCCTTCCCGCACCACCATCAAAAACACAAACAGAAAAATCCCCAACCCGGCGGCACGGCCCGCGCGCACCGCATACGCCTCCACCTTTTGCTCAATATCTTTTTTCAGATGTCGCGCAACGCGATTCATCCAAACGATCATCGAAACCACGAAGAAGGCGGCCACCAATAGCATCAAGCCCTCGAAGCCGTCTTCGCTGATGCGCCAGCGCTGCAGCGCCATGGCTACCGCCAGGCTCAGCGCGGTGGCCGCGGCGACGCCGTACCAGGCAAAACGTGCAAGGTGCGCGCGCCCGGTACGCGATAGATAAACCAGGATGATGCCGACCACTAGGGCCGCCTCGACACCTTCACGGAGCGCAATGAGAAAGGCCGCGAGCACGAAATCTCCAGTTGAAAGTCATTTGCAACTACAAATCCAAGTTTACCCGTCACACATCTCCACCGTCAAGCCGCTCTGCCCTCCCTCTTCTTCAAGTAAACTGCTGGTGCCCCGAGACAGCCTTTCATGACCTCAACTTCGCTGCGCCAAGCTGCCTCGCTTGCCCTATCCCTGCTGCTGTGCGTCTCAACCTTCGCCCAGCAACCGCAGCTTTCCGCCACCGCTCCCAATTCGCTGATCCGCCCCGATCCAAAACGCGCTCAAAAGTTAGTCGATGCCGGGCAAAAAGCCGAAGCCGACGGCCGTAACGATGAAGCCCTCTCCGCTTACGACGAAGCCGCTCGCCTCGCTCCGCAGAATCTCGCGCTGGTCGGGCTGGGCGCCGCATTGCGCTCCCGCCTAATTCGCGAACACGTCGACAAGGCTGAGCAACTAGCACTAGCCGGCAAGCTCCCGCAAGCGAAAGAAGAGCTCACCTCCGCGCTGCGTATCGACCCTTCTAACAAAATCGTTGCCGAGCGCTATGCTCAGATGGAATCCATGCAAGACGATGAGCCCGCTCCTCCCAACCCCCAAATTCCGGGTATTCCCCGCCTGAAAATGCAGCCAGGTAGGCACAGTTTTGATCTTCGCGGCGATACCCGCGGCGCCTACGAGCAAGTCGCTCAGGCCTTCGGCGTAAAAGTTGCCTACGATCCCGACGTCGTCTCACGCCCTGTCCGCATGCACCTCGACAACGTGGACTTCAACACGGCGATCTCGCTCCTCGGCACCGTGACCGGCACGTTTTGGCGGCCTTTGGATTCCGGTCTCATGTTCGTGGCTCCCGACACACCCGAAAAACGTCGTCAGTTTGCTTTGGAAGCGGAGGAGACTTTTCCCCTGCCTTCTTCAGCAACTCCCGAGGAGATGACCGAGTTGCTGCGCATGTTGCGCGAAATCACTGGTGCTTTGCGCATTGACCTGGACACCGCCAGCCACACCATCACCATGCGCGATACTCCGGAGCGCCTGACCCTGACCGCCGAATTGATCCACCAGCTCGACCGTGCGCGCGGAGAAGTAATGCTTGATATCAACCTGCTCGAGGTCGACCGCAACAAGGCTCAGCAGCTCGGCATCACTCCCCCTGCCAGCTCGCAAGCCTTCCTGATCAGCCCCAGCGACATTCGCACCCTGCAAGGCGCCACCGACTTGAGTAATGCTCTCACTATCCTCGGGCAGCTTCTCAGCGCCAAGGGCCTCTCCAGCGTTCCCGGTTTCACGCTCGTGGGCGGCGGCTACACCACATTCCTGCTTACCTTGCCCGGCGTAGCCGCCAATTTTTCCGACGCCCTCAGCCTCGTGCAAAGTGGCCGCCAGGTCTTGCTGCGCGCGCAAGACGGCAAACCCGCAACGTTCTTCGTAGGCGATCGTTTCCCGGTGACGCTATCGCTTTTGTCGGGCAGTCTGGGCACCGCGAGTAGCAGCACAAGTTCCTCGACAAATACCAACTCATTGCTCGGCGTGCCCACCTCCGCCAACTTTCCGGAAACCTCATTCGCCGTCGGCAACAATCCTGTCGCCCTGGTGTCCAGTGATTTCAACAACGACAATCTGCCCGACCTGGCCGTCGCCAATCAGAATGACAACACCATCAGCATCTTGTTAAATCAGGACAACGGGAACTTCACGGCTGCCACCAACTCTCCCATCGCGCTGTCCAACACCGAGACGGCGCCTTCGGCTATCGCTTCGGCCAACTTTGGCAACACCTTTACCACCACGTCCGGCGTGACCGAGCTCGCCCCGGATCTGGTCGTCGCCAACTCAACATCCAACAACGTAACTATCCTTCTGGGAAACGGTGACGGCACCTTTCTGGAAGCCGCCGGCTCGCCCTATCAGGTTGGTAAGAACCCCAGTTCCGTCGTGGTCGCCGACTTCAACGGCGACGGAAACCTCGATTTCGCTGTGGCCAACCAGGGCGACAATACCATCTCCGTCTTCAAGGGCAATGGCAACGGCGGATTTACAGAATTTCCCGGCTCGCCCTTTGCTCTAACAAACACTTCGACCATCTCCGAAAAGGGACCGGTGGCCATGGTCACCGCAAATTTTCGCGGGACGACCAATAAATCGAACAACAGCCCTGAGGTAGATCTTGCCGTGGTGAATCAAGCCACCAACAATGTCTCCATCTTGCTGGGATTCGTCGACGCCAATTCCAATATCACTTTCACCGAAGCTCCTAATTCGCCCATCGGCGTCGGCTCCTTACCCGTCGCCATTGCCACCTCGGATCTGAACGGCGACACCGTCCCCGACCTGGCCGTCGTCAACCAGGGCGACAACACGGTTTCGATTCTCCTGGGCAGCAACAATCTCGATGGAACTTTCACTGCCGCGGTAGGATCACCTCTGCAAACCGCCACGACGCCCGCAGGCATCGCCATCGCCAACTTTACCGGCGGAAACTTTCCTTCCCTCGCTGTTACCAATAAAGGACAAGGAACCTTGGGCATTTACGTGGGCCTTGGCGCTGGCACATTTTCGAATCGCATTGAGATTGCCACGCCGGCCAGCCCCAGCGCGATCATCAGCGGCATCCTGACTTCCAGCTCCTTGCCTGATGTCGCACTGACCGCGCTGGGCGCAACCACAAATCAGGGCGTCGTCACCATCATCCAGGACTCCTCAACCTTCGCCACTGGCAACGGCACCGGCGGTGGGGCGCAATCTCCCTACCCGGGCTCCGAATACATCGACCTGGGGGTCAAAGTAAAAGCCACTCCCACGCTGCACTCCCATCACGAAGTCACTCTGCAACTCGAATTCGAAATCCGCGCCCTGGCCGGCGCCAGCGTAAACGGCATCCCCGTGATTTCTAACCGTACTCTGACGCAGACCGTTCGCGTCAAAGACGACGAAACCACGATTATCGGTGGATTGTTGGACAATGAGGAGACGCGTTCGCTTACAGGCCTCCCGGGCTTCGCCAATATTCCCGGGCTCGGCTACGCTTTCGCTGGTCGGAACAATTCGCTGCAAAATACGGAGTTCTTGATCCTGATCACGCCACGCAGGATTCGCGATCCCCTCCGCAATGCCCGCACCATTTTCGCGGGACGCGGCGAGCCCGGCCCTACTCGTGGCTTCACGCGAGGCAACGCGCCGCTGACACCGGAAACTTCGCCACAGCCTCAACCCCAGCCCCCACCTTAGCCCTCGCTACGGTAGCGGTTCGAACACAACAATCGGCTGGTACGTGCGGGGCACCACTGCTTCTGCAATGGCAATCAAGCTATTTTGCTGACTGAACACGCGCAGCCGCGGCGGTCGCGGCTCGCCGCCGTCCAACTCCGTGGTCGCGCCCGGCACGGGCTCCGCGCGCCCAGGTTGCACCTGCGCCAGCGTGATGTTGAACTTGGTGCCGTGCCGCACTCGCCTCTCGATGATCGGCAGCACATTTACTTTCGGAAAATTTGGCAGCAGATTCTCCAGCCGAATCAGATAATCCGCGAATTTCCCGGCGCGCGTCCCGTCCGCCAGCTCTTCCAACTTCACAGCCTGCTCCAGCGAAAATTCTCCGACCGCGGTCCGCTCAATCTCCGCGAGGTGCGCGCCACATCCGAGCTTCATCCCCATCTCGTGTGCCAGCGAGCGGATGTACGTGCCAGACGAGCACTCGATCACAAAACGCGCGACGCTCCCCTCCACCTCTTGCAATTTGAATTCAAACAATTCGACGTCGACGGACTTCAATTCGACTGGCTGCCTTTTCCGCGCCAATTCGTATGCGGGCCGTCCTTTCACTTTCTTCGCGGAAAACGCCGGCGGCGTTTGTTGAAAGCGCCCGACTCGTTCGCTGGCCAACTTCTCCAGGACCGACGAATCGAGCCGTGGTGCGGCGTCCGCTCCTTGCGCCTCTCCGTCCGAATCATACGTGTCGGTCGCAAAGCCAAACCGAAATCCCGCAGTGTATCGTTTGCGCCGGCCGGCATAGAACTGTACTAAACGCGTGGCCCGCCCGAGTAGCAGCACCAGGACGCCGGTTGCCAGCGGGTCAAGTGTCCCCAGATGCCCGATCTGCCGGAATCCGGCCAGATGCCGTACCGCATCCACCACGTCGTGCGAGGTTTTTCCTTTGGGTTTGTCGATTACCAGGGCGCCGTCAAAAGGCGCGGGTTGCGGCTGCTTTGGCATGGAATCAGAAGACAATCAGAGATTGGAAGAAGGCTTGTCCTTTTTCATATCTCTCAGCAGTTGCTCGATGCGTTCGACGTGCTCCTGCGACAGGTCCAGCGTAAAGTGCAGCTCCGGCAAGCGCCGCAACTGTAGCCGCTCGATGATTTCGCTGCGAATGTACCCCGCCGCGTGCTCCAGCGCCTTGATTGCGTCGGTCTGCTCTTTGCTGCTGCCCCGCATGCTTACGAATACGCGCGCATGCTTCATGTCCGGCTGCACCCGCACTTCGCTGACTACCACCGTGCCCTCCAGCCGCGGGTCTTTCAGTTCCCCGGCCAGCATGGCGTTGATTTCGTGGGCTATCTCTTCGCCCACTCGTTCGTGACGGTGATTCGTCGGGCTCATCGCAATTCTCTAGATCATTTCCACAACGTGGTTTACCAGGACCGGACCCAATAGCCGGTCCGCCTCCCGCAGCACAGATTGCAGTGATTCCTCCACGTGCTGCTCCGCGGTGGACAGCGTCACTACGCCGATGATCGACCGCTGCCACACTTCTTGATATTCCATCTCCGCCACGGCGACGTTGAAATGGCGCCTGAGCCGGTCCTTCAAGCTGCGTACAATCTGCCGCTTGTCCTTCAGCGAGTGCGCGTCTGGAATGTGCAGCTCGAGGGTAAGTAGACCCACTGGCATGAGCGGCTCCGCGGGACGGGGTTGCAGTTTTATCTGCGCGAAACGGGCACGCTGCTCTGCGCTGCGGCATCCGCCGCGCTCAGCTTCGTTACCTGGAAGCATTCCAGTATATCGCCCACTTTCACGTCGTTGAAATTCGCGATGCCCGCCCCGCACTCAAAGCCCGTGCGTACTTCGCTGGCGTCGTCCTTGAATCGTTTCAGTGAGCTGAGCTTCGACGTGTAGATGATGGCTCCGTCGCGCACCACGCGGACCTGCGCGTCGCGCTTCAGCACCCCATCCACAACGTAGCAGCCGGCCACGGTTCCCGCGCCTTTGACCCGGAACGTGTTGCGTACTTCCGCGCGGCCCACGTACGTTTCCTGGATCACCGGCTCCAGCAGGCCCTCCATCGCCTTCTTAATCTCGTCGGAGACTTCGTAGATGATGGTGTGCGTGCGAACATCCACATGCTCTTGCTGCGCCAGCTCCAGGGCCTTCCGGTCAGGTCGCACGCCGAACGCGATCACGATCGCGCCCGAAGCCGACGCCAGCAGAATGTCGTTTTCCGTAACCGCGCCCACGCCCGACCCGATGATCTTCAGCTTCACCTGATCTGTTGAAAGCTTCGGCAGCATCTCGCTGAGCACCTCCACCGAGCCCTGCACGTCGGCCTTGATCACAATTCCCAATTCCTTCACGTCGCCCGACTTCAATTGCTCATGCAATTGGTCGAGGGTGATGCGTGCACCGGAGGTACGCGCCATGGCCGCGTCCCGCTGTTTGCCCTGCCGGTATTCGACTATATGCCGCGCCTTCGCCTCATCCGTAACCTGGAAATTGTCGCCCGCCTCCGGCACGCCCTGCAGACCCAGTACTTCCACCGGCGTCGACGGCGGCGCATCTTTCACCGTGCGGCCGTGATCGTCAAACATCGCGCGCACTTTGCCGAATACCGCTCCGCAAATGAAGAAATCGCTCGGCTGCAAAGTTCCGTTCTGCACCAGAATGGTCGCCACCGGGCCGCGTCCTTTGTCCACACGCGACTCCAGCACCGTGCCGGTCGCCGGCGCATCCGGGTTGGCCCGCAGCTCGCGCAAATCCGCCACCAAAAGCAGCGTCTCCAGCAACTTCTCGATTCCCTTTTTCTGCTTCGCGGAGACTTCCACAAACTCCGTGTCTCCGCCCCATTCCGCAGGCAGCAATCCGTTGTCGGCCAGCTGCCGCTTCACACGCTCCGGCTGCGCTTCGGGTTTATCGATCTTGTTGATCGCCACCACAATCGCCACGTTCGCGGCTTTGGCATGATCGATCGCTTCCTTTGTCTGCGGCATAACACCATCATCCGCCGCCACCACGAGCACTACGATATCCGTAACCTTCGCGCCCCGTGCGCGCATGCGCGTGAATGCCTCGTGACCCGGCGTATCGATGAACACCACGCTGCGGTTGTTCACCTGTACCTTGTAGGCTCCGATGTGCTGCGTAATTCCACCCGCTTCGCCGGCCGCTACGTCTTCACTGCGAATGGCGTCCAGCAAGCTCGTCTTGCCGTGGTCGACGTGTCCCATCACCGTAACCACCGGTGGCCGCGGCTTCAGATTTTCCTTGGTCTCTTCCTTCGCGACCTCCAGCACCATCTCTTCTTCAAAGGAGACCACGCTGACCACGCCGCTGAACGCTTCCGCCAGCGTCGTTGCCGTCGGCACATCCAGCGCCTGGTTGATGCTCGCGAACACGCCGCGATCCAGCAGCGTCTTCAGTAACTCTTTCGCGCGTACGTCCAGCTTCTCCGCCAGCTCGCGAATGGTGATGCCTTCCGTAATCGTCACTTCGCGCGGCGGCCGCGGTTCCGGGGGCGCAATCACCGCTGCTACAGCTCGCCCTGCTCCGGGTCGCTGTCTAGTCGGGTGCAGCTTCCGCTCGCCCTCAATCTCGCGCTTGTCCAGCACCGGGCGCTGCCGCTGCGTCGGCTTTCGCGTATAGAGCGGCTTGCCCGGCTCCGCTTTCGGCGGCACTTTGTCCGGAGGCAACGGCGGCAACATTCCGGGGCGCCCCGGCGTGCGCGGACCCGGCCGCGTGCCCGTGGGCACCGCGCCGCGTCGTTGATCAAATGGTCTTGGCTGCCCAGCAGGTCCTCCGCCCGATCCGCCTGGTCCTCCCGATCGCGATGGATATGGCCGTCCGCCCTGTCCCGCCGGCATGGGACGCATCGGTTGACCCGGACGCGGTCCGCCTTGTCTTTGCCCCCCGGGCGCTGAAGGAAGCGGTCCGCGATTTCCGCCCGTTGGCATCGGGGGACGCTGTGGAGGTCGCGCACCCGCTGCGGGGGCACCCGAAGCTGCCGCTGGTCGCGCCGCCGATGGCTGCGGCCGCGTTCCCGTCCCAGTCCCTGGCCCACTTCCAGATACACCACGTTGCGCAGGAGATCCCGCCGCAGGCCGCTGGGCCGGAGTTCCCACCGCCGGAGTCGACGTTGGAGCGGCAGGTCGCGCACTCGGCGCGGCCGGACGAATAGGAGTCGGAGCAGGCACGCTCGTCGCAGGAACAGGAGGCGCCGGCTTAGTCGCTACGGGAGCCGCTGTCGTAGCAGCGGGAGCCGTCGCCGGAGGAGGGGGCGTTGCTGCCGCAGGCGCACTAGGCGCAGCAATGGGTGCGGCCGGTCTCGGTGCTGCGGGGGCCGCCGCCGCAGGTGCCGGCACCGGAGCCGCAGGTTTCGGTGGTGCCGCCGCGGTAGCAGGCGCTGCAGGCGCAACAGCAGGACGCATCCGCGCCGCCTTCGCCGCCGCGTCCCTCGCTTCTTTGTCCGCCTTAGCCTTGGCTTCTTCCGCTGCTTCCGCGTCCGCTATGCCCTGAATGTGCTTGCGCACCTTCTCCGCAACATCCACGGGGATAGAACTCGAATGCGTCTTTTTTTCTGTGACGCCGTACCCGGCCAACAGGTCAATAATCGCCTTGGCTTTGACTTCCAGTTCGCGCGCCAGCTCGTTAATTCGTACTTGATTTGCGTCAGACATGCTTCTTAAGACTTTGCCTCTTCCGATCGATCCGCATCCTTCTTCT
>Ga0307479_10000846_pt1 | contig 27713 bp, 19 predicted proteins | sample atmos_gasesECM4C_FD_203743 | JGI IMG/M metagenome (GOLD analysis project Ga0307479, IMG submission 203743) | Hardwood forest soil microbial communities from Morgan-Monroe State Forest, Indiana, United States - atmos_gasesECM4C_515 | ecosystem: Environmental > Terrestrial > Soil > Temperate... | reverse complement strand
TTGCAAGGTTCTCGAGGAACGGATGCGTCATGCCCGCTCCCGCGCCGTGGCCCAAGACGAGCAGCCATCGAGCGGTTGCCGGACGAACCAGCAGCGCGGATACTTCCCCGTTTCCCGGGACGGCAATCCGCAGTCTTTCGCCAGTGGCCATCGCGCAGCAATTTTAGCAAATCACCGCGCCTACACCAGGCAAACCACCAAAACGGGCTTCTTCGAACCTGCGGCACGAGTTCGAAAAAACCCTTCCTTCCGCTTTGGAATTATTTCTAGGCAGACTGCGCTTGAGCTTCGCTCTTAGGAACAAGAGGTGCTCAAGGGTCTTGCTTCAGTAGCCGCCAAATTCTTCCGTACGGATGTCATCGTCATCGACTCCCTGATCCTGTGCAAAAACCAAACTAAGGAGTGCACCGGCAACCAAAAACACTCCGTGCCGGCCCAAGTTCCGCCGCAAAGACATTCGACCGACCAAAAAAGCTCAAAGACTCACGGTGCCGCTTCTCGGACGAGGAAAAGGAGTGTCGGCGGGGAAATTACGCTAGAAGCGTTTCCATTGGTTCCATGGGCGACTTGTCGAAACCCATCAGCGGGATCAACACCAATTCCTTACGAAATCCTAATGTCCCCATTACTTCTCTCTAAGCATCGGCAATCCATACTTTAGGACCTTACGCAAACTTTGCGGCTGTCATGTACCAGATACGGAGAGCGTGCTGACTGAGGCGATTCTGTACGGGGATAAAATTGCTCATCATCGTTCCATTCCGGAGCACAACATTGGTGGCCTTGATCCTGTGCTGCTGCACAGCGTCGGGAGAAACACAAACTTTGTCAACAGAGCCCGGGGCATCCTGCGACCGGGCGACCGCGCAAACACAAGATCCTCAATGGTTTTACGGAGGATTCGTCGACGCCGCGTATTTGCTCGATTTCAATCACCCTTCGAACGATCTGTTTCGGAGTCGAGGCACGGCCTACAAAGTGGATGAGCCAATTGTGAACATCGCCGCAGCTTACCTGCGCAAAAGCACGTCGGAATCTTCACGCTGGGGCTTTGAACTGACGACCCAGGCCGGACAAGATACCAGAATATTCGGATTTTCTGCGACCGCGCCGAACCTCCCTGGATTCAGGGGGCTGCGGCACCTCGGCCCCACGGACGTTTCCTTTTTAGCGCCTGTTGGGAAAGGGCTGACCGTACAAGCTGGAATCTTCTCGAGCTTGATCGGTTACGACTCGCTGTACGCCAAAGACAACTTCAACTACACGCGTCCGTGGGGAGCCGACCTGACGCCCTACCTCATGACGGGGGTCAACGCGAGTTACCCATTCACAGAAAAGCTCACCGGAGCCGTGTTCGTGGTGAACGGCTATTTCCATCTGGCGGATGCCAATAGCGTGCCCAGCTCCGGAGGCCAGCTCGCGTACAAGTTGACCGGCCGTACCACGCTAAAAGAAACAGCGTTGTACGGGCCGGCCCAGTCTGACACCAGTCTGGAGTTTTGGCGCTTCTTATCCGACAGCATTGCCGAATGGAAAACGGATCAAATCACAATCGCATTCGAATATCAGGCCGGGACAGAAAAACTCGCCCTGCCCGCCAATCGGCGCGCTCTTTGGATGGGCGCTCAATTGCCCGTGCACTGGACTTTCACAAGACACTGGAGCGCAACGGTTCGCCCCGAAATGTACTGGGACCGCGACGGGCGCTTGACAGGTTTCGCCCAGACAGTGAAGGCTAATACGACGACGCTCGAATACCGTGTTCCGTTTCGCGACTTCTGGATCATCCTGAGGCTGGAGCATCGCATTGATGATTCGCGCGGTCCGGCGGGCGGCTTCTTCCGTGGCGCGGAAGTGGCGCCGGGCGTCGTCGGTCTCACACCAACGCAAAATCTCCTGAGCTTCGGTATCATCGTGACTTTCGACTCACACTTCCATCCCTGATCGAGGCCTCCATAAAGCGAGGCCGGTCAGCTTGGGCGAATGTTGTCTGAAGGGAAGGGAGAAACGCAAAGATTATGCTGGACATTGTTTTCATTGCCGCCACCGCGTTCATCTTTTCTGTGGGGATTCTGTACGTTCGCGCGTGCGAAAAGCTGAGAGGGACAAAACCATGCGCTTTGGAAACGTCCCGCTGCTGATCCTTTGCGGGCTGCTGCTTGGGTATTTGGTTTATGCGCTCCTCAAAGCGGAGGACTTCTGACCGTGACGGCCAATGGCTGGTTTCAAATGCAAATTCTCTTTTTCCTTCTGACGATCTTTCTCATCAGCAAGCCCGTCGGCGTGTTCCTGACCCGCGTGTTCAACGGCGAGAGACATTCCTTGACCTCGTTCTCCGACCCATCGAAAAGCTAGTTTACCGCTTAACCGGCGTCGACGAACAACGAGAAATGCGTTGGACCGAATATACCGTTGCCATGCTGCTCTTCAGCGGCGTCTCGATGACGCTCCTTTACTTGATCGAGCGCACGCAAAAATGGCTTCCCTTCAATCCGCAAACGCTTCCGAATGTCGAGCCCGGGCTCGCTTTTGGCACGGCGGCGTCGTTCACGCAGGCATCAACGCAAACACTCTTTGGTACAACACCAGCACAGCCGTCGCCCAGCTTCTGGGCGGGTTCTTCATGATTGTGCCCATCATGGCCATGGCCGGAAATTTGGCCTCCAAGGTGGTTCCCGCATCCGCCGGCACTTTCCCGGTGACCGGCGAGATGTTCACGACGCTCCTGGTCTCTACGATTTTGATTGTGGGCGCGCTGACGTTCTTCCCTGCCCTCAGCCTCGGGCCCATCCTCGAACACTTATTGATGGCTGCCGGAAAGGCTTTTTTGAGGGTGTTATGAACCCATCCGCGCAAATCAAGGCCAAACTGCTCGGCGACCGGAGAATCATGGTTCGCGCCCTCGCAGATTCGTTTGCAAAACTGAATCCGCGCACCATGGTGAAGAACCCCGTCATGTTCGTGGTCGAAGTCGGGGCGGTCCTGACGACACTCGAATTGGTGCGCGACACTTTCGACCACACGGGTATGTTTGGTTTTGGCCTGCAGATTACCTTGTGGCTGTGGTTCACGGTGTTGTTTGCGAACTTCGCGGAGGCCATGGCCGAAGGGCGCGGTAAAGCGCAAGCAGATACCCTTCGCAAAGCGCGCGCGGAGACACGAGCACGTCGCTTACACGTGGATGCTTCCATCGAGGAAGTCGCCTGCTCAAAACTGCGTTCCGGCGATGTGGTCGTTGTAACCGCGGGGGAGTTCATTCCCTGCGATGGCGAAGTCGTCGAAGGGGTGGCCTCGGTGGATGAATCTGCGATTACCGGAGAGTCCGCTCCGGTGATCCGCGAGTCCGGCGGAGACCGCTCGGCGGTAACTGGCGGCACACGCGTACTTTCCGACGAGATCAAGGTGCGCATTACCTCGAATCCAGGAGAAACCTTTTTGGATCGCATGATTAAGCTGGTGGAGGGCACCTCCCGTCAGAAAACACCGAACGAAATTGCGCTCAACGTCCTCCTCGCAGGCCTCACCATCATTTTTCTTCTAGCGGTCCTCACGCTTCAACCCTACGCCATATACTCCGGTGCCCAACAAAGCATTTTCGTCCTCGCCTCGCTGCTCGTCTGCCTGATTCCCACGACGATTGGTGGCCTGCTGTCGGCCATCGGCATCGCCGGAATGGACCGCATGATCCAGCGAAACGTCATTGCGATGTCGGGACGCGCGGTGGAAGCCTCTGGAGACGTGGATGTTCTCTTGCTGGACAAGACCGGCACAATCACCTTGGGCAATCGCCAGGCCACCCTGTTTCTTCCCTGCCCTAACGTCTCCGAGACGGACCTCGCCAACGCCGCCCAACTCGCGTCCCTCGCCGACGAAACTCCCGAAGGGCGTTCGATTGTCGTGCTGGCGAAGGAGAAATATGGCTTGCGCGGGCGTGATTTTGGAGATCGCCACCCGGTGTTCATCCCGTTTTCCGCGCAGACGCGCATGTCCGGCGTGGACCTTGGCGGCAGACAAATTCGCAAAGGCGCGCCGGAGGCCATTATGAAGCATGTGGCCGAACGCGGTAATCAGGTTCCTTCTGAGACTCAACAGTGCATCACTGACATCTCCAACGGAGGCGGCACGCCTCTTCTGGTGTCGGAGAGCGGGCGCGTGCTGGGTGTCGTCGCGCTGACGGATATCGTCAAAGGCGGAATGCGGGAGCGCTTCGATCATCTCCGCGCCATGGGTATTCGCACCATGATGATCACCGGCGACAATCCACTGACGGCAGCGGCCATCGCTCGGCAAGCCGGCGTAGACGATTTTCTCGCCGAAGCCAAGCCCGAAGACGAAATGGCACTCATCAAACGCGAACAGGCGAAGGGCAAGCTTGTGGCCATGACCGGAGACGGAACCAATGACGCGCCTGCTTTGGCTCAGGCGGATGTCGGTGTGGCGATGAACACGGGTACGCAGGCAGCGAAGGAAGCCGGGAACATGGTCGATCTCGACTCCAATCCCACCAAGCTGATCGAGATCGTGGAAATCGGCAAGCAGTTGCTGATCACGCGAGGCGCGCTGACGACATTTTCAGTGGCTAATGACGTAGCCAAGTATTTCGCCATCATTCCCGCCATGTTTGCGGGGGCATTCCCTCAATTGAATGTGTTGAACGTGATGCGCCTGGCGACGCCGCAGTCGGCGATTTTGTCGGCCGTTATCTTCAACGCGCTGATCATCATCGCCCTGATTCCTTTGGCGCTTCGCGGTGTCAAGTACCGGCCTGTCGGTGCTGCGGCGCTGCTCCGCAGAAATTTGCTAGTCTACGGGCTCGGTGGCGTGGTCGCACCGTTTATAGGCATTAAGTTGATCGATCTTCTGATCACCTATCTCCATGTTGTGTGAAGCCTTTTATATGAAAAACAATCTGCGAATCGCGATGCTCTTCACGCTGGTAACGACGGTGCTATTCGGTTTGGTCTATCCACTCGTGCTTACCGGTCTGGCTCAGCTTTTGTTCCCCTTTCAAGCGAATGGGAGCCTGCTTGTGAGAGACGGCCGCGTCATCGGCTCGGCGATTCTCGGGCAGACATTTGCGTCACCGGGATATTTTCATTCGCGTCCGTCGTCTGCCGGTGCTGGATATGACGCATCGCAATCCTCCGGCTCCAACCTCGGCCCAACAAATCACCAGTTGATTGATCGCGTGAAAGCCGAAGTCGAAAAACTGCACACAGAAAACCCCGGCGCTCCGATCCCCGTGGATCTAGTCACTTCTTCCGGATCTGGGCTCGACCCGGACATTTCTCCGGCAGCCGCGGAGTTCCAGGTTCCTCGCGTCGCACGCGAACGCAGAATGAGCGAAGCCCAGGTTCGCGCGCTGGTTCAGTAGCATAGGCGGGGCAGGCAGTTTGGTTTCCTTGGTGAGCCGCGCGTGCGTGTTCTCGAGCTAAATCTGGATCTGGACGCCGGCCAACCGCGGAAATAGCGTCAACTCATCCTTTTCGCGCGGCGGGCTTTGCCGTGCTTATGCGGGGAGGCTGAAAACGGTAGCCAACCCACGGTTCCGTCACGATGTATTTTGGATGAGCAGGATCGGCCTCCAGCTTTTTCCGCAACTGGTTGATCACCACGCGCAGGCTCTCGGTTTCCTCGCCGTAATCCGGCCCCCAAACCGCCTGCAGGAGACGGCGGTGGGTCAGCGGCTTTCCCTGATTGGCAACCAAGTGTTTGAGGACCTCATACTCTTTGGGCGTGAGATGCACGTCGCGGTCCCGCACCCTTACCTGACGTGCCTCGAAATCAACGCTCAAATCTTTTGAGGCAAACGGCGGAACTGCGTCGCCCGGAGAATACCGGCGAAGTGCCGCACGAATGCGCGCAAGCAATTCTTCGATGCCAAAGGGCTTGACGACGTAATCGTCGGCGCCGGCGTCCAGGGCAGCAACCTTGTCGCGCTCCGCGCTGCGCACCGTGAGCATGATGATTGGCGCATCGGACGCCCGCCGAATCTCCCGGCATGCTTCAACTCCGCCCATCCCCGGCATGTTCATGTCGAGCAGCACCAGATCGGGTGTTTCCTTGCGCATCCATTCCAGAGCCTCTTCGCCGGTCTTGGCTTCGACAATCTCATAACCGTGCGTTGAGAGCGTGGAACGCAGCACCCGGCGGATTTGGGGTTCGTCGTCAACCACCAGGATGCTCGCTGCGCTCATCGGAGATCCTTTTCGACGCGGTCTACGGGCTGCGCATGGTCGACAGGCAGGGTAAAGGAAAAGACCGAGCCATGGCCCAACTGGCTTGTCACGCTCATCGCCCCCTGCTGTGCGGCAATGATAGCTTTTGCAATCGGCAGGCCCATACCCGTACCGCGCACGAGGTATCGCTGATCTTTTCCCCGATAGAATTTGTCAAAGATCATGGTCTGCTCAAAATCGTCGATCCCGGGACCGTGGTCGGCAACGCTGGTCGTCACCGTGTCTCCGGTAAGCTCGGCGGTAATGGTAATGGGCTCCTCTTTCGGTGAATAGAGATTGGCGTTGTCGATCAACTGCACGAGCGCTTCCTTCGCGCGCTCTAGATCGGCGCGCACCGGAGGAAGGCCGTCCGCCACACGCACGTTCACGCGTCGCCCGGCCAGCGCCGTCTTCGAGTGCGCCACCGCCGCATCGATGATTTCTTCAACCGAGGTTGGAGCCAAATCGAGCCTGACTTCTCCCGCTTCGAGCTTGGCCATCTCGGCGGCCTCTTCGACGAGATGATTCAACCGGTCGCATTCTTCGTTGATGATGCTCAAGAGTTCAGAAGATTGCGCAGACTTCGAGTCTTTTGACGTCAGAAGACTGGTCACCGCCGCCTTCATGGAGGTCAGCGGCGTGCGGAAGTCATGGGTGATGGAATCGAGCAGCGCGGATTTCAGCCGCTCACCCTGCCTTTCCGCTTCCGTTTGCCCTAGCGTTTCCACCGCTCGCGCGCGTTCGATCGCGATGGCCACCATAGTGCTGATCGCATCGACCGTCTGACGCGAAAGCAGCGCCCCGGAAATACCCAGGCTGGCAATGGGGCGCACTCCCATTCGCACGGGGATGAAGTATTGGGCATGTTCCGCATCCGATGTAAGTTCGTCGTTCAAAAATGCGATCTTCATCCTTTGTTCGTCGAGATGAGAGGCGCCGAATCCGGAACGATAGAATTTGTCTTTTTGCGGAAGGAACAATTCCGCCGCGCCTGCCTCGAAGCTCTCCACAATGTAGTCGGGAATGGCATTCATCAACTGGATCACATTGCCTTCCCCCAGCAATTGCCGGCTGAAGCCGTACAACCGTTCCACTTCCCTCCTGCGCTGATGCGCTTCGTCGGCCTCTTTGCGGATGCGCGACGAGAGCCGGCTACCGGTAATCGACGTGACCAGAAAGGCAAACAACGCCACCCAATTCTGCGGGTCGGCGATCGTGAGCGTTCCCGCGGGTGGCAAAAAGTAATAGTTGAAGGCCAGCATGGCCACGACCGACATGAACGCGGAAACCAGCATTCCCCATACGGCCGAAACTGCTAAAATGGCCAGCAGAAAAGACAGCGCGACCGTGGTTTGGTTTACCTTTAAAACGTGACGATAGACAAGCACAATGCCGGCGACGACGAGTAGGGACACCACCGCTCCCAGGAGACGTCCGCCGAGAGATCTCTGCATGAGTACATTCTAGCCCAGGCTCCCGCTGGATGGAGAGTTCGCGTTGCCCAAAAAACCTGAAGAATGGCTGGAAGTGGCCTCGCCGCCGCAGAAAACGCGCGGCGTCTTTAAGCTTTTTCTGGGCTACGCCCCCGGCGTCGGAAAAACGTTCAGCATGCTCAGCGAAGCCTTGCGGCGGCGCAGTCGCGGCGAAGACGTGGTCATCGGCGTCGTGGAAACGCACGGCCGTCAAGGGATTGAAGAGCTTGCCCAGCAGTTGGAGCGCGTCCCGCTCAAGAAAATCGAATACAAAGGCACGATTTTTGAAGAAATGGATGTAGATGCCGTTCTCGCGCGACGCCCCGCCGTCGTGCTCGTCGATGAACTCGCGCATACGAATATTCCCGGGAGCAAGCACCGCAAGCGCTACGAAGACGTGCAGGAACTGCTCGCTGCGAATATCGACGTGCTCTCCACGCTGAATATTCAGCATATCGAGAGCATCGCGCCCGTGGCGCGGTCCATCACCGGGATTGTCGTGCGCGAGACGGTGCCCGACTGGGTGCCGCTGACCGCCTCGGAAACCGTCATGGTGGACCTCACGCCCGAGGCCCTGCACGCCCGCATGAAGCGCGGCGACGTGTACAGCACCGACAAAGTAGAACGTTCCTTGAAGAATTTTTTCCGGCGGGGCAATTTGATCGCCTTGCGCGAGCTGGCTCTGCGGCAAGTCGCCGAGCAGGTGGATCGCAGCCTCGAATCCTACATGGAAGCGCAGGACATCCGAAAAAATTGGGGAGTGCGGGAGCGCATGGCCGTGTGCATTTCCTCGAATCCCGCCGGCCAGTACCTGATTGCTCGCGGTGCGAGAATGGCGCGGCGCATGGACGCCGAGCTATACGTGGTCCACGTCGACCGCGAGCTGGTTCCCCTCCATCGTGAGTCCCATCCCAACGCGCTCGCCGCCAACTTGCGCTTCGCGGAAAGCCTGGGCGCAAAAGTAATTCGACTGAAAGGAAAAAGCGTTGCGGACGCCGTGGCTGCTTTTGTTCGCTCCAAGCACATCACGCAAGTCATCTTTGGCCGGGCCCCCGTGCGTGACTGGAGAAAATACCTTTATCTCTCCGCCGTGCACCGCTTCCTCCGCGAGTCTCCCGCCGTGGACGTTCACATCGTGACCCAGGAACCCGAAGACTGATAAAGTCACCGAGCTATGGCCTCTCCTGACCACTTTGAACCCCGTTGACATTCTCGTAGAGAAAATCTTCAAGGCGCCAAGGACGAATCGACCGCCGGGTCTAATGCATCTGTGCCTTTGCTTTTTTTGGTGTGTGCCAACCACAGGGATCGTCGGTAGAGGCCGCGTGGGGATCGAAAGGATAGCTTCTAAATAAGGCTTGTGGCCCCTCCCTATGCGTCGCAGATACCCACAGTGGCCAACCTATCCACTGCGAGGCTTGGAAACTCTAGAAGAGCATCCAGGGCTGGAGTTACGCTCCTGGCAGACCTAAAGGAGTTCGAAGCGACTGCGGATTTGAGTTCAGATGCATTGCAGAGCTCGATCGGATTGGACCAGCTCCCGCGCCGGTTTATGTTGTCCCTGGAAAGTTTTTCTGCCCTTGGCAGGAACTGGACCGCTCAACTCTTCAAATGCGAAATACTCCCGTTATTGTGACCTGGCATGCGCGGGTTGACCTTCCTTCCGCCTCCCTTTTCTTTGGGTAAAACTCGTTCCATCCAGCTACAAAACTCGAAAATGGCCGGTTCATTCAATCATAAAACTGTCGACTCGAAATTTCCATCATCGTCGGCCTGTACCCGGTCGGGTTTGGTGGGTTGACTTCCCAGGTCGAGTAAGTCAAGCCAGCGTAGGCCCCCAAATGGTCGGAATAGATGCGGCTGATTTCGTTTCCGGCCCAATCCTTGATCGATACCGGCAAGTCCGGCGGAGAAAACTTCTCACCGAACACCGCGGTGAAGGGATCGAATTCCAAAGTGAAGTCGTCGGTGATTACATCTGTGAAGTGAGCCGCGACGTGAGTCGAGCTGAAGATGTAGAATTTCGCCAGCGCCGACATCTGGTCTTGCAGCGTGATTTCCTTGCGGTCGCACAGAGGACGCGTCGCTCCTGCAAAGGCCGCCACTTCTTGAGCTTGCGGGAAGATGCTCATGAAGTCCGGCACGACACGCTTTTCGCCCGCGCACGGCCAGAACTGCTCCACGCTTCGGGTATCACCCTCGCGCCTTGGTGACGAACCCAAGACGGCGGTCATATTCTGAGCATTGTTGGCGTTGTAGGTGGCGCCCACGGCAGCCTGGTCGGGAAGACCACCGAACTGCTGCGTGACCGGCGCAATGTAGTTGTCGCCGATCAGGATGTTCTTGTCTTCTTCCTTCACGAGCTCCTAGCCCCGAGGGACAACCACTTCCACCACGTACTTGCCGGCGGGCAGCATCGGAAGGGCGTAATTCCAATCTGTCGTTGCTGCGGCGGTGTTCGGCGAGCAAATGGTGCAGTTCGTGCCCGCCGGCTTTCCGGTCGTCGGATTGATGCTGGTGACGCTGGGGAACTGGCACATGCCGTCGTACACCGCCGGCTGGAGTTGGTTCCAGTTGTGCATGTGGTCGTAGCATTTGAACTGGGAAGAGTTCGGAATCGTGTGGGGAGTGTACCCGGGGATGTGCTGGGAGTTGTACACATCCAGGTGATTAGGCTGGTTGCGCAGCGTGAAGAAGAACAGATCGGTGGTGGACTGGCCCGGGCAGTTCATGTTGGGATTGCCATCGGTACGGAAGCCCTGCACCCAATCGTCCCAACTACTAGTCTTGGTGGTGTCCACCAACTTGAGGGTTGGAGTTACGCCATCCCCCGCAAACCCCTCTTGATAGAGGTTGATCGTCACATTCGGCACGTCCGGCGTCCAACTCACGAGCAGCAAGAGCTGTGGATCGTCGAATCGGCGCGTCGAAGCGTAGTTCACTTCGCCATGGGTGCCGTCGTTCTCCCCTACCGCAGACGCGTCGGCCACGTGCTCAGTTTGTCGAGATTCTTCTGAAGCGAGGCGAGCCGGCGAATGTCATCCTGGACCAACACTTGCGAAAGGCGGACCTAATCCACGACGAGGCCGTCAGCGTGGAACCGGCCAATCACGATATTTACGTGGTCTCCGCGCTTGACTAGTCTGCCCTTGTTCGAAAAAGCCATCCAGTAAGACCTGCCCGCTTCGGGTGTGGCGCTCTGGCGCAGCTTCCCGACCTTCTCAAGTGCGGGGACCACCAGCTTGACCCCCGCCTGCGGGTCAATCAAGCTCGGCTCAGACTTCTTATCGTTCAACGCTTGCGCTTTCGTCGCGTCTAACACGTGGTAGGAAAAGCGAATGATCTCGCCCGACTCGGTCCACTTGAGGCTGAGCGAGTCGACTCCCCAGATAAGCGCGTAGTACCTTCCAGCACGTCCCGCGAAGCGATCGGGCTGGTAGTGCATTCGAGTTGGAACTGACTTAGCGTTCGTGCCCTGGGAAGCACTTTGCGCGCCTGCCTGGAGAGCCAGAATGCTGCTGGCAAGGACTCCCGCCAGCAGCAGCAATCCGGATCTTGAAATTACATTACGTTCGAACATTGTAGGCACATCCTTGTCGCAGATAGCCAAACAGGGCGGGCATCCGTAGATGCCCGCCCATGCCTAGGTTGATTCGGTTAGTTCGCGGGGTAAGTCGTGTTAATTATCGGTGCGGTCGAGACCGTGCCGTACCCCGTTACGGTGAGGTGTATGCTGCCGGTCACCGAGCCTGTAGTCGGTGGCGTATAGGTGATTGTGATCGTGCAGCTGGTTCCCGGGTTGATGGGAGTGCCAACCGCGCAAGTCCCGCCGAGCGTGTAAGCGGTCGCCGAAGGCACTTGCGCCGAAGGCGTAATGGCCGTCGGGACGTACGGGCCAGCATTGACGTTGCAGCCTGCCGGTGTTCCGGGTATTAGCGGATCGAAGCAGGCGATCTGTGTGTTGGTCACCGTGATGGTGCCGGTGTGCGCGACCGTGCTGGCCGGAGTCGTGGTCAACGCCGGGTTGATTGCGGAGACGGTTACTGTCGCAATCGTGTCGCGGCCGACGAGCGAGACCGTCTGAGCCGGCAAGCTGATCGGCGTGACGGTCAAAGTGGCAGTCCGCAATCCTTGCGTTGCGTTGGGGACAAAGACCACGTTGACGACGCAGGCTTCTCCTGGAGCAAGTGTCGTGGTTCCCGGTCCTACAAGGCAGCTATTGGATGCGATGCGGAAGCTTGCCGCGTTTGTGCCTCCAATCGTAAAGGAAGGTGTATTGAACGATATAGGGATGTTGTCCGAGTTAATCACCTGCACGTCCTGATCCAGTGTCGCCGGGGCATGGTCTGGGACCATACTGAAGTCCACCAACGCCGGAGACACCGTGATTTGTGCGATAGCACCGCCTCCACCGGAGAACTGGACCGCGCCGGCGTCAACTGTGCCGGGCTTCCTCCGTTTGTCGTAGAAGTCGTACGCCGGAGCGTCCGCGTTGTTCGCGCCGGAAGGAGCCGTGCCTATGGCCGAGGACCCCGTCGTAATGGCGTAGTTGCCAAGGTTAGGACCGCCACCGTAGTTCCCATCGCTTCCGAGAACCGTGGGATTGGTCATCGACAGCGGACCCCACCTGAGGTTGACCCAGTTGTTGCCTTCGTCCACAGTGGCGGACGCGGCCAGGTTGAAGATCGGGTTGGGAACTGTTGCGTCCGCAATACCCGGAGGCACCTGCCAGCCCGCTGCTTTCGCAGGGAGAATACCCGCTGTCACCGCCTCCGGCGGAGTGCGCGAACCGTCGCAGTAAAAGGCGAGGAAGTTCGGATTGCCGAACACATTACCTGTGCCGAGCACATTGGCGCCTGGCGTTAGCACCGAATCCGACGCGGTCAGCTGGACCCCGGAAGTATGGCCCGTCGTTCCGGGTCCGGTGTCATTGCGCACGCCGATATCCCAGAATTGGGTACCGGATACGCAAGCGCCCGTTGTTGCCTGGGCCGCTATCGCATTGCCGTTTGAGTTAAACAGCGAGATAAGATTCTGCTGGTAGGTCGGGTTGGGAGTAGTGGTGGTTACGCCGATGTAGAACGAAGCGTTTTGCCAGAAGATATTGTTCTCTAGCTTGGGATACGACACGGTCTTGCAAGAGCCGTTGTTTGCCGTGGTCCCTTGGAAATGGCCCGCCGGGCAAACGACCGTGACAGTCGGCGGGAGATTCGCCAAGAGAACCGGGCTGTGCTGGATGGCCACCAGACCGGCGGGTTGCGGACAGGTTGTCGTCGCCGAATTCGTGCAATTTGTTCCACCCTGGCTGGCTAAAGGAGCGCCAATGGTGTTGAACAAAATTCCAGCCGAGGCGGTGCTGTTGTTGTAGGCAATGGTGTTGTTAATGATGTTGACGTTGGGAGAATCCGCAAGGGAGATTCCGGAGCCATCCCAACCGCTGACGTTGTCGACGATAATGTTGTTGGTGACAAGCGCGGAGTTCCACAGAGCGGGCTCGGTCGGGAAGGTCACCATATCGTTACCGTTGACTCTGGTGAACGCGATGCCCCCTCCGGTGCCAGCCTCCGCGCCGTTCCCCATAATCAGGTTGGCGTTGATGACTAGGCCCGGACCCACACCATCGCTCGGCGTAACGCCGGAGGCCGGGGTATTGCCCGGATTGCCGCCAGGGGCGCCAAAAGGTGCGCAGTCCTGGTCGAAAGCGGCGCCCGCGGTGCCATTGCAAGTAAGGTCCGCGTCGGGAGTGCCCATGATCACGAGACCACCGCCGTTGGCCGGAATCGTGGGGTTGATGCTCTGGTTGAAGATGATGCTGTTGTGCTCGATGTCACCGTTGTAGGAGAAGCCCAAGTGAGCGAACCCACCGCCCTCTCCGTTGGTGAGGTTGCCGCACACCCAGTTGTAGTTGAACTTGTAGTAGTCGGCGCCGGTACAGATGGTAACGCCGCCCGCCCCCGCCGGTGTGGCGGAGAACAGTTCGTCGCCGGTGGAAGAGTTCAATGCGATGTAGTTGTGGTGAATGTTCACGTTGATGTTCTGGCAGAGCGGCAGTGTTGCGTTGAATACCGGGCTGTCTTCGCAGGAGCCCGGAGGTGCGTTTGTAGCGCTCCCCTGGACGTAAGGACCCGGAAACTCGCCTTGGCCGACGTTGATGCCGCCTGAAAGCGTTCCGGCGTTGTTGTAAATGCGGTTGTTGGCGATTTGGATGTTATGCCCCCACGCGTGGACGAAGATGGCGCCGCCACCCTGCGAGCTGTTCGTGAGCCCCAAGGCGTCGATGCTCGAGGGGTTGCACATAAAGTTGCTCGGGTACGGGTTGGTCGTAACCGTCGTGCTGGTGTGGCATAGCGGATTGGCGTCGCCCACCGGGAAGTTACCCCCACCGCTCACATCGGTTCCAATCAGCAGAGTGGTGCCGGTCGGGAACCCTGCGAGCAGAGTGGAGTCGAAGGGATCCGAGGGGAAGACCACGCCCTTCGAGAGCACCGTGATGGCCGGAGCTTCGAGAGCGCCCATCAAGGATGGCTCTTGCAGCAGTTCGGCCAGGTTGCCGTTGAGATTGGCGTCCCATCCGGTCGTGGCCTCGAGTGGCAAGCGATCCACTTGCGGATTGAAAGCGTGAGCGCCGGTTGAGACACTTTCGTCGTAGGCGTTGAAGTAGTTCCATCCTGTGCCCGGGCAAGAGACTTGGCCGGTGGGATCATATTGATTCGCAATTTGATTCACGTCATTCGCGCCTGGCTTGGTGTTGATTGGCGCACCATTGAGCCCCAAGCCGAACAGGCAAACAACCCGCTGGCGCCAGGCAGTCACTTTCTTCTCGCCTGCCGGATGTGTATTCGCGTTGATGATGCTGGATACGGCTCCGACTCCTTGCAATCGGACCGGCTTCCACATGATCAACAACTCGTTGTGGGCGGCGGTAGAGTGAATGTTAGTGGCTGAGGGGGTAGTGCACGCTGCGGCTGCTCCCGTCGTTGTGGTGCAAGTCGGGTCCACGATGATCAGGTCGCCCGGAGCGGCCTGGTCAATGGCCGTCTGGATGGAGGCCGAAGGCGCCACGTGAGTCGGGGCCCGGCCGCCGACCGTGACGGTCACGGCGTCAACCGAGCGCTTGCCGTTCCCTGCGGTGATGACCAACTCACCGCAAAAGGCCATGCCATAGTTCGTCGCGCCGGCCCGGCCTGCGTATTGGGCTTGCTGCTGAACGGGGCACGGTTGGACCATATTGGCGTTATTCGTTCCCGTTGTCGGCACGGTTACCGTGATCGACGTGTCGCTCCAAGTGCCAATGGTCGCGGGGACGCCGCCGATGGTTACGCTGGACAATGTGTTGCAGGTCGCGCTCGTGGCGCTTGGCGCCGTGCATCGTGCCCCGAAGCCAAAATGGCGCTTAACGGTCTTCTGATTGTAGGGAGCCGTAGTAACGCCAGGCCCGGCGTAGGCATGGTTGGGCACGAACTGGTCGCCCAACGCCGTAATCGTGAGTGTCTGACCCGCCGCGCTGACCCACGGACCAACCCCATTGCCATCCACTTCCTTGACCGCCGGCGTGGCATCCGGGTAGGCGCAATCTACATTGTTGTAGCCGGCGCCCGCGAAAGCTGACGTGGGCACAACCGGAGTGTCCATGTATTGTGTCTGTCCCGGCATGAACGGGATCTCATAGCAGAACTGGCTGTAGCCCTGGGTATACAAGGGATCCGTAATCATTTGATTGAAGGTCGGATTCGCTACACCATTAACTGTCGCGCGGGTGTCCGTAATCGGACCCGGATCGTTCATGCAGGTGACCATCATGGTCGGTCCATACCCGGTCGGGTTGGGTGGGTTCACTTCCCACGACGAGTACGTCAAGCCATCGTAGGTGCCCCAGTGGTCCGCATACACGCGTGAGATTTCGTTCCCGGCCCAGTCCTTGATTGATACAGGCAGATCGGGGGGCGAGAATTTCTCGCCGAACTGCGGCGAGAACGGATCGAACTCCGAAGTGTAGTCGTCGGTGATCACCCCGGTGAAGTGCGCGGCGACGTGGGCGGAGCTGAAAATATAGAACTTCGCCAGCGCCGACATCTGCTCCTGCAGCGTGATTTCCTTGCGGTCGCACAGAGGACGCGTCGCTCCTGCAAACGCCGCCACTTCTTGTGCCAGCGGGAAGATGCTCATGAAGTCGGGCACGACGCGCATCTCGCCAACACAAGGCCAGAACTCCTCCACGCTTCCGGTGTCACCCTCGCGCCTTGGTGAGGAGCCCAGGTCTGTCGTCTGATTCTGAGCATTGTTGGCGTTGTAGGTGGCGCCCACGGCAGCTTGGTCAGGAATAATGTATATGGAGGCCAGGCCACCGAATTGCTGCGTAACCGGCGCAATGTAGTTGTCGCCGATCAGGATGTTCTTGTCCTCTTCCTTTACCAACTCATAGCCCGGAGGCACTACCACTTCCACCACATACTTGCCCGGGGGCAGCATGGGCGTGCCAGAGCGGTAAGGATCGGTCGTGTCCGGATTCGGGATACAGATCGTGCAGTTGGTCCCAGCCGGCCTGCCGGTCGTCGGGTTGATCCCCGTGACGCTGGGGAACTGGTACATGCCGTCGTACACGGCCGGCTGGATCTGGTTCCAGTTGTGCATGCCGTCATAGCACTTGAACTGGGAATTGTTCGGAATCGTGTGGGCAGTGTACCCGGCGATGTGCTGGGAGTTGTACACATCCAGGTAATCCGGCTGGTTGTACAACGAGAAGAAGAACGGGTCGCCGGCTGTGGTCGGGGTTGGTGCCGGCAACTGACCCGGGCAGCTCATATTGGGATTGCCGTCAGACCGGAAGCCCTGCGCCCAATCGTCCCAGCTGCTGGTCTTGGTGGTATCCGCCAGCTTGAGGGTCGGGGTTACGCCGTCCGCCGCGAACCCTTCCTGGTACAGGTTCACCGTCACGTTTGGCACGTCCGGCGTCCAGCTCACATGCAGTACGAGCTGTGGATCGTCGAACGGGCGCGTGGAAGCGTAGTTCACTTCGCCGTGGATGCCCCCGGTCTCGCCTACTGCGTAAGGCTTCTTCCCGAACTCGATGAAGCTGTTCTGTCCGGAGAAGCCCTGCCAGCCTTCGGCCAGAACCCAAGGAGGATCGACGCGGCCCGTGGAGCCACCCGGCCCACCCGCCGTTGAGGCCGAGTTGAGCGGAGACGGAAGTGGAGCTGGTGCGCTTGAGCAGTCCGCAGTAGCGCAGTAATAAGCCCCCGGTACTCGCAAGGCAGGCGGCAGTGCGACGGCGGCCGGTTCGGCAGTATTCGCCATCAAATGACCAATCGCGGAGTTTCCGCACGGCGGATACCCGGTACCGTTTACCGTGCCGCCGCAAGTTGTCAGTGTGCCGTCAGCAGGTCCGCCCGCGTCATAGACCGCGTGGATCCCGGTGGTCTTGTAACGGGTCGAGTCCGTTTCAATCACGTACCAACTGAACAGCGGAAACACTTCGTTGAACCCGGCGTTCCCGCTCAGGTCGGTGTTGTTGAAGTTGGAATAGCTGCCGTCCCGGAAGCGAATGTTGGTCGGTACCAGCGTGAGCCCGGCTTCGGTGTTATCCCGAACGCCGTTGCCGTTTGTGTCGAAGAAAGTCGAAGTGTAGATATTCGCCTGCCACTGGTTCGTGGGAAGCTCCCCCAGGTTTTTGGTCGCTCCTCCTGACAATCCAACTGACGTTGACAGGCCGTCCACCAGCATATCGTTCCACTGGTCGAAGACCGTTATTCTCCAGTCCCCGTCGGGAAGGTGCGAGAGGGTGAACGAACCATCCGCGGCGCACTTGGTGAAGGCGAAATCTTCGCCGTCCGGATCGCCAAAGCTCACGTAGCACTGGGTGAATGCGAAGCTATCGTTCGAGCCACTGCCGAAGAGTCTTTCATCTGGCGTGCGGCTCATGCGCGTAGTGGAAACGAACCCCGTTACCGTGTTGTTGCAGGACATGTGCTGGGGAGGGAAGAATGGGTCGGTGCCGGCGCAGACGCCCGCCAACCGGCTATTGATGATTGCCGGGTTGGCAAAGCCAATGGCCACGTGCCAACCCGCCGGTCCGAACTCCTGGAAGTAACTCGGTTCGCCAATGCGCAGGAAGGAATCGTGGGCCTTCTGGCCGTCCAGCGTGTTCGTTTGCAGCCACTCTTCTCCGCGGGCGATGCGGTCGGCCGCTGGGGTGGCCACCACGCCGTACCTACCCTGCATCATGTTTGGAACTACGGCCTGGCCCGCAAGCGGCGAGGGAGTGACGCCGTCAGCTTCGAACTGTGGGCAAGTCACGATTCTGCCGGTGATGCCTATTGTACCGACAGAGCCGGGCGCATTGCCGTTCGAGCTATCCATGCCGGCTAACGGGTTGTTCCCTTTGGCCAACAGCGGGCAGGCGTCCTTCCCCGTGAGAGGATCGATGGTCCCCGCCAGGGCGTTGGAAAGCGGTTGGTTGAACATATCGTGGGTCAATTGCCCGGTAGCATCACCGGTGCCGCCGGCATCGTCAAAGAGGGTAATTTCAAAGCCACCCAAGCCTGGCTCATAATTGGTGTTCACTGCGCCCGTTCCACCGCCGCCGTCCTGCTCGCCGTTGAGCGGGAAGTCATCCTCGAACACAAACACCGCGAGCTTCGCCGGTGGGTACGGACTAGGCTGCGTTAGCACTGTGACAGGCGCGAAGGTACTGGCAGCGCTACATGTCGGCGCTGCCGCCGTGATCAAGCAGGTGATCGGGGCACCACCCATGCCGTGGCCGGTGACGCACAATGATGGGTCCGCACCCGGCTGGCCGCAGGGTGGGCCGCCGTAGGCTCCAATGAACGGATCGGCCGCGTCGCCCGGCAGGATGGAGATGTAGTAGCGCTTGGCCGGATCAAGAACGGCCGAACTGGGGAACGTAGGAGCGAATCCAGCTCCCGTAAGATCGAGCCGGCAAACGCCGTTGCCGATGTCGCACACGGCATTCTGATGGCCCGTGGGGGTGACGATCGTCTGGCTGCCCTCGCAGGAGAGGCTACCGGTGCAACCCGACGCCACCACCGGCATGTAGCTGGTGTGGAAATTCACGCCAAAAACTGGAACAGACCCAGCCGTGCTGGTTTGCGATGAGCAGCCTGCCGGGGGAGTGAGCGTGTTCGTGGCGCAATTGGGGTTGACATAGAACGTGCGGTCTTCCTCAATAATCCAGCGATAGTCGTTGATGACCGTATGGTCCGCGCCGTCCAACACCGTGACCTGGAGATTGCTCGGTGTCGGAAAGGTTACTGTCACCGGTCGCGGCGTGCTAGGCGTCCCCTGTGAGTTTTTCGCCGTATAGTTGAAAGTACAGCTGCCCCCTGCAGGGGCCGCTGACGCCAAGGAAAGAGTGAACCCACCCTGCGCATCCAGCAAAAGCGTGGGCGTTCCGCCTGTGCATGACAAGCTTGGCGCAGCTGAGGTGTCTACTGAAAGTGGATAGTTCCCAGTGTCTGTGTCGGGCCCATTCCCCGATGTGTCATACTGCGTCCCCAAAACGCCGGGGCTCTTCAGGGCAAACGATGTGGCGGTGCTGGCCTTGTACGACCGGGCGTATGCCGTCACGGCACCAAGGCTGCAGTTGCTACCCGTGGCTCCGCATGCACCAAGCGTGATCGTAGTGCTTATACCCGACGAACATGTCCCAGCCGTGGAAATAGCACCATTGGCGCAGTAAGTAAACGTATCCGTGGTAGCGCTGGCAAACCCGACATTGGGAGTATAGGTAAACGTGCCGTTCGCATTGAGGACGAGAGTGCCTGCGGTAGTCCCCGTTGCCGGAACAAGCTGGACACCGTAGACGTTGGTATCGTTGGCGATGACGCCCTTGCCTGGATCCGACACCGTCAGGGGGGTGCAGGGAGCTGCAGTGCAAGGGACAACCGAATTGTAAGTGTCTGCGCGGGCTACCGCGGCGGTGAATGCCGGAGCGGAGGGCACAGTAGAACCGTTGATGCCGCCGATGTAAGCGAGCATGCCGCCGTCACGCCCCGTGGCATTGGCTGACAGGCTCAATTCCCGGTCGTAGATCGGAAGGGACGTCCCGGCGGTCGCTGGCGCATTAATCATTACGTCATACGTCTTGCCCGCGGGCATGAATACTTCGCTTTGTACACGGGGAACGCCCGGCAAGGGGTTGCCGTCTTCTGCAATCAGCGAAAAACCGCCAGCGGGGGTAGTTATAGTTGTAGTTACCGGTGGCGTTCCGCTCGTTGTGGTCGTCGTTGTGCTCGTCTGCGCACCAACGATAGAGGGCACGTGCATGCGCAAACCCGCGTTGACCAAGCGAACCAGAACGTTCCCGGTCGCGAGGGTGGGCGTTGCGGAGAATTGCGACGCCCCAGCGTTGGTTTTATTGAACGCCACACCGTTGATCAGGTAATACAAAGGTGTATAGTTCACCGCCGGGGGATAGCACTGGTGGTAGGTCGATGAGCTGGGATTGCCGCAGCCGCCCGGTTGGCCGGACCACACCATCGTTTCGCTGAAACCGTCGGTGGTGACCGCGGCATTGACCGCGTTGTTTTGCACTGGGTCGATTTCGCTGAAGACCAGATCGACGTCCCCATTGTAGGTCACCGCGGGTGCAGTGCCCACAGCAGGATAAGCTGTTCCGGGAGTCGTGCAAGTCGTAATGGCAGCGCCGGGGGCGCAGGTGACCACCACCATCCCGTACAGGCCCATGGGCCCTTGGATGGACGGGTGTGTGCCGGATTCAAGCAGATACGTCCCTGGTTTCAGCGTGCGAGTCGCCGCCGTGCCACCGCACACGCCCCAGCAGAGGGAAGTAGTCGCTCCTGTAGCCACTTCCGTTGAGAAGGATTGCACACGGTTGCCCTGCGTTGGAGGAGGAACCGTATTGGTTGCCGTCGTGGCATCGCACGGCGCTCCCGGTGGCGCGTCGGCGATTGGCCAAGTGACGCAACCTTGAGCATACGTGTGGTCCGGGCTCGACGAAGACGTGGCTGTTGTCCCCAGCCCGGCGCCCAACTGTCCCACGATGACCAGCGATGTGGGCACGGTGTTCGTTGCGGCGCTTGCCGTCGTAAACGAGAGGCTGTTCGTCAGGCTGATCTGCAGGTCTTGCCCCGCGGGAACCGTAATCACAACCGGAGACCAGCTGTTCATCACGGCGCCGGCGGTCGCTGTCGCGGCCGTTGTAACCGCGGCTGGATTCAGGGCGCCGCAGGTGGCGGTGGAGCCGGACGCGAGCGCTCCGCAAATGTAGCCCCACATCTGCACCGTCGTACCATCCGGCAGGGTCTTGGTCGTCGGCGCGGCCGTCAAATTAATGACCTGCTGGCCGAAGGTTGCTGTCGCCCCGAAAAGCAAAAGGGCGATCAGCAAGGTGGCATTCAGTGTAGCTTTCAAAGTATGGATTCGCATCGAGTTCCTCGTCGTCATTTGAATTCTTCCCATTACATGGACTCATCAATTACAAATTCCCGGGAATCCACTAGCATCATCATCAACATTCCTCCGGGGAAAATGTTGTTGGTGGTAATTTCGCGCTCGTTGTGGGAGTGCCACATGAAAGCAAAGCCCGCTTCGCTCGACGGTGGGTTGGCGATGGTGCCGGAAGGCGGCGTCGAACCGGTGGCGCCGCAGTTCGGCGAATTCGTTTGACTCGCGTTGCTGGGCATACATCCCGTCGCGCGAAGCGTCGCATCGGGGCCAAGGTAGGGACTTCCGCCGTACCACGGTCCGTTCGCGAAGATGTTCGGATCGGGCAGGGTCGCTGGCCCGCCGCCTGCCACGTCGCCAAACGGCGCTACCTGCAGTGGCTTGTTATGGTCCTGGCACCACTCGTAATAGTTGATCGCAGTGGGGGCTCCCGTGTTGTAGCCGTTGCTATCTGGAGTACAAGGCAACGTGGCACTACCGTCAGTGGAGGTGGGGTTGTGGCCGTACATGTCCCAGTTCAATCCCTTAGCGGTGTAATAGAAGATCCCATCCATGGCCAGTCCCGGAGTTGTTGTGGTCGTGAAGAGCAAGGGGCCCGCAAGATTCACTTCGCTCGCAGCGGTCGAGGCAAGGATCAGGTTGCCGTCGCGCCCCAGAATGCGCACGTGGTTGCCGTGCTCGTGGAATGGGTGTTGCCAACGGCCTTGGCCGATGATGCGCAGCAGCACCAATTCTCCCGGATGCATGTGCGGGTTCCCGTTGTAGGGCTGGTGCGGGTACTGCGACGCATAGTTGGGATCCATGTCATCGGGCATCGAGCGCCCGTTGATCATGAAGTACGCCGGGTGATACGGCTCGGTCGGCACATTTAGACTGCATCCGACAGTTCCAGCGGCGCAGCCAACGGTTGCCTTGACCTGCGCTAGCGCCTTCTGATGTATGTCGGGATCCATTTCGGAAAACTGGAACAGATATTCGCGGTCGTAGCAGGTGCGGGGATTATCGTAAGCAGCGTGCGCCAGGCGGAAATCAGATTCGTGCCAGAAGCTTCGCGCACTTGTGTTGTTGGCTTGTGCCGTGGTGCAACCGCTGAGGACTGTGGTGCTGCTCGGGAGCACGATGATGGCACCGTACAGGCCCATTTCGACCTGCAGGTCGCCTTGCGTTCCGCTGTAATAGGCTCGCGTCCCGGGCGTCGAGGCCACAAAGGTGTAAGTTACCGAGCTGCCGTGCGCTGCTTCGCACGTCAACAAGCCCTGCTGGGCGGCTGGACAAACAGATGTCAGCGTGAACCCCGGGAAGAGAATCGAAGTATTGCCAGCCGAAGCGGGAAGATTGTTTGTCAAGGTGACGGCGACCGTCTGCCCTTCCGTGACGATCAGCGTGGGACCCGGAACCTGCATTGTGGGGCAGGTCGTGCCCGGCATAAGCGATGCCGGAGGGGCAAAGCCCGTCGGCGCGCTGGAGCAGCCGTAACCCCAGGAGTAAACGGACGCCCCATCGGGCTGGCTGATATACGCGTCCTGCGCAGTCAGGTTGAACGTGGGCCCGGTGATTCCCGGAGCCGAAGCGTAAGCCGTGGCAGCAAACAGCATCACCAGCACCGGTACCAGAAGCAATCGGGATTTCGCGATAGTCGTGTTCATTTTCATCATCCTCATTGCCGCTCTCCTAATTAATGCGGACCTCGGTCATCAGCCCGCCAAAATTCTCTGCATCGTTCGACAAGTGGTCGAGATTCGGCGTGTACAGGTAGAACACGCTGCCCGAGGGATACTTCCCTGTATCGGTGGCATCCAGAATCACATCCAGCGACTCACCGCCGCCTAGGGTGATCGAGTTGGTGGTGTAGTACAGGTTGTTTCCTGCCTGATCGCGCAGAAGCTTGGCGTTGTAGCCGATCACGGTCATCGGAATTCCGAGCGAAGCCAAGGTCTGGTATTCCGTGACGTCTAGGTCGGAAATGCGGAGGAGCGCCCGGCCGCCCGCAGGAATGTTGATGATCGAAGGCAGCGGCTGGGAGAAATGCATCTTGCCATCTGACGCCGACGTTGCCAGGGGACCGGCTGTGACCGTGTCAGGGTAGCTGCGCCCGTTGAGCAGGAAATACTTGTCTTTCATGTCGGCAAACTCTTCCGGGTTGAAGGTCATGCCCACAAAGTGGAAGTTCGGGTCAAAACCGTGAATCTGGAGGGGATACTCAACATTGTATGCGGTCGAGCCGTCGCCATCGTTGTAGGCATACTTTACGCCGGCAACCGCTGCAGTTGCGGCGGTCGCCCCAGGCAAGATACCCAGGTCCGCTGGCAGCGGGTTGCTGCACAGGATGTCGTTGGCGGAAATACATGCCGTGCGCGGATCCGAGTCCTGTTGCTGGCGCGCAGTATAGAGGCTCCTGCCGACCGGCACCCGATTCTGCCGTGGCCGCACATAGAGCTGGCCCACCATGCCCATCTGCAGGTGTTCGGGCGGGGTGATGTGGCAGTGCCAGAAGTAAGTGCCGGCGTCTGGCGCGAGGTAGTAATAGGTGAAACTGCCGCCGATGTTGATAGCCACCGAAGCGTCCGGCACGCCGTCGTAGAACGAGGAGGCGTTCGGATAGCCGTGGAAGTGGACCGTGTGCTGCTCGAACAGGTCCGGCCGCATGATCATGCCGACGTTCGTGAGGGTCAGGAAGAATTCGTCATCCTCATCGATGGCAAACAGGGGCGCGGGAATATTGCCATTCATTACGCCCACGTCGATGATGGGACGAGGATCTACGTGACCATTTAAACAAGGAGAGGTGCAGCCGAGTGCTATGGAATCGAGATCGGGAGCCAGCCCCACTGCGCCGTTATAATTAAACCCGATGGGAACTGTGTTCCCGCTGCTGGGTGCATGGAGCGTTTGCGTTTCGGCGGGAGCTCCGGGCACGAACGCGCCCGAATACACGCTATTGAAGACGCTCGGAAACTCCGTACCAGGGAGGCCGTTCGCGATGTCCGCGAGACCAGACAGTGGCCCGAAGGAGAACATGTACGTTTGCGTCCCGTCCCCCATCGTTGAGTAGCCATCGCCACCTGAAATCTGCTGGCATTTGATGGCCCCGTTCACGTTGCCGGTCGGCGTTAAATATCCGTTGGCACCATTCGCAAATGTCGTAGCACCGCTATACGCGGGTTCTGAATTGTTGTTGGCCGCTACTGGGTGGGTGATGGTGCTAGTCGGGCACTGCACGCGGAATGACTGACCATGCGCGACCAGCGGTGTCAGACCGCACAGAAATACGAACAAGACAGCTTGGTACAACTTTTTCATAATGGCCTCGCGTGTTTGCACTGATTCGAAGCTTCTCAACCGGATTTGCCGGAAGAGTGTGGGGAGATTAAGGGTGAAACCGGGCCGTCTTTTTGATTGCTGACAAAGAAGTCCGCCGAAATGGGTGCAATTCAACAGATTTTGCAGGATTTACAAGTACGGCCAGTATAGTTGTTATTGTAAACTTACATTACATCGTGATCGTCGGATTCGAGCAGCATTTTTCTGCGACGCGAGATATTTCCCTATCGAGAACGGGTCGAGAAGAGGACAACTCGCAGTGCCTTGCTTGTCGAGTCTATGATGTGAGCAAGGGCATCACAACCAGGTCGCTTGCCGCCATCTGGCTTTTTTCGTGGACGGATCTGGTGCGGGAAACTAGCTGCGGTTTTGTCCTGTAAATTTATAGCCGGTGCCGGAAACCGTGACGATCAGTTCCGGGCGCTTCGGATTTTCTTCCAGCTTTTGTCGAAGGCTTGCGACATGAGCGTCCACCGTGCGCGTGAGAGAATCCGCCACGTAGCCCCAAACGGCCTGGAGCAGTTCCTTACGTGGAATCGTTGTTCCAGGCCGTTCAACGAAGTAGCGGAGAAGCTGAAATTCGCGACCCGTCAGATAGACCGGCGTGCCAGCTCGCGTAACTTTCGATCGCTTCACATCCATAATGATCGAGCCAAATTCGTGGACCGCTTGCCCTGTTTTTATGGGTACGCGGCGCAACAAAACTTCGATCCGAGCGATGAGTTCAGCGGCCTCAAACGGCTTGGTCACATAGTCGTCCGCGCCAAGCTTCAGTCCTACCACCTTGTCCGTGGTTTGGTCGCGAGCGGTGAGGATCAAAATGGGAGTGGCCATTCCCGCTTGGCGGATGTCGCGGCAGACATCAAGTCCGCTTCGCAACGGCAACATAAGGTCGAGAATGATTAAATCAAAGGGCTGGTTGACAGCTTTTTCGGCAGCTTCGAGTCCGTCGACGGCGGTGTCAACGACGTAACCCTCTCCGCGAAGCCGGTCGCCGAGGGTCGCCCTTAATGCTGCTTCATCTTCTACGAGAAGGATGCTCTCAAACATGTTTCATTGTCCTGTCGTTTCTTGCAGTCGTGACTCGTTGACGAGTTCCTCCGCGGTTGCCGCCGGCAGGTGCAACGTGAAGGTACTTCCCACACCAAGCTCACTGACAACGGAGATTCTTCCTCCCAGAGCTTCTGCGATGCGCTTGGCCAATGCTAGCCCCAAACCCGTCCCATGAATTTGAGCGGCCACGACCTTGGGGCTGCGGTAAAACGGTTCAAAAATATGTTCCAATTCTGAAGCGCTGATGCCTTCCCCATGATCCTGAACACTAAACCTAACTTCTTTAGCATTACCCTCTATCTCATGACACGTGGCAGACAGGCCGATCCAGCGTTCCTCTCCACCGTATTTGAGGGCATTAGCAATCAGGTTTCGCAAACAGGCACCCACCGCCGACAAATCGCCCAATACGGGCGGCAGCCCCGGTTCAATACGCTCCTCAAGCGTGCATCCCTCTTCTTCGATTTCCTCTGTCACGTGTTTCCTAACGGCTGCAAGGATTTCAGATACCTTGAGAGGGTCAACGGAATACCTTGTTTTCCCGGCTCGCGTGGAGGCAAACAGCAGGATGCGGTCTACGAGATCGATCAGCCGACGTGTCTGGCTGGTTAGAATGGAACCGTAGAACTTTAGATTCTTCCTGCCTTCCACATATCCGTCTTTGATGTTCTCGCTGGCCGAAAAAATGGCCGCCAACGGCGTGCGCAGTTCGTGCGAAACCGACGCCACGAACTCCATTTGCACTTTTGCGAGCTTTTGTGCGCGGTGACTCGAAAAAACCAGTAGACCTATGTTCACCGCAAGGAGCGACAGCACCACGCCGCCGATGATCAGATTCCGATACAAGACGCTCTTGGCAATTTGTCCCACCGGTCCTGTCCGGTGCCGGAGCATCAATACCCAGGGTTTGTCGTGCGATGAATAGCGGAAGACCGGAAACCAGACCGGCCCTGCAAAACTGCGCCAATCTTGGTCCGATGAATTCTCGCTGTGTTTCACCGCCTCCCAGAACTCGGCCTTAACATTGTTAGAGGACGAGCCGAAGATGTTCATGATGGAGTCGAAGCTGCCAACATCTTCGATCCTAAGTGCCGAATCGGAGGAATAAATGATTCTTGGCTTATCGTCGGCAGCCACAACCGCGAGCTTATATTCCAGCCCGTCTGGACCCCCAAAATGCCGGGTCGCCAACTCGGGAAGGATCCTATCCTGAATCACGCGGAGGTTCAGAACCACCACAAGCCAATCCACCGCGGCGCGATCGATCGGAGTCTCGGAGTTCAACGGATTAGCGTGGTGGACGACGGGGTGAACAAGCGCAGGGATTCCTTCGTCGAGCTGCCAGCCAGCGAGCGCATCGGTGCGCGAGCCGTGAGTCCGCAGCTGATTGCTTCTGTGCCCGCTCTCGTTTTCAGTTGAAGCTCCATATTCCCAAGCCCGCTTCGCCACACTTAGGTTAGAGGAATTCGCCTTTAGTCGAGCCAGTAGCGCTTCCAGTTCTTGCGGCACGCCTACACTGTTCCGGGTCTTTGTGTTGGGATCGAGCCGCAGAAGTTCCGGCTTTCCAGGCGTGCTGGATTGCCAATCATAGACCTCCCGAACGAGGTCTGAGTTTGGATAGGCACCCTCGGCCACTTCGCTGTTTATCTCATCCCGATTCCATTCGGCGTACCGCTGAAGGTAATCATTCCAGGCATCATGCGCACCGGAATCCGGTCCGACCTGAAGGGCGACACAGACAGCTGACAACTCGTCGTAAAGATCACGGTGCCATCTCGTCATCAGGGACTGCAGGTTACTGCCAATGCGCACTTCCGTCGCGGCACTTAGCTGCGTGGCCCACTTGTATTGGAGAACTGCAACGATCACCCACAGCAGCGCCATGCCCGACAAAACAGCGATGCGAAATACGGACGACATTCGGACGCCGTCTCTTTCGATCGTCTTGTTCTTAACTCCGGGAGAAGCTCGCATCAGAATCCTCGCAGAGCCATGCGACTACCTTAGCCCTCGAATTGGAGGCGTATCGGGCAACGATATCGACGGCATTCTAGTAGGCACCCACGGCTCCCGGTAAATGGCTTCTGTCGTCCGCCAAGATTGCGAAACCTCCTGGTCGCTGTGGGTTTGGCATCCCATCCAAAAAGCGGAACGAGCACGATACCAGGTCAGGAAATCAGCTTTCCTTCCCAAATCATGACACATCTAAAGAGACTTTGAGAAGCTG